>Ga0172379_10001234_pt1 | contig 53146 bp, 65 predicted proteins | sample GrowelOW334metaG_FD_119756 | JGI IMG/M metagenome (GOLD analysis project Ga0172379, IMG submission 119756) | Groundwater microbial communities from an aquifer near a municipal landfill in Southern Ontario, Canada - Groundwater well OW334 metaG | ecosystem: Environmental > Aquatic > Deep... | reverse complement strand
CACGATGGAAGAACATATGAAGTTACGTTCTTCCACTCGTGCTCAAACCAGAAACACTCCGGGCATGCCCCAGCAGCAACCCTATCTGTCAGGTTCTTCTTTCTGATCTCTTCCAACGAATCAGCCGACATGCGCCACTCCTACTCGGTTAGTCGTCCGGATCGCGCTCGTGATCGATCTCCAGATCCCTGAGCCTGCTCTCCAGATCCCTAAGCTGCTCTTTGGTCTTGTCGTGCAGATATCTCCATCCAGTAATTGCTAGATCCGTCTCCCTAAGGAATTCTTCCGGCAGAGCGACTGACAGAAGAGCCACTCTCCATGCCCCCTGACTTTCTATATAGGAAAGCAGCCTGACTCCTATCACACGCTTCTTCTGATCACGATCAATTTCAGCTGCCCCAAGACACTGAGTCTCCATGACCGGGCTCAGGATCGCAATACGTGCCCGTTAGTAGCTAACTATTTCGAGAACATCCTTATCCCCATCATAGTCCACATAGAGCATTTTCGACCCCTACTTCAGGACGCTCTTCAAACGGTTTTTCCACATCTCCACGGTCGCCCTACTGATGGCCTTCCTCACAGCGGGGCTATCCACGATCTCCCCCCTGCCCTCTCGCATCACGTCTTCGACCATGGCCTCGACAACCTGCTTGGTGTGCTCCATTCCAGTCGCCTCCGGGAGCTTTTGTAGGACGTGATCGAGCCTCATCGCCGTCACGAACTCATCAACTACCTTCTGGGCCTCGAAAAGAACCTCCGGAGCCACTCCGACCTTTCTCGGAGTCTTGGTCTCGCTGAAATCATCCCTCTTGTGCTTGGCAATGAGCCGCTCTCCATTGTTGAGCCTGACCTCGAACAGTGGTCGCAGCACAACTCCCTCTCGGGTGTGCCCAGCACCCATCCCATTTCTCATCGCCTGTACGGAATCCGCATCTCTCTCGGCATTCAAAGCTTCGATGTCAGTCGAAACCCTGACGTAATGAACGAACTCCAGCCCAAGATCCCGCACGAAGGCGTCTGCCTGAGGAACGGAAAGCCATAGATCTCCAATCTCGACCTCGAAGGCGACAAACTTCAATTTGTCGCCATATCTTTCTTTCTGCCCTTGGCAACGCCCGCCATAGACCTCGCCATAAACTGTCGTCTTGCCGACACATGATGCCTTGAATTTCTCTTCCAGCGCCGTCTGATCAAAGAGCTTGACGAAATTATCGTGCTTCTCGCCACCGGAAAAAAACTTGATACCTTCCTCTGGCGACCAAGATATATGACCGCTCGTGCCGTCGATTTTCTCCATCGCCCAGACGGCCTTGAATTCCAGGATCCGCATGTCCTTGTAAAGATTATCGATGTGCATGTAAGCCATGTTGAGTTTCTCCAATGATCATTATCGTTTAAATTTCGCAGGAGGTCAATTACTTTTTTTCGAGGTAGGTACTAAATGAAACCAATACAGCCACTACGTTCCAAAGATATCCATTACCATCCTGACCCTGACCGGACCTGACACAACAGCCTCTTCTGTCCAATGACGTCCGGTACGGTCCTACGCCTTGCTTTTCAGCCACGACTCTGCGCTGTGCTCCAACGCGCCCCGGTGCAATGCAGCCGATCCGGAGCAGAACGGACCCTGGTCACACGCCCCCATGCTGTCCAATACTGCCGTTCCGGTACGGTCCCTTTCTTAACGCCCACTTGCTAGCCAATACTGCCATTCCTTTACAGGCCGATACTCACCAGGCCACTCCACAGCCTTACAGCCAGCCCAAAACCGTCCCATGCGAACCAAGGCAACCCCATGCGAACCAATACAGCCAGTCCAGATCAATCCTGTGCTCTCCACTGCTTCGCACCACTCGACAGCCAATACATTCTCCCTGCACATCTGGGCTCCCCGCTCCCATCCACCGCTCGACAGCCAGTCCCATTTGATACGCTCCAGACCGAGCCAGTCCCCTGCTCGACAATACAGCCATTCCATTGCAGTCCGTTCCCTGACCACGCATTACTATCCGTCACCATACAGCCAGTACTTGACAAAACAAGGCAGCCCGAGCCTGTCCATGACAGCCGATCCGCCACAGTGACTCGCTTTTCCTGACTGTCCGTGGCAGCCGTTACTTTGCCCCACCCGTCTTTTCCCTGCTGTCCAGACCGTAGCACGGCAGCCTTTTCCCGACTGTCCCGAACACACCCGCCCAAGGCACACCATGTCAGCCCTTCCGGTGAGAGCCCATCAAACACTTGCCATTCCCCGACCTTACAGCCATTACGCGACGATACTATCCGGTGCATTCCACTGTTCTACTGCCGATCCATGTCGTAACGCTTCCGACCGATCCATTCCCTGGCATGTCAGCCACGCCCAGGCAATACTCGCCAATGCAGTCCATTCCGCGACAGCCGCTCCTTGCCAAGCCAACCCACGACTTTCCGATACATTCCATTGCAGCCAATCCTCACCCGAACCATCCCAGGATGACCGCTCCATTCCTTGTCAGCCAATACTTGACATCCCAAACCATATCTGTCCATTCCCCTCCGTGTCAGCCGATCACCAGACCATCCAGTCTGCCTTGGGGAATCTCTCGCAGAAAGGAGACCACCCGTCTTCTCTATCATTGACGAACCTCCAGGTGATCTCCTCCTTTGGACGTTCGTCGAACGATTTCAAAACAATCTCTTTTGCCTCTTCCTCATTCGATGCTCGCACAGCAGCACATATCGATTGGTACCCACTCCCAGACCCAGAAATCCACCATGGCCAATCCAGTGTGAATGAGCCGTACTTGCCCTTGTGCTCCCAAGAAAGCCAGTATGAATTCTTTTTTCGCTCTTCCATTATTCTTCACCCTCCCGATCGTACTCACACATTCCCATCCCACCCTCATCCTGATCCCTGAGAAACCCCCCTACCGCGATCTCTACAACCTTCTCTCCGTCCTTCTCGACATCATCAATCACCTCAACCAGCCAATCACCAGCTGCATAGAAGTTACACGCATACCCATCTGAGATCTCAACAGGCAAGTCCTGAGGCATCTTCTTTAACTTCACAATGAGTTCTTTGACCAGCATATCACTTTCTCCTTCGCCTCGTCACGAACAATATTTCCATTACGCGACTGCCAATCCGTCCCGCGTCTACACCCTACGATACGATGCGCCGCTTTACAGCCCATCCTTGTCGAGCCATACCGTCGCAAACCCTTCCTGAACACGACAGCCCAGACCGTCCGCTCCTCTCTGCACCCATCCATTCCAAAGCACGACAGCCATCGCAGTCCCGTCGCTTGCATTACGCTCACTTGCAATGCGCGTCTGCCAGACCAAAGATCTCCAGCACGCTTCTTTGCTACGCACACCACAACAGCCATTCCTTCGCGATACAATCCGCTCCATCCCGGTCCTGAGCATGACAGCCGTTCCAATACCATCCGTTCCATACCCATACGGTGCGTGTCTGCCAGAACAATCCGTTGCGATGCGACCCTGTGCCTTGCAGGACGATACAGCCAGTGCCATAACTTTCTGCCCCAACCTGTCCATTACAATACAGCCGTTCCCATGAAGTCCCATACTACGCTTTACACTCCTGGACCTGTCTGCCTATTCGTTACCTTCCATGACCAGGAACTCCAGCCCGTGGCCCTACAGCCATACACTTCCAATCAGCTGACTCGCTCCGCGTTCCAATACTGCCTCGACCGTGCATACGATACCAGTCCAAGGACCGACCCGCCTTTACAGCCTTTGCCTTTTACAACTCTGCGCCACGATCACTTGCATGTCCCTACTGCCAAAACTATCCCGCCCATCCCGAACCAATGATTTACCAGACCATACTGCCATTCCGTTCCCGACCTTTGCTCGGCGACCCGCTCCGATACAGCCTTTGCCGAACCATCCCATCCCGAGAATTGCAACCCAAGGCGATACAGCCAATCCTAGATCCATCCGAGACCACACGGTACATTCCCGAACACTCCCTGACATAACAGCCGGTCCCATCCATTACATTGCCCTGCATCGCGAGACACGACAGCCGTTCCCAGACCACACGTTGCTCCCCATCGCTCGGCAGCCTTTCCCAACCCCTTCGTTGCTTCGCCTCACCCAGCAATACAGCCAGTGCGTTCCCAAACGCTGCTGTCCCACCCTCGGACTTACTGCCAAAACAATACGGGTCAACGATTTACACTCACCCGCATGGCATGTCTGCATCAACAATTAGCAGAACAGGTTAGAAGCCGGGACTAGAAGATGGCGGTCTTCCAGAAGGGGCTCCAAATCTTCCAGGCATTACACCCCCGTCATTTCCAAAGATCTTTTCATCTCTAAATTCACTGGGTCCGGACTTATCCTCAATAGGAGCGGACACCAACGAACCCGCGAGGTTCTGAGATTGCGCCCCGAGAATCCCTGCAATAACCACACCCTCTTCTCGCCGTTCACTTGGATCATCCGGAACCAAACCAATAACCTTTTTGAAACCTCCGTTGCTAATAATAATCACCTTGTGCCCTTCTGGTTCTTGCCTCATCCAGATCCTAATACCAAACTGCTTCTCATCCTTCATGATTTCTCTCCTTTTTCTTCTACCCAGACCCATGCCTCAGCTAGGATCTAAAAACTCGTCTTCGCTCAACTTCTTCTTCAGAATCTCCGAGGTCAACTTCTCCCACAGTCTGTCTTCTCTCTTGGTTATGACAACCCCTCCTTCTTCCGCTTCATGAATTCGCTTCGATAGCGCAACCGCCGCCTCGTACTCGAACGACCTGAGCATCAATTCAAGCTCTCTCTCAAACTCTCCAGCCACTTCACCCTCCATCCGGAGCGCCTGCCAGGAATCGAACCTGGAAAGCGAGTTCCCTACGTCACTCGCAGGCGCTGCGCTCACGAAGCCTTGGTTTCTACGATCGGAAGTTCAAATTCCCCTCCGACCGAAGCTCCTGTTCCAGGTAGACCAGCGTGCCAGGTTGGTTTTCCACCTGGCTTCACGTTGATTCCAAGACCAGGGATACCAAGACTCAAAGAAACTCCTTTCAGACCGATGTTCAAGGTCACGAATTTGGCAAGTCGAATTCTCTTGGTGAACCGAGCCCTCGCCTTTGCCACGTTACACCTCGTCACTCAGACTTGGTTTCTCCATTGGAATCCTTGATCACCAGCTTCCCGAGATCTGCCAGCCCAGCCAGAGCCGGTCGGAAGGCTGCGACGACCTCATGAACGTGATCCGCTGCTTCCTTGGTCATCGCCAGCTCGCAGGCAGCCATCACCTCTTCACTCCTGGGAATCGCATCCGGGAAGTTCTCGCAGAAGTAGTGCAGCCCCGAAGCGAGCACGAATGGAGCCAGTCTCTTTCCAAAGTCGGTTTCGAGCCACGCGGGATACTGATCCCCAGCTACCTTCTTGGCGGCCTGCACGATCAGCTCCGCTGCCTCCTGGGCCAGACCCATCTTGGTTCCGGTAACCAGTGCATCCTTCACTGCGCTCTTTGTGCTCTTGTGATTCTTCTTTTCCATCTTTACAGGGACCTCCTCTTCAGTCTCGTCTTCGGTATCGTCGTCTGCTTCTTCGGTCTCGTAGTTGGCTTTTGTAAGTCTTGCCATGTGATCTTCCTCCATCATATCCACGAATGCCGCACAGAACCTCCCTGAGCTTTCCAGAGTCAGACTCGGCTGCTGATTCCCTCTACAGCGAAGACACGTCCCGATGAGTTCTCCGTCTGCGTATCGCAGCCTCTCTGATCCTGGCGGATTCCCCCAGAAGTAGCACCCACAGCAGCTCCTTGTGGGGACATCTTGGCGATTGCCTTTTTCTTTGCCTTGTACCATTCCTCCTCCGTTGTCCGTTTAATCTCTTTGCTCCTTTCTCTTTGCTCCTGTAACATTCTGCCCACTTGTTCAAACAATTCAACTGCTACCGATTTTCCAATAGCACACATCTGTTCCTTATGGTGCTCTTCTCGCTCTTTTTCTGTCTCGCTCCTAGCACGATATAGACTGCTAGAGTACTTCACCGAGGCACTTTGAAACACATCATTAACGCATGATGTGATCTTATAAAAATAACTTCCCTGAACTAATTTACTACATACCTCTATTGGCCACTGGGGTCTGATTTTATGCAACAACTTTGTGTAAACAATAGGCTTCTTCTCACTGTATGTCCCTGACAGCAACCCGAGAGTATACACTTCTTCGGATGGTGCAGAAACCACCCATTCTAGCATGGCTTCCAAAAAGTCAACATCGGTAAATTGTGAAGTAACTTCGCTGTCAATTCCCATCGCTAGCTCCCTTGTTTCTGCTTAGAATTCACTTCATCAATCGCCGCCCATACAGAATCAAGCTCCGACAGGTGATTGAAGCGCCTCTTGAGCCCGGTGAGCATCTTCAGGCACTGATCCAGAGCATAGCTTTGCCATTCCGGAGATGCCGCTACAGCATCGACCGATGCATATCCACGGCTCCCCTTGGTTACCCTGACGTTGATGAAGGCAGGAGGAGTATGTTCCGGATCACTCTTGTGAACATCAACGACGATAACCAGGTGATTCAGCATCTGCCTGGCGCGTTGTTTCCAGGCAGTCACCGCCGCTTTCTCGGTGTCCCACTCGAATTCTCCGTGGATAGGAGACTCCGGATCCCTTGCTGCCTCAACAACATCTATCGGCCTGATGACACCTCCGTGCTTGCCCTTGAGATCATCGATGTACTCACCTGCAATCTGAGGACTCACACGGAAAGAGGACCCCACAGACCACCCATACACCTTCTCGCTCCTCTTCTGATTCAGCTTCGCTTTTTTCGTCTTCATGGGATCCTCCTTCCGTGCAGTCCATCATCAGGAACAGGCTAGTAGTCAAAACCCGCGATCACAGGAGGCTTGATGTTCTTGAACAGAGCCTTCTCCTGTGCTGTCGAAGCCACCTTGAACTGGCCGTAGGACCCGTTCTTCGACTTCTTCGAGAACGGACGCCACTCCCAGAGGAGACAACCCTTCGATGTAGAACTCTGCGGTCTCGATGGTCATGGGGAAGCCTTCCACGAAGAATTCTTTGCGTGCTTCGGAATGCAGACCTTTGTCCTTTTTGCCATGCAAATGATCCCGTGATCAGCCGCACACCGAGGACATTGGATCTCATCGATCCCGTTCTCGACAAGATCCTCGAAAACGAAATCGCACCCTGGGCACGTAAACTCCTGTATTTTCTGTGTCATACCGCCAACTCCTCGTCCGAATCGTCTTCCTTCTCAGCAGCGATGGCCGCAGCGAAGTTCTCCGTTGCACTCTTCTGTGCAGTTTCCCTGTCCACCAGCGTCTTCCTGATGGTGGGGATATCACCAAGCCTACTGATCAAAGGAGAATCCCTACTTTGCAACATGCTCGTGGTCACTGGGACCGCTGGCACTGGAGCTGGTTCCTCCCACTTTGTGGTCACAAAGGGGTTTCCTTTTTCTTTCACGTCAACAGCAACCTCCTTTACAGGAGGAGTTGGCTCCGGAACTGGAACTGGCTCCGGAACTGGAACTGGCATGGCCTCTGCTGGATCGGTCTTCTCTTCGGCTGCTGCTGGTGGTGGCACCGCCCCATCAACCCCAGGAAGATCCAGCTGGGTGATCTTCTCGATATCGAGCGTGATCCCATACCCCGCCGTCCTGTAGATGGGCAATGTCGCCCGAAGTCCCTGGCGAATCGACACCATCGCATCGTCGAAGGTCTTGATCTTTCCGTTCGGGTTCGGGTAGATCAAAATGATATCGAACATCTCAGCACCCGCCCGCATCATGAACGGGCCATACGGAGCGATGGAATCAAACCACCACGCCGACTGAGTGCTGACCTCTCCGATATCAAGAACACTCCGCATTGCGCTTCTGGCACGGTAGTAGTCCCTGGAAACGCTGTCACGATCTTCCTGAGAGGAATCTGGCACGAACTTGATCTTGGTGACCACGCAAAATGACGTGTGATCCCTTCCGATCGTCGTCCCGATGGTATGACCCACCGAGACTCGGAACGAAGGACGTTTGACTCTCGCTTTTTTCTCTTCTCCCATCACGATTTCCTTTTCTCTAGAGTACTAGCTAAAACGGGATGCCATCCCCTGGATCCTCTCCCAACCTCGGACACCCTTCGCACCCGACCGTGCCAGTAAAATCACACCCCTCGCAGGTTCCCTCGTCAGTGACAGCCCTGCTATTCCTGAGAGCGATCTGCTGAGTTCTCTTGGCGATGTTCTCCTGGCGAAGACGCTCCATCTCGGCTATTGCCGCTTCCTTTTTCTCTTTCCAGTGTGCGGAGATGAGAGCATCGAGCTTGACCCGGAGCTTCGGTTCCTCGACTTCGAAATCATCACCTGGCTCAAGCTCGATGGTGAGTTCGCCCTCGTCGTTGTTGTACCGCTCCTTTGAGCGGTGGACTTTAACCCTGAGAGACGTAATTTTCATGAATTGTACTTCCCCTTGCCGCAGAGTTCCATGGCCTTCGCCTCGATGACCTTTGCCTGGCTCTCTGCCGCGATAGCCCCGACGAGGCTCAGGGCGACCTCGAAGCTCTGGCACTCGTGCTCTGCACCATGGATACTTACTTTGAAGCCAAATCCTTCTTTTCTGATCGAGAACCCACCAGGAGCAAACTCGGCAGCCACTTCCCCGAGCGTGATGGTCTTCCACGGCTTCCGCTGGGACACCAGCATGGTCTGGAGCATGACCGGGGTCAGGAACTCCGTGGCAACGTAGACGGCAGCCTTTTGCTTGCTCCTGGTCTTGCGACGGTCCCCGGTGTCTACGATGTAGCCGGTATCCTTTAATTCCTTAATACGTGCGCTCACCGTCTGGTGGGTCATCTCCAGCGCCTCTTCCGCCTCGTCGCACGTCTGACCCTTGGACAGGGACGTCGCGATCGACTCGTAGACCTTCTGCCGGGTCTGACCCACTCGATCGGCCATGGACGCAGCGGCATCCTGGGAGGTATCGCTCCCGCTCACGAACGGAGCGGTCGTCCCAAGCTCACCCTGCTTCGCCCTACCCTCGGTCACCGGAAGTTTTCGTAGCGCCATTTCAGCCTCTCGTTTTACTGGCCTTTTTCATCGACCTGATGTATCATATGCAACAGGATCGGATGACATCGGCGTTTTGTTCTTTTTCTAGACCGTTTTTTCTGCTATGTTTCTGGGTATAACACATGTTAGCTGAGTGATCAACAAAAAAGAGGCAAAAAGTCGATGAAAAATCCTAATTTTATCAAGTTCGCAATGGATCTCGCAGAATTCATGGATGCCGCCTCGGTTTTCTTCTCCGACAAGGGGACCATCAGCGCTGCCAAGATCCGACTCCAGGAAATTGGCTACGTCTCGGAGAATGAGGAGGAACCCAGCAGCATCACCCTCGAAGATTTAGGACTCGATGACATGAACCTCAAGGAGATCATTATCGAACTGAGCCGCGACCAGGTGTCGTTCAAGATCTGGACCCCCCTTAGCGCACCGTTCAAAGCCGCCATGAAACGCTCCATCCCTCCGTCGTGCCGTGAATGGGATACGGAGCTGCATTGCTGGAGGATCGAATCAGACTGGTTCGGGAATGTTCAGCGTCTGTTCGATGAGCATTTTCCAAACGTAGGTCGAACCTACACCAAGAGAGCCTTCGAGAGATGCAAGGAGCTGATCGAGGATCACACCCCCGAAGAGGCTCCAGCGCCTCCTAAAGAAAAAAAGAAAGCTCCGAAAAAACCCAAACAGAGTACCCCTAAGCAACCCAGAAAACCAAGGAAACCGAAGAGGCCCGTCGAAAAAGAAGTCGATTACGAAGACGATGATGACGACGATGATGACGACGACTCTTTTGTACAAGAAGGTGTGGACCCGTTCAAGATACTTGGCGTGACCAAGAGCGCTCCGGAAGAGGTTGTCAAAGCAGCCTACAAGACGCTGGCCAGGATGTACCATACCGATCTCAACGGGGGCTCAGACACGAAGATCAGGGAAATCAATGCCGCCTTCGAAGAGATAAAGAGAAAAAGGGGCTGGAAGTAGCCCACGAAAGGGACTTTCATGGAAGACCAAGAGACCATCATGTCCGACCAGGACATCAAAAGAGCCGTCTCCAGGATGACCAGGCCAGCAATCGAAGACCACCTCTTCGAGCTGTTCAAGCAGAACATGGAGCTGAAAAGCACCCTAGAAGCCACTCGCATGAAGCTGACCGATATCACAACGGTCGACCTGGATATCGTGGAGCACTGGAGGTCATGGATCGACACCCTGGACCGAGAGCGAGAGGAATGGGCCAGGCAAGCAACCACCTCAGCTATCCGCCACAAGAAGCTGGAAAAGGACTACGACCAGCTGGAGACGCTCCTCCGGGACGTTGCCTCGAAAATGGATCAAATACTAAGTATTTCAAATATTACCCTCGACTCCGATGGTCGCAAGCTGGTCGCCTTTCGCTCAGCCTTGAAGAAGATCGTCGTCGTCTCGACGTCCATCAAGGACCTGATCCTTGGCAAGCCAGTCCCAGTCGAAGAAACCGAGGAACCCGACGAGCCTCAGGAGGAAGAAGAGGAGAAGAGCAGACCCACTTGCATACCATCTCCTACATCAGACCAGGTAGACCCTGATCCTGAGACCCCAGAGACCCCAGAGACCCCTGAGACCCCAGAGACCCCTGAGACCCCAGAGACCCCAGTAGAAGAAATGGAAGCAGAGCCTGATGGCGATTGAGTCCAATCCTCCAGACGACATCGTCGTCGCAGAGTCCCCGCAGGACAAAATCGCCAAGCTCAAGCTCTCGACGGTTCATACTGCCGAAGACGTCTGGGACATGGCCCTGACCGGAGTGATCAGCAAGAACAGCAAGCGGGTCTACAGAACTGCCCTCACTGCCTTCGCCAGATACCTTCTGGAGCAGACCAACACCCCTGTCCCGGAAGCACCTATCGACATCATGAAAGCGGCTTCCCCGTTCCTGGTCAGTCTGGACTTCACCATCATCTCTGCCTACAGAGACCACTGTCGTACCCAGAATCTGTCTCCCTCAACCATCAACATCCGACTGGCCGCGCTCGACGCCCTCTTCAAGAGGATGAAGCGACTCGGGATGACCGATGATAATCCAGCCGACCCAGACCTGGTCTCCAGAATGAGGGTTTCGAGGGTCAGCAAAACTCAGGGGCTCGAACAGGGTGAAGCGGAAGCGCTCCTGGGGGTGTGTGCCAAGGATAAGAGCGTATTCGGATACCGAGATCTCGCCCTCATCTCCGTCCTGATGCACAATGGACTTCGACGGAGCGAACCCCTTCAGATGAAGCTAGAAAACTTCACCTTCATAGGAGACACCCCAACCTATCAGATCCGTGTTAAAGGGGATAAGACCCTCTCGATCGAGATCATTCCAGAGGTATGGAACGTCGTAGCACGATGGATCGATAAATCTGGTATCAAAAACGGCCATGTTTTCCGTAGGATACGAAATACCTTCGGAGAAAATGTAACTATAGAAGAAAAAGGATTGACACCAACAGGTGTTTACGACATTATCAGGAGAAGAGTTGCTGAAGCGGGTATCAACAAAAATATTCACCCGCATAGTTTGAGACACACATACGCGACCCTTGCACTTCTCGCAGGCGTGCCTATACAAGAGGTGCAGGTATCGATGGGACATGCAAGCACGGATACTACGTTCAGGTACTACAGGGCGATCCAGCAGGTAGGGAAATCTCCTGGCAGAGCCCTGAAGCTCACCATCCTGAAACAGGATGCAGAATAGGAAGAGAGAGAGAAACATGACACCCGAAAGACTGCAAGCAATCAAGAACGAGGCACTGAGCTTCTTCTGCAAGGACGCCCGAGCGGACGTCAAGCTGCTGGAGAAGGTCACCGGCACCACAGCAGAGGGCATGGATGATGCGCTCCGCGTGGTCGTTCGCTTCATCGGCTGGATCGAGGCCGACGACAAGGCGAACGCGAAGCCCGTGAAGAAGACCCGTCGCGGTCGCAAGCCGAAGGCAGCGGTGGCTGCTGCTGCTCCCGCGCTCGATGCCGATGGCAAGCCGATCGTGGTCGAGGCTCCTCCAGCCAAGAAGCGTGGCCGGAAGCCGAAGGCGGCTGTCGTCGTCGATACCGCCCCCGTCGCGTCTGCCTGATCCACCCATCAAAACATGAAATCCCCTCCACATTTCACCTGCCCACAATGCGGGCTGACTTTCAGCCCTAAATGCGTAACGGTCGACGACATCTACCAGGCCAACCCGAGGCCGATGATCCGAAAACACAAAGCAAAGTGTGGACGGATCTGTGCCGGAAGCGCCCCCCACTTCGGAGAGACAGCCGATGGCGAAGTGTGGATCTTCGACCCATCAAACTATCCAAACTGTCACCCGAGCAACGAAACCTGCGATCACCCCAAGTGCGCGAAACGACGCACAAAATCCTCGTAGACTTTTCATCGTGACGATGTTACAATTGGGCATGAGTCCCACAATCACCTTCGACGAAGCCATCGCTCCAGACCTCCAAGAGACCATCTATCAGGTCGCGAGCTTCGCATTGACAAGAGCCGCCCACCTGGGGGTTGCCTCCAAATTTCCATCCATTAAAGTGACGTCGACTTGCTTCTTTGCGGAAAAGCCCAGGAATTTCGCAGCAGTCATCGCCAAACGTCCAGTCAGCCTGCTCTACATCTGTCCTGACCTCCATGAGCAGAAGGAATCCCGTATCCTGGGAGTCCTGTTTCACGAGATGGGGCATATCCTGAAAGACTGCTGCAAAATAGACCCATGCGGGAAACCATGCCCTCTGGACTCCGAGCAACAGACCGACCTGGTGGTACTTGCAGTACTGGGAATGAAACTGTACTATGACGATGACATGGTTCAATCCACCAAGCCAGCTCAGATCTGGCCAAGACCAAAACACCTAACTTGAAAAAAGAATTCAACTGCCAAAAGTGCGGTGCTTGCTGCGTCACGGACGACTCGACCATCGAGCACTATGTCGGCATGTCTGAGAAAGACTACTACCAGCTCACCAAAAAAGAGCGGCGAGACATGGTTGTAAGAATCATGGGCTTCGATAATCTGGCGCTTGGAGTCAAAGAGCTTCCTGATTTCCAGGGAAACACCGTAACCACCTGCATCGCACTCGAAGGCGTTGTTGGAGAGTATGTTTGGTGCTCGATTTACCCTCGCCGACCATCAATTTGCCGCAAGTTCCGTGCTGGATCAGAATTCCCCGTCTGCATGATGGCACGGGATGATTGCGGGATTTTCTGAAAAATAATTCTTGACACGCCCCAGCAGTCTCCGTACCATTTAAGAATGAACATCGATAACAAAACCAAATCAAGACTATCCGCCATACAAGACCTAAGAAACAAAACCACCAAAACAGCAGAATTAAAACACAAGGCTGGAGAAAACATAACAGCAGAGATAATGAAACTACATATATTGCAGACAAAATTTTGTGTGCTATCAATGAATCTGGATGCAGGATTAAAAAAGAGTCGACATGTATATGATCTAATGAATGAGCCAGAGCTCAAAAATCTGTACGACGCTTTCTTAGATAAAAACCCAGGACTCGCCACCGCAGAAGAAATTGCCTTCGCATCTAAGCCGATTATATGGTTCTCGTCCATTATTTTTCACCACTATAAAGCTACTGCTTCCTCTGCTTATCCTTGTAGATTCGTTCTATCAGAATCACTTGCGTTCGGCCTGCATCTCACAGAGCTAGATAATACCACAGGCAGTGACATCAAGATGCCATTCGATACATTCTTCATCGAAATACCACCTGGAGCTATCCGGATAAATACAGAAGGCACAACCTACAATGACGTCGCCTATATCTCTGTATCAAAAACATATCGAGAAGAAATACTTGGCACATGCATATCATTTGCCCTGTTCATTCACCCCAACAAAGATGAACCAATCGGTAAAATAGATGCTCTTGTATTTTGTGCAGACACCCCAATAGAGAAAAAAACAGAAAATGATGAACAAAAATCTGCATCAACCACCCCGCTAAAATACTCCATCTACTGGTCGGATCTTGCCGATGCATTCACAAGGGATTACCTAATCCCAAAACAAATGGATAACCTACCTTACGATAAAAAGGATCTGCAAAAATACGTAAATGACAAAATGAATAGCACTCCGGTTTCTCAGTGGGGAACAGTTGCAAAAAACCATAAATATGCACTAAAGAGAAAAGGAATAGTATTTAATAAAGAATACAGTGGATCAGACTTTAAATATGCCGTCTCCAAAATCATCTTCAATACTATTCTGTACATCAACAGCTCCAGCGCCAAAATCACCCACGGGAACCAGGCAGAGATCGACAAACTGAAACCACTGGCCAAGGGAAAGAAAGGACAGAAGATGAAGGCTCATCAAGCTCAGAAAAAGATCCAGGATCTTGAACAAGAACCAGTCTGGAACCTGGAAACCAAGGTCGAGCTAGACCCAAATCTGATTAAACAGTATTCAAAAGAAAATCAAGGAACAGGAACCCCGCGCTCCCATTCCTGGATCACCAGAGGACACTGGAGGCAGCAGGCATGCGGAGAAAGATGGTCCAAACACAAGCCCAAGTGGATCGCCCCATTCGTAAATCTTCGCCATATGCCACCTACCTATGGACACGAGTACACCATCAAGGACCCAACCGGGACCGACGACTGATCCACCCCTCCCTCCATAGTATACTCACTCCATAGGAAAACAAGATCGTGACACCTGCCGAATATTCCGTGCTGGTCCATACTTCCCAATCTGCACGATGACAAAAGATAGCTGCGGAATCTTCTGAAAATAACTCTTGACGCCATAGATATATCTCCTAGTATCTAAATACTGTCAAATGACAGCGAGTTGGTCAAATAGTTGAACAACTCAACACGGGTCGCAGAGTTAAGGAGCAGAAAAGAAATGTCACCACAACAAGACAGGGTGAACGGAGCGTGCAGGCTGGCGGAAAAAACATGGTCTTCCGGTGCAGACAGAAAGGAAGTGTACAGCACAGTCGTGAGACAGTACCCGGAATTTCGAAGTGATGGCAATCCCCTCTACACCATAGTAGAAGATAGCCGACCATGTAATCAAACGACAAAGAAAGGCAGTTGACCTGATTTCAATGATCCAACCGTAAGACCGTTGACACCACACCTCCCTCCGTAGTGTGACACTCCCAACCCCCTAAAGGGGGTGGGCTTCTGAGCTGCAAGCACACGGGTGACCGTGCGGCTCGCGCCGCCCTGTCACACCAGGTGGTTCAACCATGTGCTCTGACTCAGCTACACGATGACGATGATCGTCATCGTGGCCCGTGTCCAGGCCACTACTACTTCCCAACAACGGGTTCTTCATTCCCATCGCTTGCCAGATAGATCTCTGACCGGGTCGTAGATACGTTATCTTTTCAGGGAACTTGGGCTTTTGCCCAAAGGCTAGCTCATGCATGTTGAAAGAACCCACAACGTCTCGGTGGCCTATGAAGCCACACTTCTTGCACTTCCAGACACGCCCTGTCGGTTTGTGTCTGTGGCCGCATTCGGGACAATGACTGGAGGTTCCCCTCTCCGTTCCATTGAAGCACTCGATGCCTGCCCTCTCGCTCTTCTGCGTCAGGTAGTCGAAATCCTTTCCATACTCCCAGAGAGACATCCTCTGGTTTTGCTTCCGTCCACAATTTCTCTGTCGAACACCATGAGGGTTTCCGACGTAGATCGTCCCAACCTCTTGATACTGACAGAAGTCAATGACTGCTCTAGTCCCCTTGTGACGAAGGTCTTTGATACGCTCCTTGGAACGGACAGCCTGAGAATTCCTTGCTTGCTGCAACCGGCGCCACTTCTTGGAGTACTTGACGCAACGCTTCTGGCGTCGAGCCATCTTTCCATGCATCTTCGCAGTCGCGCGCTTCTCAGCACGGATCTCGCGACCTGAGACGATGAGGGCCTCTCCGGTTGTCGTTGTCACAGCAGCCTGGTGGATCTGCCCAAGGTCAACGGTCGCTCGGTTCTCTCCAGTTGCCTTCTGAGCTTCCTCAACATCAAGCACCCAGTGAAGCTCGTACCCGATACCGTTCCAGACGATCTTGGATGCTGCCCCACTATCAAGCATCTCTTTGGGACGAGGAAGGACGAGAGACTTCCTGCCTCTCCCCATGGGGAGGACGATCTTCTTCTCGGAGACGTCCATCGCCTGAGCAGGCCACATCAGCGGGTAAAACCGCTTCATCTTGTGAGGATACCTGGCCTCTGGATGACCGGACTTCTTCAGCTTCCTTATCGTGGCGACTGCACCAAGGAAGGCTCGGGCAATCTGTTGAGGAATCTGACTATGGAGAGCAAACTTCTTCTTGGTTGCCTTGTGAAGCTCGATGAGGTTGGGCCACATCTGGCCCGACCTCATCGCTTCCTGCTGCTTCTCGACGCAGGCGTTCCAGCAGGCAGCAGCCTCTTTCTGGGCGAACCGGAGCCTTTCCCTCTCCCAGAAGGAGAGGTCTTTCAAAGGCTCTATACGAACGACCTTCATTGTGCTAGAGTATACCATGTTGCCTAACGGTCTGCAAGAGGGCAATTCGTCGATGTATTTTAGAGTGTCAAAGACAGCAGGGGCGGGCTTTCATCCCGGCCCCCTAAAGGGGGCGGGTTTTCCCGCCCGAGGCTGATAATGTCAAGTCGTGACGACGAAGAGATTGATTACGACGATATCGTAGTCGACTGATCCCACTTTACAAACCCCTCCACATAGCATATAATCCCTCTATGGGAAAATCAGACCGCGCCTACCAGGAAGCCATCAGAAAAGAATTCGATACCGCCCTGGTGAACGCCACCAGGAAGCTCAAGAACCACGAGCTGTTCACCAGGGAGCAGCAGCAGATCTTCATCCTTTTATCCAGGATCTACTGGTTGGACAGAGATAAAAAAGACCTCCATCATGATATCGAGAACCCGCAGGACTTCTTACACGACAACGACTTCATTGAATACATCAAAGAAATCCTGAATATAGACTTAGACAAAACAATCTACGGACACCAGGACAGACAGACCGCTACAGTCCACGCGGCAACCCTATTTCACCACACCAGCGCAATCGACCAGTCATCAACTCCATGCCGTTTCGTACTCTCTGATGCCCTGATGCTTGGATTTATCCTGACCGGGCTGGAAAACACCTATGGAGAGGACCTCCATTTCCCCTTCGATACATTCTTTATCGAGCTTCCACCAAACGTCATCGAACTCTACCACGAAAAAACAAAGTACCACCCCGTCACCTATATCTGCGTGTCCAAGACAACCCATCCTACGTTTGGACCAAATATTTCGTGGACCGTCATGGGTCAAGCCAACGAGAATAGCGTTCATCCTCTCGATGACTGTATCACGTATGGCTCTGTCTTCCTCTCTTCACAAGGAAAGGTAAATCTGGAAGACTCAGTAACAATCAGAGACCTGTTCCAGATCTACCTGGAACAATACATCAAAGAAAACAACCTTGGAAGAGCCGCTATTACCGGGAACATCTTCACTCCTGCGTTCCAGAAAGAAATGAAACAGCTTATCGAAAAGAAAATCGAAGAAATAGAAGACCCCGCAGAAGAGATAAAGAAGCACAGGAACTACTATCCACAAAAAGGAAGAATCTTCGGAGAACCCATCGAAGGCATCGAATTCAAAGGAATCATCAACCGTATCATCGTCAACACCCTGCTGTATATCGCTAGTCCCAGTGCCAAGATCACCCACGGGAACCAGACCGAGATCGACAGACTCGCACCACTGGCCAGAGGCAAAAAAGGCCAGAAGATGAAGGCTCGCCAGGCTCAGCAAAAAATCGAAGATCTTGAGCAAGAGCAGTTCTGGAATCTGGAGACAAACGTATCGCTCGATCCAGATCTAGTTAGAGCCTACTCACGAGAAAGACTCGGAACCGGGACGGCAAGAACCCATTCCTGGATCACCAGAGGCCACTGGAGGCGTCAACACTATGGCAAGGGGAATCTGGAGATCAAGCTGAAGTGGATTTTCCCGTATGTGAGCTTGAAGGGAATGCCGCCGACTAGTGGACACGAATACGAAGTCAAAAATCCTACCTAACTAAACGTTATCGCAATCACATTGTAACCAGAGCATGCCCCAAATCCAGAGCCATATGGATTTGGATAGTACATCCCTGTTGAATCTGGTGTTGCTGTCTGCCATTGAACCAAATGACCACCAGCTCCCGGATCCCAAACCTGATTCATATAGAGCAAGGTACTTGGGATGGTACTGGAACCATTCATCGGAGTTGGTCCACTCGTCTCCTCGGTCGCATCCCCAGCCAATGCTGCGTCATATGTAGTCATCTTTGCTCCTCTTTACAGCATGGGTGGCGTAGAGTCTGGCCAACCAGGAATTGCAAGCCCAAAATACACCATATAATAGTTAGAACCTTGCTTCAGAGCATCTGGAATTATTGTGTTATTGTTAGCGTTCCACCGCAACCACTTGGACTGCCCTTTCCAACCAACCTTCGATCCACTCTGAGCAGCGAATCTCATATAATTAATCGTCAATAGAGGTAGCTGACCCAAGGCGTCTGGATGACTCTGACTAAGAAGATCGATGTTGTTATCATTCGGTAGTAGACTGGCAAATTCATAGAATTCACCATCGAAAGTGCCTAAAAGATGTCCATAAGTCATCCCACTAGTGGCCTGAGTTAGATTAGCCACACTAGGCGCATACTGATATGAGTTGCACTGCATTAATGCTCCATCAGTACCATTGTCTCCAACTGTGGAGTCTGTTGCTTCGAAAATAATCCACCCATTAATCCCACCCGTACCAGCTACATGAGTCAAACAATAAAAAGCATATACACCATCTTCAGCTGTACTTTGGGCAAAGATATTCACTCGGACTGGGATTACATTCAAGAAAAGAATTCCGCCAACCGCTGCTGATAGCTCGTACCAACTCACCTGGTCCGTTGCAGTTGGAGGGTCATCAGTATCCCCTACAGAGTCAACAAACTTATCTGCCGCACTATACCAAGCCTGAATGTATCTATCCCCAGTCGACCCACGCCTAAACACTACCTCTCGCACACCTGCTGGATCCTGTAGGCGACACCATGCCTTGCTATTACCAAAACCACCATCAACAGCGCCCCCGGAAGTAATCACATCCGCTGGAAGGGTGCCAGGATTCCATCCATATGCCCCTATGCCATCCCCGCTCCCCCAAACCGTCCATCCAGCAATAACCAGCTGTTCTTTCAACAGGTAAAGTACTTCACCAACTGTTGAACACAGATTATTTCTGCTTACCGACCAGGCCATCTCTTACCTCATTTCTTTATAGAGTTGGTGGCGTAGAATCTGGCCAACCAGGAATTGCAAGCCCAAAATACACCATGTAATAGTTTCCGCCCTGGTTTATAAGATCCGGAATCACCATCGCATTACTAGGATTCCATCGAAGCCACTTTGACTGCCCTTTCCATCCTACCTTAGTTCCACTTTGAGCAGAAAACCTCATATAATCTATCGTGAACAGTGGGTACTGATTAGAGGCATCAGGATGGCATGTCGTTGGAATATCAATATTGTTGTCGTTTGGAATGAGACCAGCTACTTCATAAAATTCACCATCTATTGTTGCCATGAGATGCCCTGCAACAGAAGCCCCCATAGCATGTGTCATATTGACCGCACTTGGTTCATTTATATAAGGACCACACTGCATCAAAGCACCATCTGTACCATTATCTCCTACAGTTGAGTCTGTTGCCTCGAATGCAATCCACCCACCTTTGGCTCCTGTGCCAGCTACGTGACATAGACAATAAAAAGCATACACCCCGTCTTCTGGTGTGCTCTGAACAAAAACGTTGCACATAACAGGAACAACGTTCAGGAATAGAATTCCTCCAGCTGCCGTAGACATCTCGGACCATATCACCTCATCAGTAGCAGTCGGCCTGGTAGAAGTATTTGGAACCCCTCCTGTAAATTTGGCAGAGGCGCTATACCAGGCACGAATATACTTATCACCCGAGGATCCACGCTGAAAAACAATCTCTCGTACACCAGCTGGATCTTGAATCCGACACCACGCAAGGCTGTTCCCCCAGCCATTTGCCACAGCAGCACCTGATGACAAAACATCAGCAGGGAGCGTTCCAGGGTTCCACCCATATGCCCCTATGCCATCCCCGCTCCCCATAACAACCCATCCAGATGCAACCAACTGGGTCTTTAGCAGATAAAGAACTCCACCAACCGTGGAAAGCGAATTGTTGCGACTTACCGACCAGGCCATTCTCTCACCTCTTTTTTACGCTGCTACGAGGAACCCAGCCGACCCCAGGATGATCGTGTCCCCTGCGGTAGAACTCCCATATACCCTAATGGCGTACATCCGAGCAGCGTTTGTAATCTGTCCCACCCCGGCAGCTCCTCTCGTAAAGGCTGCCGTTACAGAATAGACCAGCCCGCTCGCCGTAGCCTGGATCGCAAATGTCGAAGGGAGCGCTGCGGTGATCTCGACAGGAGCCCCAGGAGGCCCCGCCGCAGGACCCATATCGTACAGACGGACATAAGCGTTTCCAACGCCTGTCACGGTCGGATCCCAGGTTGCAACAAACTTGATATCCTTCGACAAAAATTGAGAGGCATCAAACGTGAACCACCCCACTGTCTCTTCAACTGGAACAACCGCTTGAGTATAAACATATCCAGACCCAACAAGAATCTGAGTCTGAATATCCTTTCTGTTATAAATTATCTTCAAACTAGCATCTGTGATCGTTCCAACGACCTCCGATTGCTTCAATGTAACAACACCGGCCCCAGCAGCCACCACCAACGTCGATATGAACCGGCAAGAATTTGCCGTAAATGAAACTGCCCCCTCAGCATCGAATGTCCCTTTAATCAGGGTGTCATCAAAAGAAATAGTTGCGAGCGCTCCAGCAGAGCTGTTTAGATCCACATTCCCCAGCTGGCATCCAGCAAAATAACTTGTTGAAAGAGCAACTCCATTACCATCAAGTCGAACAGTTCCAGTCTCCATTACACAATGTCTGACTTTTAGAGATTTTATTCCTGTGATAGTGATACCAGCAGAACCAGTCTGGAAACTGTAGTCAGACTGAAGCTGTGCCCCAGTCATACCAGAATACTTACCATCAACAGAGGCCCCATCATAAGACAAGTTTATTGCACCCACAAAACTCCTATTAATACCGAGGAAGTTCGAGTTATACCCTGTGATAGTTTGAGCGTTTGGATTGAGCATACTGTAAAAAAACCCGGAGTTCTTAGCATACATTCCAACGCCTGGAGCAGTAGCAGACCCATAACCACTGACTATAGAACCATTGTTCCCAAGGAAACCCGTTTCAGTTGGACTCACATCACCCTTAACCCCAAGGAACTCAATCGCGTTCGGAGTCCCTGCTGCTGGAGCAGAATAATACACATTATTAGACACGAAATACTGAGGTCCGGAATTTCCCTGGTTTACCAGATCTGAATAAACACCAGATACACGGTACGCAGTAACACCAGCACTTGTGGAATTAGTAACCGTCAACGGCACTCCAGCCGCAGGAGCTACCGAGACTGGACCGATCGTAACAGTCCCTCTTGGACTAGGCCCAACTAAAACAAGAGCATTGCGCCCATTATATACCAGATTTTCACTATATATACCAGGCCCAATATTTATAACATAACAACTCGTTGCAGAATACACGGTGGCGATTACAGCATCAAGCGCAGCCTGAATCGTCAAGAACGGATTATTCCGCGCTCCGGTGCCAGTGGCAGAGCCAGACTTGCGAACGTAGAAAGTCCTATCAGCAGAGCCGTCAACAACGCTCCGCATCCACTCGCCAGCAATACGCTCCCTGAGCATCGCTTCGTCGGTATCATAGATGATCATTCCATCGACAGCAGTCAGCGCATTGCGTTGCACAGTTGTCATTCTGGAAACAAGCAATGCCTTCGTGGTAGAATCAAGCTCGATCCCAGCGCTCGGCTCAATTCCAGCCGTGCCTACTGTTACTGCCCCTGCAAAATAGTTAGGGTCTGTAGAACCAGCCTGGTACACACCATAATGCAACGTAGAAGAAAGATCCTGGCTCGCTATGTAAACTCCATATGAATTAGTTATAACTCCAGCCGCAGTTGTCGCTGGTGAATCAAGATAAATACCATATGAAGTAGCAATCGTTCCATCAACCTGCGTAAGCTGCCTGTAAAAACCATACGACGTAGTTATCGCTCCACCAGCGTTCGTTATTCTAGTATTAGACCTGAATCCGTGCCAATCTGCGATGGTTTGTACCGATGAAAGATTTATCGTTGTTGTATATGCTGACGCAGACGTCATGTCATCAGAACCAGAATAATCAACTCTGTTATTTATACCGTAATACGTCCCTTTTGCCCCGGCTGCATCCTTTGTAAACTCAACGAGCACCCCTGTGGAGTTTCCAGTCTCAATATCATCATAAACATACAGACGTTCAGTTCCAGACATCGCACTGGTTCCCAGAACGAGATCTCCGTCCTGAAACCACATGCCCTTCGGGGAGGCATACCCACCAACTGCGATGTCATCCGTTATTGTGTTTGGATACAAGAACCCACCGGCAGCATCCCTCTGCCATAGATAATATGCCCCTGCCTGGAATAGATTGTACTGTTGATAATTGACAGAAAAAATGAAGTCAGGACCAGCAGATGCTAGCAGGGTTGCTTCGATCTGTTCCGAAAGCCCGTTTCCTGCCCCATCGTAGATCTCTGTGGAACTGGGGCATTCATCTCCGTTCCACAGGAACTTCTCAACCAGACAGCTCAGCTTCCGGGGAGCCCCAGGGCCGTCCATCGTCTCGACCCAGGCTAAAACCCGGTCGTAGGACAGACCAGCGATTCCACCTAAAAGTGTGTCAAGTCCAGCAGTTGCAGCTGTCAGCGTCGCGTCGTCAACTGGGACGGCATAGGTGCCAGCACCCACGATATCAGCGATGAAGATGTTCGACATTCTTCCTACCTATCCTATGCCACTATGCCAAATCTGGCAGATAGAGTTCTACTCTCCAAGTCTACCCAACCTGAAAGCAAAAAGCAACTAGTATCGTAAAGATGAAGAATGACTGCTGCAAAATAGCAGTGTGTGTATGTGGTATAATAAACCACTTTCTCTGCCATAGATGTTTAAATCAATACCACGAAGGCTGTGTTAGACGCAATGCCATTGGATACTACCATAATCATAGCACAATTCTGTGCCGCAAACCCATGAGCGGATAGATCATGCGGCACAAGAAGCACAGCCGTCTCTGTCAAATTCGAAACCGACGTCGCTCCTGTATCATGATGAATCAACGCTGGCTGACCACCGATCGTCGCCGTAAATCCAGACCCAGTACCACCCGCAAGCGCTGTCTCTGGAGTCAGAGGAACCACCGCACCAACTGTGCCAGTGCTATCTGCTCGGATAATACCATGAACACCAGCCAACGCATTTACAGCTGTCGCAACAGTCGCCTCATCAGATGCAGATCCTCCTTGATCAACAGTAAGTAACGGTGCCACATAAGAAACAGCAAGACCTCCAACTCCTGTATCAACCACCCTTGCATGCAATGAGTTTCCAACAGACCCAGGAACAACAGCCGATAGCCTCAAGAAAGTTCCGATCAACAACGTTGCAAAAGTCTGAGTCTGAAGAAGGTTTGATCCGATAATCGTCAGGTCCACAGACCCATTCACCGCGAGACCAGCAGCAGCTCCGAAATTCAAACCATCAATACTCGGGAAGCCGGTCCTGGCATTCGATGTTTGTAGTTCACCAGTTCTAACCATCTTCTTTGACGGATCAACTACAGTTCCAGTGAACACGCAATTCGATGCAGTTACAACTCCAGCGCCAGCATCTATTGTTGTGACTCCATGAACAGTTAACCCATTAATCTCAGCCGTAACGCCACCTTCGATTGATAACGACCCTCTTGCATATCCTCCATTAATGACAATAACTGCCGTATCATTAAAATCAAGAACATCAAACGATGAACACATCGGCAAAAAATATGCAGTGTCTTCAACCATTACATCATAAAATCCACAGTTGTCGCCTATTAAATACACTTCTCCACTAATATTTAAATCAAGATGTGGCAACTGCCTCAGGGTAGTCGTACCTCGCCCAGCAGTTGGTTGCCCATCGGGATCAGCGGAATCGTAATCAAAATTCGCATATCCACCCATGTTGTTATTCATTACCCCAACAGAAGAACAATTAAAACAAGACCACGGTCCCACTATATATGAATTAAAAATGAATATTCCACCAGTGTTACGAGCATAAAACCCATTGGCCCCACTACCACCCCATTGCAAAGAAAAGACATTAATTATGTATATCTGATATGACCCAAAATTAGTTCTTAATCCGGCTCCAGAATCGCCCTTTACACCCAGTAAACGAATTGAGTGCTTTCCAGCGGCATTACTTTTTATTCCAATATCAAACAACCCACCAAATATAGGACCAGCAGAACCGTTGTTAATTAAATCAGAATACACACCAGATGTATTGTATGTGACAATACTAGCACGAGTTGCATTCGTAAATGTATATGAGTGCCCAGTTGGATTATCTATCATAGTAGATCTAGGACCCTTCCCTACAATAAACAAACCATCAACATCATGAATTACATTTTCTACCCATACGCCAACTCCAACATCTACAACAGCAGGATGCGTAGTATCCGGAGCAGGAACCAGTAATGCAGCCGCATCTACAGCAGCCTGAATAGTCAAAAACGGATTATTCCGAGCCCCAGTACCAGTTGCAGATCCTGACTTTCTCACATAAAAGGTTCTATCGGCAGCCCCATCAACAACACTCCTCATCCACTCTCCAGCAATACGTTCCCTTAACATCCCTTCGTCGGAATCATAAACGATCATACCATCGACAGCAGTCAATGTAGCACGCTGAGCCGTCGTCATTCTGGACGGAAGCAAGGCTTGTGTCGTTGAGCTAAGTTCAATACCACAACTTGCATTTGTCGGAGCTATTCCTGTCCCCTGGACGATACTTCCATCGACAACGACATTATCCCCTGTTGTCGCTGGGTACAGAAATGGTTGTCCAGGAGCAGTCGTCGTATCCCTGCCCCATAGGTGATATAAACCTGCAATAAAGAGATTGTATTGTTGTGTTCCGATCGATACGATACTAGGATCCGCTTCTAAGGTAGTCTGAATCTGCTCGCTGATCCCAGTTCCAGTACCACTACAAATCTCAGTAGCACCGGGACATTCATCACCGTTCCATGAGAACTTCTCGATAAGACAACTTAACCTCCTAGAAGCACCTGCTCCACCAGATGTCTCCACCCAAGATAAAACCCTATCATAAGTAAGACCTGCGATTCCACTTAAAAGTGTATCAAGTCCAGCAGTTGCAGCTGTCAGCGCCGCGTCGTCAACAGGGACGGCATAGGTCCCAATACCCACGATATCAGCGATGAAAATGTTCGACATGTGTTAGTCGCCCCTACCTATGCCAAATCTGGCAGATGATAGCACTACTCTCCAAGTCTACCCAACCTGAAAGCAAAAAGCAACTTGTATCGGGCCGATTGAAGAAAAAGGTGGGAATCGACTCACAGGGCCAGATCTGACCAGGTTCCTGGAGTCCCTGCTCCAGTGCAGACCTGAAGCCTTGGATTTGCCACATCAGCATACCAGATGAGCATCCCAACAACTGCATCCAATGCGTCCCTTTGACCCTCTGTCAGATTCGAGGGAACCAGCGCCATGGTTGTTGAGTTGATCTCAATTCCAACACTCGCGTTATATGCGGTAACGCTCCCCTCCAACAGTTCTCCCTCGAAATAATTTATGTTTGTAGCACCATTCTGATATATACCATACGCATCACTTGCCGATATCGCCCACTGCTCACCAATGTACACCCCGTAACAGTTTTTCACACTGGCTGGAGTGGTAGGAGTCATTGCATACAAACCTTCTCTGTAGGTTATATCCCCATCGACACAGTTGCAGTATGCAGTAAATCCAGATGCCTCATTAACAGTGCCGTCGCTCACGGCAAACTTTTCCTCAAACCCCATCCAAATCGACAGGGTGTCTGTCCCCAGCGCAGGAGAGAAGTCACACTCCCCTCTGAACCCAGTGTAGCCAGTGCTACAGCTCCCACTTAGATGTTCTACCGTAGATAGATTTCCAATCCAACCCTGTTTATCATCAGCCCCAGTCTTTACCAAGTAATAATAGATCCCAAGAGACGAGGTGGTGCTATTTGTATCAAGTACATATAGAACCTCGTTACCCGACATCACACTCGTCCCAATTGACATCTCCCCGTTATCAAAGAATCTTCCAGTAGGGGATACAGCCCCACCTACCGCTATGTCATCTGTATCAACAACAGGGTGCAGAATCCTGTATCCCATGTACTGAGTCCGCTCCCAAAGATAATATGAAGAATCTGTGTTGAATAGACTGAATCTCATTATACCAACACTCGTAACATCCACATCCATAGCAAAAGCAGCATCAAACAATCCACCAAGTGTATCAATGTCCGTCTCAGTCGGACATTGTTCTGCCCCTCCTCCAGAGTCAAACTCGAAGTTTCCAATCAGACAGTTTAATGTCCTGACTCCCTCTGCTCCACCAGGGCCGTTCCAATCTTCTACCCAGGCAAGCAATCTGCTGTATGATAAACCCATAACGCTCAACGCGATATTGGTCATTGCTAGCGTTGCTCCAACCAAATCAGAGTCGCTTTCCGGAATTGCCCACTGGTTGACACCAACGATGTTGCTGATAAAAATGTTAGACATGTAACTTTTCCTCTCTGTGTGAGTTTAACAATACACCTAGTGAAGGTTTCTCCAAACATTTGGACCAGTGGTAGCGAGAACTTGCAACTTAGAAGCTGTGTTGTTCCACAATATCGTCCCCACAACAGGAGAGACCAGCGCATCACGCTGCACCTCTGTCATCCGCGAAACAAGCAACGCCCTGGTCGTAGAACTCAACTCTATCCCAATACTGCTACTACTTCCTGTAACCGCATCAGCTCCAACCACAATCGGTCCAGCAAAATAATTGTTATTATCTGCGCCATCCTGGTATATTCCATAACTCAACGTCAACGCATTCTGCCTCTCTATATATATTCCATAGCAATATGAGATGTTTCCTGTTGCAACAGGAGCCTTGATGTTAAATCCGCGTCTGTCTACAATGACTCCACCAGAACAGTCGCACGACGCATAGAATCCATACGATTTGAGAACGTCACCCTGATCACATTGCATAGCCTCTCTGAAACCACCCCAACTTGCCAAGGTGTACACGTCATCAGGAGCATAATCGCACGTTGCAACGTGCCCACTGTATCCAGTCGCTTCACATGACCCATCAGTGTGACTGATCACAACAGAGCTTCCACTCCAGTTCCTCTTGTTAGCAACGCCTGTCTTTTCTAGTTTTATATATGCACCAAGCGTAGGAGAATCTACATCGTCGTCATGTATATAAAACTTCTCAACACCATTCCTTGTGACACTTCCCAGAGCAAGCCCCCCACCAGTTGCAGCAAACCAACACCCAGTTGGAACCCCCGTTCCACCGACAGTTATTCTATCTGAACTAGTGGCTGGGTACAAAAACCCACCAGCAATGTCCCTCTTCCATAGCGTATTTGCCCCCCCATAGAACAAATTGTATTGCTGAACATCTACGCTGGCTATAATCCCAGCTGCCCCATGGTCAGCAACGAGAGTTGTCTCAATCAATAACCCCAGAGCATCTATCTCAGCTTCACTGGGACACTCTAAGGTCAAGTACAGGAACCCTTCAACGAGGCAATTTAATGTCCTCGCTCCAGTTGCCCCCCCTGGACCATGGCTGTCCTCAACCCATGCTATAATACGACCATAGATCAGATCGGGACTAAGCGTGCTCAGCACAGCATCAAGTGCTGTTGTGGCATCACCTAGATCCGTGTCATTCGTAGGAACAGCAAAATCTATCGTACCTATTATATTTGTAATGAAAATGTTCGACATGACGAATCTCCTGTGCGACCAATCTCACCTAGTTAAGATCAACCCACGTACCAGCTACTCCAGGAGGAGAAGCAACCCCCGCAACAGTGCATACCTGTAGTTTTGAGGTTGTTGTATTATACAGAACCATACCAACAATCTGTACTGCTATCAAATCCCTCTGAGCTGTCGTCATCCTGGAAACAACCAATGCCCTTGTAACAGACCTCACCTGTATTCCACAACTGCTGCTCGATGGAGCCGTGTTCCCTACAACCACATGGCCAGCGAAATAGTTTAGATCGTATATGCTTGACTGGTAAATTGCGTATGCATCGGTGGGAGAAACAGCCGCCTGTGTATCAATGTATACTCCATGCGAACTCGCTATCGTTCCACCAGCAGCTGGTGTCGCCACGTAAAAATTATACCTATCAGTGATATCGCTACCAGCAGCGTTGTTGCATTGAGCTATGAATCCAGCACACTCAGTCACCCTAGCACCAGCGGTAGAACAATTGAAAGTCTCATCAAATCCCACCCACTTCACCAGAGAATATGCACCGCCTGGATTATATCTTCCGTCGCTTACAAACCCCCGGTACCCACCAGAACCACCGTCATTACAATCTCCACCCTGATGATCAACATATACACTGGAACCAATCCAGGATTCCTTATCATCTGCTAATGTTTTTGCAAGCCTGAACTTTGCACCAATCCCATCGAATAAACTGTTGTCTTCATACACAAGCATCATTTCAGTGGTATTCATACTGTCAGCTCCCATGACGAACTTACCAGTATTAAACCACATTCCAACCGGAGCAGCAACGTCACCAATCGCTACATCGTCATCAGAATCAGCTGGATACAAAAATCCAGAGACACCATCTCTCTGCCAGAACTGATATGCTCCTGTCTGGAAGATATTATACTGCTGAATTCCAATCGTCGTGATGTCTACATCGGCTTCAAGAGCTGCCTCGATAGCAATACCCAAAATATCAACCTGAGCACTGGATGGACACTCAGACCCAAGATATTGAACCTGCTGTAACATGCAGTTCAGCGTGCGAACACCCTCTGCCCCCCCTGGACCATGGCTGTCCTCAACCCATGCCAGGATGCTGGTGTACGATAAACCAACAACTCCACTCAGGAGTGTCCCTAAACCCGCCGTTGCAGCCGCCAAAGCTACATCAGTCTCGGGGATAGCATAGGTGTTAATGCCAACAATATCTGCTATAAAGATGTTAGACATGCTGGTTCTCCACTTTCAAGTCAGACTGACAATACTGTTACAAACCGCCCTCTTAGATAACATAACAAGCGCCTAAGCTTGGTAGGCTACGATTAATTGCGGATAACACTTGATACCCCCTGAACCATATGGCAGAATCTATATTCGGTATCGAAAAATCACCATGAATCCCACGAGACTCCAAGGTCATACTCCCATCCTTTGGACATCATCTCACAGAATCACCAACAAAGCAAGCATCTTGACGATAGAAAGGTTCTAGGAGGAAGAGCCCATGCCGCTGTGGTACCGACGCAAAAATCATAAGACTTTCAACAACATGGACCTCGTAACAGAGTTTTTGGATATCTGGCTCCAGACCAGAAAAAACAAAGATATCAATTCAGGGGAGCTAGCAGGAGTCATCGACACCATCTACGACTACCAGCCCTCGCCTGGAAGATGGATCCTTATCGACGTCAAACCAGCCGAGTTGAAACAGTACATCACCACCTACCTCGGACCAGATGGCAAAGAAAGAAAGATGATCCGACAGAAGGACGTCAAACTCTCTGCCGCCTACATCGACCTCATCAAGAAGGGTCACCTCCCTACACCAATCTTCATAGCTGGCGTCGAGGACCCAGACGATGGAACCGAAGGGATAGTCCTCCTGGATGGTAGACATCGGATCCATTCCGCCGTCGAGGCTGGGATCCAGACCATCGAAGCCTACATCCCATATGGACACCTATCCTGCATGGACGCGGCAAAGTTCTAAATTTCTCGATTGATTCCATCAGTCAGATACGATACAATTGTAGAAACTTCTGCTGCCAGACCTCTGGAAATGGAGACCCGCGTGGAAAACCCTAGCTGTTTCATCGAGGACCTGGAGACCGCCGCCCCCTTCACCCCGATTCTCGACAACCTCTCTATGGGGTCGGAAAAAGCCGCAAAAGACAAGACGTACATCTTCGACGTCTACGTCAGCACCGCCTCGGAGGTTAAGCCACCAAAAACCACAGCAACCCGCTATTCAATTTGGATTCCACTCAAGGATGCCGACTGGAATCCAGCCAAGTTCCCCGAGGAGACGAAGACCCTCCTGGTGACCACCAAGAATATAGCAAATCTGATACATAATGGGAAGAAAGTCCTGGTGTACTGCCGGATGGGCATGAACCGCTCCGGACTCACCACTGCCCTGGTCTTACTTCACCTGGGATATAGCGCCGACAAGGCCATCCGACTCATCAAACAGCGGCACACCTGTGTCCTGTTCAATAAGTCGTTTGAAGCAGCCATTCGCTACATCTACGACACGGAATTCAAGAAGTCCGCGTTTAGAATCTTGCCGTGATCGCTATGGACGAGGTCCACGTACAAACTTCTGCCAGAAGCGGTTTGAGATCGAGTCGAGATCATCCCAGTCACATCCCTGAACACCCATCAGGACAGCCACGGGTTTTCCGTAGCGCATGATCATAATTGGCCCCTTCTGAGCACTTTTGATACTCGCTGCAAAATTTTTCTTCAAAGTACAAATACTAATGATCTTCATCGCCCCCTCCTCAGAATCATCCAGGTCCAATCCCATTGTAGAAGGTATCGATCGCCTCGACAAGCTCTTTCGGAAGAACAGCTCTCTCTGGGTGAATATTCCAGTATTCCATCGGGAGCGACTTCCTGAGATACAGGATCTTGACACCGATGATAGTTGCATCGATACCGATCGCAAGCAACATCAAATCATCGGACTCAGATGGTCGGTCAACAGCCCATAGATCAGCATCGTGCTCGAAATAGACATCGAGCACATCGGTCACTTCGTCGTATCGGACAACGACGGGTCGGTCAATGTCTTCAGCCATTACAATTGTTATCGAGAAGCAAGTTCTCGAATTCTCCTGATGATCTCATCAGTCTGATCACTACGACTATTAAATCTCCTGGCACTAATCCATGATGCGAAGCTACGAAGCTCATCTGTTGCAAGTACACCAAATAGTGACCTTCCAGAATCTCCCCGAAATACATCAATCCTCTCTGTGATGCCTCTTCTTCTTATAAGGTCTTCGCTAATCCATTTATTTAACAAATTATTGATAATGCCGGATACATCATCTGCAAAATGTTCTCTCTTGTCATCATCGGTAATAGAGACAGCGATCGTTCCATCTTTTTTGATAAATGGTTTCTTTTCCACACCAAGATACAAATCAAGATCGTCGAGAATATCAAACCCTCTCCTGCTCCCTATGTTATACAATCTCTGTCTTATTTCATGATCCTCCATCACGGTAATTACTTTCTTCATTATACTCATTTCTCCGCACGAACCCATAATGAGCTTTCTTCTCACTATCTCAAATGGGGTTCTGAAAGCCATAATAGACTTTGCCCTCTTCCTAGTCATAGATGTGTCCAATGTAGAAGACAAGGCCAAGTTAGCAATCTCAACCATATCTTCTCTTGTATATTCGGCACTATCAATAAGTAAACTAAACAAATGTCTGCACTCGTCAAAATCTCTAACATCAAAACCACCAGGCTTTTTAATAGAATCCAAATATGTCACCTCTTCCAGTGGATAAAAATATCTGTCTCCTATCCGCAAAGACGGAATCTCACCAGCCCGTGCGCGTGAATCGAGATCATATGATGTTGTACCAAGTTCTGCTGCCGCTGCCTCGGAATCTAAAATCTCTTCTTCATATTTACATACGCGAACCTTGACACTGCCTACTCTAACAGTAAGCAAATCCTTGACGGTCGTCATCGGGGACCTCCTGAAATTTTTTCTCTACTAGCGATTGGAGTAATAACACACCATGCTGATGGCCCCACCCATCAAGGCCCCCTTAAACATCCCCGCAAGAGATGCCTCATGGAAAATCAAACCACCCACAGCTCCATACAGAAGCCACATCGGCCTGATTCCAACATTCCTCAGAGTGTCGCCGATGTTTGCTAACGGGTCAGACCCGTTCAGCATCAACCCAGCCAGAGGACCACCCACGATTGCCAGACTCTCGACTGCCATTTTCCTACCGATCCTTCTCCGTTAACTTTCGTTAACAATGCACGCTTGTAGCGCAGAAGAAACACCACCTTATAAGCCTCACGCGGGAAACCCCCCCTTTAGGGGGTCAGGAGTGTCACGTGAGCAATTTCAAAAGGTAGACTATCGATTCTTTCTGCGACAACCTCTCCCAATCACTCCCAGGGTCACCTTCCGCGTCGTCGTCGGCCTGAGCTTCTATTTCATCCAGTCTGACGAGGTTCGAGGAATTTGGGGTCGCCACGGCATCCTCCAATGGACCCACTACATGTGGTGTGTCCCCCAACCTACGGAGCACGATTTCAATTCCCCCCTGTTGTTTCTCTTGTAGATCGTCGTCTAGACAAAACATGATCTAACCTACTTTCTCGAAGCCAGATAGAGTACAAATCCTATCATGGCTGCCCCACCAATTCCAATCGCCGCCCAACCCCACGTCGGCATGACAAACCCAGTGTCCCCGTTCACCACCGGAGCAGGCGCACCTTGCTCTTCAACTGGCTGCGGAGCCATTGGCTGATAACTGGGAGTCACCTTCGTCCCAGCGTACTGCCCCTTGGTCACGGACGGATTCGTGACAATCGACTGATTCACCGTCGACTGATCAACTCCGTACTGCTGCGCCACTTCCTGGGCAGTACCTCGGGCCATGCTGTCGAAGACCCCCGCAATTGAGGTCCCCAGCGTACTGATGACCGTCGTTGCAATACCCCAGTCGACCTGAAGCCTCGGGCGAGCGGGCTCCTGAGTTTGAGTTGTGGGCTGTCCGGTGGATGAGGTAGAAGGAGCCGATGGATCAGCAGTTCCTGTCGTTCCGCCAAGCCTGGCGAAAATCTCCTGAAACCTAGTCCTGGCAGCAGAAGCACCAATGGCGGCACTACCAGATAATTCCAGATTTACTGATACATCCGCACCACCACCAGATTCAGCAATAGTAATCCCTCCGGAAATCCCATTCCCGGTAACAACAAACTGGTTCCCCTGCCAGCTTCCAGATGGATGGAACATGCTGTACGGAGATTGGGAAAACATCGAGTTTGCTTCACGACTGATATTATCTCTTAAAGCCTGACCAGTCATGCCTATGTGCCCGGATAGTGAAACGTTGCTCATGGGTCTCCTCCTCCAGAAAAAACTACGCTCTATTCTATCCAGTCGACACGAAGTACAACAAAGCCATCAACCCCACCCCACCAACCGCTGCGTACTTCACTGAGCAACCTCAGCGCGGAAGCCCTCCCCCTTTAGTGGGTTGGGAGGAGCGCCTTGTCTTTCGTATCCGTAACCATCCGCCCTTTGAATGATCGAACATTTCTTCCAGCTGATCCCCTGAACTAGCACTCTGTTAGATTTGATACTAAACGACCCTCTTGTCCGCACCGCCACACGTCCCAGATGTGTTCCTGCCTTCTCTCCAGAGAATATCACGGCTTTTACCAGATCTCCAGTCCGAAAACCATGGACCATCTTCTCTCGTGGCAAGCGTGATCGTAAGAAACCATACTGGTCAAGATTGGTTCGCTTGTAACTTCCTCGTCCTGTTGCCTTGATTTCCTGTACAGGTTGTTGCCATCCACGAACTCCATCCACTTCTCCGACACACACTGCATCTAGTGCATGGGTTTTGGGTATACCGAGACTAGACCTGTTGTACTTTGTTCGCCCTCCTGAAGAAGCCTCGACGGGGAGTCCGGTGTTCCAGAGGGAGAAGAAGAGGGCGTTTCTGGTGGCGTTCACGGCTGCGGCATCCTTCAACGGGGCCTTGGCCTTGGCCAGAATCGCAGCAAGACGTTGCGGCTTACCAGAAAGGAAGTCCTTGATGGAACGAGTCCCTTTCTTCTCGTTACACTCTCTGCACGCAAGAGTTAGATTGCTGATCCGATTCGTCCCGCCACGAGCCTTGGCCAGGATGTGCTCGACTTGAAGAGGGACGTTCTTATCTCCGCAGTACGCACACTCTCGTCCCCACTTCTCCAGCAGGTACTCGCGTACCTCGTAACCTTGAAGCACTCCTTGCTGATACTCGACTCCGGAGATCTCAGGGTTCTCTATGATCTGCATATCGAACCGAACTCGCTCAACCGAGATAGCAGAGACGGGACACCAGCGTCGAAACCTTGTTACCCACGCCATTACATTATCGACCCTGCTCTTTAACGATGGAGGTAGCCAGCCTTTCGGTCTTGTTCGATTGTTGAAACGAGGTTCTCGATAGCGAATATTTGCTGTTCTGCGACGACGACGGAACATCGCTCGCTGGATCATGTGCTTCCGGATTGCAGCACCACGATGTTCTAGCTCAGCCAGGTAAAGAACGTACTGGATCTTACCAACTTCTCGAACCAGAGCGATCCCGGTGACCTTTGATCCAGGATCAAACTTCAGGCGAATTGGCTGAACCTGCCCATTTTCTCGATCGATCAGGCGGATCACAAGTGGAACCACCCTGTGAACCCTGGCTCTGCCACTCTTGAGAAGTTTTCGCGCCATGGCAGGATGGCACGGCATCAGGGGATTTCCGTGTTTATCAAGAACAAAAACGTGGCTTACGCCACTCTCCGCTTTCGCGGGTAACGCTGGCGAGTTGACGTTCTCGCCAGTCTCCCCTCGGCAAAGTTGAGCGTCGGCCATCTGCCCAGACCCGTTTCGTGCATACCCTAGCTTGTCTGCAACCTGGGCTTCGAGAGGGCGGAACTGAGGAAGCATTCCGTCGTCGGTCTTTGGCACTGCGCTCAACGTAGCTCCTTCTTCGGTTGTCAGCCTCAGGAACTTAGCCTGGTCAACGTGGGCTTGTAAGGCCGAAAGGCCGAACAAGCCCTCCCCATTTAGGGGGTGGTAGTTGACAGTCGTACAGACGTTGGAACCATCATCGAAATCCACCCAAGAGCGAGCGCTCCGATCAATGCGCCAGCCGCCTCGCTCTGACCCATCTTTTGGCTAATGTAGTACCCCGCCACACCACCCCCTGCCAGGCCCAGCGCGACGAGACCTACGTTTGTTGTTGCTGCTGCGGTCGATGCCTGCGGAGCGACCGGGACCTGAATGACGTCGGTCGGAGCAGGTGGCGTTGTGACAGGAATCAACGCCTGTCTGCGGGAAATCTCGTTGAGGTAAGGGGTAGGACTTGGACCTCTATATGCTTCCACCGACACACCAGGGTTCGCGGCAATAAATGGTGCCTGACGTGCGAAGAATGCGTCCGCTTGAGCACGAGCGGCAGCTGCTGCCGCCTCAAGTTCAGGAATTGACATCGCTTGCAACTGGGCCTGGAAAGCCTGTTGATTTCGAAGTGCATCTGCTTGGAGTGCAGACATACCACTGATTAGAGAAACGGGCGCTAACTGAGATCGCGCCTGGGTCAGCGCCTGAGCCTGCGCCTGCGCTCTTGCTCGCGCCAGAGCTGCGTCATTTAAAATCTCCATGTCACGGTCACCAAGCCTCAAAAACGACGACTCAGTCCCCATTGCGTATTCGTAGCTCATGTTCTTCTCCTAAGCCCAGAACCGTACCGACGTCGGGTACATCATCGCAAGCCATCCCAGGGCAAGCGCCCCGACGATAGCTCCCGTCATCTCTCCCTTTCCCATGTGCTTCCCTACGAAGTATCCGACTCCACCGCCAACTGCCAGCCCCATCACCACCAGACCAGTATCTGTCTTTATTACAGTCGTCTGATTCTGAAGTGGAATATCAATCTGGGTCACGGGTGGGATGGTTGTAACAGGAGCCGATCCACGCCTGGTAATCTCTGCCTGGACTTCAGCAAGACGGGCAGCATACGGAGGTGGCTGCATACGAGGAGACTCCATTACCACAATCCCCAGTCGCCTATTCTCCTCAGAAATAGTTTGACTCTGTGCGTTGTCCTCTGCTTGAATCACAATAGCATCCTGCAACGGCTGAATCTCAGCAGTCAGCTCAGCCACTGTCATTCCAGAAACAGGACGATCCCAGGCAATCGTCACTTGCGTGGCGGTAAGACCTCTGCGTAAAATCTCCCCTCGAAGCCCATTGAACTTTTCTGCTCGTTCCGTCAGTCGCTCACCACGGAACGGAGTCCCCCACAACTGACCTTGAGCAGAGAGATATCCCTTCCTCAGACGCGCATCTGACATCGTCTTCGGGTCAGTTGGTGTCGCCGCAATCACTGAATATGGTGTAGTGGCCCCAGTGCGAGGAGGTGGCACGACTATTCCAGCAGGAACTAAACTCGGATCCGGAGTCAGGTTCCTCCTGATTAATTCTGCTTGTGCTAATCCGAGATTAACTGCTGCCTGGGAAGGGCGTAGACCATGGAGTCTGATGTCCTCCCTCGACTGAGACATATCCAGCATCCCTGTGTCAGCATCCTGCGACCGCAGCGCCCAGTACGACTGCTGGAGCTGGACCACGGGCATCGCCTGAAGCTGTGCCGACGTCCATGGACCGCCAAGCCGAGTGAGAACGGCAGCAGCAGCCTGCTTGTCCTTGTCTGCCTGAACGATGGTGTTCGCGGAACCTAAAAGAATGTTTTGAATGGCATTCGCGCCCATTCCATACTCGTAGCTCATCGCTCGTCCTCCAGGCTGACTCCAAAGACTATAACAGAATTATCCGTCATCGTCCAGATGACAAGTTCAGGAGGGATTCCTGCCATGGCGAAGCTCCCTGGGGCCAAGGAGCGGAGTCGCCATGGTGATCTCTTTAACATCCTTTTAACTGCCGATCATCGCACTTCGCCCATTACCAGTAGTTCTTCGGGCACTTCGAATTCATCACGAACGCTTTCAGGTCAACGAAGCACCCGCAGATCGAACATCGCTCCTTGGGCCAGGCATCTGTGACCAGGTACGGACACCTGTGGCAGATGGCCAGCCGTTCCTGCTGAATCTGCTGTCTGGATGGTTGCTGCTGCTGTCTGTTGAAAAAGTATCCCATACCAAAACGAGATTACCACGTCTGGACGACGAAAACAAGCGATCTGTTGTGGTTTGAAATGATTGGAAAGAAAGAATCTATCGTCGTGGAGGACCCTGCCTCTGTACCGGCACCTGCCCACGCTGGGTCTGCTGAACCCTGGGGGGCTGCACCCCTCCCTGAAGCCTCTGCTTTCGGCTGACCTCGCTTTGGGCCATAGCCTCCAGCTCTTCGTGGCTGATCCGGTACGTGTTGACCTGGGTACACATGTCTTCGAGGTTGCTGCACTGGAACTTGACCTCGAATCCGTCCTCCTTCATCTCCACCCCAGGAACCGGCCTCCCCTCCAGCATCGCCCTGACCTCAGCCCAGTTGTGCATCAGGATGTATGGAAGCTCGCAAGTCTGACACATGAGTTCGACCTGGACACCCTTGTTGGGAATTGCCTTGAGTCTGACCGATAGATCAGAATCGGAAAAAATTGCCTTCGTCATGCACTCCTCCTGAGAACCAAATCTAACACATGCTACGTGTGGTTTCAACGAGAATCGAAAAAGGTCTCTCCAGAGAACCCCACAAAGACTCGACCCTCAGGCCAGAAATCAGCTCACTCAACCATCGCCGGATCAATATCGTGTATCGGCTCATCCGGAGCTGCCTTGCCTACGGAGGGACCAGAACGGATAATATCGTGCTGCCGTTCGTTTCTGTCGCTCAAAATCTGCTGCATCATACTTTCTTGACGATCGCTTCGTTCGATAGTTTTATTTACAAAAATGGCTAGCCCACCCAAAAACAGACTTATCGTGATAAGCGCAGAAATGATCGGGATCCAAAACCGAACTGCCTCAGCTGGAGTCTTGTATAATTGATTTGCAGCTGATACCCCATTCTTGGGAGTGTCCCTTTCTTTGGTCCTCCTCGGAACAGGTGTAGGAGATCCTAGATTCATTAGCTTGCTATTTAAAATATCCGGAACCCTCAGGTTCATGCCAGTTATCTCGCGGTCTCCATCCATCCGCTTCTTTAAATCATCAGCCATCTTGCTGCTTTTATCAGCGCAGTCCTCTTTCGTTACAAGGTGCGCCATTTGTGTCTTGATATAAACAACGTCTTTTCCAATGCTGTCTAATACAGTATTTAACTTCCTGTTGATCTCAGATATTTCATGCCTCTGATTCTTGATCTCTACACTCATTGCAGCCAAGCTGAATTCATCCGAAGATACCCCTCCTCCATACCTACCTCCACCTGTCTGTTGAGATCCGGCAAGCATCACTGGTGGTCGATACCCAGGTGAGTTTTGATCAGACATATTCTATATCCTTTACTAACCCACGTTTTTTCAAAAACTCATAGGTCTTCCGCTGTACGAAAGTCAGGTTGTCAGCTTCAAAAATCTCGCTCTCAGCAACCCTGAGTCTCTTTATCAAGGATTCCTCAAATGGCCACATAAAGTAGTAGCTGGAACCAGTGAATATATCCAGAAAAGTCTCTGGATAATTTCCTGTTTTAACTCCGCTCCTCCAAAACTCGTATGCAGCGTTGCACATGTATGCCCTTAGCTCGAAATACATACGAGCTGGGGCAGGGATAGGAGCAAGAAACAGTAGGCACACCAACCACACCAACCACTCGTTTCCAAAAAATATTGCCAGGAGCGCAAAAAATGACATTACCGACAGCACCTGAGGGAACAAGTACAGCAAAACAAACGACAGCTTCCCAAGGAGATAATCGTGGGCGTGCTGTACTTCATGGAAGAAAACCCGAAAATCTTTCCCTGGGTTACTTCCAAGTTGCTCCAGTGGTTTGACCCAGTAGATCGTCGTCCCGATGGTTGTGTAGTAGGAGTCCAAGAAGCCACGGTTAAAGAAGAGCACCACCGACAAAAGTCGCATGAGCAGGCTGGATTTTTTATAGACGAGTTTGACCCCGAACTCTTTCTTGCAAAGTTCTACATAATCAAGAAAGTCCTGCTTGGTGAGATCGGCCAAACCCAAAACCTATGCTCTGCGATTCGGTGCAGGGCAGTATACTCCACGGTCTACATCAACAACCCATCCATCTGGAACACTGAGCTTCCGACCCTTGGACTTCACAATCGCGATGAATTCCGACTCTGCATTCTTCTCTGCCTCGATGAGCTGAGCCTTCTGCGCTTCAAACTGCCTAACCATGACTCCGAGCCGGATATCCATCTCTCTGGCGCGGTTAAGATTACTCTGGATCTCTTTCAGATCGTCTTCGGGAATCGGGATGAAATCAACGTTCGCGTTTGGGTTGTTCTCTGCAACTGTGTCTGCCATCGGATTTGCCACGTCTTCACCTTTTACCATTGTTCTATGGTCGATGATTGTCGGTTTTCTCGATCCTCTTTCGAGCACTGCGATCTTTCCACCGGACGCCCGCCCCATGATCTGAGAGATCGTGTCTTCCGGACTCTGATTCGGCTGAGACATGAACGCAGCTGTCTTCTCATCACCAGGAAGATCTGGTACCTGCGTTACGATCGAGGGCTTGTTGTTGGTTGGGACTTTCGGTTTCTTCGTTGGCATTGTTTTCTCCGTTTGTGAGTTTTGTTTCACTGGGCGTTGGCGCCTGTTAGCATCCACATGCAAACGTAATCTCCCGCAGCAAAAGCAGGTTGATTTGTGCTATTTATAACAAGTTCCCAAGCAGCAAAATCAGCTGATGCTGTGATAGGAACAGCAAATTGAACAACTTGTTGTGCTGGAGGTTGTGCTGCGTCAGGTACCCACTGACTAGGAAGCTTTATAATAGACCAATTTGGCTCCAAAAGTCTGACACTTGGGTTGGTCGGATCAGTTGAAATAGTCTGATAAGTGCTGCCAAATACATAAGTAAAAAACAGGAACCCATTCGGATTATATGCATATGTAGGAGGGTTAGGACTGGGCATTCTGAATCGCTGTGAAAAGTCAGTTGGATTCGGCAGCGATATATGACCATCAAAACGCCAATTAGGCTGAATCCCCCAATAATTAAACCCAGGTGCCGCAGCAAGGACCCCCCAGTTCTGCAATTGCATTCTTATGTAAAGCATAACCCTGTTTCCAACACCAATAGAAGGGTAGTGTTCCTCGTCTGAATTATGATTAAAAAACTGCCCGTTTACAAGGTCACCAGGACCTGTCAAAATTCCAAGCTCAAAAACCTTGGTCCCATACATCGCCATTTGATTGTTCGGCATCGTCGTCTCCCTCACTCCTTCGCGTCGTCCCGATTCTTAAACCTCTTGAGATCACAGCACAGATCGTGGTACGATGTCAAGGGAAAAGAACCACAGGAGGTTCCCATGGGCTCTTTTATAGGACCGAGCATCGCCATCACGGGGGTCGCCCTCTCTGGCGCAGCCGCCATCGTCACCCAGGCCATGAACAGCCGCCTTTCCTCCGTCCAGGACGGCTCCTTCGTCCGCGAGATGATCCAACACAACCGGATGCCCGACGTCTTCGCCCCCTTCATCGTCGATCGCGGAGCGGTCGGTCGAGGCTGGGGCATGCGGAACGTCGCCTGCACGGCAGCCAACCAGAGTCGCTACCGCTGCACCATCGGAGGCTCCGTCCAGAGACCCCATGGAGGGCAGGACATCGGAGGATCGATAGGAGTAGGGGTACACGCGCTCAGGACGGGTCTTGTCGAGCAGAGCGGGCAGATCAACGGGTACGGTGAGATGCTCCTCCTGAGGCATCCTGACGGCTCTACGAGCCTGTATGCCCACCTGAATGACCGTCTGTTCGACAAGGGTATGCTAGTCCAGGGAGGCTCCCTCATCGGCAGGCTCGGTAACACCTCGGGGCTCGGATCGAAGCCCCCCCCAGCCGCTCAGGGAAGCGCCTCCGACCCAAGGTGCCAGCACTTCCGTGGCATGGGACCACATACTCACTTCGGAGTACACGGGACAGGAAATGCGAAGCTCCCCTCCAATATGATCCTGGGTCGAGCCATCAACACAGATTCGGAGTGGCGCTTCGGAACCAATCCCGCCACCTACCTGGGATCACACGGAGTCAGCTTCGTCGGTACCCAATCAGGAGGAGCAGCTCCCGAAAGTATGGAAGGGCTGCACTGGTACAAAGAAACTATTTGACCATCGTCACGATGCAATTTTCCAGGAGGTTCCCATGGGCTCTTTTGTCGGTCCCAGCATCGCCATCACAGGGATGGCAATCTCGGGTGTCGCTGCCATCGTCACCCAGGCCATGAACAGCCGCCTCGCCTCTGTCCAGGACGGCTCCTTCGTCCGTGAGATGATCCAGAACAGCCGGATGCCCGACGTCTTCGGGCAGTACATCGCGGACAGCGGCCCGTTCGGGAGGGGGTTCGAGTACAGACAGGTCTTATGCAACGCAGTGAACCAGAGTCGCTACGACTGTGTTATCGGGACATCGGTCACCCGCCCCCATGGGGGTGTCGATATCGGATGTAACCAAGGGACAGGGGTGCACGCGCTTCGAACCGGCATCATCGAACACAGCACCCAACACAACGGGTACGGAGAGTTGATACTCATGCGTCACTCGGACGGGAGCACCTCGCTCTTCGCTCACCTGAATGACCGGCTTTTCGAGAAGGGAGCGCTCGTCCAGGGAGGAACCTTGATCGCCCGATCCGGAAGGACCTCAGGAGTGGGACGAAAACCCACAAACCCCGCAATCCAGGGAACCGACAGAGACCCTCGCTGCCTGTGGTTCATGCCCCCAAGGGCTCCGAGAATGGGAGCCCACCTGCATTGGGGCATCCACGGTGTAGGAGCCAGAAAACTCCCCGCCATCATCACCGACCTTCGAAGAATCTTTAATTCAGACGCTGAATGGAACTATGGTACTGACCCGATTCAGTACATAGGAGCCCATGGAGTTCGCTTGTCTCTGAATCCGACGAGGGGAGTTTCCACCCCTGATGAAAACGCGCTGGAAGGTCTGTGTCGGTTCTACGGGTGAGGCTCGCTGCTTTACAGGATAAGATCCGACCGATATTTTTCGTATTTACCATTAGGTGTGATCGTGAGCATACTTAGCGGAGCCACACCAGAAGGCACAAAGTAGACCCGCTTCAGGACACCTCCCGTATCTAGACACATAAGCATGTAGTATTCGCATATATGGATCGGTTTGTTCAGCCCAAATATCCATCCGAGATATTTATCCTTCCCTTTCCCGTAACTACTAGGAGTTGCTGACTTAACATCCACTTTTTTTCCATTCACCAACAAATCATATGCAGCGCGTGTGGTCTGACGAACCACACTATCACCTCTCGCCTGCAACAACAACACTGCATCATCCTCTGCTTTTTGTCCCCGATGAGTCTCTGTGCCCTTCAACTGCACCCCCATCGATTCTGCCCACTCTCTATACCCTCCCATCCTTGGGATAGCACACGCGAGGTCGTTCATGCCGATCGCTCGAAGCTCATTCGCAGAAGGCATCCGTGACATTTTTGCCACAACAGGTTGCAGCTCTTGACGAATCAGGTCAGACGTCCAGTGCTTTCCATGTGACCACGCCATCGCCGCATCACCCATTCAAGAATCACGTCACCTCTAGAACGGTATTTCATCGTCTGCGAATTCACCCGTGTCAGGACCGTTGTATCCATCTCCCCCGCCACCCTTGCCCCCGCCACCCTTCGAAGATGAGTAACCCTCGTCATCGTGCGTCCCGGCATCCGAACTACCTCCCTTGCGACCGAGGAGGAGGATCAGATTCGCGACGATCTCGGTGGAGTAGCGCTTCTGACCTTCCTTGTCGTCCCAGCTTCTGGTCTGGAGTCGCCCCTCGACATAGAGGGACGTCCCCTTCTCGACGACCTTGCTGAGCCCTTCAGCCCGCTTGCCCCAGACCACGACGGAATGCCACTCGGCACGGTCTGTCCACTCGTTATCCTTGTTCTTGAACCGCTCGTTGGTTGCCACCCTCAGGGTCATGACGGCAGTCCCATTCTGGGTGTACTTCAAATCAGGATTTTGTCCCACGTTTCCAATAAGCTGAGCCTTATTGAGCCCTTGCGACATCTTTTTTCCCTCTTTCGTCTAGGAACCTCAGTGCGGAAACCCCATCCCATGAAGGGGATTAGGAGGAGCACCTTGTCTTTCGTAGCCGTAACCATCGGCTCGTTGAATGACAGAACATTTCTTCCAGCCAATTCCCTGAACCACCTGTCCGTTTGAGTTAATATTAAATTTTCCACTTACTCGGACTGCCACACGTCCCAGGTGTGTTCCTACCTTCTTTCCAGAAGATACCACGGCTCTGACCAGATCTCCAGTCTGAAAGCCATGGATTGCTTTCTGCCGTGTTAAGTAGCCTCGTGGAAAACCAAAACTGTCGAGGCGAGTCCGTTGGTAGCTTCCTCGACCTGTGGCCTTGATCCCCTGTACAGGTTGGTGCCACCCATGAACCTCGTCTGCTTCTCCAACGCAGGCCGCATCCAGAGCATGAGTCTTCGGGATGCCGAGACGAGACCTATTAAACTTTGTTCGCCCTCCTGAAGAAGCCTCGATAGGGAGGCCGATGTTCCAAAGGGCGAAAAATAGTGCGTTTCTGGTGGCATTCACGGCTGCGGCATCCTTCAACGGAGCCTTGGCCTTTGCCAGGATCACAGCAAGACGCTGTGGTTTTCCGGAAAGGAACTCTTTAATGAGGCGAGTCCCCTTCTTCTCGTTGCAATCTCTACAGGCCAGAGTCAGGTTGCTGATGCGATTCGTTCCGCCACAAGCCTTGGCAAGAATGTGCTCGACCTGAAGAGGAACGCCATCGTCTCCGCAGTAGGCACACTCTCGTCCCCACTTCTCCAGTAGGTACTCGCGTACTTCGTAGCCTTGAAGTGCTCCCTGCTGATACTCGACTCCGGAGATCTCTGGATTCTCCATAACCTGCATATCGAACCGAACTCGCTCAACCGAGATAGCAGAGACGGGACACCAGCGTCGAAACCTTGTTACCCACGCCATTACGTTATCGACACGACTCTTTAATGATGGGGGGAGCCAGCCTTTTGGCCTTGTTCGATTGTTGAAACGAGGAGCACGATATCTTAGGTTTGCTGTTCTGCGACGACGACGGAACATAGCTCGCCGGATCATGTGCTTGCGGATGGCAGCTCCGCGATGTTCAAGTTCAGCCAGATAGAGGACGTACTGGATCTTGCCAACTTCTCGAACCAGAGCAATCCCAGTGACCTTTGATCCAGGATCGAACTTTAAACGCACTGGCTGAACCTGGCCGTCTTCTCGATCGATCAGGCGAATAACGAATGGAACAAGTCGATGAATTCTCGCACGCCCACTGGATAGGAGTTTGCGAGCCTGAGCCGGATGGCACGGCATCAAAGGTTTTCCATGTTTATCAAGAACAAAAACGTGGCTTACGCCACACTCCGCTTTCGCGGGTGACGCTGGCGAGTTGACGTTCTCGCCAGTCTCCCCTCGGCAAGGTTGAGCGTCGGCCATCTGTACCCGTCCGTTTCGTGCATTCCCTAGCGTGTCTGCAACGGGTACTTCGAGAGGGCAGGACTGAGGAAGCATCCTGTCGTCGGTCTTTGGCTCTTCGCTCAACGTAGTTCCTTCTTCGGTTGTCAGCCTCAAGAACTTAGCCTGGTCAATGAGGGCTCGTTCGGCCTTTCGGCTTCACAAGCCCTCCCCCTTCAGGGGGAGGGTAATTGACGACGGCCGTCCCGCCCTGGGTGTACTTCAGCTCGGGGTTCTGCCCCACGTTTCCGATAAGTTGAGCCTTGTTGAGTCCTTGCGACATCTTTTCATCTCTCTTTCGTCTTTTTTCTAGAGAGCCCGTTTCCGGTGCCTCGTCCTGCTTTAGGGATGTAGCATATGTTATACACCGACCACAACAAAAATCGCATCAGGAAATGGAATCCTAGAATACCAATTCGCTGGTTAGGTTTTGTGCTCGACCAGGCTTCCTGCCTATCGCAACCACTCGATAGCCAGGCTCGCCACCAGCCACTGGAGGGGTTCAGGAGGAGGAGGACAATGGAATGGCAATGAGATGATTGGGGGTAAGATCCCCCAATCATAAGACGGGGGAAGGGGAGGGGGAAGGGAAACTGCCATTAAACAAATGTAAGAAGTCTAGAATAGGTTACGTACCAGAACTAGGTTTTAATTAAATGCCCCAAGTAGAAACTGTTAAGAGCAGTTAACCCATATGATCAGCACGATCTGTGCCGGTTTGTATCTCTACATGAAAAAAAGAACACATCAGAGGTCTCTGACCCCCATCTCGTGTTCCGAACGAGCCCCTTGGGGAGTCCTCTTCGCCACTTGGTACCTCATTCAGGGCTTGCACCGTCAGGCGCTCTCGGACCCGCGCCAGGAACGGCAGAAAAACGCCTTCTGGAAGCCTCTGAGGCCCCTGTTCGTCGGGAGGGTTAAAAAAAGATCTGCTCGATTGTTCAGTGGTTCTGAGAGCTTGTAGAAGAGCGAGAAGAATGGTCTTGACCCCGCAGCGGGATCGCGGCAGGATGGTAGTTGCTGGGTGGAGAGACCCTCCTCACATAACGGGATGCAACGTCCCGACGATGAACTTTTTGTTTGAAAGGGGTTACTTTGCCAGTTGTAGCGACGATACCTGGGAAAAAAAGCCGTGTCTACCCTCCAAAATTGGACACGGAGCCTGACGAGAGTCAGGTAGCGCTCCTGCAAGGGAGCTTTCGATCCATCCACGGTCTCCCCTACGTGGAAAATTCCGTTATGTGTGTGGGACTCTTCCTCAGCACTCAGGTATCGTCGCTACAGCTGGTAACAACTCGAAACGATAGGACTTTTTAGATGCAACTCAAGACCACAACAAAGCAGACCGAGGAAGAGCAGACCGACCTGGAAGAGTCGACCGAGGAAGAGGAGATCGTTACTCCTGCCGCCGTCGAGGAGAAGGTCGAGCTGGTGGATCCCACCACGCTCAAGGTCAGCCCGAAAAACCAGCAAATCTACGGGGATGAGCCAGACGCCGCCCTGCTCCACGACATCAAGCTCAGCGGCATCCGAGAACCCCTGGTGTGTGACCAGCGCACAGGGGAAATCGTATCTGGACGACGCAGACATCTCGCCGCACTCCACCTGAAGCTCCCCCTGGTGCCGGTGATCCGAAGGCAGTACGGAGACGAAGACGACCGGACGGTCGCCATCGTGCAGCACAACGCCTATCGGTCGAAGTCCCAGCGCCAGATCATGTTCGAGGTGGAAGCGGTTCTCGATATAGAACGTAGACGCGCCCGCGAGCGCAAGGGGCTCGGGGGCAAGAGGGCACAGGCCATCAAGCACGGGCAGGCCGATCCAGGGTCGCTGGCCAGGGATACGGTCCCTCCTGCGGAGGAGAAGCCAGGGAGGTACAGGAAGGGCGTCAAGGTCGAGAAGAAGCCCAACGCGCCCGTCACCACTGTCAACCAGATCGCTCGCAGCATCAACCAGCCCCCCTCCGTCGTGAACAAGGTCAGGAAGATCATCGACGCCGCCAAGAAGCAGGCTGGTCAGGACGGGGACTGGACGAAGGTGCCGGTCACCCAGGCCATCATCACGAATCACAAGACAATTTCCAGGGTGGCCAGTGAGATCGACGAGGACAGGAAGGTTGCCACGATCCAGCAGAAGCTGGAGGTCATCGGCGAGGTTGAGTTCGACATCCGTCACGCCGACAACATCGATGATATCGAGGACAAGTCCGTAGACTGCATCATCACCGACCCGGAATACCAGGTTAATACAGGATATCGGAGCAAGGTCGAGAAGGACTCGTCAATCTTCGCCAATTTCGACTACGCTGAGGAGTGGTTCGAAGACATGGAGGGGTGGGCCAGGGAGTGGGCCAGGGTGCTGAGGGACGGCGGAAACATCGCTGTCTTCTGTCCTTTCAGGTACGGCAGCTATCTGGTCGATGCCCTGAGCAGCAGTGGGTTCGAGTCTCTCTCCCAGGTTATCTGGCATCGCACCAACCCGGAGATTAACGCCAAGACCTCGGATTTCGTGCAGTCGTGCGAGTGCATGGTGGTGGGGTGCCTCGGACTCATGCGGGATCGGCTGAAGTGGCTTGGTTTCGACAGGATGCACAACTTTATCGATGGTCCAGGAATGGAGAAGGCCGAACGGATCGTCGATGCCAAGGACCAGAAGCCCGAGTACATCGTGAAGTGGCTCGTCGAGCGGATGACCTCTCCTGGAGATATCGTGCTCGACAATTTCGCAGGGAGCGGGACGACTGGTACCGTGTGCAGGACCCTGAAGCGCCAGTTCATCATGGTCGAGCGCGATCAGAGACAGTTTGACATCGCCAAGATTCGACTTTCCAACGGAGACAAGGAGCGCGAAGTCGCTTGACGTGGTCTAACGACCAGATTGCCCTGTTCCGAAAGCTGTTTACAGGGCGACCCGACGTTTACGCTCGCCGGATGGAGGAAGGAGGGTACCTTCCTCAAAGGCAGCCTCAGTATAATCTCACTGATGCAATGATCCGGAGTCATCTGATGGGTGGGGTCATGCTTGGCTCTTACCCACTCTATCCAAATGGCGAGTGCCAGTGGGTGGCAGCGGATTTCGATGGGCATCATGGCTGTGCGTTCCTGGATGCGAAGCTGGTCTTTGACACACTCAGGAAGTACGGTATTGAGGCGTTGTGCAATACGAGCCAGTCTGGTCGAGGGGTTCACGTTCGAATCATCTTTGACCAGATGTACGATGCGGATCTTGCCAGATTTTTGATAAATTCTTTTATCGAGCATGTCTGTCTGACTCCTCTTCGGGAGGGGGGTTCGTTCGATCGAGCTTTCCCAACGCAGGATAGATTGGACCCGAAAGACCCTAAGGCGATCGGGAATCAGATAGCGATGCCGCTGAATGGTCATGCGATACGGGATCGCATGGGTTCTATGTTGCTCGATAGTCAGTTTAATTTGATTCCAGCTGGAGATGCTTCATGGGATTGGCTCGAACTGTATGAACCTGTTACTGGGGAGCAGATGTTCAAAGCACTGCACCGTATTGGGAGGAGTATTCACGAGATTTCGGATCTCTCACACATCAGGGATGTTGAGTTAGTGGGTGAGGATGAGAGGTTTGATGGCATGCGTAGCAAAAGAGACAGAAGCAGTCGCAAGCGTGTAAAATTCCGCAGTGATCCGATTCCAAGGGTTGTCAAGAAAGAAGATATGCTTCATTATTTTATGTACATGCTAAACACATGTGACTTTATACAGTTCGCTGCGGAGGGTAATCTGTCGTATGATTTGTGGTTTGCGTTGATGACAAATATGGTGAGGTTTGATGATGTTGGTGGACGAAATGCATTTCATTGTATTTCATCTCAGGACAAGTCTGTTGATAGAGATGGTAAGGCAAGATACGATTACATGAAAGCTAATCGTCAGTATGATAAGCTATTGGAGAGTCGTAAAACTGATAAAAGGGGAGCGATAAGATGTGAGACTCTAGCGAAATATGGTTGGAAATGTCCCTCGCTTGGTAGTGATGGTATATGTGATAAATTCAGGGATGACGAAGAGGATGGTCCGATGTCTTTCGCAACGATCATGTACTACATTGATCGAAACGAAGGTATAGTTGTTGAAGAAGGGAATGCTGAAGATAAGAAAGTTGAAGATGTCGAGATCTGCGATTCATACGATACTCTGTAGTTGGTTGTGAATAGGACAGTAGCGGTTTTACCATGAACAACAACGCCACAGCGACCAGTGCTACTGTTGTCGGGAAACTCTTTGGTTATAAAGAGTCTTTGTCTGATATAGGTAAAAAACAAAAAGGGAAGAAGCAGGAAGAGAAGAAGCCGACCGATTTATTTGATACATTCGAGCAAGCCTCAAGCGAGTTACATAAGCGTATCATGGGTCTCGATGTCACGGACCCGAATGTTTTTCTCGTCACCTCTACTCCTGGTCTCGGCAAGACAGAAGCAGGAATGAAGAAGGCTACTGCTCTTGCAGACGATGGAACCAAGGTCCTGTTTGCGAGCCAAACCCGCGACATGTGCTGGCAGCTTCACGATCGTTTCACTGGTGGTTTCCATAATATCAGTGCGAGTGGTCAGCATGACTTGATCTTCGTCCAGGGTCGTCATAACGGATATACCAGGATGAGGATCAACGAGTTGGGTCTCCCGATTGAGATCCCAGTTGCTCCTAACTGTCACAGAAACCACGATGTAGAAAAGGCGCGTGAGAAGGGATATCCGATCCAGGAATATGTATGTGCGAAGTGTGTGTATTGCCCTCATTACAGGAATGAAAACGGGCAGTTGACTGGGTATTATGGAGCATGTGATTACTTCAAGACCCTATATAGAGCTTCTGGGGTATACAAGAAGTATCCAGGTGAAGTTCCTATCGTCTTGATGACTCATAAGATGTTCTCGGCTGTTGCATGCAGCGGAGACTTGCTTCAACCGAATTGCATCATTTGCGACGAAGATCCGGTGTACTCACTGAGGGAACAGTTCTCCTGGACAGAGCTTGAGCTTGAACGCGAGGTTGATTGCGGTGAGATCAAGTCCTTTAGAGATCTGATGTTGGCTAGTATTCATGTTGCGAAGATGTATAAGGGTCAAGCAATGTACCCGATGTCTGATAAAGTGAAAACGTATGATAAGACGAAAGCTGGTAACAAACTACGAAAGGCCATCAAGAATTCATCTGAGTTCGGGGCTGTGACTCTATTTGGGAAGAACCTTGCCAGGATCATGTGGAAGGCTTCCCAGATTATGGGACATGATATTGATGTAGAGCAGATTCTGGAAGCTGCTGCAACTGCTGATGTTGGTATAAAAAAGGGTGAGTTTGTTGGGATGTCTCAGAAGAGGTTTGATAGGCTTCCTCATCACAAAGAGCCAGAGCTTGCTGCGGCTCTGTTAGATGTATATAAAAACGCTAAACAAGGAAAAGAAGAAGCCTACAAGGTTAGTTTAAGGTGGAGTAAGGAGAGGGGATGGAGCGTAGAATGGGATTACGTTAGCAGGGTTGGTTATGGTGGGGCCATGATTGTTCTGGATGCATATGGGGATAAAGATATCGTAGCAAGGTATATGCAGCGTGAGGTTACAGAGACCAAGGTTTTGTGCAAGGTTCGTGATAATGTTGCTGTGACGGTGTTTCCAGATATCAGGACATCCAAGGCGAGTATGGAGAATGACGCCCACAAGGATTTACTATTCAACAAATATCTAGCCCCAAAACTCCATGAATATGACAGTAGAAAAGTATTAATCTACATACAGAAGAGATATGTTCCTTGGCTTAGAGATAAAATCGACAGGGAGAAGATCAAGTTCAAAGCTTTGCAGATAAAGTGGTTCTGGATGGATCGAGGAGACAACGCATACAATGACTTTGATAGCGTGATCATCTTTGGTACTCCTGTTCCTAATATCGTTGAGGAGAGGCACTTCGCGAATGCCTTGTTCGCTGGGGAAGAGCCTCTGGACTGGGAGTGCGGGAAGGCTCCGACGTATACCCCGAATGATAAGCGGGTTATCATCCAGAGAGAACTCAGACAAGAGAAGGAGATGTTGCAGGCGGTATTCAGGATTCGCCCATCCAAGCCACGTGAGGAGAATCAGGAGATTGTGATATTCTCAAAGATGAAGCTTGATATCAAGCACAATCTTACCGGGTGCATCAGTAAGGAGTCGTTCAAGCCAATTTTCCATGATGAAGATTTTGATGAGGCAACGCAATGTATGTATGATGAGCTTGGTGTGTGGGTTGATGACTTCGCAGGTTTGACTGATTATTATGAGTGGTTTATCAAATGGGTTAATAGTGGAGGGTCTAACAGCGGTGCCCCGTTTATCCTTTCGTTCGATGATCTGATGACCAAGAAAAAAGTGTTTATGGAGAACAGCGCGAGTAGTGCGATTCTTGATAAGTTTATCAAAAAGTACAAGATCAAGAATACTGGTATGTACGATTACAATGGAAGGAAGGTCAGGTATATTGGCGACAAGGAGAAGATCGCTGGAATCTTGAATCAGATTGCGATTGCCACGAGAGATCCTGGCTGCGATGATGACGACGATAACGGAGAAGGTGATACCTGCGTGTATGATAACGTGACGAGTATCGTCCCGTTTATCCAGGAGAAGCAAGAGGACCTGAGTAAGCTAAAATATGAGTATATTCCAGTGGTTTTAAGTGGGATATACCTTGAACAAGAATCGGTTGATAGTGAGCAGAAAGCAGTAGTATATCAGTTCCCGACGAAGGGGGCTGTGGTCCAGGAGGCTCAGACAGAGCATACGGAAGTTGTCGTCGAGCAGATTGAAGAGAAACCCACGGAAGCTGGACACACGTCTCCGGTGAGCTTTGTGGGGCAAGTGGAGCAATCCGACGACTTTGCAGAATTTGATGTAGTGGAGTTCTACGAGGAAGTTTTCAGTGAAGAGATGCTTGGGAAGGGTGGGGGTGAAGACCCGCCCGATGAAGAAGATGACTGAGATGGTCTGCCGCACGCGCCATGCGGTAGACCGGGGGTGACAGGCGCTGAGAGTTGAGCTAAAATAATCTGCTTGTTTTTTCCAGATTGGTGTATACTCGATTGTGATGAGCAAGATTTGCAGATGTAAAAGTACAGCAACAAACTTCATGAGGATTTGATTGTTTCAAGTGACTCGCATAGCGTTTAGTAAAAATCTGAATGCGGGAAAGTATGCCGCTCTACTGGAGCAAGCGCGACAGCTCGGGCTGGTTCGTACTGAGGTCTGGCAGCGGTTTGGCTCGCTTGCTGGAGTTGGGGTAAGTGATCGCAAGATCCGGGACTGTTGGATGCAAGCGGGCAGAGCCTTCGGGGTTTCTGCAACCGCTTGGAAAGAGACACTGCGGGATGCTCTGGACAATATCAAGGCAGCTCGTGAGGCAGCAAAGCAAAAAGTTCGTCAATCGATCCGAAGGCATACCTACGATTCGGACGAGCGAAAGCGACTCTACACGACGCTGAAGGGGAATGCTTGGGTAGATGATTTGTACCTCATCAGAATGATGAGAAAATATTGGCATCGTGGACACAACCACACCTATAACCAAATTGTGGTGCGCGCAGACAACTACAGGACCTTCATCCGCGAGGGGAAAGCATGGGTAGCTATTCCTGGATTGGATAAAGGCAAGCGCATATGTATTCCACTTAACACGAATGTGGCTCCGTCTGGCACGCTCAGGGTTATATTGCGAGATGGGCGTGCTGAAATTCATTACACTGTAGATATCGAAGCTCGGACGGATTGCGGTAACCGAACAATCGGAGTAGACAAGGGCTATACTGAGGTGTTGGTTGACTCAGATGGAGAGCATTATGGAACTGAGTTGGGGAATATGCTCAGTAACGAGTCTGACCGACTTAAGACGATCTACCAACGTCGAGCTAAACTTCGCTCCATTGCCAAGAAATCTGATCCGGAAAAGACAGTTCGAATAGAGAAGAACAACCTCGGAAGGAAGAAGCTGGCTAACCACGCCAGGACCACGAAGCAGCAGGTAAGAGACGTTATCTTCAGGGCGGTGCATGTGGTGGTGGATAAGGCGTGTGTAGTTGCTGCGGAGGATCTATCCAGTCCCTTTATTTCTGGAAAGTTTGAAAAGAATACAAACCGGCGATTGGCTGCCTGGACCAAGGGAGTGATTGCCGAAGCACTTGATTCTGTGTCTCGCCGAAGAGGTTCTTCGGTCGTTCTCGTAAATGCTGCATATACCTCACAAATCGATTCCAAGACCGGGTGCCTCGCTGGCGTCCGGAAATGGGATCGTTTTTATCGGGAAACCGGGGAGGTGTT
>Ga0172379_10001233_pt1 | contig 53195 bp, 47 predicted proteins | sample GrowelOW334metaG_FD_119756 | JGI IMG/M metagenome (GOLD analysis project Ga0172379, IMG submission 119756) | Groundwater microbial communities from an aquifer near a municipal landfill in Southern Ontario, Canada - Groundwater well OW334 metaG | ecosystem: Environmental > Aquatic > Deep... | reverse complement strand
TAATTTATATATCATTTCTCTTACTTCATTAATTCTTCCTCTTTTGCTTGCAGTAACTCCTGTAACAATTTTATCAATATCAAATGATTTTGATTCATAATCATATCCTGCCTGCATTAAATAAAATTTCATAAGATTAATTGCCCTTAAAGCATCATCTTTTTCAACAACCATTGATAATCGTGTTTTTGCAGAAGATTCACTCAGTCTAACTAAAGCTTCCAATTGCCTCGCTGTAATAGGTATTGGTTTCAATGGAGAATCAGATTGTGTTGGTGCATTTCTTAAAGTTACATAAAAATTTTTAATTTCAGCAACAGCTTCATCAGAAAGTTTGGGAATAATTCTTTGTTTTGCATATGCGATATACTTCCTAAATAACTCAGGTTCAATAGATCCTCTTTGACTAGAGTGCTGTTGTTCAAATAAAACATGTGAAGCAATTGCATCATCTTTTGATTTATCTGGCAGATCTCTTAACATAAATATTACATCAAATCTGTTTAACAATGTTGGTTGAATATCAATCTGTTGTGCAATTGCTTGGTATGGATCAAATCTACCAAATTTTGGATTTCCTGCAGCAAGCACACTGGTTTCAGCCCTTAATGAAGCTTGTACATTTGCCTTACTAATTGTAACTGAATTATGTAAAACCATATTATTAGAAATAAAAGCATGTGTCGGCTCTATTGCAATATCATAAACCCATTTTATATCTTTATTATCTATTATTTCAACAGACTTTATTTTAGACCATCTTATCTTTCCAAATGCTAATTTTTTAAGTTCATATAATTGAGGAATAACTGAAATCATACTATTAATCTCAGTTACTAATACTTTTTGATAATTCTCATTTTCAATACCTTTCTTCTCATATTGGCTTAACATATAATCAGTAAGGCCTAATTTTTGAGAAATGCCCAAAATAGAAAATCCAAGGCTCTCTCTTAATTTTCCTAATTCTTGAGAATTAATAGTTCTCTCCGCAATTTTTTTGCTATCTAATAGTCTACCTATTTTATTTTCACAAAGTCTAATCATTTTTTGAAGAAAAACTCTGTGTTTTTCACAATTCATACATATTTGATTTCCTAAATCTCTTTCTTCATTTATTTTTAATCTCTTAAAAATATTTTTAATAGTTTGAGTAACTCCAGGCACAACATCAGATATAGACCTATACATTTTCTCTTTATCTAAATAAGTTTTAAGCCGTTCACTTTTTTTAGAAGATAAAAACCCAATATAAGAATAATATTTCAATAAATTTTCTTGTCCAGTTATATCCACTCTTAAAACGTTTTTATCTTTATAAATTGAAGATAAAATTCCAAATCTCAATAAAAGTTCTGTTACCTGTTCTGCAAGTTCTTTATTTTCACAAACCAATGTTGCTCTGCATCCTCCGCCTTTAACATTAACAACAGTTCCATCTCCATCAAATAAAGCTCTCAATAAAAGAGCAATATCTTCTTTCTTGCATTTCATAATTTGTTCAGGTATTTTTTTAACATTTCCCTTTTCCATCAAATTTTTATCGAGATTAAGCATCATTTCAGCAACTTCTTTAGATACAACTCTAACTGCAAACTGATTGCCTCTTTTTACTAATCCAGGTTCAAGTCCAAACAATAATTTAATGCATTGAGAATAATCTTCAATTAATTTCTTATCATTATTCCAAAATTGAATTCCATTTTTCCTACCCCTATTTAGTTCATAAGAACCATCTGTAATATGATAACCCAATAATTTGCATAATAAGGGTCCATTTTTAAAAGGTTCAAAATTAAATGTCTGTTCCTCGCCTTCTAAGGGCAATTCAGAAGGAATCGGAAAAAAATCTCCAGTTCTTAAAGATTCTGCAGGAATGGTAGCTATTTTTCCATTAAACATACTCCAGCATGGATGATTTGTAGTAACAGTTAATTCACGGCCATTATTAAGAATTATCTTGACAAATTTATCCGGAGCAATATGTCTGCTCAAATTACTTATCTTGCACGGATATATAGATTCAAAATCTGTTGTTAAAATCTTCTTATCAATTTCTAATGGTAAAATCTCGCAATTAAGTCCTTTTTTAATTTGATTTCTATTATTATTCATTAAATTATCAACAAATTCCCCAATTTTTTGTTTAGACCCATCTGCAAAAGTTAAATTAAACTCTGGCATGTAGCATTGCTGTTCCATTGCTTCATGCATCGCACTTCTATCCTGAGGATCCATTTTTTCAATTTCATCAATACATACAATTCCTTTATTAGAAAGAACCATTGCTCCTGCCTCTAATGACCATCCTTTCAAAAACTCATCCCTAACAACTGTTGCTGTCAGACCAGCACCTGAAGCAGATTTTCCAACAACATAACGACCTTTTGGAGCAATTTTAGAAATAAATTTTAATGTAATACTTTTAGCAACTCCCGGATCTCCAACAAGAAGTATATGGATATCTCCCCTTGTAACAGTACCATCAACTTTTTGTTTTCTTACACCTCCAAATAACTGCAAAACCAAAGCTTGTTTAACTTCTTCATATCCATAAATACTTGGCGCAATATTTTCTGAAAGTCTACTAAAAATATTTTGGTCCATTGAAAGCTCTTTTATTTGTAACTCATCTTCTTCACTTATTTTTAATTCATCATAACTTTCATCCAGAGGAATAATATTATTTGCATCAATAGCTAAATCAAATCTAGTTGACACTCCAATAGGTAATGGAACACTTATCTCATTTAAAACTCCAAGAACTTTTGCCCTGCTTCCCGGCGTTGTTCTCTCTTCCATTTTTGGTTCAACCAAATCTTCTTTAACAAAAACATTCATTCTCCTAGGCTGTTCACCACCCATTAATGCCTCAGGACTTTCTTCAATAACTAATCTCTGTGCATCAACCATCTGCTTGCTAACAAGCTTAAAAAAACCTTTTCTTCCACACGAGCATCTTGAAGGCTCTTTAAATTTTTTTTCTAATTGCAAAACACTTATTATTGTTCCACATGATGGACACTCAAATTTAGCACTTACAACCTGTGGCCTTACATCTGAAGCCTGACGAATAATTCCTTCAATCCAGATAAACTTATTCAAATGTTTAGCTCGTATATTTCTTATTTTAACATAGTTGCTTTCTGGTAGATCAACTAATCTTATTCTAGGATTCTTCTGAGTAAAGCCCATTTCCTGAAAAGCAGTTTCCAGCCAGCCCAAAACTTCTTCAGGTTTCTCTAAAAGTAACTCAGATAACTGATGTGAAAAGCCCGCTAAATCATTAAAACTTATATAGATTACACTTTCAAATTCACGAATAGATTCGCCGACTTTCTTCTTGTAAAATGTAAAAAAGTTCTTTGCCTCTGCAATAAATTCCTCTTGTTTTAATTTTTCCATTATTCACCTCACTCCATACTATTTAGTCAATAACTCAAAGTCTTTATATGGATTTCTATAATTTCAAGAAACTAACCATTTTAATAATTTATTATATCGTAGTAACTGGTTGTTTCTTGATTATATTTAGGAATTAACCTTCTTGAAGTTTAAAATCTACTAAAAAAGACATTGACAACTTTATAGAGACAGCAAATGAACATAATAATTTTACTAATGTCAAGTTATAAAATCAATTTAGCTTATCTTTCAAGATTATACAAGGTTATAGGAATATCCAAGTTAATTCTAAAAGATTCTGACTGAAACGCATTAAATATTGCTTTTTCCAAACTAGAAAGTTGTCCTTCATCAATAACTTCAATACCATAAAGAGTGTCTAAAGGTTGGAGTATTAATCTAAATGAAATTTCATTCTTAAGTTCATTAAATTTGATCTCAGGGATATAAACTTCTTTATTATAAACAAAACCCCTAAGTCTGCCTTGTCCAGGATAAACTGCAACTGCCATGCCCTCATATTCTTTTAATTTTTCGTTTATTAATTTCTGTTCCATAAAAAAATAGAATTTGTTTAAGTTATAAATATACTTATTATTGCTTCTTCTGTTCAAGAACAGCTTTTATATTCTTATTAAGAATAACCATGCTCTCATCTAATTGCTGTTTATTTTTAGTGCCTGTGCAAACAAGTTTTCCGTTGCTAAATAATAAAAATGTAGCATTAGGTTCAATCAGTTTATATACCAAACCAGGAAACTGTTCTGGTTCATATTCCGTATTTTGCAAAGCCAAAGCTAGAAAATTTAAATTCAACTTTAGATCAATGCTTCCTGAAGCAACAATATTTTGAACTGTAATTTTTGGTTTGTCAGTTATTTTAACATTAATTTTTCTCAATTGCTTAATAACTTGATTAATAACTTCCTTGACCTGTGCAATTGATTTTGTTCCAGTGCATACCAAATTTCCAGATGAGAATACAAGAACTGCTGATTTTGGCTTTTTAATTCTTAAAACTAATCCCGGAAACTGCTCAGGATTATATTCAGTATTAGTCTGTGTCCTCGCTAATTTTGTCAAACTAACTGGTTTTCCTAAAGAAGCAGTAGCAACAATATTTTGAACAGATAAATTACTTGTCATACCCTTTATAAAGGGGGTCTATTTATAAAGGTTTTGGATAACTTTTATAACAAAATTTATTACAAATTCTAATAACTTTGTAACTTATTAGTAGTTATAATAAAAAAGTTTAAATAGGTTATAAATTTGAATATTTTATGAGTAATGAATTAAGAAATTTAGATGAATGGTCTTTTTTAAAAAACTTAAATTTGGAAGAAAAATATAATTTTTATAAGTTAGATGGTTGTTCACATAGACCACCTTATAGTGGAGATTATGATGATATGGTTGAAATATCACAAAGAGAATTTGGAATAACTACAGCTAATGATCCAAAACCTATTCTTGCAACTGATTGTATTAGCTCCTGTGTTGCTTTTTGTGGATGGTCTCAAAAGCACAAAGTAGGGTTTCTTACTCATTATGATGGATTAACAGAATTAAATGAATCATTTGGAAGTTTATTATACTGGATTTCTCAATCAGTTCAAGATTTACCAACAGAATTTGATGTCAGATTAATTCAAGGTGATTGGTCAAGAAAAGAAATTATAAATTTTTTAAAAGCAAGATTAAATATGAGAGCAGACATTGCTATGAAATTAGTCGAAGAAGATATTGGCGGTGCAATGAGTAAAAGTATAGCTCTCGATACTCGAACCGGACAAACTTATTCATATGATCTAAGATTAAATCCCAAAAGAAGAGAATTAACTGATTTAGATATAATGATGTTAATTTCCGGTAGATCAGGTGCAAGCTTAGTATATAAACCCCAAGAACTGAACAAATAATAATAGAGAATTATTTCACTTCTGCCCAGAATACTCTTTTTCAATATCTCCTAGACTATTTACTTCATTAACTGGTTTATCTACACGCAATGCAGTTACTCTTGGAAATCTTAAAGCATAACCAGAAGAATATGTAGGAGACTTTTGAATTTCTTGATAAATAATAGCTACAACAATTTTAGGGCTGACTCTAACATTTCTTCCATCATGTTCAATAATAAATGGTTTTAGTAATTTAGTCAATTCTTTAAATGAAACTCCCTCTTCTGATTTCTCTTTTATTCCAGTTCCAACTCTACCAACCTCTAAAAATTTATCATTGTCTCTGCATGCTAAAATAAAACTGCTTAGCCACCCTGCTCTTTTTCCAGTCCCATATTCAGCTCCAACTATAACCAAATCTAAATCTCTATGTTCAGGTTTCAACTTAACCATATAACCTACTCTCGAACCCGGCTTGTAAATTCCCTGAAGATTTTTTATCATAACTCCTTCTTCATTATTCTTCAAAGCTTCCTGAAAAAATTCTTCAGCTTTTTTCTCATCCCCAGTTATCAACTGTTTTGCATAAACTAATTTATACGGATTATTTTTAATAATCTTCCTAATTAATTTTGTTCTTTCAATAAATGGTTTATTTAAATAAGAATCTCCATCAAAAAAAAGCAAATCAAAAACATTTACTTCAACAGGAAAATCTCTAATCATTTTTTCAATTTCATATTTTCTTTTAATCCTTTGACTTATTGATTGAAATGGAAGATATTTTTTTGTTCCGGGATCATAACCAACAACCTCGCAATCAATCATAAAAGAATTTCCATTAACAAACCTACTAACATATTCCACCACGTCAGGAAATTGCTTTGTAACATTCTCTAATCTTCGTGTAAAAAGCGAGATTTTCCCATTTTCCTTGCTGATTATTAGTCTAAATCCATCATATTTATATTCAAATGCTGCAGGTCTTCCCACAACTTCAAAACCTTCTTTAATTGATTTAACTTTCTGTGCCAGCATTGCTTTTACAGGCGTTCCAATTTTAAGAGAAATTTTTTCAAGATCTTTCAATCCTTTTTTAGCACTCTCGAACATAAGCATCATATCAGAATTTAAGTCATAAGCAGTTTGTATTTTTCCAGATATTTCTTTTTTATTTTCAGGAAAAAAAGCTTCTGCAAGTGCATCTCTTATTGTGCTTTCCTGAATCCCAATTCTTAAATCTTCAAGTAAAGTTCTAACAATAAATTTTGCTTCAATTGGCTTTGATTCAGATAAAAGGCCTGCAATTAAATCAATCTTCTTTCCAACAGTTCCCTTCCCTTCTAACTTAGGTAACATCCTTAAATCTTTAATTAATTTTTCAGTTGTTAAATCGCCTTTGAACAAATTCGACTGTTTCTTTACTTTAATTAAACTCTCAGCAACCTCTCCTAAATCACCAATTTTTTTCCATTCCTGTACAATTTTATTTTCACTTTCTCCAGTTGATTTTGCAAGTGCTTTAATTACAGTTTGTGTGCTTATGCCAATTTTGCTTTCATCATAAGAAGGATAAATATTCCCCAGAAGCAGATAAACAACCTCACGATCAATCAAAGATAATTTTTTTAGAAAATCAGAAAGTATTAAAGTTTTTTCAAGTCTTTTTGTTGTTCCAGATAATGCATTATATAATTCACATAATTGGGAATATTTCATAATATAAAATAAACAAAGATATATTTAAACTTGTCCAATTAAAAACAATTATCTACTTAAATCCTCTAGACTTTTTTCCTGCAGAAGTTAATCCTCTGAAAACTCTTTTTCTGTTTTCAGGTTTTGAGATCCAATTAAGGTCTTTGTCATTTTTAATCTCAGGTCTTTCAGGATCAATTAAAATAACTTCATAAAAATAATTTACACCATCTTTTCCTATAAAATAAGAATTTAGCACTTCAAGATTTTTAAATTTTCGATTTGCCCTCTGCTCTGCAACCCATTGGTAACTCATTCCTAATATTTTTTTAATTGCAAGTGTTCTTCCTTTCTTTCTTGCCTTTCTAGGTCTTGGTCTTTTTCTGCCTCCCCTTAAAATTCTGACTCTTACAACAGTAAATCCTTTTTTTGCTTTATATCCTAAAATTCTTGCTCTATCTAATCTTAATGGCTTTTCAACTTTAACAACTGTTTCGCCTTTTCTCCATTCCATCATCATTTCTCGGATATATTTTGAATCTGGCTTTTTCCATGATTCTCCAATATAATGATACATTCCGTTTGTCATGTTTATCATATCAAAGGTTGGTTTTTAAATGTTTTTCTTATACTTTATTGAGTTCTCTATATATTAAATTCATTATCGTATAAAACCTTGCTTTAATTCAAAACCCATAAAATCCAAAGCCTTATAAACAAAAATTATGTAAAAAAACTATGAGGCTGTAGCTCAGCCTGGTAGAGCACTGCTCTGATAAGGCAGGGGTCCCAAGTTCAAATCCTGGCAGCCTCATATTTAATTATAAATCGCCAGGATGTAATACCTGAGTTCGTTAGAACGAGGGTTGCCAAAAATCTGAAAGATTTTTTAGTATAATCTAACACCAAAAAGTTTAAATAGTCATATGTATCATACAAACATATGATAAATAAAGACATACTTAAAAATTGTCATAATAGTGGATTTAATGAACAAGAATTATATGGGGCATATAAAATCTTCTTCGGAACACTTGTCTCAGAACCAAGGTTAAAAATAATTAACTCATTAAAAAAAGGCAAAAAAAATGTTTCAGAGATAATTAATGAACTAAATATGGATCAAACATCAGTTTCGCATAATCTTGAAAGGCTGAAAAAATGTGGTTTTGTTAATTCAAAGATTGAAGGCAAATATAGATATTATGAATTAAATAATGAAACAATAAAACCTTTAATGGAAATAATTGAAAAACACATGTCTAGCCATTGTGTCCACATATTAAGAGAAAATAAAAAATCAAAAAAGGAGACTGCAGATTAAGAAAGATAAAAAATTAAACATAAAAAAACAATATAAATGACATCATTTAAAAAATTTATCAGTTCTTTGAATAACGATAAAGTCGAAGGAGAATTAGTTAAAACTATATTATATTCAATTATAACTTCAGTTATTATTTTAATAATTTTATATTATTTAAAATTTAGATTTATTGATAACTTTTTTCAGAAATATTCTTTATTCCTTCTATTAATTGTAATAAGCTACTCTTTAATATTATCAACAATAAGACAAATTCGTGCATATAAGCAATTTTCCTGTATGTCTGGAATGATGATTGGTATGACAATAGGTATGGTTGCCGGATTTTTAGCCGGATTCTTTATCGGTGCAACAAATGGAATGTTTTTTGGTAGTGTGTTTGGTATGGCAATTGGAATAATATTTGGTATGTGGAACGGCTATTGCTGCGGAATTATGGGAGTTATGGAAGGAATAATGGCAGGATTTATGGGAGGTTTAATGGGTGCAATGAGCTCTGTAATGATGATAAATGATCATTTAATTGTTGCAAGCATTATTGTAACTATTATTTGTTCAGTAATCTTAATTGGATTAAGTTATATGATCTATAAAGAAACAATTGAAAGAGAAAGAGAGCATCATGAAAATTACCTTTTCACTATAATAAGCAGCGCTATATTGACAATAATAACTTCTTTATTTATGATTTTAGGTCCGCAAGGAGGTCTGCTATAAAATGAAAAATACTACGTTACTTAGCATTATTGTAATTGCAATAATTGGAATTTCCGCATTTTTTATTTTTAACACTACAAATAATAAAACAGATGGGAATGTTACACTTAACAACTCAAATTCAGAAAATATTCAAAAAATTGTTTTAGGTATGAAAGACTACAATTATAGCCCAAACACAATATATGTAAAAGTAGGACAGCAAGTAAGCATAAGTTTAGATAACAGTGTTCAAGGGTGTTATAGAACAATTATTATAGATAAACTTGGCCTTAAAAAAACTTTCAAATCTTCAGGCGACACCTTAGATTTTACGCCAATAGAAAAAGGCACATACAAATTTTCTTGCAGTATGGGAATGGGCACTGGAACAATTATTGTAAATTAAGAGCTATAATAAAAATGAAAAAAATAAAATTAACCATAAATGGAATGCATTGTGCTAGTTGTGGAAGTAATATTGAAAGAGCAGTCAAAAAAATTAAAGGTGTGAATTCAATCTCAGTTAGCTTAATGACAAATAAAGCTATAATTGAGATAGAAGAGAATGCAAGTATAGATGAAATAAAAAAAAGCATCTCTAGAATAGGGTATAAAGTCATAAATGTAGAATAAAAAATATCAAATGAATCACAACCATAACCATAATGAGTCAATTGAAGAAAAAGAAATAAAAAGTTGGAAAATGAAATTAATTGGAGCATGGCTTTTCACAACGCCAATTGCGTTAATTATGATTTTTGATTTATTCTCCAAAATAACTATCCTTCCAGAAGAAATAATGACTTTTATTCTTTTAATCTTAGTATTTCCAGTTATTTTTATTTTTGGTTTTCAAACAATAAAATCCGGGATAAAGGGATTTACAAGTTTTTACTTTAATATGGATTCCCTAATTGCTATGGGAACGATTATAGCATATTTAACAGGAATTGTAAGTTTTTTTATTTCAATTCAGGATTATTCTGGAATTTCAGCAATGATAATGGCCTTTTTTATAACTGGTAAGTTTATAGAAACCAAAGCAAGAGGAAGAGCAAGCCAGGAAATAAAAAAATTATTAGAATTAGGTGCAAAAAAAGCAAGAGTTTTAAGAAATAGTCAAGAAATTGAGATTTCAATTGAAGAAGTTAAAATTAATGATATTTTAATAGTAAAACCAGGTGAAAAAATTCCCACAGATGGTGTTGTAATTAAAGGCAATAGTTCTGTAGATGAATCAATGGTAACAGGAGAAAGCATCCCAGTTGATAAAAAAGTTAAAGACAAGGTTATAGGTGCAACAATTAATCAAGAAGGTATTTTATACATAAAAACAACAAGAATTGGAAAAGACACTTTTTTATCCCATATTATAGAATTAATTGAAGAAGCTCAGTCAACAAAGATTCCTATTCAAGCAATGGCCGATAAAATAACTAGCATTTTTGTTCCTGCAATACTAATTATTTCAATATTAACATTTGTCGGATGGAGCTTTTTTTCTCAAAATTTAAGTAAGGGTCTGGAAGTTTCTATTGCTGTTCTTGTCATCGCCTGCCCATGCGCACTAGGACTAGCCACACCAACCGCATTAATGGTCGGAAGCGGAATGGGTGCAAAAAAAGGTATCTTGATTAGAAAAGGAGAAGCAATTCAAACAATGAAAAATGTAAAGATAATTGTCTTTGATAAAACCGGAACAATAACAAAAGGAAGCCCAGAAGTTACTGAAATTTATTCAAAAGATAAAGATCATCTTTTAGAAATTGCAGGTAGCATAGAAAAATTATCTGAACATCCTATTGCAAAGGCAATAGTAAGGAAAGCAAATTTAAAAAATTACAGGCAAGTAAAAAATTTTAAGATTATAATTGGAAAGGGTCTGGAAGGAACAATTTCAGGAAAAAAAATAATAATTGGGAATGAGATCCTAATGAAGGAGAAAGATATTTCAATAAAAGAATTTGAATTTATCATTAATGACTTTAATGAAAAAGCATATACTGTTCTAATTGTTGTTGAAAATAAAAAAGTTATAGGAGTAATAGGAGTTTCTGACACAATAAAAGAAGATTCAAAAAATGCAATAAATAAACTAAATTCATTAGGTTACAGAACAATAATGATTACAGGAGATAATGAAAAAGCTGCAAAAGCAATCGCTAATCAAGTTGGAATAAAAGAAGTAATTGCAAGAGTTCTACCAGAAGAAAAGTCAAATAAAATTAAAGAATTACAAAAGAGAGGAATGGTTTGTTTTGTAGGTGATGGAATTAATGATGCTCCTGCATTAAAACAAGCAAATGTTGGAATCGCAATTGGGACCGGAACAGATATTGCCATTGAATCAGGAGATATTGTTTTAACAAGAGGGTCATTAAGAGGAGTTGTTGCATCAATAATATTGTCTAAAGCAACATTAAGAAAAATAAAACAAAATTTATTTTGGGCTTTTGCATATAACGTGGTAATGATCCCATTAGCAATAGCAGGAGTAATCCATCCAATTTTAGCAGAAGTTGCAATGGCAGCTTCTTCAATAACAGTTGTAACAAATGCTAATCTCCTTAGAAGAAAGAAAATTTAATAAAGATTATTTCAGAGCAAATTCTATAAAAAGTTTTTCATCTTTAAAATAATAATTAACAAATGGCAGATTAACATTTAAATCCTTAAAATAAATTGTTTTATCACCAATTGCTTTTATTGAAAATCCACTTTCCAGCATAGCAATATTAATTTTTTTAAGTGATTTTAATCCAGGCAGAAATAATTCATATACTACTCTGTCAGACAATCTTCTTACATTTGTTTCAGCTTCTTTTCTCTCAAAACCTTTTGCTTTTTCTAAAGATTCGCTGTCAATCTTAGGTAGTTGAAAAGATTTAGATGATTCTCCAATAATTGGAGGATTTGCAATAAACCTATTTGATAAATTCTCAATTTTCATAGGTTTTTGACCAGGCATATCAATTCTTATTGAAAAAGAAGAAAAATTATTTCTATTGATTTCCTCTGGTTTTCCAGATTTCTTCATCTCTTTATCTAATTCTGACATTTGTTTATTCAATTCTTTCATTAAAGGTTTTAACATTATTCTAAGCCCAAACGGCAGCTGCATTTCAGAAGTATCAATATCTTTTTTACCAAAAAATCCATCTTCTTCTCGAGATTTCATACTAGCACCGCAAAAAGGGCAAAAGTCATACTTATTATCAACTTTTTTTCCACATTTTAGACATTTAGATTTAAACATAACTATAAAATGCAAAATAACTTTAAAAACCTTGCTAAATTAACTTCTATTTTATCAAAATTAACCAAATAATTTTAAATTTTTTGTCTTTTGTAAATTTTTTCTCTCAAGTGATGTTAAAAAAGGCAGATGCATAAATGGTAATTTAATATGATGAAGGCTATGTTCATAATTTGACAAATACCTCAATTCTTTTAGCAATAATGGTGGCTTTTTAACTGGCCTTACTTCTTTAATCTGTGGCACAAATATTAGAGCAATAATAAATCTTGCAATTCCTGAAATTAAAAATATAAATAAAAATATTCCAAGACCAAAAGTAAATGGGATAAATTTTGCAATTAATCCACCTAAAGCAGACCCTGCAAATATTCCAATTCCAATAAGCATGTTGGTATATGCTGAACACAATGCTCTATGTTCTGGTCTTACAGAATCATAAATAAAATTAAATGCTGCAAGATCAAATCCTGCCCAGAATATTCCGCTAATTAATGATGGAACAAAGAAAAGATACCATACATTTCCAGGACCCATCCAAAGTAGAGCAACAAGAGGAACAAAGAAACTACAAATTAATAGCATTCTTCTATTTCCATATTTATCTGCAAATTTCCCCCAGAAAGGCAATGCAATCAAAGAAAAAACACTTGCCGAAAGATTAATTATTGTGAACCATACATAACTTAGATTCAATTGATTAAGCATATATACATTAAAAAATGGTGAAGCAATTGATACAGCAAAATACATTAGTCCTAAATATAATGAAAATTTACCAAAATTTGATTCAGGTAATTTTTTTAAAAACTGCCAGAATGAAAAATAATAACCATCTTTTAGCACTAATTTAGGGGAATATTGCTTCCTAAGAAGAAAAAATGAATAAATTCTTGCAATCATGCCAATTGAAAAAAGAAGCGCAAATCCAAACAAGATTAATCCTTTTGTTTTAAAAAAATCAAGGAGAAATCCTGCAATAAGCATTGAAATAATCGAAACAACACCGATTATCCTGTTTCTTCTGCTAAAATATCTGCCCCTTTTACTTTCAGGCACTAAATCACCCATCCACGAAAACCATGCAGGAGTTGCAAAAGCACCAATAGCTACAAAAAGACTGTATAAAAAAATCAATAAACCTGGCAAATAATCAATCCACAATCCAAAATATTGCATTATACCCAATAATATGATTGGAATCCAAATCAAAGCCTGAAAAAACACCCCATACAAAACAATTTTTTTTCTAGAAAGTCTTTCCATAAACTTAGTTGAGAAAATTTGTGAAATTGGAGAAACTAATCCCACAAAACTTGATAAAAACCCAATATAAATATTTGTTGTCTGCACAGGAAAATTTTTCATAAGCTCCAATGCATATGGTGTAATAAATGAATTACCGACGCCATTCATAACCGAACCTGCAGAACCCTCTTTAATACTTATTTTAAGAGCATCAGCCCTACTGCCATTAGTATTTTTCTTCATCTTGCCCTCTTTAATTATTTCAAATTTAAACAAAATCAATTAATAAATGTAACCATTGAAAAGTCCAAGAAATATTTATATACTACTCAATACTTAAAATACATGGGTGGTTTTGACCTTGAAAGAAGAGGAGAGCAGTGTATTAATCATATGTTTCGTTTATATGGTAATTGCATCAATTGTACATCAAATGAGGGAAATAAAACCTGTGATAATTACAGCCCAATAAATGTGAGCTATCTAATTGATTCTGAAGTATTAAAGCCACCAAGAATAAAGTTTTATGTTGAAGATTTAATTTAGTTAATTTTATTAATCATCTGATTCTAAATATTTAATGGCAAAGAAAAAATTTTACATAACAACCCCAATATATTATCCAAATGATATTCCACATATTGGTCATGCATACACAACGATTGCAGCAGATGTTTTAGCTAGATTTAATACTCTTAAAGGAAATGATGTTTTCTTTTTAACAGGAACAGATGAACACGGCAAAAAAATTGAAAATACTGCCTTAAGTCATAACAAATCACCAAAGCAATTTGTTGATGAGCTAATACCAAAATTCAAAGACGCATGGAAAAAGTTGAATATAAATTATAGTCGTTTTATCCGAACAACTGATGTAGATCATATAAAAACAGTTCAGGATTTGCTTAATATTGTTAATAAAAAAGGAGATATTTATCTCGGAGAATATGAAGGCTTATACTGTACATCATGTGAAGCATACTATTTAGAAAAGGATCTCATCAACAACGAATGTCCAATACATAAAAAACCAGTTGAAAAAATAAAAGAAAAATCATATTTCTTCAAACTTTCAAAATACCAAAACAAATTATTAGAGTATTATAAAAAAAATCCAGACTTTATTCAACCAAATTTTAGAAGAGAGGAAATAATTGCTCGTGTAAAAGAACGCTTAGATGACCTTAGCATTTCAAGAACAAGTTTTAAATGGGGTATTGAAATCCCATTTGATAAAAATCATATTTGTTATGTTTGGTTTGATGCTCTTTCAAATTATCTTTCAGGTATAGGATATAAAAAAGATAAAAAGCAATTTAAAAAATACTGGCCTGCAGATGTTCACCTTATAGGAAAAGATATTATCTGGTTCCATAGTGTAATATGGCCCGCAATGCTAATGTCTGCAGGAATAAAGCTTCCAAAAACAATATTTGCTCATGGTTGGTGGACTTTTGATAAAGAGAAAATTTCAAAATCAAGAGGCAAGGTGATTAATATAGATGAATTAATCTCAATAGCGGGAATTGATTCTGCAAGATATTTTTTGCTAAGAGAAACTCCCTTCGGCCAAGATGGAGACTTTTCTGAAAAAGCCCTGATAGAAAGACACAACAATGAACTTGCAAATAAATTTGGTAATTTAATCTCAAGAGTTTCTGCTTTAGCAGAAAAAAATCCAATAACTAAAACAGAAAACAAATTAATTAAGAAACTTAATCAAAAGAAAATTGAAAATCACATCGACAATTTTGAATTTGATAAAGCTATAAATGAAATTTTTTCATTTATAGATATTTGTAATGAATATATTCAAGAAAAAAAGCCATGGGAAGAAAAAGCAAAAGACAAAGGAAAAATTTTATATCAACTATCTGATTCAATAAAAGTGATAACAATATTATTATGGCCCTTTATTCCACAGTCATGCGAAAAGATTGCCAAGCAATTTAATTTCAAAATCCAATACAATCAAATAAAAAAGCCTTTAGTGCCAGCAAAAATAAAAAAATCAGAGGTTTTATTTGCAAAAATAGATGTAAAACCTGAAATTAAACCTAAAGAAGAAATAAAAAAACAAAATATTAATAAAGATAATAAAATTAATCATATTGAAGGAATAATCACAATGAACTCAATTGATTTTAAAGACTGGGAAAAGATTGAACTAAAAGTCGGGCAGATTGAAAAAGCAGAGGACATAGAAGGAGCGGATAAGCTGTATAAATTAACAGTCAACATCGGATCTGAAAAAAGAATTGTCTGTGCAGGATTGAAAAAATACTATTCAAAAGATCAATTAAAAGGCAAAAAGATAATTCTTTTTGTAAATCTCGCTCCGAGAATGATGAAAGGCATTGAAAGCCAAGGGATGATTCTTGCTGCAGTCAATGATAATGAAAGCAAAGTTATTCTTATATCTCCAGAAAAAGACATTGAAGTTGGCAGCAAAGTCAGATAAATAGTTATTTTAATAGTATATTTTTCTAATTCTGATTAATTCTATTTGTTAAATCATGAATTGGTTTTAATGAAACTTCTGTTCCTTTTTCTCCATGCTTAGAATAGTCAAAAGGATTGTCTAAATCTTTAATCAAGAAAATCATATACCAAACTACAAAAGAAACAAGCCCTGTAAAGAAAACAGATTCATAAAATGGTTCAAGTTTCATAACTAAAAGGCCTGCTACAATAAAAAATCCCAATGTTTCAACAATAGCATATGCTGATTGTATAAAGTTTAAATCTCGGATGTTGTCTATTCTAATAATCATTTTCCTCAAATTACTCTGTTCATTCTTCATTCTTGCAAGAAAATTAGCCTGAGTTAAAGGTTCAAATTGTGCAAAATAATCATTCATCTGATGTAATTTTTCAAGCATTGTTTTTGTTCTTTCTTTTCTATAAAACCATTCATTAATTGAGTTAAGAAAATCTTTATGGAAATTTAAAAAATCCTTTGTTATCTTTATTTTCTTGTTTTTATTAAGAATATATGCTTCATCATAAATTGTTTCAAGACTTGAAGCCATTTCTCCAGGTAATTTTTCACTTTCTTTATAATCAGAGATTACACCAGTAATAAGAAAACCAATCAAGAATGTTGTTGCAGCAATTAAACTGGTAAATAAAGCATTTAAGGAAATTATTTCCCATCCAAAATAATGAAACATTAATTTAAGAAAGAATATTAAAATAAGAATAGGAATTAATTTTAAGGCTATATGCCATTTCTTTTTTTTAGGTACAAAATCATCAAACTCCATAAATTAGTAAAATTTTACCATTTTTAAAACCTATGAAAAATATCCTCTAGTCTTAACAACCATTATCTTCTTGAATCTCTAGAAAACCTATTATCTCTGCCACGTCCGCTAAATCTCCTATTTCCGCCTTCATTTCGCCTAAAGTTGCCATGACTTCTATTTCTCTCATCAAATAATCTCACTCTAACTGGCATTATTTCTGGTGTTTCAGTTTTTGTAATTTCCAAATCCCGATTTCTTAAAATATTATTAAAATTATCATAGTCTCTTGAAGAAATAAGATTAACTACTTTTCCTTCTTTTCCTGCCCTAGCTGTTCTTCCAATTCTATGTAAATACTCTTTACTGTCTGCAGGAGCATCATAATTATAAATATGGGAAATCCCAGGAATATCAAGACCTCTTGCAGCAACATCAGTGCATATAAGTATCTGAACTCTCTGAGAATGAAATTTCTCCATTATCTGGTTTCTTTTATTCTGTGAAAAACCTCCATGAATAGGCAGTACTTCAATATCATTTAATTTTAAATTTTTCGCAACAAAATCTACATTTCTTCGAGTGTTACAAAAGACCATTATCAATTTTGAATCTTCTTTTTCAACTAATTGTTTTAATAAGGAAAACTTAAGTTTATCATTAACATCATAATATATTTGAGTTAGTTTTGTAGGATCAACATATTGTTCTGCATTTATCTCTACTAAATCATTCATATATCTACGCGCTAACCTTATAATTTCATTTGACATAGTTGCAGAAAATAGTAAAGTTTGTCTTTTTTTAGGGCAATTACCTATGATTTTTTCAACATCTTTCTGAAAACCCATATCAAGCATCCTATCTGCTTCATCAAGCACAAGTATTTTCAATTTAGATAAATTAATTGTCTGTCTTTCAATATGATCTAATATCCTACCAGGCGTTCCAACAACAACTTCAGCATATTTTAATCCTCTAATTTGTTCATTAATTGAAACACCGCCATAAACTGAAATTACTTCTAATTCTTTATGTTTAGCGAATCTACTAACTGTTTTAGTAATTTGTTCAGCCAGTTCCCTTGTTGGAGTTAATATTAATGCTTGAATTCCGCAGTTTTTTACTGTATTTTGAATAATCACAGAACTAAAAGCAAGAGTTTTTCCAGAGCCAGTTGCAGCTGTTGCTATAACATCTCTTCCCTGGAGAATTAAAGGTATTGATTTTTCCTGTATCTCACTTGGTTGTTCAAATTTATGTTCTTGAATTGATTTTAAAAGGTGTTCACTAATACCTAACCTTTTAAATTTGTGATTCTCATTTTCTATATTTTCAGTTTCCATTTTCAATTAATAATAAGTTAATAAAACAAAAACCCGTCGGGTTTTAGCAAGAAAAAGCAGTGTTTTCCTTTGACATTTATATTTACTAATTATCTCTGCAAATCAGAGCAAAAGTGAGTTTTTAAGCCTTTTGGAAGCGTAATTGCAAAGAAATATGTAATCTATCTCGATAAATTAATAATTCTCCAGATATTCTAAAACTCGCCCATCAACCATCATAACATGTTTTATTGAGATTACAAGATGGTGTTTAACTAAGATAAACTTCTTTCCTATTTTTTTAGCAACTTTTTTATCAACTTTAATAAGCCAACCATAAACCTTAGGATGATTATTTTCAAGATAAACTTCTTTTACCTTTCCAATTAAATCTCCATCAGAAGAATAAACATCCATTCCCAGAATATTAGTTAATCTTGTTGGATCTTTTTGTTTAATTTTAAAAATATAAAATATATCTTTTATTCTATAAATCGATTTATTAATAATAAAATTATAAAACACGATTAATGAATTTATCAAATTAAATTTTATAAATAAGACTATAAAAACTATGAAAATTAAAGCTACCAATAAAAATAATAGTAAATAATTATTAGAAAAAAGAGAATTGCTTGTTTTAGATAATAAATTACTAGCTCCACTAAAAAAGTTTTTAACTATTTGATTATCAAATTGTTCTGAATTATTTTCAGATGTTTTTATATTTTCATTTTTACCTTCTGCAGATGTAGCATTTGTTTGATTCTGAACCTCTTCAGCATCATCGCTGTCACAAATACTGTTATTATTTTTATCAAGACAGCATTCTTTTCCATATCTTATATAGGGAGGATTACAAACAACACTATCTGTAATTTTCCCAGTTATACTTCCTGCTACTACAGAAGAACTACTACCTCCTCCAATTCCACCACCGCCATTTCCACCAGAACCTCCGCCTTCATCCCCATCACCAGTTCCCATAGAAGCAACAAGAAAACTATCGTAAGCTGTAGCTGTTCCTCCTGCCCAGCTAACTAATGCTTTAAATCTATAATTTCCTGCAGTTGAAGGAGAAGTTAAAACAGCAGTTAAATCAGAACTTCCTGAAGCAGCAACATAAATTGTTTGTTGTCCTGAACTATAATTTATGTCATCATTCTTTGCATTTGTAATCCAATAGTCTATTGTAAAATCCTGGCCAACATCTGCATTTTTATTTTCAACACTAATTATTGTACTAAAACTTGAAGAAGCTGAAATAGATGCAGGAGCATTTACAATTGCATCAGCAGGACCACCATAACCGGGAATTCTGACTTGAATTTGATTTGACTGATAAGTTATAGAATTAACAGTCGCAGAAGTTTTTACAAATAACTTATTACTATTAGAAGCCGCTTTATCAACCACAACAGATGAAGTATAAGAATAATTTTGTGTCCTATTCAGATTTATTGTAAAAGTTAGTCCTAAATCAGAATCTATCAATGAAATTGAACTTAAATCAACTCCTCCAGAGTTGATAACATTAATTGAAACTGTATAGTTAACTGAAGTTGAATTCTCAGAATTATAATAAATATTTTTTATTAAATTAAGTTGCTGCCCAATTTCTAAAGCAGGAACTGTTAATGTTATTTCACTAGAATTTGAAGAAATTTCATTTCCAGAATAAGAATTTATTGCATTTACACTAGCAATACCAAAAGCCAAATCATAAGTAGATGAATTTCTTATATACTCTTTCAAATAGCTTCTGATAAAACTCGAATTTGCAAAAACATTTTCAATATTATAAGGTGAATCAGTTGAATCAGAATCAGTTAATACAACAGAAGATGCATCACTCATTCCCTTATTTGTAACTCTTAGTGAAATATTATAAGTAATAGTTTCATTTGTAATATTTTGAAGAGTTACTATTTTATCTAAAATTAAAGAAGCAGGACCACCAATTGAAAATATATCTTGACAAGTCTCATTATAACCTCTATAAACTGCTGTCGCATTTAACACATAACTTCCAACAGATAAATTTGCAAAGTTTGTTTCAAATCCTCCATCATTTGCAGTTGTTAAATTTTGATAAGCATCGCGATTATTTCCTGAATCATAAATACTCAGATTAATAGAATAAGAAGGCACAACAATACTTTCATTTTTAATTGTTCCTTGAACTAAAACTAAAGCTCCTTGTTGGTAATTTCCTCCAGCTTCACAACTTACACTAAAGTTAGTTAAATTAAAATAAAAGTAATAATTTGTAGAATTTGCTTTTCCATCATTTGCAATAACCGTCCAATTATATCTTCCTGAACTTCCCAATGTCCAGTTAAATACTATTATATTTCCATTTGTTTGATTATAACTAACATTAATTAAGGAATAGGTTCCATTTGCATACCCGCCATAAAACCAAACAGTAAAATTATCTAAGTATCCATTATAATCTGAGATATTTGCATTTAACAATATCGAATCTCTTCTATTAAGTAAACTATTATTAAACGGAGAAATTAAAGAAACATTTGGAGCAATATTTGATTGTAAAGAAATTGTCCTATTCACAGACCAATTTGAATTTCCTAAAGAATCATAGGCAAGACAATTCCATGTATAATTTCCTGCCCCTAAACTCAAAGTCCAATTTGTTGTATTAGATGTTCCAGTTATATTTGCTGTTTTATTTAATAAGAAATTTGTATTTGAACTATTAGTAATATACAAACTTATATTTTTTAATGCAAGATTATCACTTGCAGAACAATTAAATGAAATATTTGATAAACCAACAATTGTAGCAGAATAACTATCTGCTGGAGAAATTAAAGAAACATTTGGATAGCCAAGATCTACATTGAAGTTAACCAAACTGCTACCAATACTACTATTTGTGTTATTACAATAAACTGTCCAAGTATTACTTCCTTCTATGCTAATAATATCATTAAAATTAGTTCCATTCTGAACATCAGAAGAGTTTATTACTCCACCATCTTTAGAATACCAACACCTGCTTAAATTATTTCCTGTTACAGTATAATTCAATTGATTAATATTAAAATTATAATTAATATTTTGAGGATAAATAATACTTACAATCGGAACACTTCCAGTATCATTTGTTATTGTGACATTCCAAGTTCTAGTTATATTTCCGATTGATAAATCAGAAGTTTTATTGGTATATGCAAAAAAAGTATAACTCTCTCCAATTGTTCCTGTAGCATTTACTGTCCAAGTTATTATTTGGGATTGTCCATTATTTAATATTAAATTATAAGGATTTGTAGTTGTTGTATAAAATGGAGTTGCTGAAGAACTCATTGAAACTGTTCCTTCTTTACCTCCAGAATAAGTTATTGTAACATAACCATCTCCTAAAATAGAGGAGATACTACTACTTTGGATTGTTCCATTGTTGAATGAACCTCCTGAACCAGCTATTCCATTACTATTTGTTCCAGCTCCACCAGAATAACCTCCTCCTGCACCTGATGCTCCTTGAGAACACCACTCTCCTCCAGAACCTCCACCAAAACCACCATTTCCTCCAGCACAACTTCCTCCAGCCCCCCCTGTTCCGTTGCTAATAAAACTAATACCTCCCCCATTAGAATATCCACTTGAAGCAGTTGTTCCATTTCCATAAAAACCTCCTCCTCCTGAAGAACCCGAACCGGCTCCGCCACCTAATCCATTTATTCCTCCAGTATAAACTCCCTGAGATCCATTCTTTCCAGAAGTGGTTAACGAGGCATTTTGTCCCGGTCCTGCATTAGAATTTCCTCCACCTCCACTTCCACCTCCAGCAACAATCAGAGGAGTATTATCCGAAAGAGCTACAAATGTTCCTCCTCCACCTCCGCCAGCAGAATTAGAGCTAGTTGTTCCCCTTTGACCAACTAATATTTTAATAGTTTGACCAGCCACTAGACTAAATGTTCCATTTAATTTTGCACCATATCCTCCCCGATAAGTGTTTGTAGAGCCATTGCCTCCTGCAGCTCCAACTAATTCAATCACATATGTTCCAGTGAATGGAACAGTCCAATTTTGAATTCCACCCCCAACAGTTACTAATCCTGCTAGAGTCGTTCCAGTATAATTTGCATTGCACTGAGTTTGATTAGGTCCTGTTCTTCCAGTTACTCCGCAAGTTGTAAAATTATAAATAGTAGAACTTGGATCCAAAGTTACATTTATTTCTCCACAATTAGTATTTGAACATGAAACATTCACAGATACTTCAAATGTTTTATTTTGAGTAATATTTATGTTTCCGGTTGGTGAGATTAAAGTTAAACTAATTCTTGGAACAAGAGTTACATTTACCCACATCAGAGCATAATTTTTATTATTAGAACTATCATTAACAGTAATATTAAGAGTATACAAACCAACATTCAAATAAGTATTATTTTTTAGATATCCTGAACAGTTTATGTTAAAATTAATTGTATCATTTACACTAAAACAAGAAACTCCAGAAACATCTGTTGCATTTATTTGATAATTAAAAGCAACATCTTGATAAAGTGTCTGATTTGTTAGATTATTAAATATTGGAACATTAGTATCAGAAACATTTACAAACATTAAAACAGAGTTTCTATTATTATATGTATCATTTATAGTGATATTTAGATTATATAATCCTCCGCTTAGAATTGTATTATTTTTCAAATATCCTGAACAATTAATATTAAATCTTGTTGTGTCATTAACTGTAAAGCAAGAAATTCCATTAGAATCAGTTGCATTTATTTGATATTGTAACCCTAAAACTTCTGTTGTTGATTGATTTGAAATATTATTAAAAATCGGCAAAACAGTATCTTTGAAAAATCTATTTGTCCTGCTCCCAATATTATTATAAGTATCATTGCAATAAACAGTCCAATTGTTCCAACCTTCTAAGCTAATTAATCCTGTCCAATTTATTCCAGGAGTTTGTGTGGATGAATTCCAAAATCCCGAACTATTTGACCACCAACATGAACCTAAAGTTGAACTGTCTGTTACAGTATAATTCAATGTGCTTACATTAACAATGTAATTAGTATTATTTATAGGATAAGTTATATTTAATACAGGTACAAGAGTGTCAGAAACATTTACCCAAATCACTCCAGAGGCCATATTATTTGAAGTGTCATTTACAGTTATATTTAAGTTATATATTCCAACATTTATCAAAGTATTATTTGTCAAAACACCGGCACAAGAAATTGCAAATTTAGTATCATTAACACCATAACAATTAATTCCAAAAGAATCACTTGCACTTATTGTGTGCGACAGAGTAGTTTTATATTCTAAGGATTTATTAGAAATATTTGTAAATACTGGTGCAAAAATATCATTAATTGTCACATTCCAATTTGAAGTTATATTTCCAATACTCATATTAGAAGTCATATTAGCATATGCAAAAAAAGTATATGGGGTTGTACTTGTTCCTGTAGCATTTACTGTCCAAGTTACAACCTGAGATTGCCCATGATTTAAATTTACAGTATAAGGGTTAGATACATTTGTGTAAAAAGGAGTTGCAGAAGAATTTATAGAAACCAGACCACCTTTTGCTCCAGTTAGAGTATAACCTAGTGGATAAAAGGTAACTGCTTTACCTGCATACTGATCAGGGGCATCTGCACCAATTAAAAGATAGGCAGTAGAGTTGAAGTTAAGTCCATTGTTATCATCTTGAGAATAGCTCGTAGTACTTACATTACTATATTGAATTTTAATTTTTCCATCACTATATATAATTGCCTCAAAACTATATCGGGTATTAGAAGCGCCATAAGTACTTACATTATAATATTGAACAACAAATCTAGAGGGATTTGTTCTGTTAGCATAAAAAACTTTGCCTCCTGAAGCTAAATAAAGTTTTAAATCTTGATTAGCCATAACAACAGATTTGAGAGTTGAATGTGGCAAGGCTATACTATAATCACCTACAAAGCCCGAAGTAAAATCAACTCTCCCATTACTAACAATATAAACCGTTGAATAATTGGTTCCATAAAAACTAAAATTAAAGGGAAGATTCAAAGTAGAAGAACCTTCATCAACTTCAGTATTATTCCAAATAGCTGTTCCAATCCCAGTAGTTATTAACTCTTCCCAGACATAACTATCTGCCCCGACCTCTGAACTATTATACATAGAATAATTAATCCCATTCCCATAAATAGGATCTAAACTTACATTAATATCTCCACAATAAGCATCAAAGCACGAGATATTAACAGAAACATTAAACCAGTCGTTTTGATTTACATTCAAATTTCCTATTGGATAAATTAAATCAAGATTAATTCTTGCAACAGAACTTCTAGTTACACTTATAATTTGAGAATTTAAATTATTATAAGTATCATTTACTGATATATTAAATACATAGTAATATTCTGTTAAGGCAGTTATATTTCTTAAATACCCTGAACAATTTATATCAAATCTAGAATCATTTACTGTAAAACACGAAACACCTGAAGCATCATTAGCGTTTATCTGATATCCCAATGAATTATACTGCCCAATTGTCTGATTTGTTAAATTAATAAATGTTGGACCAGTTGCATCTGAAACATTAACAAATATTAAAGCAGAATTTCTATTATTAGAACTATCATTAACAGTTATGTTAATCCAGTATAATCCCTTATCTAACAAAGTATTATTTTTTAGATATCCTGAACAGTTTATGTTAAAATTAATTGTATCATTTACACTAAAACAAGAAACTCCATAAACATCAGTTGCATTTATTTGATAATTAAAATCAATGCCATATTCAGATGTCTGATTAATTAAAGTTTGAAATATCGGAGGATTTGTATCAATTATAGATATATTAATTATTGAAGTTTTGTTTCCAATACTCATATTAGAAGTTAAATTAGCATAAACAAAAAACTCATAACGTAAACTAATCTCTCCTGTAGCATTCACTGTCCAAGTGATTACTTGGGATTCATTTTCATTTAAAGTTAAATTATAAGGGTTAGAAACATTTGTGTAAAAAGGAGTTGCAGAAGAATTTATAGAAACCAAACCTGATTTTCCAGAAAAAGATATAACAACATATCCATCTCCTGTATTAAATGCCGCTGTATTGTTTTGTTCTGTTCCTGCATTGTAAGAGCCTCCACCTCCTGCTCTTTCAAGGGTACCTCCAGTTCCGCAGGCACCACCTCCTCCAGAATATCCTCCACCAGCACCGCCTCCATAAAAACTACCCTGATCCGGATTCCATCTTGATGCACCGCCTCCTCCAAATCCTCCATCTAAATAATTTGGAAAAGCCCCAGAATAACCCCCATAACTTCCATTAGCAAAACCATAACCTGCTCCACTTCCACCTGTTGCAGAATTATACAATCCTCCACCACCACCTCCTCCACCTCCTCCACTTGTACCAATTCCACCAAAACCATTAGTTCCCCCGGCAGTGCCATTATCATTGCCTCCCAATCCATACTTTCCTGCAGTTCCGTTTTGACCTCCTGTGACAGACTGAATATTCAAGCTGGCTCCACCACCTCCTCCAGAGATAATCAGAGGATAAAGATAGCTTCCATTAACAACATAAGTTCCTCCTCCCCCGCTAGTCAAATTAGTAGATGAAATAATCCCATAAGTTTGTCCCTTTTGTCCAACCACAATTTTTAAAATCGTGCCAGAATTTAAATTAAAAGTTCCTTTCATATATGCACCTTTTCCACCATAAGGACCTCCTCCCTGTGCTCCATAAGTTTCAATAGTATAAACCCCTGTTGTAGGAACTGTCCAATACTGTGTTCCATTATCTAAAGTCCCATTTCCAACAGTTACAAGTCCTGCAAGAGATGTTCCAGAATAATTAGTATTACACCTATTTTGATTTGGGCCAAATCTTCCAGAAGCTCCACAGGTTGTGAAAGTGTAAACAATACTCGCAGGATCTAAACTAACATTTACCTCTCCGCAATCCCCTCCAGAACAACTTACATTTATACTTACATTAAAAAAATTATCCCTTGAAACATTAATGTCTTCTGTTGGATAAATCCAATCTAAGCCAACATTGGTTGCTACAACAAATTCAATTAAAAAAAACAAAAACAAAAATGCAAAAGGAATGATAAAAAGTTTTCTTTTCATCTTATCTTCATCTCCTTTTTTAATTTAATTATTTCTTCAGCATCTTTTATTTTCCAAAGTGCATTATTATAAAAAGAAGAAACAGCTGGTTGAGAAATCTTTAATTTTTTTGCTATATCTTTCTGAGTCAATCCCTCTTTTTTCAGCTTCAGAACTTGAATTTCCTTTTCAGTTAACATAATTTACAATAATGTATCATAACATATATTACATATATTACTCATATAAGCTAATTAGGTTATATAAAGCTTTTGGATCAGAACATCAGCATAGGAGAAATTCGGGCTCATTAAACTAAGGATTAACTCCCAAAGATTTTATCTTCCCTTTAAGTTCATCATAATTCTTTCAAAGAACCCGTAATCTTCTTCATAATCTTTTCCAATTAATTTTGCTGCAATTTCCCTATAACTTCTTGCTGCTTTACTCTTCGGATGTGTTTCAAGAACTGAATTTCTTAAAGCCAAAGATTCTTGTATTGATTTATCTTCAGGAACAATTCCTAAAATAGGTAGTTCAAGCATCTCCTTAATATTCTGCAATGGCATTTCACTTTTACTTCCACTAACTTTAGTTATTATAACTCCTTTAACCATCTTACCCATACTTTGAGCCATTTTTGCAGTTTTCAAAGCATCAGTTACAGCAGGCATTTCTGGATTTGTTACAATTATAATTTCATCAGCAATTGATAATGCAGTTATTGCTTCACTGCCCAAACCTGCAGCAGAATCAAATATCACAATGTCTGAAATTTTCCTTAAATCTTTTGCAATATTCAGAAGTCCTTTTTCATCAATAGCCATTAGTTCTTTAATAGATAAAGAAGAAGGAATAACCTTTGCTCCAGAAGTATGTTCATAGATAGCATCAACTAATTCAGCTTTTCCAGAAAGTACATGATTTAATGTAATTGGAACAACAGGCGCACCTAAATGAAGCCCCACATTTGGTGTTGAAAGATTTATATCGACCAGAGTAACATCTTCATCAAATGAACTCATAGCTGTAGCAAGATTAACAGCAGTTGTTGTTTTTCCTACTCCTCCTTTTCCAGATGAAATAACAATAAATTTTGACATTTTGTTATACTTTTAAAGTAATCTTAATAAACACTAAGATGAAAGAAATTGTTTAAGGTAATTTATAAACTTTTCTAAAGTTATAGAATATTCTTTCAGTTTATCAAGATTAATCCTTATTACTTCCCCCCTATAAGTAACTTTGAGAGCAACGTTTTTTCTAAATTCGCCTTCAGACTCTCTTTGCAAGTCCTCAATTCTTCTAAACATTTCATAAAGGTCAATAGTTTCCAAAACAATTGGCTCTTTTTTGAACATCTCCTTTAAAAGATCAACTTTCTGTTTAGGTGAAGTTGGAATGCTTTTTATCTTCTTTTTCTTTTTAGCATACTCCAACAACCGATCAAGACTATAATCAATCATAGTAGTCCATCTTAAAATCAAATTAACTATTACTTCTGAAGTTTTAGTATACTTCAAGCTAACATAAAGTAAATGATCTGCACTTATTTTTTCCTTGATTATCTTATCCATAATTTTTCTTGTTGAAAAGACCTGTTCTTAACCAAAAGCAATTAGGAACCCAAGATAAACTCATATAAAAACTTTATTATGATGAAAATTAGACCTTATCTTGAAATCCAAAACTGCAAATATTATAACATTCTTGTAAAATATAACCTCTTCAATTAGAAAAACTAAATAATTACTAATATAAATATCTTTCGTTTAATTTATTAAAGTTTTTCCATCATTTTTGGAAGAAACATAAAGATTAAAAACACATCGGTTTTCTAAATATAATGACTCTAATAGGCTTGGAAATTCATGGTTATTTAGCAACAAAAGAAAAATTATTCTGCAGATGTAAAAATGAAAATAAAAATATTACTCCAAATACAAATATATGTCCCATATGTACTGGTCAACCTGGAAGCAAGCCAATGACTCCAAATTCAGAAGCAATTAAAAAAATAATTCAAATTGCCTTAATGCTTAATTCAAATATTAATACACAAGAAAACAAAAAGAAAATAATATGGCAGAGAAAACATTATAATTGGCCTGACCTTCCAAAAGGCTACCAAAATACTCTTTCAGGAACCTATGCAGTTCCAGTAGCAGAAAAAGGGAAATTTTTAGGTATTAGAATACGTGAAATGCATTTAGAAGAAGATCCTGCAGCATGGAATCCAGAAACAGGATGTATAGACTACAATAGGTCTGGGGCCCCATTAATAGAAATTGTAACTGAACCTGATTTTACTTCATCAGAACAAGTTGTCAAATGGCTGAAACAATTAATTCTCACATTATCTTATATAAAAGCAATTGATAAAGGGTCAGGAATAAAAGCAGATGTTAATGTTAATATTCAAGGATTATCTGAACGCACAGAAATAAAAAACATGCATTCAATATCAGAAATAACTAAAGCAATTGAATATGAATTTCAAAGGCATAGAAAAGAAAAACCAAAAATAAAAGAGACACGCCGGTGGAACTCAAAATCAGGAAAAACAGAGTCAATGAGAGAAAAAGAAGGTGCAGCAGATTATCGATTTATTTCAGACCCAGACCTTCCAATAATAACAATCTCAGAAAAACAAGTAAATGAAATAAGAAAACATATTCCTGAAACTCCTCAGCAAAAACTAGATAAGATAATAAAAAAATATAAAATCAGTCAAAACGATGCAGAAGTTCTCACAAATAACCTTGAATTAGTTGAATTCTTTGAAGCAGTTTCAGAAAAAATAAATCCACAATTCGCACTTCACTGGGTTACAGGAGAATTATTAAGAATTTTAAATTATAACGATGTTTCCCTTGACCAAGTTTCAATCAATCCTGATCACTTTATAGAACTTGTAAAATATGTCCATGACAAAAAACTCACAGAGCTTAAAGCAAAGCAGATATTAAATAAGTTCATCCCAAATTCGTTTTCTCCAAAAAGCGAGTTGGAGAACTCATCGAGAATTACAGATAAAACAGAGTTGTCAAACTGGGCAAGAGAAATAGTAAAAAATAATCCTCAAGCAGTAAAAGATTTCAAAGCAGGAAAGCAAGAATCTTTAAATTTTCTCATGGGAGAAATTATGAAATTATCTCAGAAAAGAGCAGATTATGCTCTTGCAAAAGATGAATTGTTAAAGCTATTAAGATAGAATATAAATCAGAATAAATTAAACAAACCCAATTCAATAACTATTCCTGCAATAAAAACAATTGCCAAAATCAAGATAATTATCCAATTTATTGGTATCCAATATTCTGGTTTTCTTTCACTATATTTTTTTGATTGATAATTCATAAGGAGAATTAATATTGCGGTCAAACCCCCAGAAATAACACCGCCAATGCCAAGAATTTTTTCAAAATCAAATATATTGAAAAATACAATAAATAGATATAATAAAATCGGGATAATAGAAACTATGAAAAAAATATACTTTTTATTTACATGAAAATCAGTATTAAACATATCCCTTAATGAAAAACTTAACACAAAATAGCTGGTTAACATTGTAAAAATTCCAAATAATGATCCAAAACTACCTGCAGAAATTGTTGCAACTTCTTTGATTTTATCTCCAAATGCACCAACAAATGCAAAAGTAAATAGAAAATATATAAAAATTGGGATTAAACTTCCAATAATCAATGCTTTCATTAATTTATTTTTTGAATATTCCATAACTCTTCCAACTTCAGGAATTGCACTGAATCCAAGTAAAGCAAATAATACAACACCCATTGGAAGAAAAAATAGGCTAGTGTTATAATGAGAAATATTTCCATAATCTATTTTTGGAAAGAGCATAATAAAAATAGCCAAAGCCATAATAATTATTGCAATAACCCCCCAGGATTCAACTTTTTTTAATCCCCTAAGCCCTTCTCTTAAAAGTAAAGTCATAATTGCCCAAAATACAATTCCAAAAAGTAAAGCATATTTTTCTCCTCCAGTGAAAAAATAAGAAAGACTTTGACCTTCACCAATTAAATAAGCTAAAAGAGCAGAATAAATTCCAAAGATCATTGCAAAAAACATAAGTTTCTCACCGGTTTTCCCGAGATAATGGCCAGCATAACCAGTCAGCTGATGATTCCCAGAGGTTCTTAATATCACCTCCCCCATATATAAATTAGTTAAAATTATAATTAGTCCAAGAAAAATTATCCAAAAAAGTCCGATTAAAAATCCAGATTGTGAAAATAAATAAGGAAGTCCTAAAATTCCTGCACCAATTATGCACCCAGTCAGAGTAAAAGTTCCTGCCCAAAAGCTTTTTCCTTTAAATCTTTTTTTTATCATCTTTTTTAATAAATATAAGGTGAAAATCATTTTTTCACCATTTATGGGCTTAAGAGGATTTGAACCCCTATCGTCCGGTCCGAAGCCAGATGCTCTATCCAGGTTAAGCTATAAGCCCTTGAAAAATATAAGAAAAAGCTATTTAAATAGTTTGTAGATGAATCAAATAAAAAGATAACTTTAATAAACATAATTTTCCTAAGTTTTTTATGAAAATAGAAAAACAACACATTCACATAACAATTACTTCTCTAACATTATTTATTCAGATTGGAATAATTATAACGATAATATTTATGGCCCAAAATATAGTAATTTTAAAAGATCAGTTAAAATCAGATATTAATCAAACAAAAACTGAGCTAGAAAATAAAATTTCTGATAATCAGCAGAGAAACGACGATAAACTTCTAGAATTAACAAATAATTTAATTTCAACTCAGCAAAATCTTAAAGATCAAATTAATGAATTAAGAGCAGATGCAAGTTCAGACTTCTCAGGTATAATTCCTGAAATTCTTCCAGCAGTAGTGAGTATAGGGACAGATGTTGCTCAAGGTTCAGGAGTAATAATAACAAATGATGGATATATTGTGACAAATGCGCATGTTTTATCAGGAGGCCATTATGTTAGAGCTTTAACATATGAAAATGACAGATGGTTATCTGCAGATTTAATTGGATATAATTTAACCATGGACATAGCAGTATTAAAAATAAATGGAAATTATCCTTATTTAAATTTTGAAAACTCAGATAATGTTAAAATAGGAGAAAAAGCTATAGCTGCTGGAAACCCTCTTGGATTATCCTTTTCTGTTTCAGAAGGAATTATAAGCGCTCGCGATAGACAAGGTTCAAATGAATTGCCAATATATTTTCAGGTTGATGTGCCATTAAATCCCGGAAACTCCGGAGGACCATTAATAAATAAAGAAGGAAAAATAATAGGCATAAATAATTTTAAAATTCAAGACTCTGAGAATCTTGGATTTTCCCTAGAATCAAATTATGTAAAAGATACAGTAAATCAAATATTAAATCAAGAACAAATCGGAAAAATAATATCATGAATGAAAAAAAAGTTGAAAAAGCAGATATTGGAATAACTGTTAAGAAAAATGAAGATATGCCTGAATGGTATTCACAGGTTTGTCTAAAAGCAGAATTAGCAGATTATGGTGTCACAAAGGGAACAATGGTCATTAGACCTAATGGCTATGCAATATGGCAGAAAATACAAGATTATTTCAATGAAAATATAATTAAAAAAACAAACGCAAGGAATGCATATTTTCCTATATTTATTCCAGAATCATTTTTTAAAAAAGAAGCAGAGCATGCAAAAGGATTTACTCCAGAAGTTGCATGGATTGATCCAAAAGTAACAGGAGATGGTGAAAGACTAGCAATACGTCCGACATCAGAAACAATTATGTATGATTCATACAGTAAATGGATTCGTTCATATAAAGATCTTCCATTAAAAATCAATCAATGGTGCAATATTGTTAGATGGGAAACTCAAGCAACTAAATTATTCTTGAGATCAAGAGAATTTCTATGGCAAGAAGGCCATTGTGTTTATGAAACAGAAAGAGAATGTAAAGAAGAAACAATAAATTATATTAAATTATATGAAAAATTATGTAAAGAACTTCTTGCATTGCCAGTAATTACAGGTATGAAAACAGAAAAAGAAAAATTTGCAGGTGCAAAGACAACTTATACTATTGAAGCCTTTATGCCAGACGGCAAAGCATTGCAATGCGGAACATCACATGAACTTGGCCAGGGTTTTGCAAAAGCATTTAAAATTTCTTATTTAGGAAGAGATGAAAAGCAGAATATTCCATGGCAAAATTCCTGGGGGCTTTCTACTCGCTTAATCGGAGCTTTAGTAATGTCTCACAGCGATGATAAAGGCCTTATACTTCCTCCGAACATAGCTGAAAATAAAATTGTCATAATACCAATAATAAAAGGCAGTGAAAAAGAAATTGAAAAGATTTTGAATGAAGCTAAAAAAATTGAAAAAGAATTGAAATCATTTAATCCAATTTTTGATAATAGAAGTGAATATACTCCCGGGTGGAAATATAATGAATGGGAGATGAAAGGTATACCAATTAGAGTTGAAATAGGGCCAAAAGATATTGAAAAAAAATCTGTAATGATTGCAAGAAGAGATAATGGTGAAAAAAGATCCATAAAAATATCTTTATTAAAAAAAGAAATTGAAAAAGAATTAAATGAAATACAAGATTCGCTGTTTAACAAAGCGGAAAAATATCTAAAAAGCCAAATTGTATCTGCAAATAACCTTCAGGAATTAATAAAGAACATAAATCAAAGAAAGCTTGTAAAAGTAAATTTCTGTGGTAGCGAATCATGTGAAGATAATATTAAAGATAAAACAAGCGGTGCTTCTTCAAGAGTTATTCCATTTGATTCAAAAGTTTTGAAAGGTTCAAAATGCATCAACTGTGGAAAACCTGCTGAATTTGAAGTTTACTTTGCTAAAAGTTATTAAGCTATTAAAAATATAACCATCCATAGTTTCAACTAAGTAAATATAATTTATAATTTATTCAGCGCTTATATTTCCTCATAAGTCAAGCCAAAAACAGGTTTATGCAATTCTTCTCTTAATACATACCCAGCACCAATCATTTCCTGGTCATGCGTAAAACCTATTTCATACTCATTAATGAAAATAGGTGGCTCTCTTGCACTTTCCCTGTATTCATAATTTTTTTCCATTTTTAATCTCCTTATTCCCAAGAAATAATCAAGCCAAATTTCAGATCTAAATAATCATATTGTGTATAATTTAATTCAGATCTAAAAAAAGTTTGTCTGAATTAAATCAAGAGAATCGAATTAGCAACTAAGACAGCTTTAATACAATATTTCATATTTGCCATTCTAGTTTGCATAAAGAAAAGATATAACTGTAGTTTTTATACTTTTCTATAAAATCAAACCATCTTCTCAAAAAATTCCTTAAACTTTGGTAAGTCTTCAACACTCATTTTTGAACCAGTAGCATGTTCATGTCCGCCACCACTTGAGCCATTAATATTTTTAATTGCCTCAAGAGTTATTTTTCTTACATCCATACTTCCCCTTATAGAAACATTTGCAATAGCTCCCTTAATATAAGCAACAATTATTGCTTTTCCAGGAAACCTATATGATAATTCATTTGACAAATCTGCACTTAAACTTAACTCACCGCCGTATTGAAAAAAAACAACTTTTTTTGATGAGCGTGCAATTATTTTAGCTTTCTCAAGCAGTTTTATATAAACACTATTAATCTGCTCATATCTTTTTGTAATTTTATAATTTTTTTCATCTTCAATAAGTATTTCAGAAGGATTTTTAACTTTAAATAAAAAGTTAATCATTGAAACCACATTGCTTGTCCTGTCTTTAAGTCCAAAATTCAACATCATAACCAACTTTCCAAAGTCTGTTCCATATAAGATTTCAAACGCAGATTCATTATCTTTTTTACATAACTCTTTATATTTTTTGCAAAAATCATCTTTAAAATAAGGAATGAAATTGTCTGCTACACATCCGGCCATTGAAAGCCATAAATCCTCGTTCCTATTTGAAATTTTATAAGTTAAAAAACTGACAGGTTCACTAGACTTATTTTTACCAAGCATGGGATTATAATAGTACAAATTTTTTCTATTTAAGTTAACCTCCACATCATGATGGTCAATCCATACAATAGGTATATTTTTTCTTTCAACTTCCTCAAAGAAATCATCTGAAACAGCAGGTTTGTCAAGAATAAAAACATAATCAGCATTAAACTCTTCTATTTTTTTAGCATAACTTTCATCCAAAGAAGGAAATGATTTTATTGCAACTCCTCTCCCCCGATCAATATATCTTCTTAGCAGTATAAAACCGATCAACCCATCACAGTCATTATCAAAGAAGAATACTGGATTCTGTGCCCTATTCAAATGTTCTCTTATTTCCTCAAACTGTTCTTCACTTAACATAAAAAATTTAAAAATAACCCGTTAATAAAACTATCTAAACGCCCAAAAATTAAAAAATTTAAAAGGTAATAAAAAATAAAAAAGCAACCAATTACCTTATTTCATAAATTGCCTGCACATTTGCATAAACCTTAAGTTCCTGTGGCGAAATTTGAGTTGATGCAGATTTCATTTCACTAGAACTTGCAGTCATACCTTGATTATCATAGGCCATATAAGGCATATACCTATAATCACTTGTACTTATAGATATTAATTTTCCAATTTTTCCTCCAGACCCTCTTGCAACTGCTTCAGCTTTATTCCTTGCATCTCGTGTAGCATTTTCAATGACTAATGCTTTAAGTTGATTTTCTTTTTCAGGGCTCAACTCAAAATTAATATAGCTTATAATTGCTCCACTATCGACAGCTTTATCAATAACTGTTCCTGCAAAATTATAATCTTTAATTTTAACTCTTAGCTGATTTGTTGCTGTGTAACCTTTCAAGGTTTGTTGTCCGTTGTTCCAATCATAATTTGGATAGATATTGTATGAAACTGTTTCTACACTATCATCTAAATTAAGGCTTCTTAATGCAGTCATTACTTTTTCACTTATCAAAGAATTTGAATTTCTTGCATCTTCTGCACTTTTATTAGTTGTTTCGATATTTATATAAATTGAAACAAAATCTGGGCTCGCGCTCATCTCAGAACTTCCATCAACACTTATCTGAGACCTTTGATTTGGAGCAATTGTATTTGTATAAATATAAGCCCCAACAATCAGGAAAGCTACAGCTAAAATAACAATTATTGTGTTTTTTCCCATGTCCATTTTGCTTTTACCTCCTTTCATTATAACTTCCTCCAGCTTAATAAAACATAAATTAAAAGTGCAAAAATTCCTCCAAGTAAAAACCAAAGCCAGAGATTTAAATCAAGACCAGCAAACTGACTTACAATTCTTCCACCCATATCAATTGAAGAGGCAACTTGGCCCGAACTTTCAGTTAGTTGAACATTTTTATCAAAGGACATATTTCCAACATTTAAATTATAAGTAAAAATTCTTATCCCAAAAGCTAAGATAATTGTAGCAATAAATGCACCAAAAACAGGAATAATATTCTTTGAAGATTTTGGAGAAATAACTATTCTTTTATTAGCTACTTTATACTTTAAAATTTTCTTTCCTTTAACACTCCATAAAAAATCCTTTGTCTTTTCAATTAAGCCAGTTTCCAAAAGATTTTTAACATTATAATTGACTGTATTAGCAGGAAGGTTTAAATCTCTTGCAATTTCAGTTTCGCTTGCTTCTTTATCTGCAAGATATTCTAATATTTTTTTTGAAGTTTTATTTGAAATAACATCTGCAAGGCGATCAATTCTCTCATCATCTAAATCAAAGGTTATGTATTTTTTACTCATAATTAAATAACAAAAAACTAATATTTAAACCATTTCAAAGCTTCAATAACAATCGAAGCTATTAACAAATATTCTATTAAACTTATAATCTGCTCAACAACAATATTTTTAAACTAATAAGAAATATTATTTATATGAATAAATGGATTGAAATCCTTATAGGTTTAGTTTTGGTTATAGGGTCAGTATACCTTGTATTTGGTGACCCATTGGGCTGGGAATTAGGTCAAGCAACATGGACAGTTCTCAAAGGAGGAATTATGTGGGGAATCTTCTTTGTTGGGTTGTTATTTATTTTGCTTGGAATAAGCGACCTTAAAGGATAAAAATAGAGAAGACAAAGATAGAATAAGAAAAGTTAGTGTTAAATCATATTTCTGTATTTATTAATCAAAGACCCTTAACCCCATTTAATTGAATATACAAATTATTTTAAATAAGAAAAATCCTATTTTTAGATGAAAATAATATTAGCTACAACATCACCATATAGGCAAGAAGCTTTCAAGTCACTTAACATAGATTTTGTTTCTGAAGGAAGTAATGTTGAAGAATATTTTAATAAAAGACCAGAAAATCCTGAAGATTTAGTAAGAGAATTATCAAAATTAAAGGCAGAAGCAGTTAAAAAAAATCATAAAGAAGGCATTATAATAGGTTTTGATTCTGTTGGATTTTTTAATGGAAAAATATTAGAAAAACCAAAGTCAAAAGAAGAAGCATACAATAGATTAAAATCATTATCTGGAAACAATCATCAGTTTTATACCGGAATATTTATGATTAAATCGAAAAATGGAAGAAGACTATCAAACGTCGTAAAAACAGAAATTTATATGAGAAAATTAGATGACAAAGAGATAAATAAATACCTCAATGAAGACCCTAATTTTTGCACATATGCTTTAGGTTATGACCCATTAGGAAATTATAGTTCTTCATTTGTTAAAAAAATTTATGGAAGTTATAATAATCTAATAAGAGGCATACCTTTAGAAGAAACTGTAGAAATGTTATATGAACTTGGATTTTATTTATAATTATTATCCCTAAAATCATATAAATTTATTTATAATACAATTAGTTTAACCATAAATGGAACAAATACCTCAGTTCAAAAAAACAAAGTTTATAGGGAGTTCACCTCCCGAAATATTTGTAGGAAAGCACAATTACCCAAATATTTATTCAGGAATTCTTTCACCTATTGAAGAAGGCAATACAGACAAATTTTCAAATCCAGAAAACTGGTTTAAAAATCAACTTTCAATCAAACAAATACTTGAATATAGAAAAAAATTAATATACTCACGGTTTAAAACAGAAGTTAAAAAAGTGAAAGTTGAAAATAAATTTACTTCAGCTTTAAATCAGGTTGCAATGGCCAGTAAGTCAGTTAGTGCAGAATTTACTCTTAAAAAATCTCCAGAATTTAAAAGAATAAAAGAATCCTCTGTCCCATTCATTGGTAATCCTGCACCCCTAAAAGATATTCATATTCAGGAAAATCCAATAATTGAAAAAAAAGTAGATTCTGTGGTAAATGAAAACTATCTCAAATCACATGAAGCAATTAAAGAATTATATAAGAATAATATTCAAGTAAGCACAATATCCAAAATATTATCAGCCGGGCTTTTAGGATTAAAAAATCAAAGAAAACTTGTTCCAACCCGCTGGTCAATAACCGCAGTAGATGATTTATTATCAAAAGAAATGCTGAAAAAAATTCGTATGTTTTCAGAGATTAATGATTTTCATGTTTTTCATGGAGAATATCTAGGCAATCACTATGAAATTCTTCTGCTTCCTGACAAATTTTCATTTGAAGTAATTGAGATCACAGTAAAAGATCAAGGAATCTGGCATGATTATGAGAATTTTAATGGAAGAAAAGACTATGCCTCAAGTGTAACAGGAGCCTACTATGTTAATCGTCTTGCACTATGTGAATACCTTCTCTCAATTAATCATCAGGCATCAGCAATATTTTTCAGAGAAGTAACTCCTGAATATTATGCTCCATTAGGAGTTGGAATTTTAAGAGAACTTTCAAGATCAGTTTTCCAAAAAAATCCAGAAAATTTTTCAAGCATAAATGAAGCTATTAATTCAATGCAAAAAAGAATTCATCTACCAATAAACATTTTCACAGATAAATCAATAATTCTTAAGGAACGGGGGAAGCAAAAAAGACTCAATCAGTGGTTCAATTAATCAAAAAAACATTTTAATAAAATCTATCTATAAATCATTCACTTCAAAAAGAAAATTAACCCAGTTTCTATTATAGCTGCAATAACTAATAAAGGTATTATAATAAACACAAGTATACGTATTGAATTAATAAAATAATATTTAAATGTTTTTCCAGGATATTTAGAGAAAACAAACATACCAATTCTTATGCCCAATGCAATTGATATAATAATTGCTGGAAGTTCAAATATTCCGTGAGGTAATAATCTAAATGCAATCAAAGGTCCTTCAGCTTCAATTGATTTTTTCAAAACAAAACCAATTACATATCCATTAAATATTGTTGTTATCAATGGAAAAATACTAAATAAGGTACCCAACATAATAGACATAAAAGCAACACTCGAATTATTATAAAAAATAAACCATAACATTTCAATAAAGTTTAAATTACTTGTTTTATCAATTAAATCTCTTATTGTATTTTGAATAATCTCTGTAATAAATCCAATTTCAATAAAATAACCTGCAACTATAAGAATAATAAATAAAAATACTGCAAAAATAATAAAATATTTGCTTTCTTTTAGAAATTTCCAGCCCCTACTGTAATTTCCTTTATCATTTAATAAAAAATATCCTAACATGCCAAAATAAGCAAATGAAAAGCCATAAATTTGCAGAACCATAAATTCAACAGAGGGTTGTATAAAAAACTGTCCAATAATTGATGATATAAATAATAAGAATATCCCAAATAAAGCAATTGAAATTAATATAGCATTATCATTTTTTAAATTTTTTATTAATTTTCTTTTCATTGTGGAATCATCTTATTAAGCAGTCTAACTTTTTTAGGATATTTAGTTCTTAAATATGCTCCATAAATAGCTCCTGCCAAAAATCCGCCAAAGTGAGCCATATTTCCAATTGGCAATGATACAAATAATCCAATAATTACTAAAGGCAAAATTGCGGCAATAGGCACAAGCCAAAATGAAATTTTAAGAGGAAGAGCAAATTTGCTTAATTTAGAATTAAAAGAAATCATTGCAAGAAGAGAAAATACAAAATATATCTGAATTATAACAATTAGAATATTGAGTATAGGATTTGCACCAAGCATACCTTCTAATACATATTCGAGAATAATCGCAATTAAAGGTCCAGCAATCAGATAGACTTTCGCCTTAGGAGTCAAAACAGCAAGAATGCCCAAAAGACCAAATATCGCTCCAGAGGCACCTAATCCTGGGATATTTGGATCACCAAATATCTTAATTCCAAGGGGAAATGTTCCAAAGAATGCAGAAAGAAAAACGAAAAATGCTCCAGCGAATAAACCGGCTAATAAATAAAATAATAAAAATCTTTTTTTACCTATTAATTTTTCAACAAAAACTCCAATAAAAAACAATGAAAGCATATTTACGAACAAATGCGCAAGACCTGCATGCATAAACATACTTGTTAAAAAAGTCCATAAATATTTACCTTGAATAGCAAATGCTGGCCTTAATGCAAGGTAATCAATAAAATTAGGATTTATATATAATAAAATTTCTTCAACAATAAAAAATAATATATTTGCAATTATCAGCCACATAGTTACGCTGATATTGCTAAAAAAGTTTTCTAAAAAACTTTTATTTAAATTCTTTTTTGTATATTGCCTTAAATTATTATTCATAAAGAGGTAAATTTTTCAAACTTTAATTACTTTTTCTTTTTTGATTTTTTAATTAGCTTTTTCCCGCTGATCTTTTTCTTGATAATTTCTTTGGTTTTTTTCAGCTTTTTTCCGCTGATCTTTTTTTCTTTATCAGCCAATTTTCTTCTTTCAAGCTGCGCAACTCTTCTCCTGTCTTTTTTATCTTTCTCAGCCTTTTTTATCTGTCTAACCATCTTTACATGTTTTTTTCCACTTATGATTTCTAATTCTATATTAATTTCCTCAAGTTGTTTCTTAAGCCTATTTGTTGAGGAATTAATTTCACTAATTGCCTTTTTATTTTCATTCAGCTGATAAACCTCTCCGCATTCAGGACATATAAAATTATTAAGCAAAGCAGTTTCTTCATTCACTTCAGTATGGCAAGAAGGGCAGATATAAAATCTTTTTACTTCTCTTATTTTCAATTGCATCTCTAATTCTTCAATTTGTTTTAAGATATTTCTCTGCATAAGTAATAGTGCCCTATCTGTATTAAATGTCCAGAAGTAAGTATACCATCCTTTTCTTTTGTCTTTTTTTCTCACAAAAGTTACAAGCCCTTCATCAGAAAGTTTATATAAAATATTTCTTGTCTGATTAATAGTAAGGCCAAGGCTCTTAGCTATTAAAAATTCATTCACATTTTTCTTATCATAAAGCAGGTTTACTATTGGCCCTGTTGTTTTGCCAGCAACCATAGCAGCTGCATCTTTAAGAAGTTCAATGTTCATATATCAATATTGATTCGCAATATAATTTAAATGTTTGTAATAGAATATTTTCATAGTTTGATAAACGATTAATTGCATTAATATAGTTTTCTATATCTCTTGTAAAAATTTGTTACTATTTTAAAGTTTAACCAAACATATAAATAGAAAGTTTAAAAATAACTTATATGGGTTTTTTTAGTAAAAATAAAGAAAAAAGAGACGACAAAATATCAGAATTGCCAAAACTTCCGCCATTGCCAGAAATGCCAATAAAGGAAATTTATGAAAAAAAAGGTTTTACAACAAATATTCCTGTAGAAGAGCAACCACAAAGGAAATTTTCTCTACCATCATATCCAAATTCAAAAATAGGGGAAAGAATAAATCAAGAAGCAATAAAAGATGCAGTTAGAGATTATGACGAAGAAGACAATACTGATAATGTGATTAAATTTGAGCCAAAAAAATCAAGAACACAAGAGATTTCTGATACAAATCAAGAAATGCAACCATCGATATTTGGACCACAAGAGAAAAAAACAACCATGGAAATGTCAGACTGGTCTCAAGAAATGCCAAAGCGCGAATTTTCAATGCCAAAATCAAAAAAACAAGAACCATTATACATTAAATTGGAAAAATATGAAAATGTAATTTCAACCTTTAATGAAATCAAACTTAGAATTACAGAAATTGAATCTCTTTTGAAGAATATTAAAGAAATAAAAATGAAAGAAGAAAAAGAGCTTGATGACTGGGAAAGAGAAATTCACACAATAAAATCCAGATTAGAACAGATTGATCAAGAAATATTTAAGGACATATAAAATATGGATAATGCAGCAATATATTCAAAAATAGAATATCCAGATGCCGTTTCTGCAAAGAAGATAATTTTGTCAACACAAATTAACCTTATCAATATTTCTAAGAAAATTGATTCTTATAGAAATTTAAGAAAAAGTGAAATGATTCTAAAACTTAAGCTAAGAAATAATCTTAAAAATATTAAAGAAGGATTTATAAAAATAAATGATCATGTTCCGCAGACAAGAGGTATAAAACATATTAAATTAGAGCCAAAAAAGCGGGAAAAAGAGGTGAAGAGGAATATATCAATACAACAGGAGCTCACCGAAATTCAGAGAAGATTAAACGAGCTCCAACATTCCTCTTGAACAGTCAATAATTTTTTAAAGATACTCTTCTTCACAATTTAATGAAAATTACAACACGACAAGAATTAATTAAACTATATTTAGACTTTTTCAAAAAAAATGGTCATGCAGTAATTCCATCATCTTCACTAATTCCTGAAAATGATCCAACAGTGTTATTTACAACAGCAGGTATGCATCCACTTGTACCTTTTATTCTTGGTCAAAAACACCCCTTGGGAAAACGCCTAGTAGATGTTCAAAAATGTATAAGAACACAAGATATTGAAGAAGTTGGAGATAAAGTTCACCATACATTTTTCGAGATGCTTGGTAACTGGTCTCTTGGAGATTACTTTAAGAAAGAATCAATAAATTATAGTTTTGAATTTCTTACTAAAACCCTTAAGATACCAATTGAAAGATTAGCAATAAGTGTTTTTACAGGAGATAAAGATGCTCCAAGAGATGAAGAAAGTGCAAAAATTTGGGAATCTTTAAGTATAAAAAAGGAACGTATTGCATATTTGTCAAAAAAAGATAATTGGTGGGGCCCTGCAGGTCTAACCGGACCATGCGGTCCAGATACAGAAATATTCTACTATTCAGATAACTCAAAAGAACCGCCAAAAAAATTTGATTCCTCAGATAAAAATTGGGTTGAAATATGGAATAATGTATTCATGCAGTACAATAAAATTTCAGAAAGCAAATTTGAAACTTCAAAACAAAAAAATATAGACACTGGCATGGGTGTTGAAAGAACCCTTGCAGTTTTAAATAACTTAGAAGACAATTACCAAACAGCAATCTTCCAGCCAATAATAAAAAAAATAGAGTCAATCTCAAAAAAATCTTACAATGAAGAAAAAAACAAAAAACCAATGAGGATAATTGCAGATCACATAAGGGCAGCAGTTTTTATATTAGGTGATGAAAGAGGAATCAAACCAAGCAATGTAGGACAGGGTTATATTTTAAGAAGATTGATAAGAAGGGCAATAAGATATGGGAAAATGCTTGGAATAAATAATAAATTTATAGTTGAAGTTGCAAAATCAGTAATACCAATATATTCAGACTACCCTGAATTGAAAAAAAATGAAAAATTTATTTTTCACGAATTAGAAAGCGAAGAAATTAAATTTTCAGAAACAATTGAAAAAGGAATAAAAGAATTTAATAAATTTGCTGAAAATAAAATAATTAATGGTAAAGAAGCTTTTTTGCTTTTCCAGTCATATGGTTTTCCAATTGAAATAACTCAAGAGCTTGCTCAAGAAAGAAAAATTAAAATAAATTTGGAAGAATATCAAAAAGAATTTGAAAAGCATCAGGAACTATCAAGAACTTCTTCAGCAGGAATGTTCAAATCTGGACTTGCAGATAATTCAGAAACAACAAAAAAACTGCACACAGCAACCCATCTATTAAATGAAGCGTTAAGAATTATTTTAGACAAAGATATAAGGCAAAAAGGTTCAAACATTAATCCAGAACGCCTAAGATTTGATTTTAATTTTCCAAGAAAATTAACTGATGAAGAAATAAAAAAGATTGAAGAGTTTATAAATAAAAAAATAACTAAAGGTCTTACTGTTAAACGTGAAGAAATGCCACTAAAAAAAGCATTTGATTCAGGAGCAGAAGGTGAATTTGGAATTAAATATCCAGAAGTAGTCTCAGTTTATACAATTGAAGATAAATCTGAAAAAAAAGGATGGTTAAGTAAAGAAATTTGCACCGGACCACATGTCAATAACTTAAAGGAGCTTGGCCATTTTAAAATAATCAAAGAAGAATCAGTTGCTGCCGGAATAAGAAGAATCAAAGCAATTTTAAACTAACTTTTCAGAACACAATACTTATCAGACATATCAACTTCGTCTGACAGTCTTTTTAAAAAAGCATAAGTCCATCTCTGATTTTTTTCAGATACATTTTTTCCAATAATATACGCTTCAGCATATTCTCTATGATGTTTTACCTGCTGAGGTCCTGTCAACCAATCCATTATAACTTCATCAGGAATTTTACGTTTTTCAGGATCACTAATATGTTCATTTAAATACCACGCATGCTCTCTATACCAAGCTTTTTGAATAAAATTATAATGATGTAAACCTGGAGACTCAACTAACCTATTAATAAAATCAATAAGCTTTTTTGAAGAAATATATGGATCAATTTCACTAATAATCATATCCATATCCCTAAAATGTTTTTTAATTGCTTCAAGATAAGGGTCTTGAGGAATTACTTCTAATACCGCTTCCATGCTAAAGCATAACATGCCCTATATTTAAATTTATTCAGCAATTTCTCTTTCTAAAATAGGGTTAATATGATCAATAAAATATCTATTAATTAATAATTCATTCAAAGTTCTCCCTTCATAAGCCGCATTAGTCAAATAATCAAACCTAGCTTCTTCAAAACTAACTGGCCTCTCTTGTTCAATACTCATAAAATACTGCCTGACTCCGATCCATTCAGCTTCATTCATTCTAAAATGCTCTAAACTTGGGATAATTGTTGTCTGTTCTTTATTATTTTGCATAATTTCTAAATCTTTAAAGCATATTTAAATATTTATTCACTTTAAAAATCTCTAATCTTTTCTTTCAATTATCTTGTATTTTCTGTCAAACCTTTTTTGTTTTACAAAAGAAATTGTTCCTTCAACCATTAATCCAATACCTGCCAAAAACCAAAGCCAATCAGAAGAAAAATCATAATATCCTAATACTTTAATCAAGCTTAAGACAGCAATTAAAAGCCCTATTGCGATAAATCCTTCATACCTTATCATATTTTCAATCCTTCCCTCTATATTTTCAAAGGCCTTTTTAATTACCATAACAAAACTAATAATTTAAGGTTTTTAAAGATATCAAAAAAACAATGGTTCCCTTGTTTTTTGGATGCTCAAGAATTAAAACGCTAAAGTTAAATTCATAGCATAGATACTATGGTTTAATTCTTGACATTATTTTACTTTTTTTAAGAACTCATTAAGAAAAATAAAATAATCTGTTTTTGTCTTATCAGAAGAAGCCATTTTTTCTACAATTAATTCAGGTGTTGAATGAGCTAATCTTCCAAGAACCGGGTTATGATCAACAATAAGATTAAAATTTTCATCAAGGCCCTTTGCTTCAATACCATCAATACGTGTTTTTGAAGGAAGAACTTTTTGAATATCCTGGCCAAGATGCGTAGCAATTATCAGAAAGCAACCTTTTCCTATAAAATAATCTGCAGTGGCACTTACAATCTTTCCTGCAACTCCTGGTTCAGTTACAGCTTCAATTTCATCTGCAAGAATTAATGTCTTTTCTCCAGGTATTATTTTTGACATCTGAGTTAAAAGTGTTTCAAAAGCACCTTTATTTGCAGAGCCCTTTGTTTTTGCAAAATAATAGATCTCTGAAAAAATTGGCATTTGGACTTTTCCTTTTGCTGGTAGGCCTAGTTGAAATAAAGAAATTAATTGAATAATATGTTCCAGCAAAGTGGTTTTTCCTCCGCTATTCGCACCAGTAAGAATCGAACATTTATTTTCTTGATTTAAATGAAATGAAACTGGCTGAGCAAATTCTAAGAAGATATTTTTAGAATCTTCAATTAGTAAATTTTCAGATATTTCAGGGAAATCATTATTCTCTAAAATAAAACTTTTTATGCCATATTCAAAATCAAAAAGAATTAAATTATGTGAAAGCATTTCTAATTCTTCAGGAATAGATTTTAATTCTTTGGAAAACTTTTGAATTGTATTTGCTATACTGGTAAATTCATCAGCATTTTGTCGTTTTAATAAATCATCTAATTCTTTTTCATCAATTGAAACCGGAATCGAAATTGTAAAAACATTATATGGGATCTTAGCATTTCCAATTGCATTATTTATTATTAATTCAATTTCCAATGGCATTTTACTCTTACTAAGCATAGTAAATAAAGAGTTTCCCGAGATTGTTAATTCTTTGATCTTTTCTTGAATTTCTTGATTAATTGACTCAACAGCAGTTTCTACATCTTGTCTTGATAATTTTTCAGACGAGTCATTGGATATTAGATTTAGAAGTTTTGATAATTTGGTTGTTATTTGTTGAATTTGTTGATTTGTCTTGTTTTTTCCGATTATATTAAGATTATGCTCCCATCCAGAGAGAATTTCTAAATATCTTTCTAGATAAATATCATCTATATTATTAATAGAAACACCTTGGGAAAGATTTTCTAAGATTAGTGAAAACTCATCACAATCAATTACTTGAATTAAATCATAACGGTCTAAATCAGATAAATCTTCGCGAGAAGTTATAAACTTAACTGGACATTCTAACTCTTTTAATTGCATAAATGTTTTTTCATTCTCAGTTATAACAAGAACATCATACTTTGGCTTCCACCATTGTTTTGGTTTTTTAAGCTCTTTAAGAAATTCATTATTTAGACTATCTAAACTTTTAATTCTCTTAAAATAATTCTGTCGTTTTTCTATTTGTTGAATATTTTGAGTAAACGGAAAGGCACTAATTAAAAAATTGGTATTTTCAAAACTGAAATTCGAGAATATTTTTGTTAAAACCCGCCTGTGAATTGATTTTGCATCTCTTGTCTTAAAGATACTATTTTCTTCTCCAGTTATTTGATTCAATTCATTAAACGGAGTTATTTTATTTGTTCTAATAAACTCCATCAGCTCCTTTTCCATATTTTATTCAAATTTGAGAAGTTTTAAAAGTTTTATATACCTGCTTCTTTCCTTAATATTTCAGATTTATCAGTTTTCTCCCAGCTAAATTCAGGTTCATCACGCCCAAAATGACCATAGGCTGCAGTTTTTCTATAAATTGGTCTCCTTAAGTTTAAAGTTTCAATAATTGCCTTTGGCCTCATATCAAAATGTTTTTTGACTAAATCAAGAATCATCTCTTGCGGAATTTTATGTGTCCCAAAACAATCAATATAAAGTGAAGTAGGTTTTGCAACACCAATTGCATAACTTATTTGTATTTCACATTTGTCAGCTAATCCAGATGCAACAATATTTTTGGCAACATATCTTGCCATATAAGCTCCGCTTCTGTCAACTTTGCTAGGATCTTTGCCACTAAATGCCCCTCCCCCATGTCTTCCAATTCCACCATAAGTATCAACAATAATTTTTCTTCCAGTCACACCAGTATCACCTTCAGGTCCTCCAATCACAAATCTTCCAGTGGCATTAATATGAATTTTTGTCTGATCATCCATTAAATTTCCACAAATAGGTTTTATCACCTGTTCTAAAATTTCTTTTCTTAGATTATTTTCATCAACACTGTCTAAATGCTGCTGTGCAATTACAACTGCATCAATTCTCAACGGCCTGCTATTTTTATATTCAACTGTCACCTGGCTCTTTCCATCTGGTCCCAAATTCTTTATTATTTCTCTTTTCCTAACTTCAGCTAATCTCTTTGTTAATTTATGAGCTAGAACAATTGGCATTGGCATTAATTCATTAGTTTCATTACAAGCAAAACCATACATCATTCCCTGATCACCTGCACCCTGCTCTTTATTTTCCCCTTCATTAACTCCCTGTGAGATATCTGGGCTTTGCTTATGAATTGCCACCCAAATTCCTGCATCTTCACTATCAATTCCAAATCCAGGATGAGTATAACCAATATCATTTAAAACATTTCTTGCAACCTGAGAATAATCAACTTTTGCATTAGTTGTCACCTCTCCTGCAATATGAACACTTCCAGTTGTCACCATAGTTTCAACAGCAATTCTTGATTGAGAATCTTGCTCATAGATTGCGTCTAATATTCCGTCGCTAATCTGATCGCAGATCTTATCTGGATGCCCTTCTGTAACAGATTCTGATGTAAGAAAATAATTATCCATGCAACTAAAATAAAAACAACCTTTTTATATTTTTATATATTAATCTATAAAAGAATTTAATCTATACAGCTAAATATTAAACTATCTTTCAAATTTACTTATTCTTTCAATATCTGAGAAAGGAAAAGGTCTTTTATTAGAAACTGCAGTTAAATATCTCAAATATTTATACATTTCAGTATTCCATGGTTCACAAAAATCAGCAAGACTTTTATTTCTTTTTGCAGAAAATATTTGAATTAACCAATTAATAACTCCTACAATTAATATCGCAATACCCCACACCTTTAAAATAATTCCACTGACAATTGCAACAAGAATTCTCATCCAACCTTCTTTTCTCTCTTTTTTCATAATATATACTAGAGAACATACTTTTTAAATATTTTTAATATTGTTTTTTAAGTAAAATTAATCTTAAAAATTAGCTCTCAAATTTTTTCTCACAATATTAAAACTATTTTTCATAAACATTCTTTCTATGTCCTACTTTTAAAACTTTAAGAGTTTTTGTAGAATTATCAATATCAACTATAACTCTATAATCTCCTACTCTTAATTTAAATCCCTCAAGTTCTTCTAAATGTTCAAGATATCTAAAAGGATTTTCCTTACATAATTGAAGTTTATTCCAAATTCTTTCTTTTATTTGTGGTTCAAGTTTATTTAAACATTCTAAAGCACTCTTTTCAAAAATAAGATTATACATAAATAAATTAAATAAAACAGATTTATAATTGTTGTCACAATCCTAAAATTTTTTTTGCTTCTTCTTCAGTATAAAACTCGCCTTTTTTTATTCTTTCTCTCGCTTCCTTTATTTCTTGAATAGTTTTTTGACTTAGTTTGGGTTCTTTTTCACAAGTTTTTGCGATAATGACTAATTTTCTAACTAACTCATCATAACTTTCATTTTTATACTGTCTAAACTCATCGAGTTTTGTCTTTGTTTCAGGATTTATTCTTATAGTTGTTTGTTCCATATACAATTGTATACATTTGTATATTTAAATGTTTCTATGTAGTTTTATTCTACAAAAACTCCAGGTCTTCCAGGCTTTGCCTTCCCTGCCTTGTTTTCAGGATCATATTTGCTTTTATCATTGACCGCAAAAACTTTAACAGTTTTATTCAATCTTTTTCCAAGCATTTCAGAATTATAATTTGTCAATTCATTTGGAATAACATATAGATAGACCTTATCAGCTTCTTTTCCCTGCTTTTCTTTGATTATATTAATAATATTAACTATATCAGAAACAGTTTTATCAACAGCTTGCTCTTGCTGTTCTAATTTAACATCAATTTTCTTTTCATCAACCTTTGGCCAGCTTTCAAGACTGACAAATCCCTTATTTCCAATTTTCTCCCACAATTCTTCTGCAATATGTGGTGCAAATGGAGACAAAAGTTTAATAAAAGACTCAATATCTTTTTTAGAAATTTCGCTTTCAGATTCAATAACTTCAAATAAAGTTCTAAGTTTAATAATTGCAATATTATACCTAAAATTTTCAATATCTTCTGTAATTTCTTTAATTGACTTATTAACTTTGCTTTCGATTCTTGCTGAAGATTTTACTTTTTTAATTTTAGAAATAATTTCCATTACTCTGTTTACAAATCTCAAACTTCCTTCAACACCTTTATCATTCCATTGAGTATCTTTATCAGGAGAAGCAATTGACATTAAGAATAAACGTGCAGTATCAATTCCATATTTTTCAGAAACCTCTTCTGGCAGAACAACATTGCCTCTTGACTTAGACATAACAAAACCATCATTGCCATGTAGCATTCCCTGATTAAATAAGTTAGTAAAAGGCTCATCAAATTTCAAATATCCCATATCTCTTAACGCTTTTGTAAAAAATCTTGCATAAATCAAATGCATGCAAGCATGTTCAGCTCCCCCAATATACTGATCAACAGGCATCCAATATTTTATTTTATCGCTATCAAAAGGTTTTTTTGAGTTCTTACTATCACAATATCTTAAAAAATACCATGAGCTGTCAAAAAAAGTATCCATAGTATCTGTTTCTCTTCTTGCTTTTCCTTTACATTTAGGACATTTAACTTCAATAAATTTCTTATTAGTTGCCAAAGGATTGCCTTTTCCAAATTCAACTTTTTCAGGCAATTCAATTGGTAGATCTTTTTCAGAAACCGGAACAATTCCACATTTATCACAGTAAATAATAGGTATTGGTGTTCCCCAATATCTCTGTCTGCTAACAAGCCAATCTCTTAATTTATACTGGACGACTTTTTTCCCTAACTTTTTCTTTTCAAGATATTTTGTTATTTCATTAATTGCATCTACACTTTTAATTCCATTAAATTCTTCAGAATTAACTAATTTACCTTCAGATGTAAAAGATCTTAACTCAACATCTAACTGTTCTTTAGGAATCCCAATACTTAATCCATATTTAGTATAATCTTGTATATCTTGTTTATTATTTAATGTGAAATGTTTATTAGGAAAGACTACAAAATTAGTTGTACCAACACTATCTGCATACCAAGCACCACCATCCTCGGAGGTTTTTAATAAATTATTTTCTAAAAATTCTATAAACCTTTTCTCAGTATCTACTTTAATGGAAACTTTATAGAATTTCCCCCAATCTTTATCCTCTTTAATAACCTTAACAATCCCATAATCCTTTAATTTATCAATTTTATCTTTTGGTAGACTTTTTTCAATAATAGTATACTCAGCATTTTCAGGTTTTATTACCCATTTAACTGGAATATTATATTTTCTTGCAAACTCAAAATCTCTCTGATCATGAGCAGGAACAGCCATAACCATTCCACTCCCATAATCAGCAACAACAAAATTTCCAGTATATACCGGAACTTTATCATTTGTTAAAGGATTAATAGCATAACTTCCTGTAAATGCTCCTTCTTTTTCCAGCTCTTCAATATCTTTTTCACTTGTTGATTTTATTTTTTTCAAGAATTTTTCAACTTCAGCTTTCTGTTTTTCAGTTACCAATTCCATAAGTCTTGGATGTTGTGCAGAGACAACCATAAATGTAACACCATAAATTGTATCTGGGCGTGTTGTAAATATCGGCCATTTATCTAAACAATTATCTAAAACAATCGGCTCTTTATCAGCACAAATATGATCATCTTCAGCTTTAAAATCAATTATAGTTCCGCCTATTTTTTCTTTTATATAATCAGATCTTTCAGCAGGAACTGCTGAATCATTTTCAGCTCTTAATAAAATTACATCTTGAACATTATTTTTTATTTTATTAAAATCAAATTTCCAGTTAAATTTTTTTTCAAAAGGTCTTTCTTTATCTTTAAACTTAGACTGTGCAAAACCTGCTGCAGTAATTAATTTTTTAATTGGCTTATTTAAACTTTCTACAACCTTTAAAGCAACAACACTACCTAAACTATGCCCTAATAAAATTGTATTACTATTAAATTTGCAGTTTTTTAATACATACTTTACTTGTTCATCAATATCTGGATTATTAGTATTCGGTAAATTAGGAACATCAACAGAATAACCTCTTTTTTCAAGTTCACTTTTTAACCAAGGGAAAAAATTATCATTTGGATTTCCAGTATAACCATGTAATAAAATAAAATTAGTTTTTATGCTAGGATTTTGCATTTCAAAATCAATCTCAGTTCCATAGCTTTTTCCAATCCAATTCTCCTGCATTAATTTTATTCTTTCAGGCCATTTCAATTTTGGAATATCTTCCAACAACTCATCAGCATATTTTGTTGTTTTAATAAACCATTGCTCTAAAAATTTTATTTGAACTTCTGTGTCAGTATGCCTCCAGCATTTTCCATTATGCACTTGCTCATTTGCAAGAACAGTATCACATTTAGGACACCAATTGACACTTGCTTTTTTCCTATAAACCAGTCCGTTTTCTAAAAATTTTAAAAAGAAATACTGATTCCATTTATAATATTCAGGATCGCAGGTCCTAATTATTCTGCTCCAATCATAGCTTAATCCAAGTGACTTCTGCTGTTTTATAAAATTTTCAATAGCTTTATTTGTAAATTTTGCAGGATGTTCTTTTGCTTTTATTGCAGCATTTTCAGCAGGCAAACCAAACGCATCATATCCCATTGGATAAAGAACTGAATAACCCTGCATGCGTTTAAAACGCGCATAAATATCCCCAATTGTATAATTAAAAGCATGCCCCATATGAAGTCCAGAACCAGAAGGATACGGAAACATTTCTAAATTATAAAATTTCCTGCCCTTTCCCTCTTTAACAGAAAATACTTTCTTCTCCTCCCATCTCTTCTGCCACTTTTTCTCCATACCAGAAAAATCTTCATTACCCATATAAAAATACACAAGATTACATATTTAAGGTTTTGGAATACAACTAGCAAAACAAATAAAAAGAATAAAAAGAATAGAAAATTATGAAAATCGTGTTTTTAGGAGTTGGAGAAGCATTTGATGAAAATTATCCAAATAATGCTCATCTAATAATCTCTGATCAGACCACAATTTTATTAGACTGTGGAGATTCAGCAGTAAGGCAGTTATGGAAATATACATCAGATCACAACCTTATTGATTGTCTTTTTATAACTCATAGGCATTCTGACCATTTATTTGGAATACCTGCATTACTGGGAAGAATGCTTGAGGAAAAAAGAACAAAGGATCTGACAATAATCTGTTCAGAGAAAATTAAAGAAGACATTGAAAGAATATCAGAACATGCGTATCAAGGGCTAAAAAGCAATTTTGGGTTTAATATAAATTTTATAATTGCAGAAGAAGAAAAGTCAATCCAGTTTAATGAACTCACATTATCATTTGCTTTATCAAATCACACAAGCCACAATCTTGCAGTAAAAATTAACAATGGAAAAAATATAGTTTGTTATAGTGGAGATGGAATAATAAATGAACAGTCATGGGACCTATATCAAGATGCAAACCTCCTTATACATGAAGCATATACTTATGATAAAGAAATACGCGGACATGTTAAAATTAAAGACTTAATTACAGCTGCAGAAAAATATAATGTAAAGTGTCTCGCACTAACTCACTTTAAAAGAGATTTCATAAAAAATGAGCTGGAAAAATATCTGCCAGTAATCTTAAAAAATGATAATTTACAAATAATCATTCCAAAGCCAATGGATGAATATGAAATTAACTAAAATAACTAATGATTTAAATTATCTTATAATCACTTATATATTTTCAACAGCAATATTAATTTAATCCTAAAAAGCACTATAAAGTAATTTTTGAAAATAATCATTCTCAGATTTTTTCGCGCGCTGCGCGTACCCCGAGAGCAGCAACGGAACCAGAAGGACTCCCGTTACAGCTAAGGCTAGACCTATCCGAATCCGCATAGAACCCCGCGACCCAATTTTCTCTTGGATGATAAAAATATAAATTTTCTCCC
>Ga0172379_10001232_pt1 | contig 53197 bp, 42 predicted proteins | sample GrowelOW334metaG_FD_119756 | JGI IMG/M metagenome (GOLD analysis project Ga0172379, IMG submission 119756) | Groundwater microbial communities from an aquifer near a municipal landfill in Southern Ontario, Canada - Groundwater well OW334 metaG | ecosystem: Environmental > Aquatic > Deep... | reverse complement strand
GGTTTGTTTCATACTTCCTCCTTGGAAAGGTGCTGTGTTTGGGTTGATGATTTATGATTTTGAGTTCAAATTCATTTTTTGAGGTCTTTTTGTCTGGTTTTACTTGCCGCTAGCTTACGTCTGGCGCTGCCAACTGTCAATCTAGCCGCTTTTGATTCTTCTGGATTGCGGGATAATATTTTTTAAGTTGAGCATTTGCTTATAAATTGAATTTATGGTATAGTAATAGTATATTTTGTGACCAATTGTGGTATGATTACTGTGCTTAACTAAGCGTTTTACTAGCACTCTATGCTAATCGCGAAGGCTGATAGTATAAAACAGTACATAAGCAAGGTCACTAAGACTCCAAGCCTTTTAGTAATAGGGTTTTTATTACTGTTATTGATAATAATGCCATTGCCGGCCATGGCCGGAGTGGCTAGTTTTTTTGCCGGCGTGATTTTGTATTTTGCCCAGTTTTTGGGCAAATTAGCCCTGACTTTTATAGGTTTGCTGGTGGAGGTGGCCCAGTATAACGATTTTATAAACGCTCCAGCCGTGCAAAAAGGTTGGGTGGTGATGCGCGATATAGTCAACATGTTCTTTATCGTGATTTTGTTGATGTTGGCTTTCGGCACCGTCTTCCGAGTAGAGCATTATCAATACAAACACTCCTTGAGCAAAGTGCTGATAATGGCGGTGTTGGTGAACTTTTCCAAGAGTATCGCCGGTTTTGTGATAGATGTCGGGCAGGTGGTGATGCTCACTTTCGTCAACGGCTTCAAAGAAGCCGCGGCCGGCAATTTCGTTAACGGTTTTGGCCTGGATAAGATGTTCCAGTTCGCGGAGAACAATACCGAGAACGCCATTGCTGATGAGGGTGCCTTTTTTTACGCGGCTTTACTGGCTTTGATAGCCTTAGCCATCACTTGCGTGGTGGTGGGCGTGTATCTTATCATCTTCATGCTCAGAATAGCGGTGCTGTGGCTGTTGGTGATCACTTCGCCTTTAGCTTTCTTAGCCTCGGCTTTTCCGGGTGAGTCGCACTTGAAAGAAGAAGCCAGTAAGTGGTGGAAGTATTTTGGCAATTATGTGGTCAGTGGTCCGCTGCTGGCGTTTTTCTTATGGTTGTCGTTGTCAGTAATGCAATTTGGTAGCAATGCCTTGGGTGATTTTATTCAACCAGGAAAATTAGATCAGAACATTCCAGCCGCGGCCATTACCCAAATTGGCGGTTCGGAAGTTTTGCTATCATTCATCATCAACATTGTTTTGTTGCTGGGTGGCTTGTACATGGCGCACGAGCTCGGCGTGGCCGGCGGCAGTTTAGCAGCCGGAGCCTTGAACAAAATACAGAACATGGGCAAGGCGCCATTGCGTTGGGGCGGAGCCGCCCTGGGGTTGGCTGGTAAGGGAGCTAAGGGTTTGGTTAGATGGGGCTGGCAAGAGGCCGGCGCTCGTATGGGTATAGAGACAAGTTTGGATAAATGGAAACACGGCTGGCAAGAAGGCAAGGCTTTACGTGAACAAAAGCGTCAAAATATCAGGCTGGCGGCCTATGGTAAACATCGTGAAAAGCGCAGTATGATGCAGTTTTTGGGTTCCCCGGGCCATCTATTTACCGAGCTTTGGAATACCAAGAGTTTGGGTAAACTAGCCAAAGCCGGCCCGGGCGGTTTGACTGGTACAACTTATGATAAAACCGAGCAGGAGCTTCATGGCGTTGAATCTGAGTTAGCCGCTCAAGAAGAATTATTGGGACCAGATAGAGCAGAGGAATATCGTAAACTTCTTAGTAAGGGTATAGACGAGGACTCAAGAGAAAAAGATATACTTACAAAACAGAGTCAGGCTATTTCGAGTGGAAAAGATGTGGAATTGGTAAGAGACCAGGCAGAAGATTTAGATAGAGCCGCTGATACCGAGTTTGGTAAGGGAAATTTAAAATTATCTGAGCAGAAACGTAATAAATCTATTGATTTAGCACAAAAGGCTAAAGAAATGGAGGGAACTAAAGACGAGCGCCTGGCTGAAACTGAAGCTAGTCTGTTGGCTGTTACTACCAGTTTAGAAAAAAAACAAAAAGAGGCGCAGTTATCAGATGAAGAGTTAGACAAAATTTATCAGAGCCAACTTAAGACAGAAGGTTCCGCTAAAGCAGCCGAGGCCGAGGAATTAGAAAAAGGTGGTTTGACCAGTGAGCAAAAAGCTAAGCGGGATGGTGGTTATGATAGACTGAATGAACAGTTAACTAAACTCCGTCGTGAGATTAAACAAAAAGAATCACAACACATTGATGTTAAGGCTGATAAAGAACTTGAAAATAGTTTAGTAGCCAGCATGAATCAGCTTAAGAATCCAGATACTGGAGCTTACACTATAGCCACCGAACAAGAAAAGAAGAGTAATAAGGAAAGGATTGAGAGGTTGAGAAAGGAAGTGCTTAAATTAAAAACTAGGGCAGACAGGCCGACGTTGACACAGCTAGAAAGGGCGAAGATAGAAGTTGGGATTAAAGAGCTTGAAGAAAAGAAGGAGCACTTCAAGCATAAGGCGCATGAGTACAAGCCGGCTGAGGATTATGATATCAGACGCGAGCAGAGAATTGCCATCAACAAAGAAAAGTCAGACATGGATACGGACAACTGGCAAGAATTGGTGCAGATATGCAAGGATGCAGTCCATTCCGGTAATGCCCACCGGGCGGCCGCGGCTTATCTTAAAGCCACGGAGTATGGTAATGAAAACGAATTCCAAAATGAATTTGGTTATGATTCCGATGCTGGCGGCTTGAGGCAATTTACCGAGAAAGTGTTGCAGGGGAAGCTGGGGCTTTCTCAGCAACAAGCCTTGGCTATTGCCAGTGACGTAAGTTATGCTGGCGAGAAAGTTAGACATTGGATGGTAGCCAGAGCCGTAAAAACTAAAGACGGTAAATTGGATTGGACTCCAGAAAATGAACGGCAAGTAGAAATGTTGGCTGAAATTAGAAAGATAGACCCTGAAGGCTTTATGCGTAATGCTAATAGGTTGGCTTTTTTCAATGAGCGAGTGGGCTATGGTGAGCCCGATTTTCCAGATGACGCCACTGATGAAATGCGTGCTGAGCATTTTCAAAAAACAGGCAAGCGTGCTTCTTTAATAAGTCCCTCGGGCATCACTTTTTTGGTAGAAGGTGCTGATCGTTGGAGGAGGTTACTTGAAACCGGTCGTTTTAATGTCAACATGGCCGTTAACATAGCCCAGCCGCATAATATGAGGGCCATTAAAGAAGCTTTGGACAAATCACAGGTGCTAAAGGGCGTTGAGAGAAAAGATTTTGATGATATTCTTGAAAAAATAGCGGAATTTTCCGGTTCGGGTGGTCAAGAAAATCCTTTTGCGAATATTGAGTCGATTATAAAAGTTAGTTAGAGTGTATGCCGGATATCTTAAATAATACCCAGACTACTGTAAAAAATACCTTGGCCGATAACCTGTCACGGACAGATTTTTCAGTTGAGTTAGTGGCTTACGTAGATCATTTAATAGAGATTGATGACATGCAGGCGGCCTATAAGGCGGCTAATAGTTTAGTGGCTGCTATGGAGGAGCGAAAAGATTTAATAACTTCACGGCCTGAGTTGTGGTCAAAATATCAGCAGTGTTTATGGAAGTTAGAAGCCATAGCCATTCCTTTTTTAAAGGAGGTTAGATTACTGGAGTGGTTTAAAAATGGATTTGGAGCTGGTTTGGGAATAAAAGAGCTTGATTTTGTTGAAAAAATTGAAGCCAAGTTGGCCAGGATTTTGTTACTTGAGGAGCGAGATATTTTAAAGAAAAAAATAATTGATGGGCTGTTGAGCAGTAATGTTTCTTTGTTTGAGGGTAAATCCGGTTCGAGTGTTTTAAGAAGTGTGGGGGATTGGCTACATAATTACACGACCATTACCGGATTCAATAGTACTGATCCACTTAAGCGGGAACAATATTTTACTCAAAGCTTGTCCTTGAGTGGCATCTCGCCTGCTCAGCGTGAAGAGTTGAGACGTCTGTTTAATTTGTTTGATTATTTAAAGAAGTCGTCTCTTTCTCCTGATGGACTTGAGGATGTGATGACTTTTGATCAAGACGGTAAAATTTTGGTGTTCAATCACGGTGAAGTTTATGAAATAGACAAAAATACAGACCCTATTTTGACTAAAATTTTAGAAACCAGTAAACCTAATCAGGCTAAGCCGGACGCAACCATCAAATCGTCACTGCCGGTAAGAGAACAAACTACTAAACCTGTTTCAGTGAGCCCTGCTTCACCACCTAATAACGGTAGGGTAATAAAAAAGGAGTCGATAAGTTACCAAAATAAGACTGCCGTAAATCCCATGCACTCAGTACCCCAGGCTTTAAAATCAGCTGGGCCGGCTTTCATGTTTGACGCGCAAGACGAGCTAGAGGCGGATAAGTTTCGCGCCACTGGTTCCCAGTCACCAGCCACTAGTTTAGAAAAGGAGTTGCGAGGCTTGGCGGAGGAAGTGATTAAGAAATATAATTTCAGTTTCAAAGACGAAGTTAAGCATCGCCGATTTGTGCAGTTGTTCGTGTCGCGTTTGAAGGACGTGCGTGACATAGTAGAGCTGCGTGAGGCCTTACTTAAGACCGGAGAAGCCGGCGGACTTGGTTTAGATAGCGATAAAGCTGATCAGGTAGTGAAGATTATAGAAGATGAAAAGAAAATCTACGAATTAAAAATTAAAAGCTCGGTAAAGCCGGCATTGGCGGATCGCCGGGCACAGCCGGTGGCTGCTTTGGAAAAGTTAATTAAGGCCGACGCGGCCCAACAAGCGCCAGCTTTGATGTTGGCCGCCAAAGTACCTACCATCCCAGCCGTGAAATTAATTGACCAGCCGGTAGTACCAAAGGAAATTTCGGCTCCGGCGGTTAAACCAGAAGTTAAAATTACTCCAGCCGCCCCAACTGTTAAATCACCGCAAATGATTAATCAAGAGCTGGATAGGCTGAGGGTAGAGGCGCACCAGCGTGAAACTCAGGCCTTGGCCAGTGTTAAGCCAGCAATTAAGCCCGTTCCCAGTCAAAAAACCGAGGAGGCTAAACTAAAAGAATGGCGTGAAGAAATGTTGCAGGAAATAGCCAAAGTAGCTCCACCGGTGACACCATCAACGACTGACGCCACCGGCAATGTTAAGGTTCAAATTTCATCGGTGCCTGGTCGAGAAACATCAACATCTAAATCTCAATCCGCCGAATCCAAGGCTAGTAGTAGCGAGCCGAAAGTTGAAGTCCGACGGCCTAGAGTAGAAGATGTTAAAGCGCCGCCCAGAGTACTGGGACCATTGGAAGAGTTAAAGAGTTTAAGTTTGGTGGATTTTAGGCGTTTGGCTGCCACGCCCACCGAAGCCCTTAATAAAGTAAAGGGTAAAATAGATTTGATAGGTGAGGCTTCATTGGCCAAAAAATTGGAAGCTATAAAGGCCTGGCAAAATTCCATTGTTTATCAGCTTTATTTAAAGCTGGGGCGAGATAGCATTGAGCAAGGTAAGACTATGGCTACTCTCCAAAGTGAAACTACTTTAACCGAGCAGGAATTTGAGGCGATAGCGGATTTTAACACCAAATTGAGATTTTAAGTTTACTAAAATATCATGCAACAATTCGTGGTGCCACAATTCATAGACGTGGAAGACAAAATAATGGGTCCGGTGACCACCCGGCAATTTTTGATTGTTTTGGTGGCTGGTTTGCTTACTTTTTTGGAGTACAAATTGGCCGACTTCGCGCTTTTTATCGTGGAAGCTTTGGTGACCCTAAGTATCGCCATCGCTTTGGCCTTTGTTAAAGTGAATGGCATGCCGGTGCATTTTTTCCTGTTGAATCTGTTGCAAAATTTTAGGCGGCCTAGTATACGTGTTTGGCAAAAGTACGCTCCGGAGGCCGAGTTGAGAGAAGCCTTAAAGCAGCCGGTCACGGTAGCTAAAGCCGCCGTGGTTCACAAACAGGCGCCGTTACGCAGCAAATTACAGGAGTTGGCCTTACAAGTTGATACCGGCGGAGTTTTTCAACCAGATAAAGATGAACCTAAATTAACTATTCAAGAATAAATTTCACAATTCATAAGCTAAAATCATGTCAGACAAGAACAAGCTCGCTAAATCAAAACCACCCTCGACCGTAGCCTATCTTGATATTGGCGAGATTAAGGATGACGTAGTGGTAATGAAAGACGGCACCTTGCGTAGCGTGCTGATTTGCTCGTCGGTGAATTTCGCTCTTAAGAGTGAAGACGAGCAGAATGCCACCATTCAGGCTTATGTGGGATTCTTGAACTCTTTGGAGTTTCCGATTCAGATTGTCATCCAATCACGCAAACTGAACATTGATGGTTACCTGGACAAGCTGAAGGCGGCGGAAAAACAGCAAACCAACGAGTTGCTACGGGTGCAAATCGGCGAATACGTGGCTTATATTAAAGAGCTTATCAGTTTGGGCGATATCATGACCAAGCGTTTTTATGTGGTGGTGCCTTATAATCCGTCTTCCGACGCCCGGCGCGGTTTTTGGCAACGGTTTAAGGCCGTACTTTCGGCCGCTGGTATGGTAAAATTATCCCGCGATCAGTTCACTAGGTATACCGAAGCTTTGGAACAGCGAGTGAATTACGTCTCCAGTGGTTTGGCTTCAGTAGGGGTGAAGGCAGTAAGGCTGGATACACAAAGTTTAATTGAGCTTTATTACAACACTTATAATCCTGAAATTCGGGAAACTGAAAAGATGAACAAGATTGAGGATTTAAAGGTAGAGACGGTCTAAAATAATTTTTAAGATTTATGGCCATTAGCGCGGAACAAGCCAAACAAGCCACTGCCAAAGTTGTAGCCAAACAAGCCACCTTGGCCGAGGCTTCACAACGGGAGTTGTTGGAAGCGGAACGCATTTTGCGCGAAGGCGCGGTACGGGTGCGTGACCTGATAGCCCCTTCGTCTTTCCGCGTGACTCCCAATCACGTGGAGCTTAATGGTTTGTACCTTAGAACTTTGTTTGTCATGACCTATCCACGTTATATTTCCGTGGGTTGGTTCGCGCCTATCGTCAATTTATCGGCCACCCTGGACGTGGGCATGTTTTTTTACCAGGTGCCGCCGGAAATAATTCTTAAACAATTAAGAAATAAGGTGGGAGCTTTGGAAGCGCAAATTATTTCCGATAGCGAAAAAGGAGCCCCGCGTGATCCGATACGTGAAACTGCTTTGCATGACATCGAACAACTGCGTGATAATCTTACCCAGGGCGTAGAAAAGTTTTTCCAGTACGCTTTGTACGTCACTATTTACGCCCAAAGCGATAAAGAGTTGGATAAATTAACCGAGCAGATAGAATCTTTATTCGGCGCCAAATTGGTTTATACTCGGCGGGCTTTGTGGCAGGCTGAGCAAGGTTTCAATTCCACTCTGCCGGTCGGCAACGATGAGTTGCAAGTCTATTTCAACATGAACAGCTCGCCAGTGGCCTCGTCTTTCCCTTTTATCTCCTCAGAGCTCACCAGCGATAGTGGGATTTTATACGGCATTAATCGTCACAACAATTCATTGATATTGTTTGACCGATTTAGTTTGCAAAACGCCAATTCGGTGGTGTTTGCCACCTCCGGCGCCGGTAAAAGTTATTGCGTTAAATTGGAAGTTTTGCGGTCTTTGATGATCGGGATAGACGTGATTATTATTGACCCGGAAATGGAATACAGTCACCTGGCCTCGGCTGTCGGCGGCTCCTATATTAATATTTCTTTGAATTCAGCTTCTAAGATCAATCCCTTTGACCTGCCGCGTCCGGTAGGCGACGAGGCCAAGGCCGGCGATATTATTCGTTCGGCCGTTATTACTTTGAAGGGCTTGTTCCGTTTGATGTTTGGCACCTTAACGCACCAGGAGGATTCGCTGATTGATCGCGCTTTAATAGAAACTTACGCCAAGAAAGACATTACCTCCACCTCCGACTTAAGCAAGATTGAGCCGCCAGTGATGTCTGATTTCCAAGAGGTGCTATCGGGCATGCAGGGTGGAGAAGATTTGGTATTGCGTCTGAAGAAATTCACCGAAGGTACCTTTGCCGGTTTGTTCAACAGCCCGACCAACGTAGACGTAAAGAACCAACTGGTTATTTTTTCAGTACGTGACCTGGAGGACGAGCTTAGGCCCATCGCTATTTATACTATTGTCAATTACATTTGGAACGTAGTGCGCTCGCAGTTAAAGAAAAGAATTCTGGTAATTGATGAGGCTTGGTGGTTGATGCAAAATGAAGATAGCGCCAAATTCATTTTTGCTTTAGTAAAACGTTGCCGTAAGTACTATTTGGGCGTTACCACCATTACCCAGGACGTTAACGACTTTTTGAACAGCCCATACGGACAGGCCATTGTGACTAACTCGTCTATGCAGATGCTGTTAAAACAATCCCCGGCCGGCATTGAGCGTATAGTTAAAACTTTTATGCTTACCGAGGGTGAAAAATACCTGTTGCTGGAATGCGGCCTGGGTGAAGGCATCTTCTTTGCTGGTCCTAAGCACGCGGCCATTAAAGTGGTGGCCTCGTATACCGAAGACCAATTGATAACAAGCGACCCTCGTCAGTTGTTGGAAATAGAGCAGGCCAAAAAAGATTTTGAAGAGAGTCTTAAACAAGAAGAAGCTAGCTAAAATTTGAGTTTTAATATATGTATTTCGCCCTACCTCGTAAATTACTTATACCAATAATCGCCCTGGTAGTAGCCGCGATTGGTTTTGGGGTTTGGCTGTGGTGGTCTAAATCTCAGCCGACTGAACAACAAACTGTTAAGACCGTTGATGGCGGCAATCAAACCGACGGGTCGGTTAGTCAGAATTTGCCTTCCTCCACCACGCCAGTTTTGGAACCAACTGATAATGAAGTGGACAATACCAGTGACGCCGCTTTGCCGATGCGCGTTTTGGCTCTGACTTTTGCCGAGCGCTATGGAACTTACTCCACCGACGCTAACTTTCAAAACCTCAAAGATATTAGTTCGGTATTAACGCCATCTTTCTGGGAGCGAATAAGCAAATTAATAATTCAAGGCCAAACGGCGGATAAAAGTTATTATGGAGTCACCACGCACGCTTTAATAGCCAAAGTACAGCAATCGGCCGCGGATGGAGCGGTTGTAACCGTGTCCACGCAACGGCAGGAGCAATTTAGCCGGGTCGGGGAGGTGCAGTTGTCTTATCAGACCTTGAAAGTCGTCTTGGAAAAAGTAAAAGGTTCTTGGTTGGTGGATGGGGCTAGTTGGCAGGAAATGGCTTACCAATAAAAGTACTTTTATGGTTTTACCCCTGGCCGCCGCAGGAAACGTAGCCGGACAATTAGCGGCCCGCCGCGCGCAAGCTGGTTTGGCCAAACAGGTACAGGCGGCTAAAAACCAAGCGGCTGACCAGGCCCAACAATTGGCTAACAAAGCTCTGCAAAGGCAGTTAGATATTTGGAAAATGGTGTTGTTAGCTAATTTTTTCTTAATATTTCCTTTAATAATATTGTTGGTGATGGTTAATGTGGAATTTTTACTGCCATTTTTTTATCCAGCTTGGAAAATACCACTTTGGCGACGATTCACTTATTTGGTAGTCGATTTAACCGCTCTGTCAATTATAGTTATAGTGTTTGGGACGTTAGGGTACATTCGTGAAAATCCCAACGAGGCCTGTCAGGCTATGGGCGGAGTTTGGTCGGTGTTGGGTAAGATAGGGGGCTGTAGTTTAGCTAAGGAAATGTTTGATTCGCTTTTAAATCTTTAAAATTAGCGTGACTTGGCCAGGTAAAACTTTAAAATATTTTGTTATGGCGAAATTCATTAAGAATAATTGGAACTCATTGGCCTACATTGTTTTTTTATTGGCAGTGGTTTTGTTGCCGTTTAATTTCGCGGGCGCCCAGGTGAATGATCCAGGCAACGAACAACGTTGTTGGCTGGAGAGTAATTGTAAGGACGGGGGCGGAATTTGGGCCAGAAGTTTAGAATATACCAGAGAACATGGCGAGGATGCGTGGAGTGTGGAGAATTGCCGTGATGTAGTTCCGGGCAAGCCAGCGGCCAGGTGTTTTGTGGGTAGCCCATCCATTCCTTTGCAAATCGGCATTCCTGGCGTTTCTGAACGTTTTTGTTCAGTGTATGAATTGGGTAAGGAACCCAGAACTTGCAGTACAAACGCCGATTGTTCGCCTGATAAGGGCAAATGTCAGCCGGGGATAAAAGGTGGTTTCCCTGGTTACCTAGCGGCTTTTTATAAATTTTTCGTGGCCGCACTGGCCGTGATCGCCGTGGTGATGGTGATGTGGGGCGGCTTTAAGCGCATTATGGCCGCAGGCTCAGCTGAGCGTATCAAAGATGCCAATGATACTATTTTTAGCGCTATTAGTGGTTTAATACTGGCTTTGGTTTCTTACTCATTACTACAACTCATTAATCCTCAGCTGGTAAAAAATACTCTGCCTTTGATAGAAAAAGTTAAGCCGGATTTTTTTGGCTTTTGTCCGGCCTATGATAAAAATCCAGTCATTTATGACTCTGGCTATAAGACATATCATTGCGTGGGCGGTACTAATGTCGGTATATCTTGCACTGAAGACGCTCAGTGTGCGCAGGGTAAATGCCAATTAGACTCCGATAAACAGTCAGGTCGGCCAAGTGAAACTTGTGGCCAGAAATTAGTATTAGACGGTCGTGAGTGTATGGGTTTGGAGTGCGGTAGTATTGGGCAGGGATGTTTTAAAGATAGTGATGGTAAGAAATCTAGATGTAGTAATGTTATGTTTAAGGGTAATTTATCTGGAATGGAAGTAAATAAAATGGCATTACAAATTATTTGTGATAATACTAACCCAGCCACTGGTCATGATTGCGCTATTGAAACACCTGGCGGTGAAGGTACTAGTAGTTCAATTTCTGTTGAAGGTAATAGTTACTATGCTATACGTGATTGTTTGGGGAGTGACCAAGGTGGTCAACGGTCACGTATATATCCCGGGCAATGGTGTTCTACTGGCAGCCCTAAAGGCTACGCATTATTAGTTGAGGTAGAGGCGCCTGGTATATGTACTGGTGTATATGGAAAGGGGTGTGATGATTGGTATGCTATTGATGCTTCTAGTTGTGGTGGGGTAACAAAGAGAATTACCGGTAATAATATATTTAAGGACGACCCAGTATCAAGCTTAGTAACAACCTTACCTTATGATATGCGCTTGGAGTGGGCAGAAGTGCCAGCGTCAAAATTATTTAACCCAGTTGATGCAGGTGGAAATTTAATAAATACTGTTACATGTGATTTAAATATAATTAGTCAAGAATTCCGTGATAGGTAAATTTTTATATGTTTGAAAACGTTGATCGTAAAAAATTATTTTTTGTAGCCGCCGCCATTTTAGGCGTGGTCGTTTTGGTCTGGGTGTTATATTTAGTTTGGCGTCCGACCGGCGAAGTGCCGCCATCACCCAATGATAACGTGCCCACCGGCCCTCGTCCTGGTTTGCCGGCCACTAATGGCAATGTAAATTACGGCGGAGTAAATTTACCGACCGGTGGCACAAACGTTAATGCACCTGGCGGCACACCTGGCGAAGAATTACCGCCCGGAGGCGGTGTCACCCCACCGACCGGCCAAGCCGTGCCAACAGCCGCCATAGTTACCAGCGGTCCGGCCATTAGTCCGCAGGCTGGTGAGGGTGCACAGGTACGCTATTATGATCCCCGAGATTGTAAATTTTATGAACAAATCGGCAGCCGACGCCAACAGTTAGGTCAGGCTGAGTATTGTGGCTTGCAAACCGCTACCTGGGGAAAATCTGGCAGCCAGGCCATTTTGGAATTTCCGGATAGCGCTAATATTATGTATGATTTCGTGAACAATAAGCAGTACACTTTACCGCGCGAGATAACGGCTTTTAGTTTTTCACCAGACGGTCAAACCATTGCTGGCAAGTATATGTCTGATAACGCGGCCGACCGATGGATTGTGACTGTTAATCCCGACGGTACCGGCTTAGAGGGTATAGAGCCAATGGGGGATAACGCCGATAGGGTTCAGGTGGAATGGGCGCCCAATAATCAGGTGATAGCTTTATCAACCACGGGCGAGGCAGCTGGTTTGTTTCAGCAGCAAGTGTTGTTGATAGGTTTTAATGGTGAGAATTTTAGGAGTTTAACCATTGATGGCCGCGGTTTTACCGCTCATTGGACGCCTGATGGCAAACGTTTGCTTTATTCGGTTTATAGCGATACCACAGGCTACCGGCCGACTTTATGGCTGGTGGACGCCTCTACTGATCGCGTGGGAGCCAATAAGCAATCACTTGGTTTAGCCACTTGGATTGATAAATGTACGTTATCGGATAAATTGGCTTATTGCGCAGTGCCGCTGGAGTTACCAGAGGGTGTGGCTTTTAGCCGTGATTTAGCCAACGGTTTACCAGACGCTATTTGGAGCATTGACTTAGCTACCGGAGCCACGGCTTTGGTGGTCGAGCCCAAAAACGAACAGGGCACTAGTTTGACCGCTACGGGTTTAACTTTATCTGGGGACGGCAAATTATTATATTTTACCGACGCGGCTACAGGGCAACTGAGAGATATAAAGTTAAGTCAGTAACAATAAAAATTATTTATGCGTTCGCCCTTGGTTTGGTTGTTCTTGGTTGTCGCCGTGGTTTTAGCCACGGCGGTTTGGCGTTTGAACAACTACCAACTATCAACCAACAGCAATCAACCAACAACAATCAGTTATCAATCATCAATAACCAAGTCACCCAGTCAGGTAGAAATATTGCCTAGTGATCCAAGCTTGGGCCCCAGTCAAGGCGCTAAGGTAACCATAATTGAATTCAGTGATTTTGAGTGTCCTTATTGCGCCGAAGTCGCGCCGTTGCTTAAATCAGTTGTCAATAATCACCCAGGAGAGGTGCGTTTGGTGTGGAAAGATTTTCCGCTGCCCTCGCATAGTCAGGCAGCCTTGGCGGCCGAGGCGGCACGTTGCGCCGGTCTCCAAGGTAAATTTTGGGATTATCATGATAAACTATGGTTGAAACAGTCGGAATTAAACCAAACTGTTTATTATGATCTAGCCGACGAGGTGGGGCTTAATCGGATTAAATTTAATCAATGCGTGTCTGATCGTCAGACAGGCCCATTAGTGGAGCGTAATTTTGCCGAAGGTCAGGCGGTAGGCGTAGACGGTACGCCGTGGTTAGTAATCAACGGACAAGTTTATAGCGGCTCAATTACGCTGACAGAATTGGAACAAATAATAGGGCGGTAACCTAAGGTTTATAAGCGTTCAAAGAGTGGGTATTTCAGTGGGCTATTAGGTCCGCTTTATGCTATGCTTAAAGTATTATGTTAAGACTAAAATTACTGCCAATTTGGTTATTTTTTTTGATTTTGAATCTTTGGGCGACGGTGGCTCAAGCGGTTGATTATAACCAAACTTGTAAGTCGCAAGGTTTTGACGGTTTAGCTGGCCTGGCTTGTGTATCGAATCTAGCGGCGGGCATGAACGGTGATCGTTGTGGTTTTGGCCCGGCGGCCGTAGCTTGTCCAACTTGTTCTATAGTGAGCGAGGTAGTTGATCATAATGTTTGTTGTCAAAAAATTGATCCAAACACCAGTCAAACGGTTTATGGTTGTGTTAATAAAAGCGGTGTTTTTGCCACGGCCGCTCCCGACGCCACGGACGTAGCCCAACAAGAAATCCCGGGTTTGCCAACTGAAACTGACCCCATTATTTTTAAACCCTCAGTGACTATCCCCGGCAGTATTACGATGGGTGGCAAGGAAATAAAATTTACTAAAGGCGAAGGTATTGTGGTCACCAGTGACACTATTAATAAGTATTTGGCGGTTTTTTATCAGTTTTTCGTGGCCGCGCTGGCCGTGATCGCCGTGGTGATGGTAATGTGGGGCGGCTTTAAGCGCATTATGGCCGCAGGCTCAGCCGAGCGTATCAAAGACGCCAACGACACTATCTTCAGTGCCCTTAGTGGCTTGGTATTGGCTTTAGTGTCGTATTCTTTACTGCAACTGATAAATCCGCAATTGGTAAATTTGAAACCCTTGGAGATAGAAGACATTAGCCGAGTGGAATTTAAGTTAGCTGAAGCTGATAACGATATCGCGGCTCAAGCCAATCCAGCCCTAAGCACTATTATGGGAGACAATATAATCAATTCTAGCGGCGCTCAGGCAGACATGTTTATTGTTTTAGGTTTACGAGCCGTGGCGGCTGAACTTAAGTCCAAAGGCATGAGTTTGGTGGTAGCTTCAGCCTATCGCAGCGAAGCCAAACAGCGGGAGCTGATAGTGGCTAATTGTCAGAATCCGCCGGGTAGCGCCACCTGTAATCCTAAACCAGGCAAACCCACTACTTGTATTTTAGCCAACGGTCCAACTAGCTGCCCGCATACCACTGGTCGAGCGGTGGATGTTTGGGTAGCCGTAGGTGGCACTCAGGTTATTACCCAACAACAATGTATGGCTGATAAGCCGGCTTGCGAGAGTAATAATGGTATGTCGGCCTTGATTGCAGCCATGAGAGCCGATGGTTTTTGTAAACTTTGTTCCGAGCCTTGGCACTTTGAAAGACCAAAAATGTCAGCTTGTTGTAACTAGACATTATTAATGAGATGAGCCCTAAATCTTCAATAGTCTACGTTTGTTCCAACTGCGACGCCCAGTATCCTAAATGGATCGGGCGTTGTAATCAGTGTGGCAAATTCGGCACCGTGGCTAACGACCCGATATCAATTTCACGCCCTAGTGTCACCCGAAGCCAAACTGCCGGGCCAGCTGAAGTAATATCCTTAGGCGGCCTGGTAAATAATCAGGTAAAAAAACAGCCCACGGGCTTGGCGGAAGTTGATCGCGTGTTAGGTGGCGGCTTGGCGGCCGGCGGAGTAGTGCTGTTAACCGGCGAGCCGGGCATAGGCAAATCAACCCTACTTTTGGGCTTAGCGGCCCAGAGTGAAGGGCCGGCGCTTTATGTTTCGGGCGAGGAATCAGCTGAGCAAGTATCCGGTCGCCTAAAAAGATTAGGAGCTAGCGGCGATAAATTGTCTTTTACCACCGCCCACCAAATAGAAGCCATCGCCGCCTCAGTTCGACAGCTAAGGCCGAGTTTAGTGGTTATAGATTCCTTGCAGACTATGATGTCGGATGAGGTTGCCACCGCCGGCGGTAGCCCCACCCAACTGAGGGCCGTGTTGTCAGGCTTGGTGGCTTTGGCTAAAGATACCGCCGCCGCCGTGGTGGTGATAGGTCATGTGACTAAACAGGGTGTGGCGGCCGGACCCAAGGCGGTAGAGCATTTGGTGGACGTGGTTTTGTCTTTAGAAGGCGAGCCGCAGCAAGATTTGCGATTTTTACGGGCTAATAAAAATCGTTTCGGCGCTACCGATGAGGTGGGAGTGTTTCAAATGCGCAGCGGCGGTCTGCAAGAAGTAGCCAACCCCTCGGCTTTATTTTTAGCTGAACGCCACAAGGGTGCGGGTTCCTGCATTACGGCGCTTATGGAAGGTTCAAGAAGTTTGTTGGTTGAGGTGCAAGCTTTAGTGACCCGTTCGCGTCTGGCCCAGCCGAAGCGCGCTACTACCGGTTTTGATTTTAATCGTTTGCAGATGCTGTTGGCCGTTTTATCAGAACGGGCCGGAGTACGTACCGCTTGGAGCGATGTTTACGTAAATTTGGCCGGCGGGTTTCGCAGTCGTGAACCAGCTTTGGATTTGGCGGTTTGCACGGCCGTAGCCTCAGCTTTTTTTAAAAAAGCATTGCCTAATGATTTAGTAGTCTGGGGAGAAGTTGGCTTGGGTGGAGAGGTGAGGCCGGTGGCTGGTTTGGAAAGACGCTTGCAAGAGGCCGCTCGATTAGGTTTTAAGCAGATTTTAACCGCTAATCTGCCGGCGGAAGTAAAAGTGCCCGCTAGTTTAGCGGTGGCTGAAATGAAGCACCTAACTGAGGTAGTAGAGTGGGTAAGGTAGGGCTTTTGTTTATAAAAAAGACCAGGGAAAACTTATCCTGGTCCATGATTGCGTGACAGTAACTTGTTGTGTTGATGTGGTTACCTACACTTACCGTTGGCAAAAGCAGCGGCCATTGTTTTGACGACTTCCAACCTTTTGTGTTCGGTGTCGGAGTCAGTGCCAGCTCGTCGTTTGGCAACTTCTTTGTTGATAGCCGTCAGGAATTGCTTGGTTACGGCGGGTGACATTACAATGGTTTGTTTGTAGATTGGGTAGTCCACGTTGTGAGCGGTTTGTAAAAAGATTTTCGCAAATGCTTGAGCATTGCTGATGTGAATTTTTTCACCACCACTGCGACAGGCGTTTGCTTCGTGGATGATAGTCTCATCACGACTTCGTCCGCCGTAGACTTGTACAGTCCCCACTCTTGATCTAAGAGTAGCAATGGTCTTGTTTCCCGCCTGTTTGATGTTACCCAATTCAACTAATTCTCGTTCTGATACACTTCCATAAATCGGCATGGCTACCTCAATAATTTTTGTAGTTCGGAATATTAACTACAGTTAACCGTTTGTTAACTGGTAACGGAGGTTAAGCCGGTATTAGCTTGAGTTTAGTTTCATTGTTAAGCCTTTTGTTGGTTATTGTTTTGTTGGTTGAGCCGAAAAGTTTCGGCATAAATTATAAGGGCTGCCGCCTGATACCCCGCAGTATTGTTGGGAGTAGCACGCCATGCCAGGAGGCTTATCTCCTCTAGTTGAGTATAGGTTGGGCAGCCCGGAAATTACCGGATAGTAATGGCATGAGTTTATTTTTCTTTTTGATGGTTCAGCTTAACATTTTTAACTTAGCATTGTCAATGCTTTGGGGCTATTCAGGGTGGAAAGATAGTTGGCCAAGTTTAGTTTTTAGTTTAGGCCAAAGCTTAAGAGTGGGGTCCAGGTCTAGTAAATATTTAGCCTGTTGTCTTACTGAAGTCAGTAGCGTCTGATTGGCCAATTCGGCCCAGCGCAGTTTTAAGAAGCCGGATTGGGTTTGGCCTAATAGATCGCCTGGCCCGCGAGATTTGAGGTCAAACTCCGCCAAATCAAAACCGTTAGGGTATTTAACCAGAGCTTGTAAGCGCTTTAGGGCTTGGGGATTGGTGTTGTCGGTCAATAATAAGCACCAACTGCGTCGCTCCGAGCGCCCTACTCGGCCGCGAAATTGATGCAATTGTGCCAAACCAAATCTGTCCGCTCCTTCAATCGTCATTACCGTGGCCTCGGGTACGTCGACCCCTACTTCCACCACCGAGGTGCTGACTAAAATAGGCGTGGCACCCTGTTTGAATTTTTGCATTACTTCAGCTTTAGTTTGACTGGACAATTTACCGTGCAATAAACCGATTTTAAAGTCGGGGAATATCTCTTTAGCCAATCGTTCGTGTTCCTGAGTGGCGGCTCGTACGCCCAAAATATCGGACTCGTCTATTAGGGGACAAATAATAAAAGCTCGATGACCTTTATTTATTTCTTGCCTAATAAGCTGATAGGCCTGGCTTCGCTCGTTTGGCGGCACAATGGTGGTGGTGATTGGCTGGCGTCCAGCCGGCAGGGTTTTAAGCAGAGAAATATCAAGGTCGCCGTAGATGGTTAAGGCCAGTGAACGGGGAATAGGCGTGGCTGAGAGTGATAATAGGTGGGGAGTTATTTGATGGTTGATCAACAAGTTCTGACGCTGTTCCACGCCAAAGCGGTGTTGTTCGTCTACGATTACCAAACCTAATTTGTGAAAGGTTACAGTTTTTTGCAGCACGGCGTGAGTGCCGACCAGTAATTGTATGTTACCATTGGCGGTTTGTTGTTTGATTTTGCTAGCAGTGAGAGTGGCGGCGCCTGAGCTTAGTTGATGCTGACCGCGGGTAAGTAGGCCGACTGTTATTGGCCAAGTTTTAAAAAGTTTACTTAAAGAAATAAAATGTTGCTGCGCTAAAATTTCCGTGGGGGCTATTAAAGCTGTTTGCCAGCCGGCCAAAGCGGCATTTAGGGCCGCTAGTCCGGCCACAATGGTTTTGCCCGAGCCGACGTCGCCTTGCAAGAGTCGGAACATAGGTTCAGATTTGCCCAGGTCCTTAATTATTTCCCAGGCGCTGATTTTTTGGTCTTGGGTTAGTGTCCAAGGTAGTTGGCTAACCAGTTCTTTAGTTTGCGGTGAAAAGGGGATTACGGGGGCTGGCGATTGATTTAGTTTTTGTCTGGCCAGCCTAGCCTGGAGATGAGTAAGAAATAATTCATTGAAAATAATTCGTCGTCGTCCTGCAGTCACATCCGCCCAGGTGGTGGGCCAATGCAATTTATCAATCGCCATGGCCAACGATGGTAATTTGGCCGCTTGTCTAATATCGTCAGGTAGCCACTCCGGCAGATCTTTTAACAGTGGACGAATTTTGAACAGCAAATTTCTAAGCGCGCGTTGGGTTAGCTCGCTGTTGAGGGGATAAATTGGTACCAGTCGTCCCGTATGTATACCAGCTCGTTCGGCGGTTTCATAAACCGGATGCTCTATTTGTAAACCGTAGCTGGAACTTGATAATTTACCGGCTAGCATTATTTCGTCGCCAGGTTTTAGGGTTTGAGCTAAGTAGGGTTGATTAAACCAAACAGCTTTGACAGAGTCATGGCCGTCACTAATCAAAGCCTCGGTGATAGTTAGTCGTCGTCGCCAAGTCCGCCTAGTTTTTATGATTTGTATCTTGCCACACAACGTAACTTGTTCACCAACTTTGACCTTAGATAAGGTGGTGAGACTGGAAAAATCTTCATAGCGCGCCGGCAGGTGTTCGCCAAGGTCTTGTATGGTGTGTAAATTCAGGCGGCTTAAACGTCGGGCCAGTGTCGGTCCGATGCCACTGACTTGGTTAAGTTGGCTGGATAAAGATAACATCGGAAAGCTATTGGTTAGACTTAGGTATTATCCCTCTAAGTTGGTTTAAAATCCATACCGGGCATATAAAAACTCCGACCTAGGGTCAGAGTTTTTATAATGAGAACTTTTTGATTCATACAAAGATTACATCATTTACGGTTGGAAAAGGGTTTCCGGTTCGAATTTGACCCCTTTCACCTCCGGAAATTGGAGTACAGTCTTTGAAATCTGGCTCCAGAGCAATCTGGTGCGACATGAACCTCCTCCGCTCCGGCCCTCTAGATCGTCAAATTGCAAGATGAACGTTCCGTTCTCGGATCTCACTCCATTTAAAGCAAACCTATCTAGCGGAAATTCTGTTTGCCAACCAGCCAGCTTTTCTCCGTCGCTCAAAACTCCCTTAAGAAGTAGTTTCACGGAATCTTGAATTGGCGTTAGGGTGAATGGAATTTCCCTTGCGACCGGCAAGACTGCATCAGGACTGCAGGAAAGATCCGCATCCTTGGTTTTATCGTAGTAGAAAAGATTTATTTTTCTTATTTTATAGTTTTCCGACTCCGATTGATGAATACTTTTAAAAGTATTTGGTTCAAATCCGACCATTATCACGTAACGCTGCTCATTTTTTGGGATACCGCTGGGATTATCGCTTATAAATTCAAGAGTCCCCCCTGGTGCTGAAGGTATTCCGAAGATTAATGTAGCCTCAAATTGAATCGGCGGTTTTGTCCAATCCGTTGTGGCCTTAAGCTGAGCCTCGGCCAGTTTCGTATGATTTGGATCATAAAGCGTAACCTTGCCAGCTATTCCCTCAAATACCCCCCAGCCGGGTTTGGCCATTCCTTTAATCTGAAGTGGAGAAGAAATTGATTCATTCTGTTTTAGAGAAGTAATCGTGATAAATGAACTTTGAGAGGATGTTTCGGGGCAAGCGGCGAATTCGCAAAGCGATCCGGTTCTTCCTACGGTACTGCCATCAGGGCAAACCTTGGCTTCCATAGTGCATCCGCTTAAGATGCTCTGGTTTGGCTTTTTTATAAACACAAAATACCCGCCCGCTGCGACTGCTAGGGTGAGGATAATGAGGAGGATTGGAGGAGTAATGAGAACTTTTTGATTCATGTATTAAATTACGATGATTAAAAAGTTCTCTTTCCACCAAAATTGAATACAAATTAGTCGTTGAGCGGAGCGAGGTGAACCAAAACTCTTTACTTTTTAAGTGGTGCCCTCGGCAGGAATCGAACCTGCATCACAAGCTCCGCAAGCTCGCATTCTATCCATTGAACTACGAGGGCTTAAATCAACAATCTAATAAATAGAGCCCTACTATAATAGGGCACTATCAGCTTTTTGGCAAGATATGGGTTTATTGAAGTTTTAACAAGCGGGACAAGGCTTCGGAAGTCGGCTCGTCTTCACGTGATAAATCTTCGCTCAGATATTTAACCAACAGTTCCCTGACTTTTAAGGGATTGGTCCTTTCCAAGGGTACGGTCAGGCGGGGTTCTGTTAGGCCCTTGGGCAACAGGTAAAGATTAGTTACTTCCGGCGGGTGATAAGCTATCCAAAAATTTTCTATTTCCGACCAACGCCAATATTTTTTCCCTACCGCTACCCCGGTGGTGGTAATTTGGCAATCAAGTCGGCGTGGTTTGGAGCGTGATTGATTAACTATTAAGACCGCCACCATTAGGATAATCAGGGCGAACAAAAAATTACCAGTTAAGACGGCGTAAGTAACTAAGCCCAGGCTGATTAAGCCGGAGATTATCCACCATTGTCGGCTGCGCTCAATCGGCCTAAATTCGCTAAAGGACCAACGAAGTTGAGCCTGGCCGATGTTGGCTTGCGGATTGAGGATAAGGTTAAGAGGCATAAGGTTAGGCTTTAATAGTATACCGCTCCGTCTATTCCGCGGCAATCGCCGTCACTCAGCCTAGATTGCTTAAGAGGATTAATTCAGGCTATAGTAAGGTTATGTTAGATATTCGTTTTTTACATTCTTTGGCCAAGCATTACGCTTCGGCTGGCCAAGGACGACGGCAGCTTAATGAGATAGCTAATTTGGCCCAACATTTAGCCAAGCAGGCTATTTTTACGGCCCAGCGAGGTGATTTAGCCGCGGCCGAGGCCCAGTTGGCTTCAGCCGAGGCGCAGCTTAAACAGGGTTTGTCTGTTTGCCGGCGAGTGGAAGAGCTAAACACCTTAGGGAGCTGGCGTGCGGCCTTGGAAGAATATACCGAAGCCAAGTTATTTGTAGTTTATTTGACTACCGGACGAGTGGGTAAGTTATCGCATCCAGCCATTACGGTGGAGATATATTTAGGTGGGTTATCTGATTTCGTGGGCGAGCTGGTTCGTTACGCGGTCAAGTTGGCCACAGCCAGAAAAATCGTTGAGGTGGAGAGGTTGGTAGAGTTGGCCACCCTGATAGTGGCTGCCATGAGCGCCATGAATTTGACCGGTTATTTACGCTCCAAATTCGATCAATCCAAACAGCATTTAAGAAAACTTGAGGATATAAGATACGACTTAAGTTTGCGGAATTGAAGCTGGCTTTATGTTGACCGAAACTTATGTGGTTAGAGGCCGGGTGGTGGCCGGCCTGGGGCAAGGCCGTTTGTTGGGCTACCCAACAGCCAATTTAGCATTAGCGCCTGAGAGCAGCCGACCACCCAGTGGTGTTTACGCTGGTTGGGTTGGAGTTAATAATAATACCAGGCAAGCTGGTATTTTAGTTTCCGGAGTTTATCAAGAAGCTGATAAATTGCCCCGTCAGGAGGTGTATTTGATTGATTTTGTGGGGGATCTTTATGAAGCTGATCTGACAATTGAAGTGGTTGATAAATTGCGTGATCTGATTTTTGGTTTGGAACCGGCAGCCATGAGCCAGCGTATTAAGCAAGATATAATTGCGGCCAAAAAAATTTTGACTGCGGCGAATTAACGGTGACTATTGATTAGGGCTAATTGGTATACATTCCACAATAACATGGCTACGGTCATGGGTCCGACCCCGCCCGGCACGGGCGTTAGATAAACCGGGCGCTGCTTTAAACTGTCAGCGTCCACATCACCTACCAAGCGCGAGCCGACCTTATTGGTGCCGACATCTATAACAATAGCGCCATCTTGAATATCATCGGCCGTAATTAAGTTGGGCTGACCCTTGGCCACTATGATAATGTTGGCTGCCCTGAGTAAGGTCCTGTCAGGTTGGTAAATAATTTGTGATTTTATATTTTTTTTGCCGAGTAACTCCGCCAAAGGCTGGGCGAATTCTGGGCTGTTTACCAGCAGAACAGCTGACCCGCCAGCAGTATCTTTAGCCGCCAAGTCGATCAATTTCATAATTCCCAGGCAGACGCCGGGGACTGTAACAGTCTCTCCGGCCTGCAGCCGTTGTAAATTTTGCGGATGAAAACCGTCAGCGTCTTTAGCTGGGTCAAGCTGGCTGATAATTAAATTCTCATTTAACTGAGGTGGCAGCGGGAGCTGCACTAAGATAGCCTGCACATCCGGACGTTGGTTGAAGATTTTTAACTTATCAAGGACTTGATCTTCAGTACAATTAGCAGACAAAAGAATTTTATCAACCCTTATACCAACTTCAGCCGCAGCTTGTTCCTTTAATTTTACGTATAGATGTGAAGCTGGATCGTCCCCAACTAGAATTACACCCAAGCAAGGCGTAATTTTCAATTCAGCTATTTTAGCTGCTAACTCTTGGCGTAGAGTGTCGGCTAGTGATCGGCCGTCAAGCAAAAAAGACATAATACCAAGGCAATAATCAGGCTGGGGGTTTAATTGTATTTTTTATGATAGTTCGGGGTAGAGCGGGTGAGCCGCGGTCAGGGTGGCGACTTTTTGTCGAGCTGTTTCAAGTTGAACCGTATCGTTAGGCTGACTTAAAGCTAGAGCGATTATTTCACCAACTTGCGCCATATCGGTTTCGTTGAAACCGCGGCTAGTCAGGGCTGGCGTGCCCAGGCGGATGCCGGACGGATCAAGGGGTGAACGTGAGTCATAGGGAATAAGATTTTTATTGACCGTGACATTGACGCTATCCAAAATTTGCTCGGCTTGTTTGCCAGTCAATCCCTGAGGCGCCAAATCAATCAATAACAAATGGTTATCAGTGCCGCCGGTAATAAGTTTAAAACCTTTAGCGGTCAGGGTTTTGGCTAAAGCCTGGGCGTTGGTTACTATTTGTCGACCATAGGTTTTAAATTCGGGTTGAGCGGCTTCTTTAAGGCAAACAGCAATGGCCGCGGTTTGGTGATTGTGCGGGCCGCCTTGTAGGCCGGGTATAATAGCGGCGTCGATTAATTCAGCCAAATTACGTTTGCTGTCTGGATGATGTATGTCATGAAGACGGTCAACTACCCGGGGGACTAATAACATGGCGCCGCGCGGGCCACGCATGGTTTTGTGAGTGGTAGTCATGACAATGTCAGCGTAGGGTATAGGTGACGGATGTATGCCAGCCACTACCAAACCAGCAATATGTGAAATATCAGCTAACAAGTAGGCTTGCACCTCGTCGGCAATAGCTCGGAAAGCCGCAAAGTCGATTTGCCGTGGATAGGCCGTGGCACCGCAGACAATTAGTTTGGGTTTGGTAGCTAAGGCCACTTGGCGAATAGCGGCGTAATCAAGCAAATGAGTTTTGGGATCAACGCCGTAACTAACCGCTTGATAATAGCGGCCGGAGAAATTAAGTTTGTAGCCATGAGTAAGGTGACCGCCTTGGGCCAGCTCCATACCCAAGACAGTATCGCCTGGTTTTAATAGCGCAAAGTAAGCGGCTTGATTGGCTGGCGAACCGGAATAAGGCTGGACATTAACGTGTTCCACACCGAATAATTCTTTGGCCCTGGTTCGAGCCATATCTTCAATCTGGTCAATGAATTTATTGCCACCATAATAGCGTTTTCCAGGGTAACCCTCGGAATATTTATTGGTTAAGACCGAGCCCAAAGCTTCCAACACTGCCAGGGAAGTAAAATTTTCTGACGGGATTAGCTCCAAGCCTTTTCTTTGGCGGCTTAGTTCCTGTCCTAGGTAGGAAGTTATTTCCGGATCAGTTTGATTAAGGTGAGATAGCATAATGATTTTATGGTAGCTGTCTTGAGCTGGTTTGTCTATTCTTTAATCAACTTTGAGGCCTCGTTTACCAGATTGGCCTGAGGCGCTATAATTAGCCTAGTTTTAGCTTTATAAAAGGTGAAATATGATGATCAAAATTAATCGAGCTGGTTTTAAATTAGCCTGGGTTTATGGGTTCGTTTTAGCTTTAGCGCTCTGGCCGGTTTTGGGTCAGACAGCCAGTTCGTCATCTTCAGCTGCCAATGTACGCTATGCTTGGGGACGTGAGCTGACCATAGATGATGCCACCAGTGGTGACTTATTAGTCGCCGGCGGTAATGTCGTTATACGAGGTGAAATTCAAGGTGACTTATTAGTCGCCGGCGGTAATGTGAGGCTGGAATCGCACGTCGTGGGCAATGTTCGGGCTCTGGCTGGCAACTTGGAACTTACTTCGACCGTGGGAAGAAATGTTACGGTGGCCGGTGGAACAGTAACCATGACGCCCACCGCCCACATTTTGGGTCATTTATCCGCCGCCGCCGGTTCATTGCAACTTAGGGGAACAATTGATGAGGGTATGAGAGCGGCCGCCGGCCAAGTTGTGTTGGCCGGTTGGCTTAACGGTCCGGCGGAGCTGTGGCTGGAACGGCAAGCCACCTTGACCATAGAAGATAAGGCCGTAATAAGTGGTCAGTTGGTTTATCACACCAGTCAGGAGGCCAGCCTCAGTCCAGCCGCCAAAGTCAGCCAGACGCCAGTTTGGCAACCGTTAAAAGTCAGCCAGCGGCATGTTTACGGCCGTGGTTGGTGGCTGGGGCAGTTGGGGTCTTTGTTCGGCGCTTTGGTGTTAGGCATGATAATCACTCATTTATGGCCGAGCAAACTACAAGAGTTTAGTTCTACTGGTCTGCGTAAATTTTGGTCGAATTTTGGCTGGGGATTGATTTGGGCCGTGGGCGCTCCCTTGGTTAGTTTTATTTTATTGATAACTATTGTGGGTATTCCAATCGCCATTATTATTTTAGCCCTTTATATAATTAGCCTAATAACAGCCCAGGTTTTAGCCGGCGCTATAATATCCCAAATCATCACGAGTTGGCCAAAGTTTAAAATTTATCACCGGCTACCGTTGATGTTGAGAGTTGGTTTGGGTATTGTGGTTTTTCGTTTGCTGGGTTGGTTGCCTGGGGTAGGCGGATTAGTGTTAATTATCGGTGGTTTGATTAGTTGGGGGGCATTCATTAATATGGCTCGCCGCCAACTAATTTAAAGCTATACAAGTATTCATCCTTATGGTGCCAGCTACAATTTTTAAGTCGTATGATGTTCGCGGTATATATCCTACGGAAATAAACGGTTCGGTAGCCGAGGCCATTGGTCGGGCCATAGCTTTGCTAGTGGGTTCAGGCCGGGCGGTGGTAGGTCGCGATATGAGATTGTCCTCGCCAGAACTTCATCAGGCTTTAATAAATGGTCTGCGTGCCGGTGGTTTGAAGGTTGATGACATCGGGTTGGTGCCGATTGATGCGGTATATTTTTCCGTGCCCAACCGGGATTATGACGTTGGCGTCATGGTCACCGCCTCGCATAACCCCCCGGCTTATAACGGCTTTAAGATTATGCGCCGTCATACGCAATGGGTGAGGGGAGCCGAGCTGGCTAAATATGTTGATCAAGTCAATAGTTATCAGGGCGAGATAGGTGAATATAAGATGATCGATATTTGGCCGGCTTATATTAAACATGTTCGATCATTCATTGATCCGTTGGTTTTTAAACCGCTTAAGATAGTAATAGACGCCGGCAATGGTATGGCCGGCAAAGCCGTGCCATTAATATTTCAAGGCTTGCCGTTTAAGATTGAGCCTTTGTTTTTTGAATTAGATGGCAGTTTTCCTAATCGTCAGTCTAACCCTTTATTGCCCGGGGCCGCTCAGGCCTGCGCCCAAAAAATATTAGCCAGTGGCGCTGATGTCGGTATTATGTTTGACGGTGATACGGATCGCATTTTTTTACTGGATGAACAAGGTAGATTCGTGCCGGCTGACGTAACCTTATTATTGTTGGCGCGTGAGTTTTTGCACCGCCAACCCGGGGCCGCTATTGCTTACAATCTTATTTGTTCACGAGCCGTGCCGGAATTCATAACTAAATGGGGCGGGCAGCCCATCCGCACGGCTGTGGGCTACGTTAATGTCAGCCAGGCACTTTTGCACCAGGGTGCCGTGATGGGTGGCGAGCTCTCGGCTCACTATTGCTTTAAAGATAACGCGGCGGCTGATTCTGGCATGATAGCCGCCTTGATGCTTTTGGAAACACTATCTAGGCTTAACAAGCCTCTATCTGAACTGGTTAGAGAGTATTCTCCTTATGCCAAAGCGCCGGAAGTTAATTTGGAGGTGGATAATAAGTCGGCTGTGCTGACTAAGCTTAAGCAAAAATTCCACGAGGCTGAGATAGACGAGCTAGATGGAGTAACGGTAAGTTATGCTGATTGGTGGGTTAACGTACGGCCGTCAAATACCGAGCCTTTATTACGAGTGACAGTTGAGGCTAAGAATGAGACAATGCTTAAAGCCAAACAGGCGGAAATTTTGGACTTTATCAAACAGCAAATATGATAGGTTTATTTGATTCTGGTATTGGCGGGTTGACTGTAGTGCGTGAACTTCGGCGACGTTTGCCGGGGTTGGATTTGATCTATTTCGGCGATACAGCTCGTACACCTTACGGTAATAAAAGCCCGGAGGTTATCAGCCGCTATGGTTTAGAGGCCACCAAATTTTTGGTAGACCAAGGCTGTCAGATAGTGGTGGTAGCCTGCAATACGGTTTCGGCGGTTGGTTTGGACGCCATTAAACAGGCCTACCCTAAGTTACCGGTGTTTGACGTTATTACTCCGGCTGTGAGGGCTGTGGTTGAACACCAAACCAACTCAACTAAGCCGGCTGCCAAAAATAAAAGCCGAATCGGGATTATGGGTACTAGGGCCTTGGTTAAAAGCGGTCTGTATCAGAAATTATTAGCTCAAGCCGGATCATATCAAGTGATAGCCTCAGCCGCTCCTTTATTGGTGCCATTGGTGGAGGAAGGTTGGCTTAATAGCCCAGAGACAAAGCGGGTAATTAAGCGCTATTTGACTCCCTTTAAACAGGCTCAAGTACAAGCTTTGGTGTTGGCCTGTACGCATTATCCCTTACTTAAAAATATCATTACGCCACGTTTGGGTAAGAGGGTTTGGGTGGTTGATCCGGCAGTTGAGACGGTTAAGGCCGTAGCTGGATGGTTAAGTGAACATCCTGAAGTGGGAGATAAATTAGCCAAGGGTCCGGGAAATTTTTATGTATCTGATTGGACGGAGCATACTCAGGCTATCGCTCAGAAATGGCTGGGGCAAAAAATTAAATTGGCTCAAGTTAAGTTAGATTTTTAAAGTGCTTATTATGGCTCTGGTGATAACCAATGTGTATTTGTTCGGTTTGGCAGTGGTGTTGGCGATTTTGGAAGTTCAGATAGAGGGTCAGCATGGCTGGGCCGCTAAATTGCCAACTTGGCGGCCATCAAGTGATAAGTGGTATGTGAAAGCTTATGTCAAAGTCATGTCGGGCAAGGCTTTTACCGGCTACCATTTAAGTATGTTCAGTTTTGTGTTTTTGATATTTCACTTGCCTTATGTGTTCGGATTACCATTGACTTGGGTGAGTTGGTTGCAGACTTTGTCACTATTTTTCTTTTTTATAGTTTTGTGGGATTTTTTGTGGTTTGTTCTTAACCCACATTATCCTTTGGCCAACTTTGGCAGTGAACATATAGATTGGCATAAACGATGGTGGGGCGTAGCCCCAGCCGATTATTACGGCGGCCTATTACTTTCCTTGGTTTGTCAGTTGCCCTTGGTGTTTAGTCAGGGTAGTTTGGTTCCCCTGGGTTGGTGGTTGACGCATTTAGGCTTGTTTGGCTTGGAGACTCTGGCAGTAGTAATTTACAGTTTGTACGTCTTGAAGATTGATCATTGGTTTAAGAGCCGGACATAGTAGGCTTAACTATTAAAGTATTTTAAAAACCATCCGCCAGTTGGCGGATGGTTTTTAGATTTTAACTCTAAAATAGTCCCATTTTTACTTTTACGTCTTGCAGGGTTTTTTGGGCAATTAACCTGGCTTGATCTCTTCCATCCAATAGAATCTTTTTTACTTCCTGGGGTTTAGCCGCTAATTCAGCTCGTCGAGCTTGGATCGGCGCCAAAACCTTTATAATAGTTTCGGCTAGCAGGGGCTTAAATTCAGAATATTTAAGCTCGCCGGCTTGATATTGCTCGGCTAATTCTTTTTTTAGCGGTTTGTCGTCTGATAATACCTTAAATAGGTTAAGCAAATTGCGCCCGCCGGAAATGTTTTGTCCGCCCGGTCCGCCTTCGTCAGTCACGGCCTTAGCCAGCTTGCGTTTTATAGTTTCCGGTGGATCGCTGAGTGATAGGCAGTGGTTAGGTCCCAAAGACTTGGACATTTTTTTAGCCGGTTCCAGTAGCGACATGACCCGAGTTATGGTAGCTTCGTAGGTTTTAGGTTCTTTGAAATACTCGCCGAAAGTGTTATTGAATTTACGCGCCAATATTCTGGTTAACTCAACGTGTTGGGTTTGGTCTTCGCCCACTGGCACCAGATCAGCCTGGTAGAGCAGTATATCGGCCGCCATTAAAACCGGGTAAGTCAGCAGCCCGGCATTTATATTTTGGTTATGCTGCCCGGCTTTGTCTTTAAATTGAGTCATTCGTTCCAGTTCACCCAAAGGGGCTAAAGTACTTAATATCCAGGCCAACTCAGTGTGTTCCGGTACCTGGGACTGGACGAACAGGGTAGCTTTATTTGGATCCAAACCAATAGCCAATAAATCCAAAACGGCGTCTTGTATCCGTTGAGACATGTCCTGGCTTTTGTAGGGTACGGTGATGGCATGATAATCAACCACTGAGAAAAAACAGCGGTTATCAGCTTGTAAGTCCACCCAGTTTTTTAAAGCGCCCAGATAATTACCCAAATGGAGTTCACCAGTTGGCTGGACGCCGGAGAATATTATTTTACCTTTGGGAAACATATATTAGTAAGATAAGAGTAAGGGGCTATCCTTGGCAAGTTTAAACTTGGATTATTACTGGTAGTATCATAGGGCGTCTTTCGATTTTTTGGAACAGAAATTGCCCTAGTTCATTGCGCAACTTATCTTTAAGGTAGGTTTCATCGACTGTTTTTTTGCCGTCTTCTCCTTTGAGAATCTGTTTGATCTTGTGGCGCGTCTCTTCTATAAGGCGTTTGTTATCTTTCATATAAACGAAGCCGCGAGAGATTATATCCGGACTGCCAATGAGTTTACCGTCTCGGCCGTCAACCGTGGCTACCACCACCACCATACCGTCGGCCGCCAGAACTTGGCGATCGCGTAATACAACATGAGACACGTCTCCTACACCCAAGCCGTCTACAAACACATATTCTATGGGAATTTTAGTGGGTAAGACGCGTAAGCCTTGGCTGGAGGCTTCGCCTACACTGCCATTGTCTAGAATGAAGATATTCTGCGGCGGGAAACCGATGGAAGTAGCTACTTTAGAGGCTTCTTTTAATAGGTAATAATTGGCGTAAACTGGTAAGAGGTACTTGGGCTTAACCTGCCTTAGTAGGAGTTTAATATCCTCTATTAAAGCGTGACCGCCGCCGTGAACGTCCATAATTTCTTTGTGAATCACGTTATCGCATTGGCGATAAAGAGTGTCTTTAAGTCTTTGAATAGTACGCTCGTTGCCGGGTATGACCGAGGAAGAGAATATAACCGTATCTGATTTTTGGAGTTTGATAGAACGGTGCTCGCCGTTGGCAATGCGCATTAAGACGGCTCGGTCTTCGCCTTGAGCGCCGGTACAAACTACGATTACTTTGTTGTTGGGGTAATCGTGAATGCGCTTGACGTCGATTAAAGTCGTCGGTTTGAATTTCAGATAGCCTATTTTGCGAGCTATGTCGACGTTTACTTTCATGGAGTAACCGTCCAGGGCGACTTTTTTACCTAGTTGTTCAGCTACGCTTATCAGCCAACCCACCCGCTCCACCATGGAGGAGAAGGTAGCTACGATTACCCGACCAGGGGCTCGTTCAATTAATTGTTTAACGTTGCGGAAAACTTCTATTTCCGAAATTTGTGAGCCTTCTTTGGTTGAACCCAGACTCTCCATCATTAAAACTGAGGGAGTGTTTTTGGTATTCCAGCGTGCCAGGCCGGTAAAGTCAGTCGGTTTACCAGTCACGGGGTTTAAGTCATAGCGCCAGTCGCCGGGGTGAATCACATTGGCTACCGGGGTTTGAATTATTACGCCCATGGCGTCCATTATACTGTGGGTGACGTCAAAAAAGTTGATTCTTAAATGACCCAAGCTAAGCTGCTCATTGACTGATTTTATTTCGTAAGCTCTAAGATTGTGCTGTAGGTTAGATTCTTCCAGACGTCGTCGTACTAAAGCCAAAGTCATTTTGCTGGCGTAGACCGGTGGCCAACCCAATTTAGGCATAAGGTGCGGCAGGGCGCCGATGTGATCAAGATGCCCATGAGACAAAATGATGCCCCTGATGTTTTGTTCTTTACCGCGTAGGTATCTGGTGTCAGGAATTATATAGTCCACACCCGGCATGTCTTCTTCCGGAAATTGCAACCCCATGTCGAGGATTACAATATCATGATCATATTCAAAAACCGTCATATTGCGCCCCACTTCCTCTTGCCCTCCTAGGGGGATTATTCTTAGTCGATCGCTAAAAGTAGTCGGACTGGCTGGGGGAAGTTGCCGGCTGGCTGTTGGAGCCGACAGTGGTCGACGTTGGCCGCCGCGGCGATAGCCTGGCCGTGACGGTTGTTGGGTCCGGCTGGGACCAACTCGGAATTTATTTGGTTTGTTGTCGTTAGTAGTCATATGAGAGATTAGAACTCGTTCGCAGAGTCGTAATTAACTAAAATAGTTATAAGTTTAAATTTTTTAGAGCCGCCTTTAGATTGGGCGGAGAATTGTTTAGGTGGGTGGAGACTAAGTTTGAAAGTTGTTAATTTCAAATTTAGTAGAGTCTTGTACATCTGGTGAGCAAGGAGGGACTTGAGTCCCGGGCAGCGCCGAAAGCAACGCTGGCTAGCTTTCGGCGACGTTCACCGCCCCTATGTTAAGGGCGGTTCACTCCTGCCCTTCAATGGTTCTAAGTGATTAAACTCACAATGTATTTAGAGGGTGTCTTGTACATCTGGTGGGCAAGGAGGGACTTGAACCCTCACGGGATTGCTCCCATACGCTCCTGAAGCGTACGCGTATACCAGTTCCGCCACTTGCCCGTCAGTTATACAAGACACTTAGTCGGTCGGGTTTAATTGGTTTTTATTTCCAGATTCGTTTGGTTTTTTGGTACCAGTTAGCAACATCACGCCAGCGGTCTGATGGTTGATTAATAGAAGTAGACGTGAGCCCGCGTAACTTTTTATTAATAAGATAATTATAATTAGTGCTGTAAAGAAAAGTCGCCGGACTTTCAAGTTGTAGAATTTTTTGGAATCGGGCGTATCTTTCCCAGCGAGCCCCGAGTTCGGTAGTTTGGCGCGCCTCGACTAATAAGCGGTCAGCTTCAGGGTTTTTGAATTGGCTCAGATTTAGGCCGGGTGAGGCTATTTGCGAAGAATGCCAGAAAGGATAAGGATCGGGGTCGGAACCGATAATTTCACTGGCTAGCAAGGCTTGGTAGTGGCGGGGGATTATGACATCTGATTGTAATCGATAAGCTGGTACAACCTCCAAATTAACTTTGATGCCAGACCTTTCCCATTGTTGTTTGATTATTTTGGCTAGCTCACCAGCTTCGTCACTATCTAGAATAGTAAGTGTTAATTCCAGAGTTTGATTGTCTTTTTTATAATAATTGTCTTGGTCTAATTTGAATCCGGCGGTAGTTAATAAAGTGGCTGTTTTGCTGGGATCAAAGTTAATAGCCTCGGTTCCGCCGCGGACTTTGACTTCATTGAAGGCGAACGGTCCACTGGCTGGATGAGCGGCGCCAGCTAAGCCAGCTTGAATCAATTGAGCTTTATTAATAGCGTAACCAAGAGCTTGCCTAATACTTTTGTCCTGCAGCCAAGAATTGCGCGATGGATTGTAAAAGATGGCGGTGTACTGAGGCAGAGCTAATTCATAAACATTGAAATTAGACTGATTTATAGTTTTAAGGCCTAGGGTAGTTACTCCACCCAGGCCATCAATGGAATTTTCACGTAAGGCTTTGGTAGCTTCGGTTTGGTCGGCATAGAAGCGAAGCGTCAGTTTATCTAAGAGCGGTGGAGTGATATGACTAAAGGGGTTGCTTTCCAGGGTGTAACTAAGCAATTGGCCGTCCGAGGTATGACTCAGTGATTTAAAACGATAGGGCCCGGTGCCGACCGGTTTCATATTTGGTTCGGTCGTCAGCCACTGGGCTAGAGGTAGTCCTTGCCAAACATGGGCCGGAATAATACCAATTGTTAAAGCGCTTAGAAAGGGCGCGTAGGGCTCGCGAAGCGAGAAGGCTACGGTCGTATTGTCGGGACTAGTCACTTCTACCCCCCGGAAGCTTGCCTCCCAAGGGCTAGATAGTTTTTTGTCTTGCAAACTGCGAAAAGTAAAAATAACATCAGCCGCGGTCAGTGGTTGTCCGTCCGACCAGTATAAATTAGGCCGGAGTTTGATTTGGTAAGTTTTTTGGTCTGGACTAACAGACCAAGTTTCGGCCAAGTCAGGCGTCAGGTTTCCTTGATCGGCATTTTGAAATAATCCACGAACGGTCAGGTAAGCTAGATCTAAATCGGCGGTGGTAGTAGCCAGCAGCGGATTGGTTGTGCGCGGCAAGCCGATTATCCCCTCGGTATATTCGCCACCTTTTTGCGCCACGGTGGTGGTTTTATTCTCCCACCATCTGACGGTAAGGAAACTAGCCGTTAAAAGACAAAGTATTATCAAACTTAAACCAACGCGTCGCTCTTGAGGTAGCAGTATCTTGAAAAGGAGAGAGAGTTGCTTAAAGCTTGGTCGTTTTCCTTTTGTAGCCTGACGAAAAGCGGATTCCGCCGTTGTTTCTCCTCGGCCATAGAGCAAATCCCAAACTCGGCCCTTAAAAATATTGGCCGCTTGGCCTAATCTGAACTTGAGTTGTTCAAATCTTAGCAAGAACTCTTAACTTAATAGGTCGGGAGTTGATTTTAGGAATATAAATTCCACAACGCCAGACCGAAGAAAATCACAGCTAAAACTATAGAACCAAAGAATAGTATCTTTTCCACCCCTCGTTTGGTTCGATAAACATTGCCTTCGCCGCCAAAGACGCCGCCCAGTCCAGAGCCGCGATTCTGTAGAAGTATGGCTATTACCAGCAGGACGGAAACAACTAACTGGGCGATTTGTATGTAGTTTTTCATGTGTTGGGCAAATCAAAATTAAAAGCTGATGCTTATAGCTTTTACATCTTGGAAGATGTGTATGATACGTAGCGGAAATTAGTCTACCATGAGGCCGTTAATTTGTCAATAATAATCCTAGGGCCGTTAGTTATATTAAAATTAAAAAATTCCCCCTCTCAAGATTCAAGAAGGGGAGACGTGTGCACTGTGGGTATTTGCGTTCAGCTGGTTTTGGGGTGGTGAATAACCTCGTAGATTCTAATAGCCTTGGCTAGGCCCTTAACTTTATCGCGCATAAGCCAGGCTATACCAACGGTGATTATTCCCAGGCCGGCAAAGAACAAGGTTTTTTTCATGGATTAGCTCGCTTTCTTTTGATGTTGGTTTGGAACGATAATAGTTGATTATCTTAACCCTGGCTTTGTAGAGTGTCAATTTATGGTAGTTTATTTAAGTGGTTTAATATCAACTTGGCTTTTTTCGGCCCGACTAATTGAACCAGCTTATCAGGTGGAGATAGCTTGATACTATTCAAAGAGGTGAAGGCATTTTTAAGTTTGCGTTTTAGCACTGGACCGACTCCAGGCAGGCTACTCCAGGCTGAGGCTATATTTTTTTGACGATGTCGCCGACGATAAGCCGTGATGCCAAAACGATGAGCTTCGTCTCTTAATTCTTGCAAAATAAGCAGACCGGGGGAGTTGGTTGGTAATTTGATAGCTGCCGAATGATTGGGCGTATAAACAAGTTCTTCTTTTTTAGCCAGAGCTATTAGGGGCAGGGAAATATTATTACTTTTTAAAGCCTGGGCGACTATAGACAGCTGCCCTCGGCCGCCGTCTAACATTACTAAGTCGGGCTTTGGCCAGTCAGTATTTTTAGTAAAGCGTCTCACCAGTACTTCGGCCAGCATGGCCACGTCATTGGGAGTTTGCAGGCCGCGGATGTTAAATCGTCGGTAGGCCCTAGGTTCTGGCAGGCCGTCCAGCGCCACCACCATGGAGCCAACCGCCGTTTGGCCCTGAAGATTGGAAATATCGTAACCCTCGAGTCGCCGAAGCTCTGTTTTCAAACCAAGTATTTTTTTAAGTTGAGCCAGGCCCAGCTGCGCCCGGCCGGCGCGTCGTTCCCAAGCGGCACCGCTATTAGTTAAATGAGTGGTGGCACTGGCGGCGGCTAGTTTAAGCAAGGCCCGTTTTTTGCCGCGTTGGGCTAACTTAAAATTTACTCCGGCCAGTTGATTAGTTTTTGATTTAGCCGGCAAGTAAGCGTTTTTTGGTCGGTTGGTCACCTGAGGATAATATTGTTCCAAAAATTCGTTCATTATTTCCACCTCATTAAGATGGCTCACTTGGTCGAGTAAAAATTTTTCATTATCCAGCAGCTTGCCGTGACGTATTATTAATCGGCTTATAGCCGCCCCATTTTGATCGCTAGCCAAACCGAAAACGTCATAATTTTCTCGGCTTAGGTCGATGACGCTTTGTTTAAGGGTGATTTTTTTTAAGGCTAGCCATTGATCGCGTAGTTTGGCGGCTGATTCAAATTGATGATGCTGAGCGGCTTGGGTCATTTGTTGTTTTAAATCTCGCAGTAGTTGGTCGGTGTCGCCTTTTATTAATCGTTCTAGTAATCGTAAGTTATTTCGATAACGAATTAGATTACCTGTTCCTAGATTATGACCCAAACAGCGGCCCAATTTGCTGGCAAAGCAGGGTCGATCAGGCGGATTAGAACAGGTTTTTAGGCTGAATAATTTTTTGAATAAATCAAAAGAATAACGGATGGAGTTAGCTTGGGGATAGGGGCCAAAGTAACGCACGCCGGTTTCAATTGGCCGTCGCACTAAAGATACCGTGGGATACGTCTGACGGTAATCAATAGCCAAATACAACCAACTTTTGTCGTCTTTAAGTACCACGTTGTAGGGCGGCAAATGTTGTCTGATCAAATTACCCTCCAGCAACAAGGCTTCGGCTTCGTTAGTCACCGTGGTCAAGCTTAGTTGCTTTATTTTTTTTACCATAGCCAGCTTGGCCGGGCTTAGGCTCGTTGGGTGGTGAAAATAAGAGTTGACGCGCTGACGGAGATTCTTGGCCTTACCCACGTAAAGTAATTTTTTTTCAGAGTCAAAAAATTGATAAACCCCGGGTTTAGTCGGCAGATGGTGTAGTTGGTGCTGCAGAATAGCTTTCATATAAGTCCAGTATACGCTTTTGTTTAAAGCTCAGCCAAACGATAGCTGACCAAGAGAGTTACAGAATTTGAGTTGATCAAAAATCCATTAGGCCTGGATATTTTTTATTAACTGATAGTGGTTTTTGCCTTAACTCTTGACCTGACTTGACAGGCGGGGTATACTGGAGGGCACTTTTGCGCCTATGACAACATCTTCATCAAAAAAAGGCAACTCCCGCAAACCAGAACGTACGCCCGGTCCGACTAAGAACGACAGTATAGTTATAAGGGGAGCCAGAGTGCACAATCTCAAAAATATATCTTTGGCTATACCGAGGAATAAATTGGTAGTGATAACCGGTTTGTCAGGTTCGGGTAAATCGTCTTTGGCTTTTGATACCATCTATGCTGAAGGCCAACGACGTTATATAGAATCTTTATCAGCTTACGCCCGACAATTTTTGGGCATGATGGATAAGCCGGACGTTGATCAAATTGACGGTTTAAGCCCGGCGATTTCCATTGACCAGCGCTCCACTTCCCATAATCCGCGGTCAACCGTAGGTACGGTGACTGAGATTTATGATTATTTGCGGTTGCTTTATGCGCGGGTGGGTATACCACATTGCCCCAATTGCGGTCGTGAAGTGGCCAAACAATCAGTTGACCAAATAATGAAGCGTTTACATGACTTGCCAAGCGGCACGCAATTTTCTTTATTGGCGCCGGTAGTGCGTGATCAAAAAGGCGAACACAAGCACACCGTGGCCGAACTTAAGAAAGCCGGCTATGTCCGTTTGCGTTTTGACGGTAACCTGATTTCCATGGAAGAAGCGGAGGATATGACGGTTGATAAACAAAAGCGCCATACTTTGGAAGTAGTGGTGGATAGACTAACCGTGTCGGCTGATCCGGATGACGTGACTCGTTTGGCGGATTCTTTGGAAACAGCTTTAGATTTAGGCGACGGCATAGTTAGGGTCTTGTTGTCTGAGAAAGCGGAAGAATTTTTATTCAGCGAGCATTTTTCTTGTCCGCATTGTCATATCGATTTGCCCAATATTGAGCCACGCAGTTTCTCCTTTAATTCGCCGCACGGCGCCTGCCCCACCTGTACTGGTTTGGGTACTAGGTTGGAGGTCGACCCTGATTTAGTAATTCCCAATAAACGTTTAACTGTTTCCCAGGGGGCCATTAGGCCTTGGTCGCGGACATCGGCCAACCAGACTTGGTATTACAGAATTTTGGAGGCGGTGGCCCGCGAGCATGGTTTTTCTTTAGATGTGCCGGTAACCAAACTTTCCGCCGCTCAGCTTAAAATCGTGCTTTACGGCACGGGCGAACGGTCTTACAACGTTAACGCCAACAGCGCCAGCCTGGGTAAGGTACGTGAATTTTTTACTACTTTTGAAGGTGTTATCCCGAATTTGGAACGTCGTTACAAGGAAACCGAGTCTGATTATATGCGCAGTGAAATTGAACGCTATATGCGCATTTGGCCCTGCCCCACTTGCCAAGGCAAGCGTCTTAAGCCGGAAGTTTTGGCCGTAACGGTGGTAGACAAGCCTATCGCCGCCATCGTATCTATGTCGGTGGCTCAGGCTAAATTATTTTTTACCGAATTAGAAGCCAAGAAGATGCTATCCGAACGCGAGGCTAAGATAGCCCGCCAGATTACTAAGGAGATCAAAGAGCGGTTGTCTTTCTTGTCTGATGTCGGCTTGGATTATTTAACTTTGGATCGGGCGGCCGCTACCTTATCCGGCGGCGAGGCCCAACGCATTCGTTTGGCCACGCAAATAGGCTCCAGTTTAGTGGGAGTAATATATATTCTAGACGAACCCTCCATTGGTTTGCATCAACGTGACAACGATAAGTTGATCGCCACCTTAAAACGGCTACGCGATTTAGGTAATACAGTGATAGTGGTAGAGCATGACCACGAAACTATGATGGCAGCTGACCAGCTGATTGATATTGGTCCGGGAGCCGGCAAGCATGGTGGAGAAGTGGTAGCTCAAGGCACACCCCAAGAAGTGGCAGCGGTTAAGAATTCATTAACCGGACAATACTTGATAGGTAAGTTAACTATCCCAACCCCCACTCATTACCGCTCTGGTAACAACAAGGCTATTGTTATTAGAGGCGCCCAGGAATTCAATCTTAAAAATATTGACGTCAATATACCCTTGGGCAAATTGGTTTGTATCACGGGCGTCTCCGGCTCGGGTAAAAGCACTTTGATGACTGAAATTTTGGCCAAAGCCCTGGCGCAGCATTTTTACGGCGCTAAGGATTTGCCGGGTAAACACAAATCCATCAATGGTTTGGAGCATATTGATAAAGTGATCGACATTGATCAAAGCCCGATTGGCCGCACGCCGCGCAGCAACCCGGCCACTTACACCGGCGTCTTTACCACTATTCGTGATTTATTTTCTCAGCTGCCGGAAGCCAAAATTCGCGGCTATGATCCGGGACGTTTTTCTTTTAACGTTAAAGGCGGTCGTTGTGAGGCTTGTGAGGGTGATGGTTTGGTGAGGATTGAAATGCATTTCCTGCCTGACGTTTACGTGGAATGCGAAGAGTGCCACGGCCAGCGTTACAATCAACAAGCTTTGGAGATTCATTACAAGGGTAAGAATATAGCCGATGTGTTGGAGATGACAGCCGAGGAAGCCATGCATTTTTTTGAAAATGTTCCCGCTATACACGACAAGCTTAAAGTGTTGTACGAAGTCGGCTTGGGTTATATTCACTTGGGCCAAAGCGCCACCACCTTGTCCGGCGGCGAGGCCCAGCGTATTAAGTTGGCCACGGAGTTGTCGCGTCGTTCCACTGGCCGTACCCTTTACATTTTGGACGAGCCAACCACCGGCTTGCACTTTGATGATGTTCGGCGCTTGCTACACGTGCTGAATGAATTAGTGGAGAGGGGCAATACCGTTTTGGTAATTGAACACAATTTGGATGTTATTAAGTCGGCCGATTGGATTATTGATCTTGGGCCCGAAGGCGGAGACAAGGGTGGTGAAGTGGTAGCTCAAGGTACGCCCCGCGAGGTGGCCAAGGTTAAAGCTAGTTATACCGGCCAGTGGCTAAAGAAGGCTTTATAAGGTAAAGCCAAACGGGTACGGTTCGTACCCGCTTTTGTTGCCAGTCGTTAAGCAGTGAGCCATAATAAAGCCATGGTTAATATTCAGCCTTGGCGGTTATATGTTTTTTATGTTTTTATTTTTTTGCTGCCCTGGCAAACCAGGTGGATAGTTCGCGACCCGGTTGGGGGTGGCGATATTTGGGAGTATAGCCGGATAAGTTTATACGGTTGGGATATTTTGTTAGGAGTTTTGGTTTTGGTCAGCCTGCCGTTGATATGGCGAGAGATTGGAAATTTCAAATCAAATTCCAATACCCAAAATTCAAATTCGAAAGTATTACTTGTTTATTTATTACTTTTACTTTTAGCCGTTAGCTCAATACTTTGGTCGCCGGATAAGGTATTAGCCTTAGTTTGGTGCCTTAGATTATTGGCCGCCGGTTTTGTTTGGCTGTTGGTAAAGACCCTTAAACCCCGGTGGTCGGCTGTTTGTTGGTCGTTAACCAGCGCCGGTGTTATCCAGGCGCTGTGGGCAGTGGGACAGTTTGTCAGCCAATCAACCCTGGCTAGTAAGTGGCTCGGGGTGGCCATTCACCAAGCTGGCCAGCCAGGTAGTTCAGTGATTTTGACTCAAGCCGGTATTTGGCTTAGAGCTTACGCCGGGCAGGTGCACCCCAATGTATTGGGCGGATTGTTGGTTATCACAGCCTTGAGTACGGCTTGGTTGTTTATTAACAGTTTCGGTGATAAAGGAGCCGCCATCAAAAATCGCACTTGGTTGGCCCTGTATACCATTCAGTTGTTTGGTTTGTTTTTTTCTTTTTCCCGCGGCGCCTGGATAGCTTTGGCGGCTAGCTTGGTTATTTGGCGGCGGCGCGAACATTCCAATCGACAGGCCTTAAGTTTTATTTTTGCTTTGACCGTCGTCATATTTGTGATGATGGGCTCAATTTTATGGCAGCCAACAGTCGGGCGTCTGTTTGGCGGCACTCGTTTAGAGCAACAGTCAATAGAAGAACGAGTGGGTAGTGTGGGTGAAAGTCGGGGCTTGTTGGCTTCAGTTTGGTGGCGTGGAGTAGGCTTGGGTAATTACACTGTGACTCTGGAGCAGGCCAGGCCGGGCTTGAGAAGTTGGAGTTACCAGCCGGTGCATAATATATTCTTACTTAGTCTTACCGAGTTGGGCGTAATAGGGTTGGGGCTGTGGTTATGGCTACTCTGGTTAAGGTTGCGGCCGATGGTGACTCTGAATTCTTTATTCTTAGTCCCAATTTTAATTACCGGGTTATTTGATCATTATTGGTGGACTATACCATCCATGTTTATGTTGTTTTGGCTGTTGATGTTGCTAGCTGATTCATCTGAGGTAGGGCCGTCAGCTAGGGCTTGACAGCCCATGAAATCTTGCTAAAATGCTATTAGCACTCTCTTATGTAGAGTGCTAATTTATTCACTAAGCATAATAATTAATTTAGCTAATGACTATGAAGTTAAAACCCCTAGCTGATCACATCGTGGTTAAGGTTTCCAAAGAGGACAAAACCACTAAATTTGGCATCGTACTGCCTGATACAGTTGATAAAGAAAAGCAGGAGACCGGCGAGGTTATCGCCGTCGGTCCGGGCAAACTGTTAGATAACGGCAACCGCGCCCCCATGGACGTTAAGGTTGGAGACAAAGTGCTGTTTAAGAAGTACGCGCTGGATGAATTCAAACTAGATGAGCAAGAATTTGGCACTTTGCAACTTTCTGATGTCATCGCTATTGTTGAGTAATTAGATAATTTTACACTTTGATTTTTAAATTTTGATTTAACTATATGGCCAAGCAAATTAAATTTAATGAGCAGGCTCGCGCGGCTTTAAAGCGCGGCGTTGATAAATTAGCGGACGCGGTTAAGGTGTCGCTCGGGCCCCGCGGTCGCAATGTTATTTTGGATAAGGGTTATGGCGCCCCGACCGTGACCAACGACGGCGTGACCATTGCCAAAGAGATTGAATTGGAGGATAAGTTTGAGAACGTCGGCGCCCAGTTGTTGCAGGAAGTGGCTTCCAAGACCAATGACGTGGCCGGCGACGGTACTACTACCGCCACTGTGTTAGCTCAGGCTTTGATTCAAGAAGGCTTTAAGAATCTGGCCGCCGGCGCTAATCCGCAGGCTTTGCGTCATGGTATAGAAAAAGGCGTGCAGGCCGTAGTGGAAGCCCTGAAGAAACAAGCTAAGTCGGTATCGGGTAAGGCCGAGATCGCTCAGGTAGCTTCCATTTCCGCCAATGACGCCGAAGTCGGTAAGGTGATAGCCGAGGCCATGGAAAAGGTGGGCAAAGACGGCGTCATCACGGTGGAAGAGTCGCAGGGTTTGACCATTGAATCTGAGATCGTGGAAGGCATGCAGATTGATAAAGGTTACGTGTCGGCCTATATGGTGACCAACCCCGATCGCATGGAAGCGGTTTACGAGGATCCATACATTTTAGTGACTGATAAGAAAATAGCCGCTGTTCATGATATTTTGCCGCTGCTGGAAAAAGTAGCCCAAACCGGCAAAAAAGAATTGGTTATCGTGGCTGAAGACGTAGAGGGTGAAGCCTTAGCCACTTTCGTGGTCAATAATATTCGTAAGACCTTTAACACTCTAGCGGTAAAGGCCCCGGGCTTTGGCGACCGCCGCAAAGAAATGTTGCAAGATATCGCCGTAGTTACCGGCGCCCAAGTGGTCAGCGAAGATTTGGGTTTGAAATTTGAAAACATCGGTTTGGAAGTGCTGGGTGGTGCGCGCAAAGTGATCGCTACCAAAGAAGAAACCACTTTCGTGAACGGCAAGGGCGAGGCCGCCAAGATTAAGGATCGTATCGCTCAGATTAAAAAGGAAATTGAGCGGAGCGATTCTGATTTCGACAAAGAGAAATTGCAAGAACGTCTGGCCAAGTTGTCTGGCGGTGTGGCCGTGCTTAAAGTCGGGGCTGCCACCGAGACCGAGATGAAAGAGCGCAAATACAAAGTAGAAGACGCTTTGCATGCCACCAAAGCGGCCGTGGAAGAGGGTATTGTGGTCGGCGGCGGCGTGGCTTTGATTCGGGCAGCTAAGGCGCTGGAAAAATTGGAGTTAAAGCCCGAAGAACAAGTTGGTGTGCGCATTTTATTGCGCGCCCTGGATGAGCCCTTAAGGCAGATAGCCGAAAACGCCGGCAAAGACGGCGCCGTGGTAGTAGAAGAGGTTAAACGCCAAGAAGGCAATTATGGTTATAACGGCGCCACGGATAAATATGAAGATCTAGTAAAAGCCGGCGTAGTTGATCCAGCCAAAGTGACCCGTTCGGCTTTGCAAAACGCGGCCTCGATTGCGGTGATGTTCTTAACCACCGAGGCGGTAGTGACCGACATTCCAGAAAAGAAGGAAGATAAAGCCTCCGGCATGCCTGGTGGTATGGGCATGGATTATTAATCTATTCCCAGCCTAGTGTTTTAAATTGATAATCAGCTATCAGCCACCCCGCGGACGCGGGGTGGTTTTTAGGTTGAATTCGGTTTATAATAATGGCATGGCTAGCAATAATGACGCAGTTTTATTCGGTCAGACGGTAACTTGGTATGTGGCAGCCGCGGAATGGCCCTTGGTGGTTTTGGGCAGTGGCCTAAGCTTGCTGTACCTATCCAGTTTTTGGTTGCAGCTGTCTTACTTGGATTGGTTACAACCGCTGGTCTTAATGTTTCAAGTCGTGGCGGCGGTTATAACGGCTTATTTAGTTGGCATTCGCCAAGGCAATAGCTGGCAGCAGTTGGCCATAGTTTGTTGCCTAATCGGTTCGGCCGCCGGCTTAGTCTCCGCCATCTGGGCTTTATTGCGTTACGCCGGCACCTCTTTGGTTTTTACCGTGGCCCTGGTATTTAATTTTGTAACCGAGCCGGTTTGGAGTGGTTTGTTGGCCGCCAGCGTGGCTTTATTGACCTTAGTTTTTTTTAACCTACCCCGTTGGACCGCGGGTTGGTTCGAACTTAATCGTTAATTTTTTAAGCTTATGCCGAGTAAAAAATCTATGGAGGTTACGCCAGATGATAAAGTTTACGCCGCTCTGTCTTACCTTTGGGTACTGGCCTTAGTGCCGTTATTATTCAAGCGTGACCGGGCCTTCGTGCAGTGGCATGCTCGCCAAGGTTTTTTACTGTTCGCCGTGGAGGTAGCTATTAGCATGGTAATGGTGATACCGGTTTTGGGTTGGCTGATAGGTTTCTTTGGTTGGCTGGCAGCGGTGCTATTTTCAGTGCTTGGTTTGTTAGCCGCTCTTACGGGACGTACTTGGGAAATGCCTTTCTTAGGCGAGTATGCTAAAAAATTTAATTTCTAGGTCAACTGTTAATCCCTAATTAATTTATGCCAAATAGAAAAAAACAATTTGTCTTAGATTTTACCCAAGTTTCCATCAAGGATGTTCCTTTGGTGGGTGGTAAAAACGCCTCTTTGGGCGAAATGTACCAAAAACTCACCAAGCAAGGTGTGTTCGTGCCGCCGGGTTTTGCCGTTACGGCCTATGCCTACCGCTACCTGCTTAAGAAGGCCGGCATTGAAAAAGGTATCAGGAAAATATTAAAAGGTTTGGATACTAACAACCTTAAAGATTTGGCCAAGCGCGGCGCGGCGGTGCGCGAGCTTATCATGCAATCCAAGTTTCCACCAGAATTGGATCGGGCCATTAAGCAGAGTTATCGTAAACTCTCAAAGAGTTTTAAAATTCGGGCGGTGGACGTGGCCGTGCGATCATCGGCTACGGCCGAAGATTTGCCCGACGCGTCTTTTGCCGGTCAACAAGAGTCGTACCTTAATATAGTGGGTGAGGAGGCTGTGCTGCAGGCTTGCAAAGAGTGTTTTGCCTCGCTCTTTACTGACCGGGCGATTTCTTATCGGGTGGATAAAAAGTTTGATCATTTCAAAATTGGTTTATCGATCGCCGTGCAAAAAATGGTTCGTTCGGATAAGGCCTGCTCGGGCGTGATGTTTACCTTAGATACTGAATCCGGTTTTCGTGACGTGGTGCTGATTAATAGCGCTTGGGGTTTGGGCGAGTATATCGTCAAGGGCGCGGTTAATCCGGATGAGTATTATGTTTTCAAAACCACTCTTAAGGCTGGTTTCCCGGCTGTCATCAGCCAGCGCTTGGGTTCCAAGGAAAAGAAGCTGGTATACGCCACTGGTAGTGGTAAGCCGACCAAAAATATGGCCGTGTCACCAGCCGATCGCCAGCGTTTCAGTTTGAATCAAAAAGAAGTCATGCAGCTGGCGAAGTGGGGTGTGCAGATTGAAGAGCACTATAAGCGCCCTATGGACATTGAGTGGGCTAAGGATGGTCGCAGCGGTCAGCTGTATATAGTGCAGGCTCGTCCAGAAACGGTGGTAGCCCGCAAATCAACCCAGATGTTGGAAGATTATCGGCTTAAGAAAACCGGCAAAGTTCTGATCACCGGCACGGCCGTGGGGGCCAAAATCGGCCAAGGTCCGGTGAGTTTGATAAAATCGGTTAAAGAGATCAGCCGCTTTAAACCCGGTTCGGTGTTGGTAACCGAGATGACAGATCCGGATTGGGAGCCGGTCATGAAACAAGCCGCCGCCATCGTGACCAACTCCGGCGGACGCACCTGCCACGCCGCCATCGTGTCGCGCGAATTAGGTATACCTTGCGTGGTGGGCACTAATCGCGGCACTGAGTTGCTTAAGAACGGCCGTAAAGTAACGGTGTCGTGCGCCGAGGGCGAAGTGGGTAAGGTATATGACGGCTTATTGCCCTTTGAGGTGATAAAGACCAACCTGCATAAACAGTCGCGTCCGCACACTAAGATTATGATGAACGTGGGTGAGCCGCAACAAGCTTTTACCTTGTCATTTATTCCTAACGACGGCGTCGGCTTGGCGCGGGAAGAGTTCATTATCAACAACGCCATCAAGGTGCACCCCTTGGCTTTGATTAATTTTGATCGTCTTAAGGACGCTCGGGCCAAGGCTAAAATTGCCGCCCTCACCGTGGGCTACAAAGATAAGAGTAAATATTTTATTGATAAATTGGCCCAGGGTATTGCGATGCTGGCGGCGGCCTTTTACCCCAAGGACGTCATCGTACGTTTGAGTGATTTTAAGAGCAATGAATACGCTAACTTGATCGGCGGCCGCGACTTTGAACCTAAAGAGGACAACCCGATGATCGGTTGGCGCGGGGCTTCGCGTTACTACGATCCCAAATACGAAGCCGCTTTCCGTTTGGAGTGCAAGGCTTTCCGCAAAGTGCGTGAAACTTTCGGCCTGACCAACGTGAAGATTATGGTGCCGTTCTGTCGTACCCCCGATGAGGGTGAGCGAGTTTTGAAGATCATGGCTAGCGAAGGCTTGAAGCGGGGCAAGAACGGCTTGGAGGTTTACGTGATGTGCGAAATTCCATCCAACGTCATTTTGGCCGAGGAATTCGCCAAGATTTTTGACGGCTTCTCCATCGGCTCCAACGATTTGACTCAGCTGACTTTGGGTATTGACCGCGACTCCGGTATCTTGAAGATTGCCGGCGTGTCCAATGAAAAGAGTGAAGCAGTCAAAACCTTGATTCGCCAAGTAATCCATACCGCCCGTCAGGCCAAGCGTAAGATAGGTATTTGCGGCCAAGGACCGTCGGATTTCCCCGACTTTGCCGAATTTTTGGTAAAAGAGGGCATTAATTCCATATCTTTGAACCCGGATACGGTATTGGCCACTACCTTGCGTATTGTTAAGTTCGAAAAGTCCTTAAAGCGTTAAAGGTTCATATAATAAGCGGCCCTAAACGGCGTCATCACTTGACGCCGTTTTCGATTTTGGGTAGGGTATTTTCACGCTACAAACAAAATTAATCAACTTGTTGTTCTTTTCCATCACCCAACCAAGGAGTGTCCCATGCACGAGCATAATGCTTTTAACTTACCCCAAATCAATTCTACTGTGGCCGGTATGTTGAGTCATAAAAACGGTCCGCTGGTCAGTCAGCACAAAAAAAAGATTGTGGCCCGGATCTCGGTCAGCCTGCTGCCCAAGCTGTGTCAGGATGACGAAGTGATGTCCGGTCGGACAGTCAAACGAACTGTGGTGCGTCCGCATCACGTCTTGTGCCACAAGGAGGGGGAGAGCTTTGTCATAGCGACCAAGCACGAATTGTCTCTGTATGAGTTCATTCGCAGTGGGAAGTAAACAATTGCCAACTTGGCAGGAAGGTAGGTCAAAATGACAGACAACAAAGGTTCCGTAGGACCCAAGCAACCCATGGGACCAGCCTGCCAAGGCAAGTGGGTCACGCTGTATCGGGAAATATTTTTCCGCCTGCAGACAGCCCTTGGCAGCAGTGCCTTTATCCTCAAACAGATTCCCACTAATCCGGAGCACGGTTTTGTGCTGCTGCGTCCCAGTTTACTGTTCAAGGGCCCAACTCCGGTTCCAGACCAGGCTGAATCAGCTCCCAAGGAGAGCATGAGGATATCCGGTCGGCTGGTGGATATTGCTGAGATGGTGGAAAATCTGAAAAAAATCAAAAAATCAACAGTCTAAATGCAGTCCGGCTTCAGGGTTTGGTAGTTGCCCCCTGGAGCCTTTCTTTTTTCCTAATATTATGTTACCGTAAAAGTCGCTCTAAAAGTATTAATAAGGTAAATTTAAGTAGTCTAACCCGCCCAGGGCGGAGAGGTCGCATAGTGGTCTAGTGCGCTTGCTTGGAGAGCAAGTGTACCGCAAGGTACCGAGGGTTCGAATCCCTCCCTCTCCGCCATTGGCGGGTTGATTTTTAGACAACCAACCAGACTAAGGTATTTATGTCTAACGAGGTTGAACAAATAAAACAACGGCTGGATATAGTGGAAGTGATCGGCGAATATATCCGTCTTAAACAGTCGGGGGCCAACTGGAAAGGCTTGTGCCCGTTTCACGGCGAAAAGACGCCTAGTTTTATGGTGCACCGTGAAAAGCAGATTTGGCACTGTTTCGGCTGCGGCTTGGGCGGCGATGTATTTGAATTTGTACAGAAGATAGAAAACATAGAATTTCCCGAAGCCTTGGAGATGTTGGCTCGTCGGGCCGGAGTAGAACTCCAGCCGCGGGGCAGGTTGGGCGGCGATCAGAGCCAGCGCGCCAGGCTATTTCAAGCCGTAGCGGTAGCGGCTGAGTTTTACAGCCAACAATTTAAATCGCCGGCCGGCTCCAAGGTCAGGCAATATTTGAATCAGCGGGCCATAAGCGAAGACAGTATAAATACTTTTGGCTTGGGCTATTCGCTTCCCGAGTGGGATAAATTGATGATTCATTTGCGCGGTGCGGGCTTTACACCCGAGGAGGTGGTGGCAGCCGGTTTGGCTTTAAAAAGCGAGCGGGGGCCGGGATGGTATGACCGTTTCCGCGACCGGCTGATGTTCCCGATTGCCGACGCCCAGGGTCGGGTGTTGGGTTTTGGCGGCCGAACTTTGGCGGCCGAGGCCAAGGAAGCTAAATATATCAATTCACCCCAAGGGACCATTTACAATAAGAGTCTGGTGCTTTACAACCTGAATCGGGCCAAGCAGTTTATCAAAGAAGCCGGTTACGTGGTGCTGGTGGAAGGCTATATGGACGTGATCGGCGCCTGGCAAGCCGGAGTGAAAAATGTAGTGTCGGTTTCCGGTACCGCGCTTACGCCTGAGCAGGTTAAACTGCTTAAGCGTTACACCAACGAGATTAGAATAGCTTTTGACGCTGACTTGGCAGGCCAAAACGCTTCCGAGCGCGGTATTGATTTGGCTTTGCAAGCTGAGTTGGAGGTTAAAGTCATCAAGTTGCCTTTTGGTAAGGATCCAGATGAATGCGCTCGCCAGGATCCGGCGGCCTTGCGCGCGGCCGTAGCCGAGGCCTTACCCATCGGCGATTATGCTTTTGTTCAGGTATTAGCCGAGGTGGACACCAAAAGTCGCGAGGGTAAAAAACAAGCCGCCCGTCGTTTGCTGTCGACCATAGCCAAGTTGCCGGATCCGGTGGAGCGGGATCATTATTTGAAAAGATTGTCTCAGGAGTTGGACGTGGATGAAGTTAGCCTGCGCGAGCGTTTGATGGCCGTGGCGCCAACTACCGCCAACCAGCTTAGGTCAGAGCAGCCAATTAAGTCTGCCGCCCCAGCGGCAATCGATAGGCATCAGCTATTGACCGAGCGTTTACTTACTTTTTTGATACGCTCAGCTGACCATTTGGCCATTTTGAGCGAGGAGTTGACTCCAGAAATGTTGGCGCCGGAGGAGTTACGCGAGCTTTACAGACGCATGCTCGTTTTCTATACTGAGCGCAGGCATCTGGACTTTGACGAGTTCAAACTTGAGTTGGCTGTCAGCCAGGAGTTGGCCAGATTATTTGATCGTTTGTGGCTACAATCGCAGCAGGAGCTGGCCGAATTTGAGGCCGAAGCCCTGCAGCAGGAGATTACCCAATTGACTCGTTCTTTACGACTGAATCATTTATCATTGGAACTTAAGCGTCTTAATCAAGCTATTCGTCAGGCCGAGCAAGCCGGTCGTACCGAGGAGTTGCAACAACACTTGGAAGCTTTCGTGACTGTCAGTCGGCAGCTTACGCAATTACAGAATCAGGATTTATAAATTATTTATGACCAAAACAACCAAAAGCAAAAAGGCCAAACCAACCAAGAAGCGTCCAGTGGTGAAACGCCGGACAGTTAAGGCCAAGCCGGCCAAGGCGATCAAGACCGTCAGTCGTAAGGCTAAGCTCAGCGCCCAGCCCAATCTTGAGGGTATGGCTAAGTTGTTGCAGAAAGGCCGGCTGCGCGGTTTTGTGACCGAGGATGAAATAGTGGATATTTTTCCTGAGGTGGAAGAATACACTCAGGCTTACGATGAGTGGCTGGACAGCTTAGATCAGCAGGGAGTACAGGTAGTTGAAACCGAGGGTGGAATATTGGATTTGGCGGAAAAGAGAGATGAGATTTTTCAACGGGCGGGTCTGCCGAGCGAGAAGAAGCTTTATGACCTGTCGGAAATCTCCACCGATTCCATTCAGATGTATTTGCGCGAAATCGGCAAGGTGCCGCTTTTAACCTCCGAAGAAGAGGTGATGTTAGCCAAGCGCAAGGAGCGTGGCGAACAGGAGGCCAAGCGCCGCTTGATTGAGGCTAACTTGCGTTTGGTGGTGTCAATCGCCAAAAAGTTCACCGGCAAGTCACTATCGTTGCTGGATTTGATTCAGGAAGGCAACATCGGCATGTTCCGGGCCGTGGAAAAGTTTGATTACCGCAAGGGTTATAAATTTTCTACTTACGCCACTTGGTGGATCCGTCAGGCGATTACCCGGGCTTTGGCTGACCAATCGCGTACTATCCGTATTCCGGTGCACATGGTGGAAACCATTAACCGTTTTCAACAGGTGGAGCGTCAATTGATTCAAGATTTGGGCCGTGAGCCGTTGCCGGAGGAGATCGCCTCGGAAATGGGCGAGCCGATTGAAAAAATTCATCACATTATCAAAATTTCCCAAGAAACTATTAGTTTGGAAACTTCGGTGGGCGAAGATGACGAGGATTCTACCCTGGGTGACTTTATCGAGGACGTTAAAACCGTTACGCCCGACCGGGTGGCCGCCATGCAACTGTTGCGCGATCACGTGCGTGACATTGTGGCCGAGCTGACGCCGCGCGAACAAAAAATTCTGGAAATGCGTTTTGGTTTACAAGATGGCGTTTCGCATACCTTGGAGGAAGTCGGTCAGGAATTCGGGGTCACGCGCGAGCGCATCCGTCAGATTGAAGCCAAGGCGCTGGAAAAAATAAAAATGCACTTAGGCATGCGCAAACTAAAAGACTACTAAATTCAGTATAATTATTAATTAACGAGCAATCATTTTCATTAGTATGAAACAAGCCGATTTTTTAAAGGAGCCGATCGAGCATATTGATTTTACTAAAATCGATCCTTCCTACCTTATTCCGGCCATGAGCAAGATGTCGTTTTCTTCGCGCGATTTGGCCCGAGCCGCCGACATTTACGTTAAAATGTTGCAGGAGCCAAAGGGTACGGTGATTTTAACCTTGGCTGGTTCCACCAGCGCCGCCGGCTGCATGCAAGTGTACGTGGACCTGGTTAAGAATCACATGGTGGACGCGATAGTTTCTACCGGGGCTTCGATTGTGGACATGGATTTTTTTGAAGCCTTGGGATTCAAGCACTACAAAGGCAGTCCTTTTGTGGACGACAATCAAATGCGCGATCTGCACATCGACCGCATTTACGACACCTTTATTAATGAGGACGAACTTAAGGAATGCGACCTTAGCATTACTAAAATTGCCGACTCTCTGGAGCCCAAGCCATACTCCTCGCGTGAGTTTATTCGCGCCATGGGTAAGTTTTTAAAAGACGGCGGAGCCAAAAAACAGGCCTCGTTGGTGCAGGTGGCCTATGAAGAGGGTGTGCCGATTTTCTGTCCGGCTTTTTCCGATTCCTCAGCCGGCTTTGGTTTGGTTTATCACCAATATCATAATCCCGACAAACATGTGTCGATTGATTCGGTTAAGGACTTTTTGGAACTTACCAAGATCAAGATGGAGGCGCCGACTTCCGGCTTGCTGATGATTGGCGGCGGCGTGCCCAAAAATTTTGCTCAGGATACGGTGGTGGCGGCCGAAGTGTTGGGACATGAAGTGCCTATGCACAAGTACGCTGTACAGCTCACTGTGGCCGACGTGCGCGATGGCGCCTGCTCCAGCTCAACCTTGAAAGAGGCCAGTTCCTGGGGCAAGGTAGAAACCAACTACGAACAAATGGTATACGCCGAAGCCACCCTAACTCTGCCTTTAATAGCCGCTCACGCTTATCACACCGGCGTCTGGAAGGAGCGCCAGGCTCGTCGTTGGGCTGATTACCTGGATAAAGCCTAGGGCCTTGTCAGGGGAGGAAAGATAGCTTAGTATACAAGAGCATTTCTGAATAAGAAATGCTCTTTTCGAAGGCCGAATCAATATTCCGGGGTAGCTCAGTGGTAGAGCAGGTGACTGTTAATCACTTGGTCGTGGGTTCGAGTCCCACCCCCGGAGCCATAAATAAAACTATCAACTTTGTGTTGGTAGTTTTATTTATTACTTTGAGAAGAGTATGGGACTCGAAGGGCGCGAGAAAGAAACCGAGCTGGCGTAGGTTTCTGAGTGTAGCGCCCCGGCTTTTTGTCGGAGCAAAAAGGAGTCCCACCCCCGGAGCCAACCAGCTGTTTTTGTATTAATGGTAGTCCGCCGCGGCGGACAGGTGACTGTTAATCACTTAGTTGCGGGGTAGTTTATCCGCCTGTGACGTGTCTTAGGACCGGTTTTTGCTATAATAAAATTATGAAAAACACAAAACGACTTATCGTTTGGGCCGCGGTTGTAATGTTTATGTCGTTAATAGCCCTAGCGATACAATTTACTGACGAAATAAGCAAGTCTGAGGCCATGGCTTATGGCATTATACTGTTGGTCGGGGGTGGTTTTTTTGAACTATGGCAATGGCTGAAGACGCGTAACAAGACGTATCATGTTGCTTTTAGCCTTGGCTTGGTGGGGATACTTCTGCTCGGGTGGGTAAGCGGTGCGGTTGGTATCATCGGGAGCGAAAATAACCCCGCCAATTTGATGTATTGGGCAGTACCCGTTGTCCTACTCATCGGCTCTCTTATGGCACGCTTCCAGCCGGGCGGAATGGCGTGCACGTTGCTGGCGGCAGCACTTGTTCAGATATCGGTTCCGGTAGTGGCGTTGTTTGTTTGGCCAGCCCAGGCTTCTTGGGGCGAAGCGGGCGTTATTGGGGTATTCATTGCCAATTCCATTTTTGCTGTATTATTTGCCGGGTCGGCTTGGCTGTTTCGCCGCGCCAGCCTGGCGGGTTCAAAAGCGGGGTCGGGTGGCTTGGTAGCCAAGCCTTGACCAGGTGGCATAAAGGCAATACAATTAGGCAATAAATTTGCCCCAAGCGCGGGGTAAATTTTTTATCAGAATTTATTATAAATTAGCTAAAGAACATTAGGCAGCCCCCCAGGCGTCTTAAACCGCAAGAATATGGCCAATGATAATGTAATTTTAAGTTTCTCAGATGTGAGTTTTGAATTTAGCCATTCCAAACCTATTTTGGATGAGGTGAATTTTAGCGTACGCACGGGTAGCCGCATAACTTTGATGGGGCAAAATGGGGCTGGTAAATCCACCTTGTTCAAGATGATTACCAGGGAGATTGAGCCCCAAGCCGGGCGTATCAGTCGTACGCCAGTAGACGCCACCATTGCCATAGCCAGACAAGTTATGCCCAAAGAGTTAGTGGAGCTTTCGGTGCGGGATTATTTTGCCACGGCTTTTACCGACAAAAAATTTAACTTGGACAAATTAATCAAGGAGGTGTTTGAGGTGGTAAATGTTGATTTGCCCTTGGACAGAAAAATCGGGCAGCTGTCCGGCGGTCAGCAGGCCAGATTGCTGCTGGCCCACGCTTTAATCCAGAATCCGGATATTTTGTTGTTAGACGAGCCGACGAATAATTTAGATAAGCAGGGGATTGACCATTTGACTGGATTTTTAATGACTTATGCCAAGACCGTGCTGGTTATTTCTCACGATGCTGACTTTTTAAATTCATTTTCCGACGGTGTTTTGTATTTGGACGTGTTTACTAAAAAAGTCGAGCAGTACAACGGTAACTATTTTGACGTAGTGGAAGAAATTAAAAACAGAATTGAACGTGAAAATTTACAAAACGCCCGTATGCAAACGCAAATTAAAACCAAAATGGCCCAGGCCGAAGTTTTTGCGCACAAGGGCGGTAAGTTGAGAGCCGTGGCCAAGCGTATGCGTGAGGCGGCTGAGGAGGCCGAAGAAAATATTGTGTCCGTGCGCAAGGAAGATAAAACTATCCATAAATTTTTTATACCCTGTCAAGATTATGGCCAGTTTTTCAACGGCCGGGTTATAGAATTTTCATCGCTGACGGCTATACGTTCGCATGGTCCGGTAAGTAAGGCGGTAGACATGGTTTTACGAAAAAATACCCACCTGTTGATCTCCGGGCCCAATGGCATTGGTAAATCAACCATGTTGGAAAAGGTATCTGCCGGCCAAGGCGAAGGCTTTACCGTGGCTCCGGACGTTAAAATAGGCTATTATAAGCAAGATTTTTCCAACTTGAATTTTGAGCAAAAAGCTTTTGACGCCCTTAAAGAAGTCATGGTCAAGTACGATGAACACGGTTTGCGTTCCACCGCCGCCGGATTACTGTTAGACGGTAAATTACTGGACCAGCCCGTGGCCGCTCTGTCCGAAGGCCAGAAGGGTTTATTGTCTTTTTGTCGGTTAATATTGATGAAGCCAGGCCTGCTGATTTTAGACGAACCAACCAATCATATTAATTTTAGGCATCTGCCGGTTATTGCCGAGGCTTTGAATGCTTATGAGGGCGTTAGTTTAATGGTTTCTCATATTCCGGAATTTG
>Ga0172379_10001231_pt1 | contig 53229 bp, 55 predicted proteins | sample GrowelOW334metaG_FD_119756 | JGI IMG/M metagenome (GOLD analysis project Ga0172379, IMG submission 119756) | Groundwater microbial communities from an aquifer near a municipal landfill in Southern Ontario, Canada - Groundwater well OW334 metaG | ecosystem: Environmental > Aquatic > Deep... | reverse complement strand
CGATGATTAAAGCTTTAGGTAAGAGGTATCCGATAAGACCGCCGAGAGTTTGAAACGGAACAATTTTAGCAAGCGGCCATGATGATTCAATCGAAACATCGGCTAAATACATCTTACTATCAGTCTAGGTAACGGAGCTGGTTTTGTCAACGAACCGAAAACGGGTATATTCCAACAACTCAGATACATATTTGATTTTTGTGCAAATACCTCGCGAATCCGCTTTTTCGCTCTACCGAGCTTCAAACCTGAGCAAAATGGGTATATAATACGTCATCTGCATGATTTATTTTGTTGAATCGACACACCTCATATGACCGATATTCGTCAAGACGACAAAACAATCGTTAAACGGATTCTCGATAACCGGGAACCGGCACTCCGGGAGTATTACCGTACCTATTACCGGCCGCTGTCCGGATTTATCCGGAAACGCGTGGATAATGAAAAAGATGTGGAGGAGATCGTTCAGGATACCTTCATCGCGTCTCTTGACGCTCTCCGGGATTTTTCTTTCCGTTCAGCCCTGTTCACATTTTTGTGCGGAATTGCGGTTCATAAAGTAATTGATTATTACCGGAGAAAAAAGATCAGAAATATCGTCTTTTCCCGATTACCCGGCGTTGAAGATCTTCTCTCGACGGTACTGGGACCTGAAGATTCGTTGAATGAGCAAATACTGAGGGAAAAAATCAAAAAAACTTTCAGCCGGTTGACTCCAACCTATCGCCTCATTTTAGAACTTAAATATGTCCAGGGATATTCTGTAGAAGAGATTGCCAGAAAATTATCGATCTCTTTTAAAAGTGCCGAAAGTCAGCTTTTCAGAGCACGGAAAGCATTCGCTGTGGAGTTTGCAGTATGAAAAACGAGCGGTATAACCAGTTGGTTGCAAAAATGCACGAAATAGCTATTGTTCCGCCTCAGGAGATAGGCCCGTTTACGGGTGTGTACCGGATTGCAACTTCGCGTTTAAAAGTCGCTCCGTGGAAGACGGCAAGTTTATTCGCATTCACGGCAGCGCTTTTCCTCTATATCATCCTCGGTCCAACGCTAATACGGGTCGTATCCCTTCTGCAGTATGGATTCTAATTAATCCGCGTCAAATATGATCCGTCAGACTATCGATATGGGTCACTTTTTTTACCAACTTGTTTGTTCTACTGTTTTACTGGGACGCAACGTCTACGGAATTACTCATCATCCGTATGCCACGTATCGGAAATTATCCCAAGCTCCGATCGACTTCCGGCCGTCAATCATCATGGGGTTTTTATGTATTCTGTATTTTACGTTCGCCAGTCTGATTCGTACCGGAAAACACAACCCATTTCTTCTGACCGTTCAATTTACGTCACTTGTGACGGCCGCAGGCGTTGGTTTTGTTTTAAGCGTTTTTCTCCTTCAATTTCTGGGGCGGATCGTACGGTCGGATGTTTCATGGAAACGGATAGCTATTCTGTGGTCTTATACGCTACTGCCTACGCTGATTTGGTTCTCGGCAACATCGGTTCTGTTTATATTACTGCCACCGCCCCGAACGCTTTCCGTGTCGGGAAAAGCATACAGTGTTGTGTATATCGCTTTTTCGATCGCTATTCTTTTTTGGAAATTGATTCTTTACTATCTCACTGTCCGGTTCAGTTTTCGGACGGGACTACTTCGGATAGGGATGGTATCTTTGGCGTATATTCCCGCAATGTCGCTTTTCTCATATGCCATGTACCGGCTCGGAGTTTTTCGTATTCCATTCTTATGAAATAGTTAGAAGCATTTAATCTTGAACGATTTAAATCATTTATTCTATGAACATTCGGCAACTAAAAACCATCGAAGACCGGAGAATCGGAGTTGAAAAGGAAATAAAAAAGCCTTTAAAAGCCGTTGCGGTTTATCCGGCGGGACTGGATGAAGCTCAATACCGTAACTGCGAAAACATGATTGGGGCTATACAAATTCCTCTTGGAATTGCCGGACCTCTGCTGATTAAAGAAAAAAGCAGAGAGAATGGGGGACAGGAATATTATGTTCCGCTCGCGACGACGGAAGGGGCGCTTATCGCTTCGGTTAACCGCGGATGCAAAGCAATAACACAAAGTCGTGGAGCCGTTGTAGACGTTCGAAATATCGGTATGACGCGCGGCTCCGTATTTAAAACGTCCGGTTTGGAGGAAAGTGTTCGATTGGAAAAATGGCTGCAAACCCATGAGAAAAAAATTGCATCCATCGCTGAAAATACGTCCCGTCATCTCCGGTTTCTGTCGTTGTTCGTAAAAAAAGCAGGATGCAATGTTTTTGTCCGTTTCAGTTTTGATACGAGTGAGGCGATGGGTATGAATATGGTTACGATAGCAGTTTCTGCGATCAGCTTATATATAGGGAAGGAGACGGGGGCAAAATGCGTGACGGTTGCCGGCAATTTCGACGTGGATAAAAAACCGTCCTATCTCAATATGATTTTGGGTAGAGGGCGTGAGGTATGGGCTGAAGCGGTTCTAAGCGCAGATGTTATTAAAACAGTGCTTAAAACAACACCGGAAGCGATTCATGATACGGCAATCCGGAAGTGTCTCATAGGCTCTGCGATAAGCGGGTCACTTGGGTTTAACGGTCACTACGCAAACATCATCGCGGCTATTTTTTTGGCAACCGGACAAGACGCCGCACACGTAGTCGAAGGAAGTATGGGTATAACTACGACTGAATTAGAAAATCGCCAACTTCGGGTTTCTATATATATCCCGAGTCTTTTGGTTGGAGTAATGGGAGGAGGAACCGGGCTTCCTGCGCAAAAGGAGGCTTTGTCCGTTTTAGGGCTTCAAAAACCTAACCAGGGAGAATCTGCATCGGAATTTGCCGCCGTGATAGGAGCAAGCGTTCTGGCAGGAGAACTGTCTTTATTATCATCTCTTACCGAAGGCAGTTTGGCGTCTTCGCACCAGAAGCTCGGAAGAGGGAACAATGTATGAATGTTGATATCGTAGGTTATGGTGTTTATGTTCCACGATACAGAATCTCTGTAAATGAGATTGCTCCGGTCTGGGGTAAAAATCCTCCGGAAATTACTCATTCTTTGGGCGTGGAACAAAAATCCGTAGCAGGAATGGATGAAGATGCGGTAACTTTGGCGTATGAAGCTGCTACCGGTGCGTTGACGCGCGCGGCCATTGTGCCGACCGATATCGGCAGTTGTTTTGTCGGATCGGAAAGCCATCCCTATGCCGTGAATCCGACGTCAACCATCGTTGCGGAATTTTTAGGACTTGGAAATCATTATATTGCAGGAGATTTGGAGTTTGCATGCAAAGCCGCAACAACGGGATTGATTACAACGGCAGCTCTCATTGAATCAAAACGAATTACGTCCGGTCTCGTAATAGGTAGCGACACCGCCCAAGCCAAACCCCATGATATTCTGGAATATACTGCCGCTTCCGCAGCGTGCGCGGTGATTCTCGGGAAAAAACAATCCAATTCTATTGCCCGGTTAGACGAAACCGCTTCGTTCTCGTCAGATACGCCGGATTTCTGGAGGAGAGACGGGGTTCGGTTCCCGAGTCACGGTGGACGATTTACCGGAGAACCCGCGTATTTTACCCACGTTCTTGGGGCGGCGCGGATGTTACTTACGAAAACCGGGAAAAAACCTTCGGATTTCACCTACTGCGTATTCCATATGCCCAACGGGAAATTCCCCAGGGACGCAGCTAGGCGTTTAGGTTTTACTCCGTCTCAGCTCGCTCCGTCTTTAATCATCGATCATATCGGGAATCCCTATTCCGCATCGTCGCTTCTCGGGCTTGCGGCAGTACTGGATATTGCAAAACCCGGCGAAACTATTTTTATGGTTTCATACGGTTCCGGAGCCGGATCGGATGCGTTTATGTGGACCGTTAACAAAGGAATTGCGAAACGGAGAAACAAAGCACCGCTTTGTGCTGAATTTTGGAACAAAACGATTAATATTTCATATGTGATGTATTTGAAACTGGGAGGAAAAATATAATCATGAACAGCGTTTATGTACTCGGCGGGGCAACGACAAAATTCGGAGAATTATGGAACGTATCGCCGCGGGATCTTGTCCGGGAGGTCGCTACGCGCGTATTGGATGATTCGGGAGTGTCCAAAGACAAGATAGATGCGGTATTTGTGGGAAATATGCTCTCCGGAGCTCTCGGAAATCAGGAACACTTGGGGGCGTTTTTCTCGGAGGAATTGGGTTTAACCTGCAGTGCTATGCGCGTGGAAGGAGCCTGTGCTTCCGGAGGCCTTGCCGTACATAGCGGCGTGATGTCCATTTTATCCGGTATGTATAAAACCGTTCTGGTTATAGGAGTGGAGAAGATGACGGATTTCCGGCCGGAGGATGTAGCGATGGAGCTCATGGGCGCAGGATCAGATCCGGAGCGTGAGGCTGGGGCCACATTTCCGGCGTTATATGCTCTTATCGCGCGCGCCCATATGACGCGCTACGGTACGACTGAAGAAGACATGGCGGAAGTCGCGGTTAAAAATCATTATCACGCAAGTCAAAATCCCAATGCCCATTTTCCGGTTTCCATCACAGTTGACAAGGTTATGCGAAGTTCCGTAGTCGCAACGCCGCTTAAACTTTTGGATTGTTCTCCTATATCCGATGGTGCGGCTGCAGTGATTCTTTCAAGCCAGATCAAACCATCCCAAAAGCGCGTATCGATTGCCGCGTCGGTCGTTGCAACCGACACGCTTGGGGTTGCTCAGCGAACAGATCTTACCACTCTTGCGGCTACGGTCCGTGCAGCCCAAAAAGCGTATCGGGATTCCGGAATCAATCCGTCGGATATCGACGTTGCTGAAGTGCACGATTGTTTCAGTATTGCTGAAATTATTGCGATGGAAGATCTGGGATTTTTCCCGAAAGGAAAAGCGGCAAAAGCGATTCGGGACGGAAAAACAAAATTGGGAGGCAGACCTGTTGTTAATATTTCAGGAGGATTAAAAGCGTCCGGTCATCCTGTAGGAGCAACCGGAGTGAAACAGGTGGTAGAGATTTATCAACAGCTTAAGGGGATTGCGGGTAACCGCCAGGTACGAGGCGCAAAAATCGGGCTTACACATAATGTTGGAGGAAGCGGAGCTACCGCGGTTATTCATATTTTAAAAGCACAGAAATAATATTTTTATTTAACTATGATCTCACCCGTAAAAATTTGGAGAAATCAGAAAAAAATCCGTGCACTCCTTGGGAAAAAAGGAAAAATTGTGTCGTGGACCCGAATTCATGTTCCACCCGCCGGATTCATCAGCCAAGCACCCTATGTTGTTGCAGTCGTGCAGATCGATCGCGGAAACAGTTGTATTGCACAGCTCGTTGATTGGGACGAAAGTCATTTGAAAGTCGGACAATCCGTTATTACTATTCTTAGAAGAACCCGGGAACCGGGGACAGAAGGTGTTATTCCGTACGGAATTAAAGTAAAACCGGTATAAGGTTTGATCACTATGAAAATCACCGTATCCGCGCCGGGAAAAATCCATCTGCTGGGAGAGCATTCGGTCGTATACGGAAAACCGGCACTTCTGGCGTCGATTGATCGCCGGCTTTTTGTTACTCTTGAATCTCCTCATCATACCCAAGAAAAAATTGTCATCCATTCTGCCGCAGGGAAAACTCAGATAATACAAGCACTTACCCTATTTCAAAACGCATTCAAAATAACAGATTTGCCTCCGATGGAAATATCCGTAACGTCGTCCCTTCCCGTAGGACGGGGGCTTGGATCATCCGCCGCGCTTGCGGTTTCTTTGATGGGTGCACTACTGAAATACGTAAAAAATCTTTGGAATCCCCAAAAAATCAATGAACTTGCGTATGCCATGGAAAAAATCCAACACGGAAATCCGTCCGGAGGGGATAATACGGTTGTCTGTTTCGGCGGATTAGTTTGGTATAGGAAAGAGACCGATTTTCTGAAGTCTTTGTGGAATTTGCCGATAAAAAGCTATCACATCCCGAAATTCTTGCTGATGGATACCGGAAAACCGGTAGAGACGACAGGGGAAATGGTAGCGTCGGTCGGGAATTTATGTAACCAAAGAAAATCATTCGTTGACGATATATTTAACGATCAGGAATTTCAAACCAAACAGTTGTTAAGCGCTTTGAAATCCGGTGATACCGATAAGGTAATGGAAACGATTCGGATAGGAGAGGGGAATCTTGAAAAAATAGGAGTTGTCGGAACGCGCGCCCAAAAAATAATTGGTGAAATTGAAACAAGTGGAGGTGTCGCGAAAATCTGCGGGGCCGGGGGTTTTAAAAAGGGGAGCGGGATGATTCTTTCTTATCATCCCAAAATAAATAAACTGCGGGAGGTTGCTAAACTAAATTCTGTTAAAACATATCCAATCCGGTTCGAAGACGAGGGTGTACGGATTGAACATCAGGAGACTATATAATGGATAGGAACAAAATTACCATATCTGTTCCGGGCAAACTGCTGTTGTTTGGAGAACATGCGGTTGTTTACGGACATTCGTGTGTTTCTTCAACCGTGAATCAGCGTCTACAGGTTACGGTTGAAATAAACCGCGAAAAAGATCAGTTGGATATTCCCCAAAAAACCGACACACGATTTCTATTATCCGCTCTTGAAATTTTCCGAAGCCGTTATAATATTAATACTTTCGTAACCGTCACAACCGGTGATCAATTAACCGGGTACGGGTTAGGATCTTCATCTGCGGTTACTGTTGGCGTGATTCGCGGACTTGCCGAACTATTCGGAATTAAACTTAGCCATGAGGAATTGTTTGATTTGGCTTATCAGGCCATATTAAAGATTCAAAAAATTGCATCCGGTTTTGATGTTGCAACGTCAGTTTGGGGAGGAACGATTCTTTTTGATGGTCAAACGAAATCGGTCCAAACAATAAGTTCCGTGCAATTGCCCATTATGGTTATTTATTCGGGAAAGAAAGCTGATACCGTAAAACTTGTTAGGCAAGTTGCAGAATTTATAAAAAGAAATCCGGAACAAATAACCGGTCTTTTTTCTCAAATTCAATCCTGTGTTTCGGACGGAGCAGATGCAGTTCGGACAAACGATTGGAAAAAACTTGGAGAGACTATGACGGAAAATCATCACCTTCTTCAGAAACTTCAGGTCAGTACTCCGAAAATTAATTCTTTGGTAGAGGAGGCGATATCTGCCGGAGCATACGGAGCAAAATTATCAGGTGCCGGAGGAGGAGATTGTGTTATTGCCCTGGTTTCTGATCGCGATCGGAAACGTATCTCGGATGCCGTTACCAAAGTTGGCGGAATCGTATTGGATCTTGCGGTTGGAATACCATGAAAATCACATCAATTGCCCACTCCAATATTGCCTTGATAAAATTTTTCGGAAAATCCGATAACAATCTTCGTATTCCCACGAATAATTCGCTGTCTATGAGTTTATCCGCCGCGGTAACGATGACGACCGTTGAATTCTCAGATAACTATCCTGAGGATGGTATTCAGATGATAGGGGAAACATTGAGTGAAATTGAAAAAAACCGGATTATCCGTCATCTTGATAGAATCCGAAAGATTGCAAATAAAAATTTGAGTGCGAAAGTAGTAACGCAAAACAGTTTTCCCAAAAGTACCGGAATAGCATCTTCGGCATCGGGTTTTGCAGCCCTTACCGTTGCAGGAACAAAAGCAATTGGGCTTGATATGTCGGAAAAAGAACTTTCAACTCTCGCACGCTTGGCATCGGGATCCGCATGCCGTTCTATCCCTTCGGGATATGTGGAGTGGGAAAAAGGCAATTCCCATGAGACGTCATTCGCGCATTCGATCTATCCTCCCGGATACTGGGATCTCCGGGATTTGGTGGTAGTGGTGGAAAAATCGCCGAAAAAAATATCGACAAGCGCTGTTCACGAAATGGCAAAGACGAGCCCATTTTTTGTTAAACGATTAACCGGAATGGACGAAAAAATCAAATGTTTGAAAAACGCATTCGATAAGAAAAATTTCGAGATGTTTGGGGAGATTGTGGAACATGAAGCATTTAATATGCATGCGGTTATGATGACGATGAATCCTCCGGTCATTTATTGGACTCCTCAAACGGTTGAAATTATAATGGGGATTCACAATCTCCGGGCTCAAAAAATACCGGTATATTTCACTTTGGATGCGGGACCGAACGTCCATTGTATCTGCGAAGGGAAATATGAAAAGCAAATTTTGAGTTATCTTAAGCGTATGAAAAATATTCAGGAAATTATTGTTAACCATCCGGGTGAAGGGGCGTATCTATCAGAAGGGCATTTATTTTAACTTATGAAAAATATTTCTTTCTCGTCTGTTCCTACCCACGTGGCGTTTATTATGGATGGGAACCGACGGTGGGCGGAAAGCCAAAATCTCTCGCGGCTTGACGGGCACAAATTCGGGGAAAAACGCATAGAACCGTTAATTGACGCGGCGATTGAATTTGGTATCAAATATCTTACGTTTTGGGCTTTTTCGACTGAAAATTGGAGACGGACACCCGCCGAAGTGTATTATCTATTACAGCTTTTCCGGACGGAACTTGCTATACGCGTAGACCGGTTTCATAAAAAAAATGTCAAGTTAAACGTAATCGGCGATTTAAGCAGGTTTCCGGCCGATATTCAGAAAAAAGCAAAAGGTTGGATGGAAAAAACGAAGAATAATACAAAAATAACGGTTAATATGGCGTTAAGTTATGGAGGAAGAGACGAGATAATTCGCGCAATTATGAAATTGCACGGAGATTCCCAACTACCTATAATCAAGGACCAACTAACCAAAGAACTTTTTAGTGAATATTTAGATACGGCGGGACAGCCGGATCCGGATCTCCTGATACGAACCGGAGGAGAAAAACGGCTGTCAGGGTTTCTTCTGTGGCAGGCAGAATATTCAGAGTTATATTTTACGGATGTACTTTGGCCGGATTTCACGCCCCACGAATTTGAGGAGGCCCTCGCGGATTATGCCTCCCGTAAGCGCCGGTTTGGGAAATAACGGCGAAAACAGTATAATACAAGGATATATGGATCGGGAACGGCTTACTATCACTCTAAGAAAGAGCGTCCTTACGAAAATTGATGCATTTATTGACGGCACGAAAATCCGTAACCGGTCTCACGCGATCGAATTCCTCATTACCCAAAGTCTAACCCCAAAAGTTCGGCAGGCGATCGTTTTAGCCGGAGGGAAAGGTTTGCATATGCGTCCGTTTACTTTTGAGATGCCGAAAGGGCTATTACCCGTGGGTGGAAAACCCATTTTGGAACATATCGTTGAACTTCTGCGCGAACATGAAATTCGCGATGTAATTTTTTCAATCGGGCATCTGGGAGAAAAAATAGTAGAGTATTTTGGAGACGGAAAAAAGTTCGGCGTACGGATTTCCTATATTGAGGAGGAAAAACCTTCGGGTACCGGAGGCGCCGTATCGCTGTGCCGGAAAGCGATTACCGACGATACTTTTTTGGTTATTCACGGTGATATATTAGTAGGTATCAATCTGTCTGATTTAATTGCGTTCCACAAAGAGCAGGAAACAACGGCCACAATTGCATTGACGTCTGTTGTGGATCCGTCCAGCTTCGGTGAAGTGACGCTTAACGGAAGCAAAATTACCGCTTTTGTCGAAAAACCTGAGAAAGGCAAACAAACGTCCCAACTGATCAATTGCGGTGTATATGTGTTTAATAAGGATATCTTTGAATATATTCCCGATAAGGGGGTGTCCCAGCTTGAGGCAATTTTTCCCAAGCTTTGTTCACGTAGACAGCTTTCCGGATTTATGTTTGGCGGAAACTGGGTGGACGTGGGGACTCCGTCTTCGTACGAACAGGCTATTAAAGAGTGGGGTAGTCCGTCATAATCCTCTAAACTTGCATTCCTATAATCCTATGGTATACTAGATGAGTTATTAAACATTGTAATTGCTTGCCAGGTCGTTTGGCAGGATTACGCGAGTAGATAGGTAAGATTAAGATTCCTCAGAGTTTTTACTTCTTCCCTCGTCTATATACGCTAAACTATCCAACGTCTCATGATCGGTAAGGATTACAACTATTTTATTAAGTTTTCATAAGGAGGAATTCTTATGGCAAAAAATTTGTTTGTCGGAAATCTGCCGTTTGCAGCGACCGATGATCAGTTAAATCAGCTTTTTGCGCAAGCTGGAGCAGTACAAAGCGCAAATGTTATCAAGGACAAGTACACCGGCCGCAGTCGCGGATTCGGATTTGTCGAGATGTCTACCGAAGAGGAAGCGGCAAAGGCAATCCAGATGTTCAACAACTACAGCATGGATGGCCGAAACATCATTGTAAAAGAAGCTCTTCCCAAACCGACGTATCAAAATCGGGATGGTGGATCAAATCAATCATAAGATTGATTAAACACGAAAATTACACAGGCCCTCCGATTCGGAGGGCCTGTTTCGTTTTGTAGAAATCTGGGATATGATACCGATAGTAATATCTGCAGAGTATGAGCAAAACTAACGGAAAGCACATATGGTTTCATAAACTAACTTCAGATATTCCGTCTATTCTCATCATCGGCTTAATTCTCAGATTGATTATTGCACCGTTTACGTTGAATTGGGATCTTCGGGCAAATACGAAAGTGGCAATGAAGTTTGGTACGATTCCGCTCTCTGAATTCTATCAGGAGCCGCTTGCAGCGTATCCGCCTCTCATGTACGGGATATTAAAAAGCGCTTTGATCGTATCCGGTCCGTTTCTTCCTAGTAATTTTAATCAATGGCTTACCACGCCAGATTTGGACGCGGTTTCTGATTCCCGAATATTCCAAACCCTTTTTGTTTTAAAATTTCCGGCGATTCTCACGGATCTTCTTACCGGATATTTATTTTCCCAAATGGTGAAAGGGAAGTATCGCTTGGGTCTTTTGATTTATTGGATGATACATCCTCTAGCTCTTTTTCTTATTCCGGGATGGACCAATATTGATATGTTTCCGCTTTTGTTTATTGTCGGAAGTCTTCTCGCATTTAAAAAGAACCGAAATATTTTGTCAGCATTTCTCTTAGGTATCGCCTTTTCTCTAAAAGTATTTTCGATTTTTCTCATTCCGTTTTTAATTTTGACCCAACCGACGATAAGAAAAAAAATTTCCGTATTTTTTGCCAGTTTAATTCCCATCATCGTCGTGCATCTCCCGGTTCTATCGGTTCCGTCTTATTGGAGTCATGTATTTACCGGCGGGTACAGTAAACAAATACTTTTTTCTACAATCCCGATCGGATCGGATAGGGTCATTCTCTATGTGGTATTTTTGTATCTTCTACTTCTATTCCGTTTCTGGTTTTGCAAAGAAAAACGCGAACAGTATATTTCCTATCAGTTTCTGGCGCTAGTGCCGGTTTTCATATTCACCGCATTCAGCTATCAATGGATTTTATGGTTGTTCCCTTTTTTTGCATACTCATGGATTACCGTTCCCACTCTGCGCCTGACTCAGTTGATTCTTGTCGGTTGTTATTTTGGAATGATCCTTTTGGCGCAGCCGGTTATCAATATCGGATTATTGGTTCCGATTGATCCTACATTTTGGAGGACGGGGTGGTTTATAAAAACGAGATTTGGGGTGGAACAGTTATCAGGAATTGTTAATCTGTTAAATACGACTTTTGTTGCGTGTTTGGCGTGGATTTCGTTACAAACTATTAACCCTAAAAACAGGGGATCAAAAAACTAGCATGCAGCGGTTAGACAGTTTTCAGTCTTATGGCAGCAGTGTAATTTATGTGGGGAATCGCAATACGATAACGCAGACTGTTGTTCCCCAACACGATGGTCTCGTAGGGGTGCGTTTCCAGGTTTATAATCCGAATTTGGGAGGGCCGCGCAACTATTTTCTTAAGATTTTGGATGAATCCGGATCTTCTCTTCGCCTTATGCCGGTGACAGAATCCAATCTCGGATGGGGTGACGAATTCAGGTTTGATTTTCCTCCCATCTATCCTTCCCGCGGAAGGCCGTTCATTTTCGAATTCTCATCGTTTCAATCGGAATCAGCCGGTGATGTTGCGGATGGTTCATTGCTATTGAAATCAAATGAAAATCAATTATGGAATAGGGATATAACGAAATTGGAAGCAACGAAAAGTGATACGGTGAAAAAAACATCGATAGGCGTCGCGTACGATCCGGTAAATCGGTATTCTGATGGAACAGGACTTCTGAATAATCGGCCTTTTTCAGGAGATTTGAAATTCGAATTGTATTATTCAGTAAGTGCCGGAGGATTTTTACGGGATAGTGCCGGGGATTTTTTCCGGAGAACTGAACAAAGCCGGGGATTTTTTATTGTTTACGGTTTGATATTTGTGTTTCTCATACTTATGGTGGTTATTCGGATAAAGCATTTAAAAACGGGTCAAAGATAAAACGCATAGATTGATTCTTCCCAAGTCCTACACTAGACTGAAATTGTGGGAAATCCTTTATCGATTCTTACAAACCGAAGATTAGTGCTCATATTTGCCTATGCGCCGGCAGGTCTTGGGCACCTTCGAGTTACCGATGCGCTTTATCACGGATTGCCGAAAAGCGTGTCTCCTCTTCTTCTGGGTACCCAGGATAAATCGATTACTATCATTCACCGGTTTACGAGTATCCGTCCGATTTTCCGCGATTTCGCTGAATGGATGCAGCAAGGCTTACCGGAAAGCCTTTTTACCCGGTTTTACCGCTGGTATCTCCGGAATAATACCCAGATTCTTTTCGAGCAAATCCTTACCCTTCTTGACCAGCGGATCGATGTTCCCGATACGGTTTTGGTGGTAGCGACGCATTTCGGACTGGCGCATCAGCTCTGTGCCATAAAAAAACGGATTGAAACCGAGAAAAAAGTAAATGTCGTAGTAGTTGTCCAAGTAACCGATGACAGTCCTCAGCAATTGTGGTATGTACCCGGGGCGGATCTCACGTTTGTGCCAAGTCAAAGGACAAAAGAAGATCTGATGAGATTTGGAAAAAAGTCCAGTTTAGCTCCAATCCGAATCGTTGTCACCCCTTACCCGATAAGCCCACTTCTCGGGGAATCGTATACGCTTCGTCAAACGATGGAAAGGAAAGATCAACTGACGATATCAGGAAAATCGCGGATCCATGTCGCGGTTCCTATTTCAGGAGCGGCGGTCGGCATGGAATTCGTCACGAAATTGATTGATTCGCTTTACAGCAAATCACACCGGTTTATCTTCCACGTCATTTCAAAATCGTCACCATTCACCGAAGATTTTCTAAAAGAAATGATTGCGCGTTCCTATGTCGAACTTCATGTGTCTACCCATGATCGTCAGATTGTCGATGTTTATGAACAGGTTTACCGGCGGAATATCATATCTCTTGAAGTGACAAAACCCAGCGAACAGGCGTTCAAAGCTCTTTTGTGTACCCATCACGTGGGAGGCTCGATCCTTCTTTTTTCAAAACCCGTCGGCCGGCAGGAATACGATAATCTTCATTTTTTGAAACGTCATCAATTGTTGCCGGATGCTAAAAATTATCCCAAAATGGATCCTTTGTTCCAATCAAGTTCTGTCTATCAAAAAAATCATCATACTTGGAGAGGATTCCGGATTCCTGATGATCCGCTTATGGCGGCGGATGCAATATGGAAGGGGATTGAGACCGGCTTATTCAGCGATATGATACAGGATGTGGACCACTGTAAAAACCATATCCATATGAGTGAAGAATTAGGATCCGGAGGAGTGGCTCATTTTTGGAACGAAGTTGTAAATTTTTTATCAGAATCGCATTCTGTCGTTGACTAGAATTTCATTACAAGCACTTCCCATTTTCTTTCAATTCCAGTACAATAGGAATCCGATCATTAGATCGGTATTGATATATGTCACAAGAAACAAAACTGTTAATAGCCTGCGGATTGGTAACCGTTGCCATTATTGTCGGAGGGGTGTTATTTTACAGCAGCAAGAACCCGGCAGCCGGAGGGCAAACCACTGTTGATGCGTCCCTATTAATTCGTGACGACAGTTATAAAAGCGCGTCCGGTTCAGCGGCTGTTCCCGGTTCAGCTTCCGTTTCTGCAACGTTGGTGGAATTCGGAGATTTCGAATGTCCGGCATGCGGTGTTGCACATCCGATTATTAAAAAAATTATCAGTGATTATTCCGGAAAATTAGTCTACGTGTTCCGTCATTATCCTTTACCGCAACATAAATCCGCTCCAATTGCGGCTGAAGCTGCTGAGGCAGCTGGGGAACAGGGTAAGTTTTTCGAAATGCAGGATAAGCTATATGAAACCCAATCAGATTGGAGCGAGAAACCAAACGCGCTGGATTTTTTTACTGGATACGCTAAGGATATCGGACTTAATGTCGAGCAGTTTAAAAAGGATGTGGAAGCCAATAAATTTAAAGAAAAAATAAATAGAGATGTCGCCGATGGGGATCAGGTGGGTATCGACGCGACGCCAACGTTTTTTATCAACGGCCAAAAGTATTCAGGTTCTCTGACGGAAGACGGTTTTAAAACGGAGATAGACAAGGTTCTTAACAATCGGTAAATCAATTGGACGAAAGATAATACACGGTGCTTTGAAATAGTCCCCAGTATTTTTCACTCTTCACGTCTAATAATTTCAATCCAAGTTTTTTAAATGCAGCCTGCCATTGTAAGTTTGTTTTATTCGTATGGGGGTGATTGGAAAATTCCAGATTAAGCGCTGAGTCCATGAAATAGGTGGCATGTTTTTGAAAATTACCCGAGAATGTATCTTCCATGACGATGATTTTTTTGGATACCCGCTTTGCTTCTTTCAAAATCGCGCACGGATCCGGAGTATGGTGTAACACGGTTAATAGCAGAGAAACATCAAAGGTATGCGCAGAAAAAGGCATGCGGTTTCCGTCGTATACGATAGGTTTAACATCATCAAAAAGACTGTGGTTTACAATATCCAAAGGCGTAATATAAAACCCTTTGTCTTGGAGGGTTTTTGTAATATGAGATAGTCCGCAACCGATATCAAGAATTTTATCGTGTGTATTAATATACGGAGATATTTTTCGGATAACATCTCCCGTCCGTCCCCATAACGCGGTTTTCAGCGCAGAACGTACCATGGGATTTTTCTGTATGAGAGATGTGATCATTGGGTCGTTTTTATCCGGAATGCTCGGGTGGCAGAACCACCGTTTGCGAGTTTTGCGGTGAATACCAGGCGAGAGTTTGCGAGGTTTGAATGGTAAGTGCAGACGGCTGTGGAACAGGTGCCGAAGAGGAGTTCGCGGTTAGAACTCGGATCGTTTCCGGACGTTATGGTTCCTCCTGCTCCCTGGGGTTGACCATTGGTGGTATAGGTAAACGAATAGGATACGGATTCGATTCCGCTAAAATTCGTAAACGAGAATAAGATGCCTCTCCGATCCGGACGGAAGCGTACCGAAACAGGAATAACAAATCCTCTGCTTGTGGTTTTTCTCACTGCAGCTTTTTTGGCGACAAACGGTTTTGCTGCATGAACGGGAGTTGTTCTGGTGAAAAAACAAAGTACCGATAAACTTATAACCAGTACTGCGATTTTATTTGTCATGACTTGTATTGTATACCAACAAAGGGATGGGAATCCATATGATTAGGCTTCTTTGAAATATCATCCGAGGCTGTTATACTTATACCCATCTCGCTCCGGTCTGTACGCTAGCGAAGCGAATTGGAGGGGTATATACTGGAAAAATATTATATAATCCAAAGTTTTTTTCCGGTGTATCGCTATCATGAATCGAAAACTCTTTATTATTATTTTAGCAGTATTACTTCTTCTTTCTGTTTTGGGAGGCGGAGCATATCTATATCTTAAATCGTCACAAAATCCGGTATCACCGGTCGTGATTTCTACGGTTTCGCCGACGCCCGAACCGGTAAGCGAATGGAAAGATCAGGCGCAATTTACTTTTAGTTATCCCGAATCCCTTACCGTTGATCCCCACCCTGAAAATATGACAGATTATGCACAGGTAGAATTGAAATCCGCATCGCACTCAGGAAGTCTGACGATATGGGTGAAAGATACGAAAGCGGAAACCATTGACGATTGGATTACTCAGAATAAAGTTGAAGGATCTCTGGATTCTACGTTGGGAGGAGCGGATGCGAAACGATTTATCGACAGTTCGGATAAAGAAGTGATGAGCGTTGCCGGTCTTCAATTCGGATATCTCTATCGGGTGGATGCGAAGCTTACGGATCGTGATTTTTGGAACCGGGTTTCCGATACGGTGCTGGAATCGTTTAAATTCACGGAAAATACGGATACAGCTGCATCTTCTTCATCGGGTTCCGATGAAACCTATTCGGAAGACGCCGGAGCAGGAGATGAGGAGATCATCGAGTAATCGACATCTATGGTTCAAGTTTTTTTTATCCTCGGACGTAATCCCGCATTATCGATTGCTGAAATCGTTTCCGCTCTTAAACATGTCGGGGTGGGGGAGGAGCCGAAAGTTTATTCCCGGGAGATTCTAATTGCAGAAATTCCGGATACGGTAGATATTGTTTCTTTGTACCAGAAGCTGGGGGGAACGATAAAAATCGGAACCATCGTGAAGTCGATCAGTCTGGATGAAAGCGAAGATGCGTTAGAGGGGATAACCAATGCGGATTTTTTGAAGAACCAAGTTATAAATTCCAGTGGCGGTAAACTCCGGTTTGGCATTAGTATTTATAATTTGGATGCTCCTCCCCAATATGTCGCACAATTATGCAGAAAAACAGGGGAATTATGTAAGTCGATAAAAACAGAATTAAAATCAGTTGGAATCAAATCGGGATTCGTTCTTTCAAATGACCGTTTTTTAAGCAGTGTTACGGTTGTTAACAACGGAATGCTTACGGACGGTTTTGAGTTGGTTTTATGTACGTCAGGACGGGAAATTCTGGTTGGAAAGACACTCGCTGTTCAAGAATTCGGCCGGTTCACCTTCCGGGATATGGGGAGACCTGAAAGAGACAGGAAATCAGGTATTATTCCTCCGAAACTTGCCCGGATTATGTTGAATTTGGCCGGAGCCTCAGAGCACTCCGTAATCCTGGATCCTTTTTGCGGCAGTGGAACCATTCTTATGGAGGCTGTTATGTTGGGATGCCATCATATCATGGGTATTGATATCAGCGAGAAAGCTGTTACGGATACCAAAACAAATCTGCGGTGGCTGTTTGATCACACGAAAGATCTGAACCGGCTTCAATTTTCGATCAACATCAATCAGAAGGATACGCGGACACTTTCGGCCTATTTCCCCCGCGGTATTATCAGTGAAATTGTGACGGAACCCTATTTGGGTCCTACTCTTCACCGAAGCGCGGATGACGTATTTGTTGACCATGCCTTTCAAGAACTTGCTCCGTTATACCGGGATGCCGTTTCAAGTTTTTCACATGTGTTAAAACCCGGCGGAATGGTTGTAATGATTTACCCGGCGTTTAATGTAAAAGGAGCTATGCGGTTTTTGGATCTGATAACTCCGCTTAAGTCTATGGGGTTCAGCCAAGTTCCGTTGTCTTTAAGCGGTGGTAATGAAAATTTATTTCCAGAGATTACGGATCGCAAAACCATAATTTACGGGAATCGTGAAGATTTTGTCCTTCGGGAAATCGTTCGGTTTCAAAAAAATGTATAATACTATCTGACGTATGCCGAATTTCGGTTCAACATTCAAACTGATTCTTTTTTTGGCAGTAGCCGTTGGTACATTTTTGCTTTATGTTCTGTATCTTATTTTTGTTCAACCGATTCCGGTAACTCTACATTAGATAGACAGCATTTCTGAAAGGAGATTTATGTTAAAAGACGATATTCAAGCACGTATGCAGAAAAGTATGAAAGAGCATAAACCATTAGATGTCAAAGTGCTGAGGTTTCTTCTCTCACAAATAAACTATGAAGAAATTGCAAAGCAAAAACCGTTGACGGATGATGATGTTCGACAAGTTCTTGCCAAAGAAGTAAAAAAGAGAAAAGACGCCATCGAATTATTCAAAAAAGGAAACCGATTGGAAACAATTGCGGATGAAGAAACACAGATTGCAGTTATTCAATCCTATTTACCCAAAGGACTGTCTGAGGAGGAAGTAATTTCAATTGTCGACCGTGTGATTGGTGCTGCCAGCGATACTTCAAATCCCGGCAAAATTATTGGCCAGGTAATGGCTTCTGTAAAAGGCCAAGCGGACGGAGCTCTTGTATCCCGATTGGTTCGCGAAAAACTCGCGAATTCCTCACACTAATTTTTTAACGTTTTTCCTTACCTGCATATTCATAGATGAAATAATGCAGGATACTTATCACAAATCCCAAAATTACGGCATACAAAAACGAGCTTAAACCAAATCCGGAATAAACCGCTGCTCGGGCAATAATCCAGATTGCAACCGTAGCAACAAGTCCATTTATGAGAATTTGAGTTACAGAGCTATCAAAGAATCTTCTTTGTCCGGACAGTATCGATGCGGTAGCTTTTAAAACGATTGTGACCAGTAATGCAGCTAGGATTCCCGAAACGATCGGATACATCAAATTATTTCCTAGGACAACACTGTTAGGAATGGCAAACGAAAAAAGAAAAAACAGGATAGCAATCCCGATTACCGTATATCCCCAGACCATCGGTGTATTTTTTTTGTTAGTCAAAAAACTCACCCCCTTCTTCTGTGCAATTAATTCCAGTCTAAACGGTTATGGATTGAATCGCAAATGGGCCGGAAATATTTTCGTGCGAAAGGAACAGATAAAATGTTTTCTTGATGTTTTTAGTCTATTTAAAAGTATTAAAAGATTAATTGTTGCGAAGCAGAGTCGCTTAGTGTATAGTACCAATATTATGCCAAAGAAAAATCACAAGTCCGTTAAGACAGTTGTCTCCAAAATTACCGAGAATCCGTCTGTTACAGTCAAGGCTTTTGAACCGTCAAAACGCTCTGTCTCACTCTTTCGAAAAGTATTCACCGTACGGAATTCCATTGTCATCGGTATTCTGATTGTTATTCTTCTTGTCTGGAGATTTCGAGGATTTTTTATTGTTTCAACAGTAAACGGAGAGCCTATATCCCGTCTCGAGTTATACGAAGTTCTTTCTCAACGCTATGGTTCCCAGACGCTCGATAATATGATTAGCGAACGTTTGATTCTTGCCGGTACCAGACAGAAAGGCGTATTTGTCACATCCCAAGAAATTGATTCAAAAGAAAAAGAAATTGAGGAACGGTTGAAGGGTTCCATGACATTGAAAGACGCACTCGCCGCTCAGGGTATGACGGAGCCGATGTTTAGAAAACAAGTGGAAATTCAACTCGCAGTAGATAAAATGTTCACTCAAGATAGTACCGTGTCATCCAAAGAAGTCGACGATTATATTTCCCAAAACGCCGAGACATATAAAAATGCTACCGATCCAGCCGCCACTCGTGAAGAAGTAACCGGAATTCTGAAACAGCAAAAGGTGAGCGACCTATTTGAAAAATGGTTTACGGAACTCCGCCAGAGCGCAAAAATAGAAAAAAGTATCTAAGGACAGAACGCGCAATGAATCCGTCAGCTAAACCTCACTTGAAAGATTTTATCGGTTATATCGTATTGATTATCGTTGCTGTGGCGGTAGTCTCATTATTATTTTCAACCGACCGCTCGGTAAAACCAAAAGAAACCAATTCAACAGTCGATAAGACCGCGACCGCATCCAATTCGGCTAACATGAAACACTACGCCTCCAAACCAGCTCTCACGATTAATCCTAAAAAATCATATAGCGCTACGATTACGACTGATAAAGGCGTGATGAAAGTGGAATTATTCGCTTCAGAAACTCCCGAAACCGTAAATAATTTTGTATTTTTGTCAAAGGACCATTATTACGATAATACTATTTTCCACCGCGTAATTAAGGATTTTATGATACAAGGCGGAGATCCCAAAGGCGACGGTACTGGGGGACCCGGTTATACATTTGATGATGAGAAAATTACCAGAGACTATAAACGGGGTACTCTTGCTATGGCGAATCGCGGATCAAACACGAACGGAAGCCAGTTTTTTATCATGCATAAGGACTATGATCTTCCGAAAAATTACGTTATTTTTGGTCAGCTGACCGACGGTTTTGACGTATTGGATGCGATAGCTACATCAGAAGTTACGGATAGCGGATCCGGCGAATCGTCCAAACCAATGACTCCGGTAAAAATAGAAAAAATCGATATCCTCGAAAAATAAAACATCAAAAGTATTTTTTTCGGTAAACAATTCAAATAGGGTATAATATTTCAATATATGGGACTTAGGGGTATTACCATTGCGGCATCAGGAGTAGTTCTAACGCTCGTCGGATCCGTCCCTATGTTCCAGGGGTCCAAAATTCCACCAGCAACCGACCCTGTTCTCAATACATCAAATCCTCAAGTTGCATTCGAATTACAAGTAAACGCTTCCACTCCCTCTGCTGCTCCCCGTTTCAGTGCGACATTTTTATCTGATCCTGGAAATTATGTATTTATTTCAGAAACCCCGGTCCCTTCTCCGACTCCCCGCCCGACCGCGACTCCCACTCCGGTTCCCGTGATTCCGGTCAACGACGGGCAGATGAATGAATGGTTTGACCGCTACAGCAGTTACTATAGCGTGGACAAAGAATTGCTGAAAAGAATTGCCTATTGTGAATCCCACATGAATCCTTCAGCAATAAGTAAATATTACGGGGGAATGTTTCAGTTCTCGGTTAATTCGTGGATCGCGGTCCGGAATCGGATGAATATGGATCCCAAACCTGATCTTCGATTTAATGCGGAGGAAGCGATTCGAACCGCAGCATTCAAGATATCAACCGACGGATCTTCCGCGTGGCCCAACTGCAGAAAGTAATATTTTTTTATTGGAGGGGAACTGCGTTTGATATATCCTTCTGGTCGGGAAATTCAGTTCTGAGACGTTCCACATCTTCTCTATCCAGGGTCCAACCGATTGCTTCTAAATTCTCTTCCAGATTTTTCCGGGACCGCATTTTTACCAAAGTTACGACATTCTGTTGGGATATCAGCCAATTGATGGCAATTTGAGCAGGAGTTTTTTTGTATTTTTTTCCCATCAGGTCAAGAATTTGAATTCCGGATTTTGTCAGTGCCCCCTGTTGAACCGGACGCCATGCAATCAACATTACGTCGTTTTTCTGACAATAGTTTAGAACACCTGCGCGCTCCGGTTCCCGGAAGATGAGATTGTAATGGACCTGGGTAGCAACAATTTTATTTCGGGTTGCCGCTTGCGCTTTTATCATCCGGTCCTTTGTAAAATCGCTGACTCCGATATTTCTGATAAGTCCCTCTTTCTTCAGTCTGTCCATTGCTCGCATCGTTTCCGCAATCGGCACTTTGGGATCCGGCATATGAATTAAATACAAGTCCAGATAGTCTGTTTTTATCCGCCGGAGACTTCCTTCACAGGCTTTTAAAACGTCATCATATTTCAGGTGTGTTTTCCATACTTTGGACACGATGAATAATTTATTTCTTCGGTGTCCTTGTATGGCTTCTCCGACAAATTTTTCGGCAAACCCGTCCGCATATCGTTCTGCGGTATCGATGTGAGTAATACCTGCGTCAATTGCATTACGAATTGCTTGAATATCCAGGGAATCATTATTTTCCGGGTTCCGGTGATCGTCCCCGCCCATCTTCCATGTACCGATTCCAAATGCCGGCATCGTAAATCCGGATTCCAATTTTTTCAGCGGAATATTAATCATAATCTATATATCGATGTATGTTGTTTATTCTTTAGTTGGCCACGAAGAAGTGATCAACGGTTTATTGGACGGATTCAGTTGCTGGTATATCTCTTCGGTAATAAACGGCATGAAAGGGTGGAGAAGTTTTAAACTTCCGGTAAAGATGGATATTAAAAGATCTAATCGTTCTTTATCTCCGTTATGGAGGAGTTCCTTTGATTGCTCAATAAACTTATCGGCAAATGTGTGCCAGATAAATTCGTAGATCTTTTCCGCAGCCTGGCCGAATTTATAGGATTCAATATCCTTGGAAATACTTCGGACCAGCAATTGATATGTTTTTTGCATTGCCATATTTTCTTTATTTAACCGTTTGACAGCCGGGGTTTTCGATAACGCCATGGTTTCCTGATTCATTTTGAGAAAACGTCCTATATTCCACAATTTGTTGGAAAAATTCCGCATACCGCGGATACGGTCTTCGGATAATGCGAGGTCAGTACCCGCCGCGGTTCCATAGACTAACGCAAATCGTAAAGCATCGGCTCCATAGAGATCAGTCATTTGAAGGGGATTGATGACATTTCCTTTGCTTTTACTCATTTTTTGGCCTTTGGAGTCTCGGATAAGTCCGTGGAGATACACGGATCTAAACGGTACGTCTTTCATGACATACAAACCCAACATAATCATCCGGCAGACCCACCAGGGTAGAATGTCATAACCGGTTTCCATGACCGACGTGGGATAAAAATAAGACAGGTCGTTTTTCGAATTAGATTCAAGAGTAGCAAATGGCCATTGGCCGGATGAAAACCAAGTATCAAAGGTATCAGTGTCCTGTGTTAAATTAGTTCCCTTACATGTCGTACATTGTTTTGGTACCGAACCGTCGGTTACAGTCCATACCTCTTTTCCATTTTTACTGCAATCATTACAAATCCACGCCGGTATCCGGATTCCCCAGACAATTTGGCGTGAGATGTTCCAATCATGGAAATTGGTCAGCCATCGTATGGCAGTTTTCGTAAACCGTTTTGGTACAAACGTAATTTTTTTCTTCCGGATCGCATCCGCTGAGGATTTGGTTAAGGGAGCTACACGGATATACCATTGCGGAAGAGGTAAAGGTTCGATCACGCGTCCGCATTTATAACACGTTCCGACGTTGTGGATATAATTCTCATCAATATGATCTATCAAACCTTTGGCTTTCAAATCTTCTACGACTTTCGCGCGTGCGGCCATTACATTCATGCCTTTATACGGACCTGCCAAATCGGTAAGTTTTCCGTTATATCCGATGACCAGTTTCATCGGGAGGTGATGCCGAACTCCCATTTCAAAATCCGCCATATCGTGAGCCGGAGTAACTTTTACTACTCCGGTTCCGAATTTGGGATCAACGGCTGTATCGCCAATTACAACGATTTTAAATTTCCCTATCAAACCCTCCACTTCGATTTCTTTTCCTATCCAATCCTTATACCGTTTGTCCTTGGGATGTACGGCGACTGCCGTATCGCCGAATTTCGTTTCCGGCCGGGTGGTAGCTAAAACAAACGGTCCGTATTTCAGGTAATAGAGCGGATCTTTACGTTCCACATATTTAACTTCCAGATCCGAAAAACTCGTTCCATCACGCGTGCAGTAGTTAACCAGACGTTGACTCCGGTAAATCAAACCCTCGTTGTACAATTTGTTGAATGTCCGATAAACAATTTTGACAACTCGGGGATCAAGGGTAAACATTTGTCGTGTCCAGTCCAACGAAAATCCCAGTCTGCGAAGCTGGTGTTCCATATTCCCCCGATTTTTGTGTACGAAATCCCAAATCATCTTGTAGAGTGTTTCGCGGGGGAAATCGAACCGGCTTTTATCTTCTTTGGCGAGATGTTTTTCAAAAACAAACTGTGTTTCAAAACCTGCGTGATCCGCCCCGGGAAGCCACAACGTGGAATCCCCGAGCATCCGGTGATACCTAACCATGATATCTTCGATGACGTACATGGAATGTCCCATATGGAGATCTGCATTCGCATTCGGCGGCGGCAAGATAACAGTGAATGGTTTTTTCTCAGGATCAGTTTTCGGAGTAAAATACCCGGATTCTTCCCAGAATTTATACCATTTTTCTTCAACTGATGTGTGTTGGTATGTTTTTTCCATAACTTTAAAAAGTTAAAAATCAAATGAATTTATAGGGACAGCTCGAATTATATCTGTCTTATGATTCCAGTTCAATCTCCACATCCGGATCGGCCTGAACATCCTTCCACGGAACCGGATGGTTATGAAAATATGCAAAACTTGCAATTGCGGCACCATTATCCGTGCATAAATTTGGTGACGGTATGTAGGATTGAATATTTAATTCCAGATTTTTTATTCCTGATTTCATTTTCTCTGTTAATCTTTGGTTTGCTGCAACTCCTCCTCCCAGGAGAATAGATTTTACGTTGTATTGTTCGGCCGCGGATATCGTCTTTGCCACCAATATGTCCGTAATGCTTTCCTGGACTTCATATGCTAATTGTGATTTTGTATTATCGTTGAATTGTTCCGCTTGTTTTAGCCGGGCTACTTCCCGGATAATAGCTGTTTTCAGGCCGGAAAATGACATGTTTAGGTCTTTCGAATTTAACATAGGACGGGGGAGCCTCTGAATTTTGTATTTAGTATTGTGTATTTTGTATTCAGAAGCGATTCGTGCAATTTCGGGACCACCCGGATAACCAAGTCCTAGGAGGCGTGCGGTTTTATCAAATGCTTCTCCGGATGCGTCATCAAGCGTGCCTCCTATCCATCGTAATTCATGATGGTTTTTCATGAAGAATAATTCAGTGTGTCCTCCGGAAATAATGAGAGCAATAGCCGGGAATTCAGGTTTTTTCTTTTCAGTCAGCCAATTCGCATAGATATGGGCAAATATGTGATTAATGGGAATAATCGGTTTTCCGGAGACGAAAGACAACGTTTTTGCCGTTTCTACGCCGATTAATAATGATCCGATGAGTCCGGGTCCGGTTGTCACGGCGATGGCGTCAATATCTTCCATTGTTGCGTTGGAGCATTGTCTCATCGATTCGTTTAATACCGGTATCATGCACCGGACCTGTTCCCGCGCGGCAACTTCAGGAATAATTCCGCCGGTTTTATCATGAAGTTCTTTTGAGGAAGAGATGATATTAGTCAGGATTTTAGTTCCGTCTTCAACAATGGCGACAGCTGTCTCATCGCAGGATGTTTCAATACCAAGAATTTTCATAATTGATAAAAACGGAAATTTATTTCAAATTTAAAATTGAAAATTGTTGATGGTATTTTACCAGAAAGTCCCGAGCGAAGTCGAAGAATCATCCGATTCCAAGTAACATAGCGAGTTTTGAGGAGGAATAGGTTTTAAAATGGGGTATTATTACTAACTTTGCTTTTATATCCAATGCCTGTTCTTGTTTCTTTGCGACATTCGGATCGTGTTCCGTTAATGAAACAACTGACGGCTGGATTGTTTTAATGATATTTTTATATCCCTTATCGTCGATCTCAGGAGGAAGAAGGAGGACGGAATCCACGCTTCGTATTGCCGCAAGCGTTTCAGCACGTTCGTTTTGGTCAAAAAGCGGACGGTTATTTCCTTTCAGTTGTTTTACGCGCGTGTCACTTTCGAGAAGTACCATAAGATGGTTGCCGTGTTTTTTGGATTGTTGCAAGAATTTGATATGACCGATATGAAGTATGTCAAAGCAACCGCCGACAAGAACGATGATTTTATTTTGTCGGCGTAATTTATTGGCGTATTGCTCTATTTGGTTTGCGTCAACTATCATAGTTCTCAATTCCTAATTACTCTAATTTCTAAGTCTAAACAAATCCCAAATAAAGAAAATGAAAAAAATTTGAACATTTCTTTCTTCAGTTAGAACACTTAGAGATTAGATCAATTATGGTCTTTTTCTATTCTTTTGTTCCATGTAAGAAAACCGCCTGCCAGGGTTTATAGTTTGATAAATAAGTTTTTTTGAAAATCTCTTCACCGCCGCGTGTCACCGTATAATCAAATGTTACCCGTGCTCCCCATGCTTTCCAGTCTACCTGTTTTACCGTGCCTTTGGGGAGTGTGGGATCATCCTGGTTAAGATCAGGGGGAGGTTCCATCTGGGAAAGAATTACGGGTTTTGAAATTTCCGCTTTTCGGCCATCGTTTTTACCGTACATTTCGAATGCAAGAGAGTAATTAGCTATATCCAATTTCGTTTGAATAAGAATATAGTTTGGAGTATCGTTGGTGAATTTGAGATCGTAACTGGGTGAATAAACAGTTGCATCCAACCCTGGTCCGGAGTCTTGTTCATAGTAGCTGACGCGGTAAGCATGGGCATTTCTCTCAACAATCGGTAAGCCTGTTTTCATCGCAGCCCGAAACAGGGTTGTAGATACCTGGCATACGCCTCCTCCGTCGCCGAGAACCGTGCGTCCTTCTTTGATAATATAAGCGGGTTGGTATCCGGTTGCTGCGGAAATATCTCCGATCGCGTCGTTAAATGAAAAGGTTTCTCCCGGAGCGATTAACCGGCCGTTAAGTTTAGATGCCGCGAGTTCAATGTTATGAACGCGTCCGGCAATCGATCCGGCAAATTTAGAACTGCCTACGGCCAAAAGTTCTGTAATTCCGAATTGATTTGAATTCTCTGTCGTAACGCGCGGTTCTACAGGTTCAACAGGCAGGTTGACCGGAATGCTTGCCGGCGGGTTATCGTTGCTGCCCAGTTGCTCCAGATATGCAACGATAGTGTCTTTTGTTTTTGCCGTATCCAGTTTTTTTCCAGGACTGGATGTGCGGAATGTAGTTACTTTTCCTTTTTCAAACTGAAATAGGGCATCCTGGGGTGCGACATCAATACCTTCAGCAAGAGATTGCAGCATCTCGTTCAAATATCCGTCATTATATCGGAGAAGACTGATAAGAGGAATTCGTCCGGTAATCCCTTGCCATTTCCGATAAGTGTCTCCTAACAGATTTCCGTTTCTTCCGACGGAATATGCTTGGGTGGCAGCTAATTCGCCGTCGTAGGATGATGCCAAATCAGTTGCCGAAACGGTTGCGGTTTTGCTGTCATAGAGAAGCGTAAAATTGGTTCGGGAGACCCGGTTTGTTTTTTCCTGGAAATAATTCTTTACATCTTCGGGAGTTTTTCCTTCAAAGGAAATACCGTCAATGGTTACACCCGGATAAATTTTACCGGAATATTTTTGTTCGAATTGGTAGATTCTATAAATTGCGGCAAGTCCGATACCAATAATTCCTGCAAAGATGAGGAGCAGGATAAACGGAATCGTGATCCGGAATGTTTTTTCAGGCAAAATTTCCGGAATCGTTTTGCTGGGGGTCGTTTTTTTCTTGACCATGCGTTTTTCTGCGGTTATCATAGCATAAGATGAATGATTTACCAATGAACCAACCCCCCTCAAACAACACTGAAAATTCCGGTGAAATTTACGGAGGAAACCCGGTTGAATCTGCGTATCAATCGGCTACGGAAATTGAAGGCGGACAAAATCAACCCACTGTTCCGTTCCAGCCGGAAGCTTCAGCAGCGGGGGCGGATATCGGGTCATCGGGAGTTCAGTCGAGCGATACGGGAATGATGGCTCCTCCTCCTTTTGCTGAAAATAATAAAAAGAAATTTTTTGTCGTCGGACTATTTGGAGTCATCTTTCTGCTTATAGTTTTTCTCCTGATTTCTTTTATTTCTTCCCGACTCCGGAAGGGTTCCACGGGTTCATCCTCCATAACCCTTCAATATTGGGGTCTATGGGAAGAGAAAAATCTTATTCAGCCCATTATTGATGAATACCAAAAATCCCATCCGGGCATCACGATTAATTATTCCCGGCAGGATCCGATCGATTATGGGCTACGTTTGCAAAAAGCAATTGACCGAGGAGAAGGTCCGGATATATTCCGATTCCACAATACCTGGGTTCCGGCATTTCGAAACGAGCTTGCTGCCATGCCCAAGACCGTGTATTCCGACGATGAGTATAAAAAAATATTTTATCCGATCGCGGAAAAAGATATGAAATTGGGTAGTAGCTATTACGGCATTCCGCTTACGATTGACGGTCTCCTGTTGTTTTATAACGAGGATATTTTAAACAGCGCGAACGTGAAACCGCCCAAATTGTGGGACGACATGGTAAAAAGTGCCCGTAAAATAACGGTTCGGGAGGGTGCCCGAATTGCAACAGCAGGTGTTGCTTTAGGAAACGCCGAGAATATTGAACACTTCAGTGATATTTTAGGTCTCCTCATGCTTCAAAACGGAACGGCACCGCTTACGTCACTGGATGCATGTTTTCAGGACGGAAAGCGGACAGCTACAACGGCATGCGGTGTAGAAGCGCTTTCATTCTATTGGCAGTTTGCCGTATCGCCGAATCAAACGTGGGATGAAACCTTTGACAATTCAATCCTTGCGTTTGCGGGCGGGAAGGTGGGAATGATTTTTGCTCCGAGTTGGCAAATTTTTACGATCAAAACAATCAATCCCAATCTGAAATTCAGCGTCGCAAATGTTCCCCAGTTGCCGGGTATTGAAGGCAACCAGCCGCCGCGCGTAGAAATGGGGACCTATTGGGCTGAGGGGGTATCTGCGAAAAGCAAAAACCAGGCGGCCGCATGGGAATTTCTTAAATACTTAAGTCAGCCCGAAACATTGCAAAAACTTTATGAGCTGCAGATGAAATCCCGTGGACTTTTTGGCGAAGCCTATCCGCGTCAGGATATGAAGGATTTGTTGAAAGATAATCCCTATCTGTCTCCTATTGTAGACGCTGCCCCCTACATGCAGTCATTTCCGGCTTCGTCACGTACGAGGGATGGAGATGGTCAGTTCAATAGTGTATTAATTCAATATCTCAAAAACGCCGTGAATTCATTAGCCAAAGACACCAGTCCCGAAACTGCCTTGAATACGGCCAATCAGGGGTTCCACCAAGTCTATCAGCGCTATGGTCTTGAAACTGCCTCGTCTGCAAGTCCGTAACCAGATCATGAACAGTTATCGGTCTCTCGTATCCCTTTCAATCCTGAAAACCGTGTCTTATGCGGATGTGTTTGACTATCCGCTTACGATGATGGAAATCTACCGGTGGCAGATTAGATCGTACTTTCCCCTGGAAACAATCCGGAAAACGGTTTCTGAAATGAAAACGATTGTACGGAAGGACGGTTATGTCTGTATGAAGGGAAGGGAAAAAATATTCGGAATAAGGAAAAACCGGAAAAAATTTACGGAGGGAAAACTGATTAAAGCTAGAATGACGGTCTCTCTTCTTTCGAAAATTCCGACCGTTCAATTTGTCGGGTTGACCGGAGCGCTAGCGATGGAGAATTCCGATTCCGATGACGACATTGATTTATTGATAATTTCCCGTTCAGGATTTCTCTGGACTACAAGATTTTTCGTTACGTTTCTACTGGATAGACAAAACCTCAGGAGAAAGCCCGGGGACAGGACGTACAAAGATAAAATCTGCCTCAACATGTATATGGATGCAAAATGTTTGACTTTGCCTAGAGAAGAACATGATCTCTACTCTGCCCATGAAATTCTTCAAATGAAGCCGCTTGTTAATAAAAATCATACCTATGAACAGGTATTAAGCGCAAACTCGTGGGCAAAAAACTATTTACCGGTTGTCTGGAAAGAAAAACAATCAACGCCGAAGGTTTCAGTTGATAACTATGAGGTGGCTCCGTTATGGAAGCCATTTGAACAGATTCTAAAGCAATTACAGATAGGGTATATGGGAAAAAAACGTACGTCGGAAGTGATTACGGATACCTTTGTCCGTTTTCATCCCTTCGATGCGCGGAAATGGATAATGAAAAAGTATTCATCGGAAATCCCCAAAAACTTGACAAAGAGATAGACCTATAGTAAGATACACCCCATACGATTATTCGGTGGGATTTTTATTTTAAATCTTACTATGACCATTCAAGAAACCCTACCAGGATCTGTAAATCAACCACCTGATTCAGTTCAACCGGTTCCGAATGAACAGAAACCCAGTTTCGAGCCTCCTTTTATCGGAAAACTTGACGTACCATCAAAGGGATTTGATGGACTTGGGAGAGTAATCTACGGTTTTGTAAAAGTACCGGTTGCTTTCATTCGCGATAACCCTTCATTTGCAAAAGGCCTAGATGATGATGGGAAAGAAGCTCTTGAGAGATTATTGGGTCCAAATAAAGATACGAAAGAAGCACAAGTATCCCTATTTATGCACAGAACCGCTATGTTGTCTGACACGCTTAAAGCCGGTTTTGAGCTTGTTCCCGTTGTGATAGGTTATAATCCTCAAAGAAAGTCATTATATATCCAGGAAGCGGTGACTCCGGCTGATTATCGTCAAATGAAGGAAGAGGAATATAATAGAGGAGCACAAGAACGGTTAAAGACGTCTACTCGAAATGCTTTTTACGTTGCTGCCAGAAAAGCTATAGAAGATCTTCATCTTCCCCATATAACTTCCACGCTCATCGACGAATTAGTACAGGGTTCACTTCTTTCCGTCTCCAAACCGGAGGATGATTTTCCTTCGACTCTTGATAGGGTTAGAAGAAACGCTGAATTTCGGGAAAAGGTAATTGTTTTTGAAGAAAACCGTCCTGTATTAGAAGTTCAAGCGCGAGAAATTGCTACAAGAATAGGAGGACGTGTAGATTCAGAAAAGGGAAGCGTAAAGGTTTGGTTAGAGTTGCCAAAAGACATATATGATAAGGCTGACAAAGCATATCAAGCATGTATTGAGATCGAAAGGACATTAGCGAACGAAAGAAATTTTTTTGGAAAAGAAACAGGAAAATTTTCCGGAGCAACTATACACAGATATCGGGAATCGTCAGAATCCGACGCATACTCAAACCGAGGAGGGAGTGAATGGGTACAGACCGATGTGGTTGAGGAACCCTATAAACCGGTGGAAAGTCACTTGATGTGGTCACAAAGTGTAACAGATGATCCGGTTGATCGGGTAAGTGATTGGGAATCAGTACAAGCATCAATAAAAGTACTAGATGGATGGGAGGTAAAAGAGCAAGCTGCTCAAGAATATCTTGAAGCATATCGGAAAGAGAAAGAGCAAGATTCAGATAGGAGACAACGATTAGCGGCAGACTTGAAACTTCTTACCCAAAAAGAACCGTTGCCGCAGGCAGATGTATCCTACAAAGAAGCCAAAACGATGGAATGGTTAGGAATCCCGGTGACGGTATATTCGGAGATTTATAATCCAGGTGGTCGTCAAGGTCCTCAAACGATTCATCATTGTGTTGTTACTTTCTCGGATGGAAACCACATGATAGATCTGGTTGATTTTCCGGATAACTGGGTGCGAGAGAATTTTTTTCCTATTCATACACAAGCGCGGGAAGCGTGGGATAGAAAACAACCTGAAAGAGCGGTGGTGAAAGATGAGACAAAGGAAGAAGCTGTGGAACGATTAACAAAAGCGGAATCATTAGTGGAAGACTCTTTACCAGAGATACCTGGTGTCACGTGGGACGTAAGTTATCTGGGTATTCGCGGTTTAGCGGATGTAGGAAGAGATGCGCCTTTAGCTCAACGTCCGGAAATATCTGGAGCAATGGAAGACAGTATATATTATACTCATAAACTAATGATGATGATTCCGGGAGCTGATCCTGTGAAGGTTGGGACTATAGGAATCCGTCCAGCAAATAGAGGTCCTGGATTTGTTGCTGAAGTATATGGATTTCCCAATAAATATTCAAATCCTTCAAATATCATAGAAGATTTGTGCAAAGAGCATCCGGAATGGGATCCGCGTTTGATAAGAACCATATGGGAAGTAATTCCTTCAGAATCGGAACATAAGAAGTAATAAGATTTCTCCAACAAACTTCGATATTTTTCTCGTTCAGATCTATCCCCCAAATAATAACCTATAATACTTTACAAAGCGTCTTTTAGTTCTTTATCGATGTATCGATAGATCGATGTAGCCTTCAATCTTTTTTCGATAGAATATAAAGGACACCGCGCGTGGAACCGACTTTTTTTACGAAACCTCCTTTAATAAGTTGCCGGAGATCGAAATGAAGCGTGCTGGGAGGTACAGCTTGGAAGCGCCGCCGTATAAAATCAAACGTAATCATGCGATGATCTCGGATCATTGCGATAATTTCCTGCCGGCGGGGCATAAGGATATCTTCCGGTTGTTCCTGGTGATAAGTTTGAATTTTATCAATTATAATAGCTGTCTGTTCGCACAATCCTTCCAGGATAAATTCCACAAATTCCGTACGATCCGTTTTTTCTTCAGCCAATAAATCATAATAAGTTTGCCGGTTGGTATCCAAGTACTCATTCAGCGGTACGATACCCCGGAATCCGTAACCGGAACGGTTGAGTAGATAGGTCAACAGCAATCGTCCAACCCGTCCGTTGCCATCCAAAAAGGGATGAATTTTTTCGAATGCGATATGAAACAAAGCAGCATCCATCGGATTTAACTGATGGTTTTTGTTTGTTTTTGCGATTGCCTGTTTCAGAAGAAGGAGAATTTCGCGGGGAACGGGCGGAATATACACGGCAATCCCGGCTGTATTATAAATTGCGGAAGGCTCGCTTCGTAATATGCCGGCTTCCGGAGATAATCCTGTCATGGATTTTTTATGAAGCGTAAGTATAAGATTGGTGTTTAACTGTTTTGGAACATGGGTACTGTAGATCCACGACTGCGCTTTCAGGATATTGAAAACTTCGAGTTTTTCCCGATTCTTCGGCGTCAATACTGACTCATATTGGATATCTTCTTCATTCAGCCGGTTTCCCTCGATCTTTGCGGAAAAGAGAGAACTTTTTAAAAGCGACACTCTTCGGATCCGGTCTTCGATATGAGGAAGCTTGGGAAGGATATCCAAAATTTTCCGATAAGCATCGAGTTGGGTGAGAAATTTTTGAATTACCGACGAAATACGATAAGTATAATCATAGATCATACATATTTGTTGTAGCAAATATTAGAAGATATTGCAAGATATTAGAAGATACTAATAGAAATTGAAAAATAAAGAACGTTTCAATCCTCCCCTTGACAAGATTTTTGTCTTCTCGTAAAATAGCAGTCACTTAAATTAAGTGCTAAAATATTTAAAAGGAGGGTCATATGGCAAGTAAAATTACTGCCTCTTCTATCCAACCGTTATTTGACTACGTTCTCGTTGAGCCTCTTGAAGAGCCGACGAAAACTCCGGGAGGTATCATTCTTCCCGAAACCGCAAAAGAAAAACCCCAAATGGGACGGGTCCGTGGAATCGGTCCGGGTGCCACCTCAGATGAAGGAAAGAAAATCCCGATGGCAGTAAAAGTCGGACAAAAAGTCATGTACAAAAAATGGGGCGGGAATGAGATCAAAGTTGAAGGAAAAGAATGGTTGCTGGTTGAACAGAAAGATATATTGGCTATCGTTGAATAATTACTAATTGATCGAATTGACTTAATTATTAAAAAGGAGGAAATATATGGCAAAACAAATAATCTTCGCCGATGACGCCCGGCAAAAAATCCTAACAGGCGTAAATGTATTAGCAAAAGCCGTGGTCACCACTCTGGGTCCCAAAGGCCGGAATGTAGCGCTCGAGCGGAAATGGGGAGCGCCGAATGTTATTCATGATGGAGTGTCGGTTGCCAAAGACATTGAGCTTCCGGATCCGTTTGAAAATATGGGTGCTCAGTTGATCAAAGAAGCAGCAAGCAAGACCAATGACGTTACGGGAGACGGAACCACGACCGCAACGCTTCTCGCCCAATACATTATCAACGGCGGAGTTAAACAGCTTACAGCCGGTGCGAACCCAATGATACTCAAGATGGGGCTCGATAAAGGCGTCGAGGCCGTTGTGGAAGAAGTGAAGAAAATGTCGAAAAAGGTTCGGGGAAAAGATGACATTACCCAAGTCGCCACCATTTCCGCTCAAGACGCGACGATCGGGAAACTGATTTCCGATGCGCTTGAAAAAGTCGGTAAAGACGGAGTCGTGACGGTTGAGGAAGGAAAAGGATTTGAGATGGAAGTTGATCATAAAGAAGGGATGGAATTTGATAAGGGATTCGCCTCCCCGTACTTTGTGACCAATCCGGATAAGATGGAAGCGGAAATTGAGGATCCGTATATTCTTATTACCGACAAAAAGATTTCTTCCATACAGGATCTGTTGCCTTTCTTGGAAGGATTCGTAAAAGTTTCCAAAGATTTGGTTTTGATTGCAGATGAAATTGACGGGGAAGCACTTGCAACCCTGGTTGTGAATAAACTGCGCGGAACTTTCAATGTTCTTGCGATCAAAGCTCCGGGATTTGGAGATCGGAGAAAATCGATGCTTGAAGACATTGCAATTTTAACCGGCGGAACCGTCATTTCAGAAGAGATGGGTCGGAAGCTTGATAGCGTGACCATCGAAGACTGCGGACGGGCCGACAAAGTCTGGGCAGACAAAGAAAATTGCCGGATCATCGGCGGAAAAGGCGACAAAAAATCGCTAGCAGCCCGGATTTCAAATATCCGGATGGAAATGGATAAATCAACGTCCGATTTTGATAAAGAGAAGCTGCAGGAACGGCTTGCAAAACTCTCAGGCGGTGTAGCCGTCATCAATGTCGGCGCTGCTACAGAAGTTGAGATGAAAGAGAAAAAGGAAAGGGTTAATGATGCAGTTGCCGCGACGAAAGCCGCGATTGAAGAGGGAATTGTTCCCGGCGGAGGCGTCGTTCTGCTTCGGGCGCGTTCAGTTCTTGAAAAAGTGAAGAAAGAACTGGATTATGATGACGCGAAAGCCGGAGTTGATATCCTTTACCGCGCCCTCGGTGAACCGATTCGCGCGATTGTTGGGAATGCCGGTGCTGACGTCAGTTGGGTTGCCCGCAAAGTCGAGGAATCCAAAGAAGTTGACTACGGGTACGATGCGCTCTCCATGAAATTTGTCCATATGATGGAAGCGGGAATTGTGGATCCGGTAAAAGTAACCCGAAGCGCCCTTCAAAACGCGGTTTCGATTGCGAGCATGGTGTTAACAACCGAAGTAATGATTGCGGACATTCCGGAAAAGAAAGAACCTCCAATGCCCGGTGGAGCAGGAGGAATGGGTGGTATGGGCGGAATGGATTATTAAAAACGGCAATAAAAACCATTAGACTGAAGTAATAAAAACTCCCCCGGTGTGCCGGGGGAGTTTTTTTATTGTTATACTTAGAAAATGATATTATATGAATATTTTTATATAACAGAAAAAAATTCAGCATGATATTCCAGGTAACGAAAAATCGGCGACTCGCTTATGAAGAATACGGGGATTCCAAGGGAAAACCGGTTTTTTATTTTCATGGCTGGCCGGGAAGCAGATTTGGAGCGGTTCGGATGGATCATTATGGTAAAAAACACGGATATAGGATTATTAGTCCGGATAGGCCGGGGGTCGGCGAGTCGGATGATAAGAAAAACAGGACGCTTTTGGATTGGCCGGATGATGTTACAGCCTTAGCAGATTATTTAAAACTCAAGAAATTCTCGATTCTCGGATTGTCCGGTGGAGGTCCGTATGTACTCGCGTGCAGTTATAAAATTCCTCACCGGTTGGAAACAGTCATCATCGGAGCTGGTTTAGGTCCTTTGTATCGAATTGCAGAGTATCCCTACGTTTCTTCAAAAACCAAATGGCTATGGAAGCTCTCCATGCGTATGGTAGATCTGGTGTCAATCCAGCTCATGATTATGAGATGTGTCGTGTGCAGCTTTCCTAATAGCGTTCTTATACGATTGAATTGGCATAGAACCGACGGCGGAAGAGACGGGATTCATCATTTAGCGCTCAGACATGAGCTTATAGACTCTACCCGAGAGTCTCTGAAGAATGGAATTATGGGGTGTGTACGGGATGCCCGGATTTATGCCCGCGATTGGGGATTCAGAATAGAAGATGTGACTATACCGGTATATCTTTGGCATGGTAGGAAAGATAATCGAGTGCCGGATTATCATGCCCGGTTTATCTCCTCGAAACTTAAAAACGCAAAATTTTTCTCCATTCCCGATGCCGGACATTATTTATTGGGAAGTCATTTGGAACAAATATTATCCTCTTTAGAGGGATGAAAGATAAGTTATCAACTGAGTTTTTTGTTCCGGTTTAAGTGTTGGCATAATGGTTTTAATATATTCAGAAAAAAGGGAACTTGTCGTCTTTTCCAATTCTTCAGCATACTTTTCCGGGGATACAAATTTTTTCAGACTTTCAAGAATAAATTCAGTGTTATGTGATGCCTTGAGACTTTTATTGATCTCCTCAATATTTTTTTTCGGAATGACAGGAGTGAGATTTATAATCGTGTGGGACAGACAAAGAGAGATGAATTTATCGATAAATGCGTCCTTGGAATCTTCATATCCGATAATGGTAAGTATTTGATGAAGTATCGAGCGATAACCTTTTGTCATAGGACGGATATTACTTTAACTTACGTGCTCCCAGCCATGTGGAAGCTGCTGAAGCGATATTCAATGCCCCGGTTAAGAGAGGTGCGTAGAGTTGGGATACCGTTCGAGCAACTTTAATTAGACCAAATGTAACTTTTTCGTTCCATGAGCCGTGTCGAACTCCTTCCCATCCGATGGCCATACCTATTCCGGCTGTTGCGGCTCCAACGACAGTGAGGGCTGGAGACGCACACATGAGTCCTACAGCCAATACGGGACCTCCAATATAGGTCATAAATTCGGTGGCAATCGTAATGCCGGCATAGCGGGCTTCCTTAACTAGTCTGTTGAAGGTGTTCCCCAAAAAGCCGTTTGAGGCTTCTGTGGGGCTTTCTTCGTGTTCGCCTTCGTGTTCGACATGTGACATATGAATTTTGTACGCTAAACAGTAAAATCTTGAATAATAAACCTATAATATATACTAAAATGATTAAATTTGCAACTTATCAAACACATAAGTCGTTGGATACTTCGAATTGAGATCGTTTTGCCTTGAAAAAGGGTAAGACGGATGGTATAGTGGTAGAACGATGAAAAAGCTCGCTCTTTTGGCAATTGTATTAGTTCTGATTGGAGCAGGAGCCTATGCCATTTTCGTTTTGAAGCCCAAATCACCCGCCGGTTTAAAAGTAAATACAACCCCCAACACCAGTATATTCTTAAATGATAAACTGATCGGTAAAACCCCCTACGATGACAAACAACCCGCAGGAGAGTATGTCCTTAAGCTTATTCCGGAAGAGTCGTCTTCTACGGTTGCTACATGGCAAGGGAAGATTGTTTTACGTCCGTCCCTTCAAACATACGTAAGTCGGGATCTCGGGGAAAGTGAAGTTACGTCCGGAGGGGAGACGCTGTCGTTTGAAAAAATATCTGTCAATCAAGCTGAAGTTGAAGTGAGTGCGGTTCCCGACGGATCCGTTGTTTTATTTGACGGACAGGATCGGGGTGCAGCTCCTCAGCTTCTTTCTGACGTCCTCCCCGGTGAGCATGATATTGAAGTCAGTTCCCCCGGTTTTATATCGCGAACCGTACGGGCTGTGGCAATTTCCGGTTACAAACTATCCGTTGCTTTTCAATTAGCGCTTAATAAAACCGCGGAAGCCAGTTCTTCAGCAACTCCTGCGGCAAATGTTACCGGAACTCCCGGAAAAACGGATACCAAGACAACTACGGGAAAGCCAACGATCCAAATTAAAGATACTCCAACCGGTTTTCTTAGAGTAAGAGGCGGTCCTTCGACTTCGGCTACAGAGACGGCTCAAGTAAAGCCGGGGGAGACCTATCCGCTTTTAGATGAGTCAGACGGATGGTATAAAATTTTGGTAGACGACAAAGAGGGATGGGTTTCAGGACGTTACGCAGATAAATTATAACGCGGTTAATTCTTCCGTTTCATCCGTGTAAATTCAGTCTTCACTCCGTTTACTCCCAAAATAAATCCAAAAATCAAACAGGCAATGACAAGTACCGCGAAAAGTTTGAAGCGGCTGTCAAGAATAAGCGCGATAGCTCCGCCAATAGCAGAAATACCCCAATAAAAATAAGCGATTTTCCGTTTCGTCCATCCTATACGGAGCAGTTGATGATGTAAATGTCCTGAGGTTGCCCAGACCGGGGAATGGCCGCTCAGTATTCGTTTTATTAGCATAAAAACGGCATCCGCCATAGGAATTCCAAGCACTAATAATGCCGTTCCCAGTTTACTGACGGATAATATCGATAGTACAGCTAGCATAAATCCCGCAAGCGTTTTTCCTCCGTATCCCGGCATAATTTTTTGCGGAAATATATTCCACGGAAGAAAACCAAAAAATGCACCTGCGGTAAGAAAACAAAGAATCGTAGTCGGAATTTGGGTCGGATCCTGTAAAGAAAACCGTAAAGAAAGAATCCCTATGACGATGGCACTGATTCCGACGAATCCCGGAAGCTGGCCGTCAATTCCTCCGGACCAGCCAATAATATTTGTTGTCCAGACAATCCATATGAGAGCTATAGCGTCGGCAATAATTAAAACCGAATAAGGGAAAAACGGTAATACGATTTTCCATTGATCAAGCACGATAACTCCGCCCATCGGGTTTGTGATATAGGGAATTGTGACACCGGAAAGGACTACGATCAGGCCTGCGATAAATGTGAGAATAAATCGGGCGTACGGAGACCGGTCTTTCCGGTCGTCCCAAAGTCCGACTAACGTGAGAATTGTTGCTGAGATGGCGATTCCGACAAGAACCGGCGTTTTGGGTAAAAATAAAAACGCAGGCAAGAAGATTCCGACAAAAATTGCTAGACCCCCCGCACGCGGAATCGTGCCGATATGCGTGTGAGCCGGGTGAGATCGGAGGTTTGGGTTGTCTACAAGCTGGTGTTTCAGCGCAAATTGGATGACGAACGGTGTAATCCAATACGTGATGAGGATTGACGGCAGCATAAAAATGAGAATTGACATAAGTATTTCCATGTCAGGTTATGAGAAAAATAATCCGTAAATATCCTATCAGAAGTAAAACCATACTGATTAAAGCAATGATCAATAAAAGATAAGCCGCAGGTCTTTCTGTTTTATATAAAAATATTGCCGCGATTCCGTGCAAAACGGCAATAATTAGAGAAAGAATTGGAAGAAAGAAAATCATCCAGGAAAATCCCAGTTGGTCTATACTCCTCGGCAATGAGTAAAAAAGAGGAATTTGAGGCGGGAGAAAGCGGTAGCGCCAGAATCCGACAATGATATACACAAACAATATAAATCCTTCCGCATAAAGGATTTTTTTTATGAACTGATCGGAAGTGAGGTTTCGAATCATAGATTGGGTTTTGTTATTACCATTTCATAATTGGCATTATCATCAACCAAAAATGTTCGGCCGGGAGGTGGCGGAAAACTGTCTCTGGAAGAATCCGGAAAAACAACCGTTACGCCAATATAGTTGGGAATTCCGGTTTGGTTGGGATTATAGACATACACGCGGTTCGGATCGTTAAAGTAAAATGCGGATTCAAGTTGGCCGATAGGCGTTTTGGTAAAGATAACGTCATTGGTATTTGCGATCGCGTTAATTTCGTTAAACGGAGTTCGGAAATCTGTTTTCTTATGATAGGGGGCAATCCACACATCGAATCCGATGATTCCGAGGAGACTTAAGACCATCATACTTTTTCGTATCCAAGGCCTTTGAATTAAAAATATGCTGTTCACGATAGCGAAAATTTCAAAAACTGTGATGAATATCAGATACCGGTTTACATATAATGGCTGCCTAATAAGCGAATAGCCCAGAATACATAGGAGAGGAAGAAAAATCGGGACGAAATACATACTTCTTTGGGAGCGGCCTTTTATCCATAGATGAACTAAGAATAGGACAATGATAAGGGAAATGCCCGTAGTCAAAAACCAAAATCCTCCCGGAGTTCCTTCGTAATTCGTAAATAAATTTCCCAAAACGGATTTTATCAATTGGAAATCTACCGGAAAAAGCCACGATCCTTTCGATCGGATAAATTGGATTACAATAACAGGAATCCATGGTAGAAACGCAAAAAACGGGATAAGGAGACGGATCCAATTGATTTTATGGCGACGATGACTTAAGCCATAGATGATAAGAAGAGATCCGTAAGCCATGAGGAAATAAGAGTGAGTATATAGACCCAGTATGGAGCTGATAATAAATCCTTTCCATTGTTTTTGAACGAAAAAATACACCATACATACGGTTAAGAATGCATATAGGGAATACATTCGAACTTCAAATCCGTAATACAAAAGCATGGGGTTGAAGAAGTAAAATGCCGCAGCAAACCACGCAAATTTTTCTGAAAAAAGTTTACGTGCTAAAAGGTAAGTGACGTACACTCCGCCGAGATGGAACAGAAGTGATAGGATTTTTAACCCTTCATCCCAGCGGCCGACGAGTAAAATCCAGAAATGAAGCAGGATATAGTATAGGGGAGGATTGAAATCGTGCGCGGTATTTGCAATTACCTGAAGTAAACCGGGTTTTGCCATGAAATATGAAAATGCCTCATCGCGCCACAATGGTTGGATATAATAAAAAAAAGGAGTGCGGTAAAGTAAAAAAGAGAGTAGGCTATTGAACATAAAAATTAACCTAAGTATTCTATTAACCCAAACGATAAAAATAAATTGGAAAATTATTTAGGTCAATTAGAAATTAGAATAATTAGAAATGATTTTATATCTTCTCCGTCACTTTATATTCTAACCGTTTTCCGAACAAAAGTCGGGTATGAGCTTCAAGAGCCGGGAGTGATGAGAAAAGAAAACTTACAACCGGTAGAAGAATCCATTGAAACAACAATAGAGGGGTTTTGGCGATGGAAAAATGTGCGGGTCGTTTCGGTCGGGATTTGGCATCCAGGAAAATAAGGACAACGACAAAAAGGGTAGTGATTGTTAAAATTAGACCCGCCATTCGCGGGAGATTATGTCCGAGTGTCGTTCGGTTGAAAACTGGATTTATTAGAGCCGGAATGGATGCGCCGAGAGTTAAGATGAAGAATGAAGTCGGCCAGAAGAGATGAGTTTCGATGACATACCAGAGGCGGGATATTTTTGGTAAGATTGGAATATGCGGGGTGGTAAAGAATTTTTTGATCGCATAAGGAACATCCGTCACTCCCCACGCCCATCGTTTTTCCTGTTCATACCGTGAACGGAATGCCCGGAACAGATTCGTGTTATTTACTGCGTCGCGGGAAATGGTAAGGTAGATTGGAATCGTTTTGACTTTTTCTCCAAACGTGAAAAACGCCTGCAGATATACATGCCAATCTTCCGGGACGATGTCCGTATCCCAGAAACCGATTTTTTTAAGTAGCGTCAATGATAGAGAGTACGTGGATATTTGTATGAGATGGTCAGGGCGAGCAAGGGTCGCGAGTCTGGAAATACTGGAGATCGTTGCCTGCAGTCGTATCGTAAGGGGAACTTCCCAGAAATTGCTATAAAGAAGAACCGGAGCCCAATAGAAATGATAATAACGATTGGAATCCAAGAGAAACAAATGGGTAAGGTAGGAGAAATATGATTTAGGTAGTAGTGAATCCGCATCACACGATGTAATGGTTACATAATCCGGATTAATTTTCTTTTTCTGAATTTCTTTATTTGCAAATTTCCCTGCCCACGCAGAATTACTTGCTTTTCCTGCAACCTCTCCGGGAATAGATGGATGATAAGTGGCATTTATATATCCGAAACGGGAGCGGAATTCTTCTATAAGAGTATTAGCCCGGTCACGAGCCTCAAGGCCTTCTCGTTCTTCCATTGCAAGAACGACGATAATCCTTTTAAGCGGGAAATCTTGATTAGCAAGAAATTCCAATGTTTTTCTTACTTTTGATGTCTTTTCTTTGAAGTTCGTGATGAGAACAACATGATACATCTTGGAGTAATCCGGAAGTTTTCGAGCCAGATCATTCCAAGGAAGTTTGGAGTATCGGTTAAGTCGAATAAATGAAATCGTGGAAAAAACGGTGGTCGTAAACGATTTATATAAAAAGTAGACGTCAAACGTAAGAATAAAATAGGCAACCAGGGCCGGATGGAATGGGGAAAGCCAGACTGGAAGCGTGATAATAAACCACGTAACAAGTGGCAATAGAATCTCAAATACCCTATCTGAAAACTTTGGATACCGTTGGATAAATGAATTCATAGGGGATACGGGTATTGTAGCACAAGCTTCGTCAGAGATGAAATAGATTTATCGCGTTGGAATGAGTCAATTTTCCAATATCTTCCAAGGGTTTTTTATAGATTTCAGCCACTGTTTTAGCAATGATGGAAATATAGGCTGGTTCATTCCTGCTGCTGCGGTGGGGAACGGGAGTCAGATAGGGCGAATCGGTTTCAAGAAGTAACCGATTCAGGGGAGTTTTGGAGATAAGTTCCCGCAAATGGTTATTTGCCGGGTAGGTAATATTTCCGTCGAATCCTACGTAAAATTCTAAATCTAATACGTCTTTCAAATAATCGGAATCACCGTCAAAACAATGAAAAACTCCCCGAATTTTGTCGTTGTCTGACGTGTTAAATTCCTTCATAATTGCCATTAAATCTTCCTGCGCGTTCCGGCAGTGAACGATGACGGGAAGATGGCGCTCTTTTCCAATGGCAAGTTGAGAGGTGAAAAGTTCTTTTTGAAGTTTTTTTATTTCGTCAGAAAGCGGAGGGGAATCTTTGTAACCGTGGTAATCAAGGCCAATCTCTCCGATTGCGACAACCCGTTTTTTATTAGCAAGCTCGCTGATTGACTGAAGTAATTTGGTTTGTTGATCCGGAGTAAAATCATCGCAATGATGAGGATGAATCCCGACAGCGGCATAACATTCCGGGTACGTATTTGAAATCTCAACCGCTTTATAGCTTGAATCAATCCGAGCGCCGGGAATGATAATTTTCTCAACGCCTGCTTCTTTTGCACGATTTATTACCCCATCCAAATCTTGGACGAAAGCGTCGAAGTTCAGATGACAGTGAGTGTCAATATACATAGAATATTTCAATTCTACAACGATTCAGTGTAACAATGAAGATAAACGGAGAAGAAAGACTAATATCTCACAAAATAGACCCACAGGTCTTTTATTATGGTTTGTGACCAGAAATGACGGCATTATCTATGTCGTCTTGTAGACGATATATTTATCTTTTACCGGTTGGTCGACTTTGAGACCTATTTCTGATTTTGATTTCGCTGTCTTTAACGGTTTATGGTCAAACTGCATAGATGAGATGGTTTGGGTAAATTCGTTATCTCCGCCTTTGATAGTGATGTGGTCTCCCACCTTGACCGGTTTTGTGAGTTTTACTACAGCTACACCGATGTTATCAAAATAATGAGTGATTGTTCCTACTTTCGTATTCAAACATCCTCACCCCCTAACTAATCACATTCTATCAGAGTCATCATCCTTTTATAAATTCTGCTCTTCTATACATACCTCTTGCGACCCTCTCATTTACCAACTGGTTTGCGGCAGAAAAAATATTTCGCGTTACGGTAATGGGTACACCGACGTTGGGTAAATAAATTAAAGGGTATAATGCAGCCTCTGAGACGATAGTCGGTATTATTGAAGGAAGAATAACCAGCAGATCTTGCCATGATTTATGGGTCGGAAATAACTTTTTCATCAATAAGTAAAGGGATGTTGCAAAAAAATTCGGACAGGCTTCGAGCTTCGGATTATGAACATCTTTCACATTTTGGTACGTGTTGTAAGCTAGAGCTAGCGCATCGATTATATAAGCAAATGCAACTATTTCCTTAGCTCCCGGACTATCCAGTTGGACACGGGGATCAAAGAATAAGGGAATGGATTGTGCGACTCCCAGAAATAAGTCTCCCGGAAGCACAAGTCCGGCGGTCCACGCGGCAGATTCCGCGACATTCATGATCGTTTGGGGTTTATACCCAAGTGTCTCAAGAAGTTTTTGTTTATATTGAAGTGGTACGTTACCTCTGCAGAATAGAATAGATTTTATAGCAATAGAGGAACGATCTCTAGTGCTTAGGCTGACAGCATTTCCAAGAATATCGCTTGTGCTGGCAAGTTTTTCCCAGGATCTGTCCAGAAGTTGCGAAAAAACCTCACCGTCATTTTCATATGTCTGTTCGCACACTGATATATCAGTTAGAGTTTTAGCAGAATCATATAATCGGTAAAGACCTTCGAATGCATATCTATATAGATGTTTTCTTTCACCATTAAATACATGGGATTTTCTACGTATTCCGACATGAGAGTCAGTATAATCATTCGCCAACGATGAGATTATCTGCATTTCTCCCAAAAAACTCATAGCTCTCGCAGCGGACAACTGAGCTTCGGTAGGAACCGCTAAAGTCTCGGGTGTGAAATCGGGTACCTGTTGGTGTGGGTCTTGCGGTCTTTGTTCTAATCTTGCCATTTGGCGTATTATTATACGTCTAGAAAGCCCAAAACCCTAATAAGGACATAAATATATTTCTATCGTTAATTAGAGACAGTATCGAGAAAATTCGTTACAAATCTATACGCGAGTGGCTTGTCTTATAACCTTAAAATCTTGTTACACTTGACAAGTCTGTTATGCTTTAGTATATTAAAGTACTTTATTTAAATAAAGCATCATATGAAAAATCAGAATTGGATATCACTAAGAACAGACGATTTGTTTAAAGCTGTTCTTAAATTGAAAACGCTGAAGGAGTCACGAAATTTTTTTCGGGATCTTCTGACTTTACCCGAAATAAAGGAGTTTTCCAATCGGTGGAAAGCTGCTCGGATGTTGGATCAAAAAATTCCGTATTCTAAAATTGAGAAAGAAACCGGAATGAGTTCTACAACAATTGCCCGGATTAACCGCTGGCTTTCCAAAGGAAACGGCGGATATCGACTTATGATAGACCGGATAAAGAACAATCATCATCATGATCTCTCTTTCTCTTCTGAGAGAGATTCGTGATGGTTTAATCATCCTCTTTGAATCATCCCGCACCCTTCTCAGAGACGAGAAGGGTTTTTTGGGGAGTATAATCAAAGAAAATTTTGCAAATTTAGGCAATTTATAGAATTAACATTATCCAATTAAAGAGAGTTTATAAGGAGCATTTAATGTCAAAAGAAGCATACATATTAACTCAGGATACGTCAGGTGTCTTTGATAGATTCGATAGACCTATTGTGGGAAACACCAATCTTGCGGAAACCGTAATCGATCCGTATTTTATGAAACTAATACAATCCCTTCAGAGCGTGGTGGGGGAAACGGTTGATGTCGTCGGATACCCAGAATCCCGAATAGATAAGGATCTTTCCGCAAGAGTCGGCCGATATCTAGACGAAGACCCTGACTCTGTATGTATTTGTTTAGATCGGTTTGTTTTAAAAGGTCTTGAAAGAAATTTAAAATATCCCAATAGGTTTCAACGGTTCAGTATCAGTAGAACGGATGACGGGAATAAAACTCCCAGGCCTGGAGACCGCAGTTTTGCAAATCAACTCATCGATCTTCGAAATAAGTTTCCAGATATAGAATCCAAAAATGTAATTATTGTCGATGACGGGATTTTTTCCGGTGGGACAATACGTGATTTTTTAAATATTTGTACGGATGCTGGTCTTGATTTGCCGGTTTCAAAAGTAATCGGATTTATCGGAAATCCCGATGTATATAATTCAGACGGATTACCCAATGCGGAAATAGCGGAGAAGTATCCTAACTTATTTGAATGGGTAGATATCCGTGATTTTTCTCCCTTTGGAGGAAAAATATTTCAAAATAGCAAAAATAACAGGGTTGTTTCCGGAGTTCCTTACTTATTTCCATGGAGCGAAGGGGAAGGAGCGAGTTTAAATAATTCATCCGAATTATTTCGAACCAGTAAGGAATTGATAAAAGCTTTTCAGGAAACGGTTCGTGGATATGAAGATGCAACCGGAGGAGAGAAGCTCACCGTTCGGGATCTTGTCAAAGCAGGTTTTTCCATTCCGACGGATCGGAATAAATCTCTTCCCATATCAATAAACGATCGTGTCTCTGATTATCTTGAGCGATGTATTGCCCGTATTGAATGGGAAAAAGGACGAGATGTTCTGGTATTTGATATGGATGGCACCTTGTACCAATTGGATGGTACGGATAACGGGTATAAAGGATCTCAATTAGAAGCGGCGGTAGTCAACAACATACTTAATCTGATTCAGAAAAAAGAATCTGTGTCTAGAAACGTGGCATGCGAAATTAAAAATGAAGCATATCGGGATCCTATCGGAGCGAGCTTTTTTCTAGCGAAACGCTATGGAATTAGCCGTAGCGAATATTTTAATATTACCTGGGATATTGATCCTAAAGGAATTCTTCAAAATCCCGTTGATAAAGAGGTTATTCAGCGATTGAAATCGTTAAAACCGGATCGTAAGTTAATTTTACTTACAACTGCTCCCAAAGTTTGGGCTTCACGCGTTTTGGAGATTTTGGGTGTCGCTCCTTTATTTGAACGTATTTATTGCGGTGAAGAATACGGTAAAAAGGATGAAATATTCGAGATGTTAGCTGGACGATATGATCCTTCCAAAATTATCTCAGTTGGGGATCAGGAAGAAACAGATTTGAGACCTGCTAGGGAAAGGGGAATGAAAACATTGCAGGTAAAAAACCCATCTGAAATTAATCAGTTGCTGGTATAAAAATATGAGTCAAAACATTATTCTCGATACGGATCCGGGAGTAGACGACGCACTTGCGATAGCTTTTGCATGCGCATCCAATCTGCCGGTTAACGCTATGACGTGTTCTTATGGAAATTCTACCCTAGAAAATTCCATTAAGAATATATTGACGATACGAAGGATATTAAATGCAAAGTATACTGTATACAAGGGTTATTCCCGTCCCATAAAAGGAAAAATGTGTTATGCCAAATCCCATGGAGACGATGGACTGGGAGGTTTTCAAGACAAAAATATTATCGGATATAAATCTATCCAAGATGCTCAGAAGTATATTTCAAAACTTCTTAGTACGGCTTCTGAAAAAAGTATTTCTTTTGTCTGTATCGGACCGATGACTGATATAGCCGGATGGTCGGTTGATAAAAACTTCATTAATAAGACACAAAAAATCATTATGTTAGGAGGCGTGTTTGGAGAAAAAGGAAACATCAGTCCGTATGCGGAATTTAATATTTATAACGACCCTTATGCTTTTCAAAAAACTCTAACATTTGCTTGCGATAAAGTTTTAATTCCTATTAATGTTTGTAGAAAAGTTAAATTATATAAAAACGATTTTGATAAGATAAAATCGAGAAAAATACGTGAATCTTTCCGAAACATAGCTCGTATGTATATGGAGTATTACAAAAACGATCCTAATTACGGAACCGGAAATGGAGCCGTTATGTATGATCTTTTGGCAATTGGATATTTGATAAACAGTAAACTATTTAAGAAAAGAAAACTTCGAGTTGGAGTCGAGACGGATCCTCGAAAAAATACTTACGGAAGAACATATATACAAAAGGGTATTTCCAATTGTTTCGTAGTTACGGATGTAAAAGCAAAAGAGTTAAAAAAGCTATTTATTTCGACGATAAATTCTGCAAACAATTAATAAGTCTATTAATTCAAACCAACAAAAAATCCCTCCTTGTACGCGTTTGTACAATTTGGGATTTGATGGTTGAATATTTTTATCCGTCACGCTTATCATCACAGCCCCAATATTTTGTATCGGAACTCTGAAAAAAAGCGTGACAGGAAGGATTTTGTTTATTATATAAGACCTCTCGGTCACGCTAACTTTTTGCTACCGATTACTTATTCTATTTAATCTCGGGGTGTAATAGACATAACCAAGCCGATGGTAAATAGTTGATATTCTATCATGATGCTAGTAGTACCAAGGAAGCTAATTATCATCATTTCAAGAAAATGCGAATCTTCTTTGTCCGAGATTAGCGTCGAAAACCAAGAAAAGCTTGCATAAGCGATAAAACCGCTGAGAATACAGATAATAAGAATAAGCTTTTGACTTGTATTCATATTTTTGAACAATAGATCTCTAACTTTATTGTAGTCAAGGTGCGTATGAATTACAGAGAGAACTGTAAGAGAAAGTATTGTTCCAAGAACTAATCCCCGGAAAGATGGAGAGTTGAATAAAAGAAGTAAGGTTGTTCCGACAAACAATAATATAGTTGTTGTCTTATACTTCTTGATCGTATTTATTACCGTATTCATTTTAATTCTCCTGTCAATTGTAATTTAAAGTGCGACAAAATCTTGTCCAATTCAACGGGATGATTATACATCACGATATTCATCGTATACAATTCCTGACTACGTGGTATGGATTATGTGAGTCGTGGGAACAGGGGTTTTTGAGAAACGATAGCAGGGCCTTTGAAAACTTCGGCAATTTTATCTGAAGTATCAGGGAGAAAAGGCGCGAGTAATTTTCCAGTGTCACGAATTTGTTCCACGAGATATGTCAAAACTTTTTTTACTTCATCGGTCTTACCTTCCTTAATCAATTTCCACGGTTCGTGTTTATCAATATAAATATTCAATTCCGTGATTGATGACCAAATCACTTCCAGAGCGTGATGAAACTCGAATTTGTCAATAAATTCATCGACGCTTATGCGTAGGGAAGATTCCTTGACTTCGTTCGGGATGGCGTTGGGTGCAAACGTCAATTTCGACTGTTCGCAAAGACGAGCCACACGGGCGAGAAGATTGCCCAAATTATTAGCCAGATCCGCATTATAGATTTCTTTAAATCTCCGGATAGAGAAGTCGCCATCTGAAGTTGTCGGGATTTCCCGAAGTAAATAGTAGCGGACCGGGTCGGCTCCATATTGTTTTACCAGCTCGAATGGATCAATGACATTTCCCAGGGATTTACTCATCTTCTGCCCCTCGATCGTGATATATCCGTGAACTAGAATGGATTTAGGAAGCTTCAGTCCTGCAGAAAGTAAAATTGCCGGCCAATAAACCGCATGAAACCGGATAATTCCTTTCCCGATCACATGAGCATCCGCAGGCCAAATTTTATTATATTTTTTTTCATCGGATCCGAATCCGATTCCGGTTTGGTAGACGTTCAGAGCATCGAACCAAACATACATTTTTTGGGTTTTGTCATCGGGAACCGGAACGCCCCAATTTCTGGCGCGTTCGTTGGATCTTGATATGGAGAAATCTTGTAAGCCGCCTTTAACAAACGATAAAACCTCGTTTTTTCTGGTTTGGGGAATAATTTGAATCGTATCTGATTCGATCAAATCCGTAATTTGTTTCTGGTATTTGGAAAGCCGGAAAAAATAATTTTCCTCCGAAACATTCTGCGGTTTAGTGAGATGTTCCGGGCATAAACCTTCCGGAGTTAATTCTTCTTTCGTGTAAAATTGTTCGCATCCCACACAATATAATCCGGAATACGATTTCTTATAAATATCTCCGTTTTTTTCGCAGCGTCTCCATAGCTCTTGGCTTCCTTCAAAATGATTCGGTAGAGAAGATCTTTGAAAAACATCAAAAGATGCATGATATGTCGTGATCAAATCCTGAAACCGTTTGGAATTCCTGTCACATAAGTCTTGGGTACTAATTCCTTCCTTTTCCGCGGCCTGGACATTTTTTAGAGAATTTTCATCCGCTCCGGTTAAGAGAATTGTTTGATTTCCTATTTGTCGATGATAGCGGGCAATGACGTCGCATTGGACAAATTCGAGCGCGTGTCCTACATGGGGAGCTCCGTTAACATACGGAATTGCAGCGGTAATATAAAACTTTTTCATAATGGTGGGATTATAACAAGGAATGTCTTAATGATCCAATGCTGCTATCTTTCAACTGTGCCCATTCTCTCCTAAATATATCTCGACCGTAATTAAAAGAACAATAGTGAGTATTGCGGTAAAAGGGGAATCCAGTTGGAGGTATCTCAAAATCATAAGCGATAGGACGCCTAGTGTAAAAACCAGAGACCTGATCCAGGAGAAAAAGATTAAAACTGTAGAAAACACCGCAGATGCTATCGATAAATAAAATAGGGGTACCATGTACGATTCTTCGGGTGACGTAAACAGAACAAGAAAAACGAATAGCATCCAAAAAACTCCGGCGCAAATGATGGAAAATGGAGTTATGCGATCGATAATCTTTCTGAATCTTCTCTTCATACCTCTATTGTACGGTCGTTCGTGATAGAATGAAACGGCGGAAACAGAATCCAGTGTTTTATATTAAATATTCAGATAAAATGTCCACAGAAACATACGTCTTGTTAGGAATCATAATTATCGGGTTTGTACTTATTCTTATCATTATTAGAAAATGGATGGGAGATGCGGCTAAGAACCAGAATCCCTCGAGCGAAATTCTGGAGTGGTTAAGAAGTACCAATACAAGAATTGACGATCAGAATCGACAGATTGTCTCTACTTTGCAGAATTCGACAAAGGCCATGAACGAACGGCTGGATAATGCCGCGCGATTCATCGCCGCGGTTCAAAAAAATATCGGGGAGATGAGTGAAATCGGTAGAGGAATGAAAGAACTGCAGGAATTTCTGCAAAGTCCGAAACTTCGGGGAACCATCGGAGAACAGATATTACGCGAACTGCTTTCACAGATGCTTCCAAAACAGGTTTACAGTCTGCAATATGGATATAAATCCGGAGTGAAAGTAGATGCGTTGATTAAAACCGCAAACGGATCGATTCCGGTTGACTCCAAATTCCCAATGGAAAACTTCCGCAAGATTCAGAAAGCGGTTAATGAAAGTGAACGGAAAATTCACCAAAAAGATTTCGACGCGGATGTAAAAAAACATATTTCCGACATAGCCAAAAAATACATCGTAACGTCTGAAGGAACCGTAGATTATGCTCTGATGTATTTACCGAGTGAATCCGTTTATTATGAAGTCGTAAATAACCAGAGCCTCTATGACTTTGCAATTGTTAACCGAATCTATCCGGTTTCACCCATGACCTTTTACGCATTTTTAAGAGCAATTCTGATGTCTTTTGAGGGCCAACGGATTGAAAGTCAGGCGAGGGAAATTCTTCAAACTATTCGTGCCGTGCAGAAAGACTATTCGAAAACAGAAGAAGCTATGGGTGTTCTCAACCGGCATCTTACGAACGCCTATAACCAGATGGGCCACGTTACCGGCGCTTTTGCCGGACTAGGACGGAAGCTATCCTCAACTCATTTATCAGGAGCTCAGGAGTCATCCAGAACGCTATCGAAGGAAGATAAACAATTGGAATTGGAAGATTAAAGAATCTTAACAATGTCGTGAATTTCTTTTCGGGGAGGATGGGTTGGTGACTCTGCAGGATAGCCCAACACAATGGCCGCAACCGGTGTTAAATTCGTATCCACTGCATCTTTCATCAATTCCTCCTGAAACGATCCCACCCAGCAGGTGGCATACCCTAAATCAGTTGCGGTAAGTATCGCATAGGTTGCTGCAATTGTTGCATCCTGGATTGCGAAAAGGGAATGCGCTCTGTCTCCAAACCGTGTAGCTGACTTTTCAGGATCCGCGCAAAAAACAAAAATAGCGACGGCATTCGGGATAAAATCAGAACTTTTTCGATTTACCGTTTCAAAAATTTTTCCGATCGACTTTTTGGATTTTACTACAAATATTCTGAAACTCTGCATATTTCCTGCGGAGGGGGCCAGATTAACTGTTTTCAGGATTGTTTGAATATCTTGATCCGATATTCGTTTGTTGGGAATAAATCTACGAACCGCTTTCCGGTTATTTATTACAGTTTTGAAATCCATACGACCTATCCTAAGACGAAAACGAAATATATTCAAGAGTTGAAATATTGAGTTAGAGATTATTTTAGAATTACAAAAGACTCTCATTCTTTATTGAATGCTATAATTATTCTTCAATGAAACATAAACACTCATTATTAAACCGCGAACAAATCGAAGCTATTCAACACAAAGATGGTCCTCTTCTGATCGTTGCCGGAGCGGGAACCGGAAAGACCACAGTAATAACAGAACGAATCCGATGGCTTATTGAGAAAAATCTCGCTAAACCCGCTGAAATATTAGCTTTAACATTTACCGAAAAAGCCGCTCGCGAGATGGAAGAACGCGTCGATATCGCTCTTCCCTATGGAACTACTCAAATGTGGATCATGACGTTCCATTCATTCGGCGAAAGGGTTTTGCGTCAGGAGGCCCTACATGTAGGGTTAGATCCGGGATACCGACTTATGACGGAAGCTGAATCCGTCATGCTTTTTCGTAAACACTTATTTGACTTTAACCTATCCTATTTCCGTCCGATGGGAAATCCAAGAAAATTTATTGAAGGCATGTTAGTGCATTTCTCCCGATTAGCTGATGAAGACGTATCTCCGGAAGAATATCTTAAATGGGCGACGGGAAATTCAATTATTAAAACTACAGAAAGAAATGATAGAGATAACAAGCAATTAAGCGACGAAGAAAAACAGTTAGAGATTGAAAAATATTTGGAATTAGCAAATACATACTTGAAATGGTCAGAATTGAAAGTAAAGGAAGGAGTGATGGATTTCGGAGATCTTATCACCAATACGCTGAAAATATTTAGAATTCGAAAGAACGTGTTGAAAGAATACCAGGACCGTTTCAAATATATTCTGGTTGATGAGTATCAGGATACCAATTTTGCGCAAAATGAATTGGCGATTCTATTATCGGGCAATCATCAGAATATTACGGTTGTCGGAGATGATGACCAGGCAATCTATAGATGGAGGGGAGCCGCTATTTCCAACATCATCCATTTCAAAAAACGATTTCCGGAAACCTCATTTGTCGTTCTCAGGAAAAATTATCGTTCGACAAAAGAAATACTCAATTACTCGTATCGTCTCATCCAGAATAATAATCCTGATCGTTTGGAGGTAAAAGAAAAGATAAATAAAAAACTGAAATCTATGAGAAAAATTTCCGGAGAACCGGTAGATTTTATTTACTGCAACCGGGTAGAAGAAGAAGCGGACGAAGTCATAAAAAGAATTAAAAATTTAGAATCAGGAATTAAGGATATTGATGGTAAGAAACATTATTCCTGGAAGGATTTCGCAATATTAGTTCGGGCAAATAATCATGCGGAACCTTTTTTGCGTTCACTCGCGAGAGCTGGAATTCCCTATCAATTCCTAGGACCCGGAAAACTGTTCCGCCAACCGGAGGTGAAAGATCTGATTGCCTATCTGAAATTACTTACGGATCCCTCTGATTCCGTAGCTCTTTTCAGGATTTTATCTATGGATGTTTTTGGAATTCCTTCTCGGGATTTGGTGATGGT
>Ga0172379_10001230_pt1 | contig 53246 bp, 63 predicted proteins | sample GrowelOW334metaG_FD_119756 | JGI IMG/M metagenome (GOLD analysis project Ga0172379, IMG submission 119756) | Groundwater microbial communities from an aquifer near a municipal landfill in Southern Ontario, Canada - Groundwater well OW334 metaG | ecosystem: Environmental > Aquatic > Deep... | reverse complement strand
GGAGTGCTCTGCATACCGTTTGACCATCCCCAATTTGAAATAGTCAGTGGGGGATCGTCTAACGGTAGGACTTCAGGTTCTGGACCTGACTATCGGGGTTCGAATCCCTGTCCCCCAGCAAAATTTTATGGACTATATTACTACCAATAAAAATGTCTATGATTATCTTGCCCAAGAGTATGAAGAAAGAACTAAGGACTATTTTGATTCAACAAGCAAGGCCGTTTCGTTTCTAACTCCGCATATCAAAACTGGGAAAGAAGTCCTAGATGTTGGCTGTGGTGTTGGTTTGGGTACAGAAATACTAAGTGAATGTGGATTCAATGTAACAGCTATTGATATTTCGTCGAAGATGGTTAAATTTTCAAGGAAAAGAAATTCCAACTCTAAGGTTATCGAGGGAGACTTCTCTGCTTACCATTTTAATAAAAAGTTTGATGCAATTTTCTCGATGGCTTTTATTCATTTGTTTCCTAAGAAAGATGCAGAAAAGCTACTTCAGAAAATGTTCAGGTTGTTGAAAAAAGGAGGGGTTCTTTATTTTGGTACTACATTATCGAAAGAGAGTAAGGAGGGATGGGAGATAAAAAGAGATGTATTTTTCCCCAAAAGTGAACAAAAACGATACAGAAAACACTGGACTGAAGAAGAGTTGCTTGATTCATTAAATAGATCAGGATTCACTTATATAGATAAATACTATATAAGTGATCCGAGGGGGAAAGTTTGGATGGATTTTTTAGTCGAAAAACCCTAAAACTTATGGGTTCGAATGGTCCGAGACCCGACTGCTCAGCAAATAAACCTATAGTTGTGTTTTTTTATTACTTATTACATAATTAGTCCATGACAGAAACACCTTTATCACAAGAAGAAATAGACAGGCAAAATGCCTTGTTCCAGCTTCATGATGGATTTAAGAACGCGTCTCCATCCCAAGACTTACTAGAAGATGTACCTATAGAGGTATTACCCGAAGTATATAGACCGAATATTCGTTTAAGGATGGATAGAAACAATTTTTATATTGCCTTTAGTGATAATTCTCAAGATTTAGAACCAACTGGAGAAGGATATGTTCCTAATGCTCATCTTAAAAGACTTTCTGCCATGACCATGCCAAAAAGGTTAGGAGTGACTATAAAAGAATGGGTTGATACAATTAGAGAAGAAGAAAAGAAGCAAAAATAAGATGCCAATTTTAGTTAATGGTTCGAGAGTAATAAGTTCTAACATCGTCCCAAACCCGTAGCAAAACGGCAAGCGTAGACTTGAACTCTAAATATGAATAAACACTTAAAAAGATTACCACTGGTCATGATTGGTTCATTCGTTGTCAACCCAGACAGTAAACTTTATCTTCAAACAAAACCAGGGCAAACCTCGGGATTTAGATGTTTGAATGAGCAGTTATTTAATGATTCTATTGAAGATACGATAAAGATAAGTGTAAAAGAGAAAACTGGATTAAATGTCAAAAACTACAAACTGATAAATGTAACTGAGGGATTTGATGTTCCTAAGGATGGTGAAAAACATCATATGGTTTTCGTTGATTATGTTGTATATGTTGATACTATGGAAGGACTTAAGACGGATACCACGAGGATTTCTGAATGGCTCACTTGTGATGAATGGCTAAAAAAAGATGAATCAGACTTTGCTCCATATATTAAGAATGTTGTAAAAGACTTGAGTAAATCAATTTAATGTCAGGGGAAAGCAGGGATAAAAACAGGTACTTTTGTCGTGATAAGATAGATTCGAATAGCGTCCACGATTCGCAGCAAAATGAATATTAGGAATTACAGTCATCAAGACTATACACAGATCGTTACAATATTAAGGGAAGCTGACTTGTTTGATGAGGTTTGGGACTCCGAAACGAACTTAAAGAGTCTTGTCGCTAATAATCCACAATTTATACTTGTCGCAGAAGAAGACAATATAATTATTGGTAATATTTTTATTGTTCCTTATGGGAAAAACGTTTCGTATCTCTTTCGACTAGCTGTGAAGAAGGAGTTTCGAAAAAGCGGTATTGGCTCTGCTTTAATTAACAGGGCAGAGGAGGTTATAAAACAAGAGAAATCTACCGAAGTGGGTTTGTATGTTGATTCGGGAAATATTAATCTTCAAAATTTTTACAAAAAACGAGGGTTTAGTATTTCTCAAAAAACATATTATTACATGTGGAAGGAGTTATAGGCGTTAAACGGTTCGAAACCGGTATGCTCAGCTAAGAATAAAAGAATTTCCGGTATAATTGATTTTATGTATAAAAAAGGTAATGTTTTTCAGGAGCAAGAAAGAAATGGTTGGATATATGGAAATTTTATGCCTGATGGAGACATGTCAAAAGATGATAGAGTGGAAATCAAGGTGGCTAAATTAGATAATTCATTTACCTCAAAACAACATTACAATAAGACATCAACAAAAATAGATATTATTTGGAGCGGAAAAGCTATCTGGGAAATAGAGGGAAAGGATGTAAAAATGAATTCCGGTGATTATTTGATAATTCCGCCTAAAACAGTGGTGTGTGTTAAAAAAGTGATTAGTGACGAGTTGATTGTTCAAACAATAAGATTTCCGTCTATTCCCGACGATAAAGTAATGGTACAAAAAAGCTAGAATACGGTTACGGGTCTACATGGTCCTAAACCATGATTCTCAGCCAAATTGTTTATTATTCGGAATTTAGCGAACAACACTTCCAAGACATGAACCAAAACGACCTAAAACTACAAATAAAAAGACTAGAGAGACATCTACTCTTGGCAAAAGATGGTGACGAGGTGGCTTTTTTAGACCTTGCCCACAGTTTAAGAGTTGTGTCGGAACTAAAAGCTCAAATAGACGATTTGATAAAGAATAATCCACTGTTAATTGAATGGCCAAATATAAACAAAAATAATAAAATTAAAAAAATCTTAAAGGGTTCAAGATATTTTGAAATACCCCTAGTTTCTAAAAAGGAAAATCTTCAACAAAGAATACAAATAAAAGATTTGAGAATTATAAATAGAGCTTTATCGGCGGAGGAGGTAAAAGAACTTTATTTAGCGGGTCCATTAGTGGAAAAACCAACCAATTTGACGTTCAGTCAGTGGCTTGCCTCAGAGGTTTTTTACACCACAGACAAAGATAACAGAAGAATCGGCATTACTAGAGAAATACTAATTAAACGTATTGCTAATTTACTTGGTGGAAGCCACCCCAATGGAAGTGAAAATGACACCATGGAGGAAAAATTTTTTGATCATTATGTCAGGGAACTTAACTCTATTAAGGTTGCTGGAGACTACCCAGTAACTTACTATCAACTGATTGAGATAGCAGAAATTGTTGTTGATAAAATTAATAAAATATTGAAAAAATAATAATGTTGTATGGGTAAGAAGGTCTGTGACTGTCTCGCTCAGCCAAGCAGTATGAAACACTTCCGGAAGCTACATTTGTCCTAATAATTCAAGCCATTTTCAGGTTTGAACTTTTTGGCTAAAACCTTTAAGTCTTGTTTTCCTTTCTCAATTAAGAACAACGCTTTAATTCTGTTACCTATAGTTGTTACAAATTGCTTAATTTAGTATACTTCGGCCATCTTTTTGGGAGAGAAATATGAACTGCGAATATGAAATAAAGGACAACTCAGGGGTTTCTGATTACAACAGGGTTAAAACCGTTTTTTTTAGAAACCTAGGAATTGTGCCTATAAAATCTGATGGCCAAATCGAAATGTTATCTTTTGAAGAAGGCGCTTCAAGCCAAGACAAAACTCCAGATAGTGATTTTCCGTTTGTGGAACATCCCTTAAATTCAGAGGCAGCAAAGATATTTGCAAAACCAGAATTTCTAAAAAATTATTTTGAGAATGAAGGTTTTGAAACACATACTCCTAGAAGGATAGTGAACAGAGATGGAAGCACTCTATTTATTTCAGCCGGAGTACAAAGATTGGAGAGAATATACATGAACGAAGAGCCCGTCCCTTCAAGGGGTATATATGTGGCCCAACCGGTCTTCAGGACACAGTATGTTGGTCAGGCAGGGGAAGGATTTTCGTCAAGTTTCGTTAACGTGTGCATAGAGTCAGTAAATAAAGGGGTAGAAACTCATTTCCAGAATTTACAAAAGATATTCACCTTATTTGATAATCTCGGTTTAGATAGAAAAGGCTTTCAATTTATATCTGACCAGCAGGAGTCAGTCTGGGGAGAACATAAACATGTACAAAAAAGGGTTAAGATTTTTTTTCAGGGCTTAGAAATAGGCGACGCAATTTTAATTGAAGGTTTCCCACAAAAAACTAGAGAGAGTCTGGAAATAAGTGACATCGGTCTAGGTTATGAACGAATAAAATGGATATTGAAAGGTGGCTCATATTGGGGTGATACTATCGATGCTAGTCAAGAAAATCATACCCATAACACTAAAGACGCAATAAAGACACTGACTCTTTTAGCAGGATCTGGAGTAGTCCCGCATTATAAAAATCATGGTTACAGGTTCAGACTTTTATCTAAAAAGCTCGTAGAAGAACTGACAACAGGAGAAAGTAGAGTGGGTATAAATGATTTATTTTCATACTATTACAAATACTGGAACGGGTGGACTAATCTTGAAGTTGCTGAAAATATTTCATTACAAAGAATCCAAGACGAAAATGTAAGAAATTTCAACAACGAGTTAATTTCCCGATTAAAAATATTCTATGAAGGTGTAGATGTAGATATAAATAGGCCCACGAATCAATTAGTAAAACTTCTGAGAGGAACACCGGCAGATTCAAATAAAGTTCAGGGTATAATTAATGATATGGGTGGGCAATTGTTATGAAAGTTAAGTTGTTTCTTTCAGGTGGCGGATCAGAAAAAGACTCATACGACTTTGATAATAAATTTATTAACTCACTGAAATTGAGAAAAATTCTATATGTTCCCGTGGCAATGGAAAGAGATAAACAAGGTTATGAAAGTTGCTACGACTGGATTACTTCCTCACTCACTCAGTTTGATAAAAATTTTGTGGAGATATCGATGTGCACCGAACTAGACGAAATTTCGAATATGAAACTGAATGCATTTTCAGCCATATATTTTGGTGGGGGAAACACTTACAGACTTCTTGCAAAAATCTATTCTTCGGGTTTAAATAAGCTACTTTTAAAATATATTAAAAACGGAGGAATCTGCTATGGTGGCAGCGCAGGCGCCATCATCATGGGAAAGAGTATCGAAACGGTTCCCGAAGAAAATGATAAGAGTTATACTTTCACTGACGGATTAGGACTTTTGGGAAATTTTTCTTTGATTTGTCATTTTGACAAATCTGTTGAAGATAAGAAAAAAAACATAGAGAAATTTTTAATAAAACATCGGACTCCGATAATTGCACTTCCTGAGGGATCCGGGTTACTTGTTGATGACGAGAAAATTCAAATGTTTGGAAGATCGGAGTCAATAATTTTTTATCCTGATGGCGAACAGAAAAAATTTTTACATGAGCAGGAAATTAATTTAAATTAAAATGAAAGTAAAACTTAATATTGATCCAAGTAAAAGTAAGTTATATTTAGGAATCGGTTCAAATCATGATTTTTCAGGTTGCTTAGTCAAAAACGGAAAAATATATAAGGCCGTTGAAGCGGAAAGGATAAACAAACTAAAACATTCGTTGGATGCATTTAACCCGTTTGGTTCAATATTAAAATACTTTTTCAGTTCTAAAAAAGCAAATATTGCAACGTTAGCTTCCTGTGATACTTTAAATCCAAAGTATTTTTATAAGTTTAGGGATAACATCAAACTTTATAATCATCATCTTTGTCATGCTGCCTCAGTTTTTTACACTTCTCCATTCCGGGAATCCGCTATTTATGTTGCTGACGGTTTAGGAAGTGTATGGGAACAGGATGACGGAAGTTACAAATATGAGACATATTCCTACTATTTGGGAAGTGATAACCAAATAAGAACCCTTAGTAAACAATTCGGTGTAATTGACGATTCGCTCGATGAAACTCACCTACACCAAATTTATGTCCCTAACTCAATTGGGCTTTTCTATAACTATATTACCCAAATAGTTGGATTTAATTTTTTGGATGATGGTAAAACAATGGGGCTTTCTGCTTATGGTAATCCGGATATTTTTTATAAAGAATTTTTAAAACATTTTAAGTTTAAGGCGCACGGAGTTATAGATAATGATTTTGCAAAAGAGGAGGTAGATTATTATTCCGAAATTGTAAAATCGTGTTCAGATCTGAAAAAACAATTTAAAGTAAAAGCCGATATAGCTGCATCGGCACAGAAGGTTTTTGAAGAGTGTTACTTCTATTGTCTGAACCATCTTTACGATGAAACAAAAAATAAAAACTTATGTCTAAGTGGAGGAATTATCTTAAACAGTGTAGCAAACGGTAAAATCAAAAAGAGGACTCATTTTGAAAACATCCATTATTTCCCGGGTTGTGGAGATGATTCTATTGCAGTTGGATCCGCTTTTTTGGCTTACATGGAAGATCATAAAAATGAGTCCAAAAAGCTGATAAACTGGCAGACTCCATTTTTAGGAAAGAAATACTCTGAAAAAAACATTGAAGAAAAACTTAAAAAGTACAAAGTAAAATTTAGCAGACCTAATGATATTTATAAAGAAATAGCAAAACTTCTTACACAAGGAAAGATTGTGGGATGGTTTAAAGGCGAATCAGAGTTTGGTCCACGAGCATTGGGACACAGGAGCATATTAGCTGACCCCAGAAACGCCAAAATGAAAGATATTCTTAATGAGAGAGTAAAACATCGAGAATTTTTCAGACCATTTGCTCCAGCTGTATTAGAAAAATATGTAAAGGAATATTTTGAAGATATAGATGCTTCTTCACCTTACATGTTAGAAGTGTTCCCTGTTAAAAAAGATAAACAATCATTAATACCATCAGTTGTTCATAATGATGGCACAGGTCGTTTGCAAACTATTGGGGAAAAAAATATTGAACTATACAGGGTTATAACGGAATTTTTCAGACTTACTGGCATACCTGTAATATTAAACACCTCTTTTAATATCAACAAAATGCCAATTGTTGAAACGCCTGAAGATGCTATCAAATGTTTTTTAAATACCGAAATTGATGTTCTTGCTATTGGAAACTATATATGTGCGAAGAACTAACTATCCGTAAAGATAATTGATGGTATTTTTATAAGTTATAGAAGAAACGGCATCAGGTGATATTTTAAACAATTCAGTTAAAATATTTACCTCGTCAAAATAGCTATTTTTACTCCTTACTTTGCCGTTTGCATTAATTGAAGTTGTCCAAGGTTCATCGGTTCCCCATATAAGATGATCTTTCAAATTATTAAAGTAACGGTTTAATGAAACAGCTGGATGTTGAGGATCGATTAAATTTGGAAAACTAACAATATCAGATCCCTCTTCGACCGCTCTACAAATCTGCAAAAAAGGAACACAATCAATGAATACATTTCGATGTTTTGATACTGCCTTAATTGTTTCTTCGTCGAGCCCCCCAAGATGCGCTAGACAGACTCTAAGATTTGGAAATGTCTCGGATAATTTTATTACATTTCGAGGGTGTGAAAGTTGATCCAATCCTGAGTGCACTAATATTGGAATATTTCTTTCAATGGCAAAATCTGCAATTCCACTCCGCGCTATTTGGAATGCTGTGCATCCGCACGCAAGTGAATGAAATTTAAGACCAAACACTTCTTTTCTATCATGAAGAGCACCTATAAAAGCCAATTGCTCAGGTACTTTTGTGGTGGGGTCAACACAAGCAAAAGGAATAATTATTTCAAACCGTTTTGAATCGTTAACTAGGACAAAATTTTCCTGTTGGTACGGAAAGTCTTGTTGGCCACTCGGTTCCTTTCTCCCTTCAGTGACCAAAACCTTTGCATTGAAGTAAGAGGTACCTGGAAATGGCGTCGTTATAACTTTGTTTACACCTGATAGTTTTGCTTTGAGTTCAAGGTCTTCAACTGCCTGAGAATGGGGAATATTACCCATAAAGAAATTGTAAGTGTCGGTTCCTCCAGAATGAGTATGTGAGTCTATCACATTCTCAATACCCAATTCTTTTAAAGATGGCATAAATTTTAATAATTAACTAATTTTCCCTTTATAAAATCGTCGGTTATAAAATTAATGTTTTTTAAACCATTCTCAACAACGTTAAGTACGGTGTTTTTGTCAGCTTTGGTAATTATTCTAACTTTCCAAGGTTCACTGAGAAGCCCTCCATTTTGGGAAACTATTTCTACTACGTTTTCCTTACCGGTTTTCTTAAATATCTCATTAGAAAGATTTTTCGTTAAAACCGCATAAACAAACCCTGAATAATATCTTGGATTTTTTCCATTCGTTCCTTCCATACTCATCGGTCGATTCGAGGTAATAATTCCGTTAGATCTATTTCCCCTTCCCGTTACACCGATATCCCCAGACAATGATGATCCGGTGACAGTTAAATAGACGTTCATTTTTTCATAGTCGTCTTTGGTGTTTAAAGAAATACTGACTTTATATTTGGGTAAGTAGTAAGAAAATTTCTTATAAATTGTTTTACCGATTTGATCTAAGTTTTGCTTATAAGCATCTAAGGATTTTACATATTTAGCTATCTGAGGAATACAGGAAGTTATAGAGACAATATTTTGATTTCGAAAAGCCATAATTTTAATATCCGATCCAAGCCATGGATATTTTTGCTTTGTATTTCTGCTGTTTAGAAATTTTTCGATCTCTAGTACTGCAAATTCTAATTTTGAATACGGCGAGTAAGCAATACAGTAAGAAGTATCATTGGCTACTAATCGTTCATAACCCCTTACTTCCCTATTGTTTTTTGGGGTAAACATATTTGCAATTGCACCCTTGCTTGAAGCTATAGTCCCGGGTCCTGCGTAAGACGTCAAGTTGTTTAATACAATATAATCTTTTGAAAATTTCAGCATCGGAAACAAAATCCCAAAATATCCTTTAACGGCCGATTTGACAATATCATCAACAGGAATTTTTTTGCCCTGGTATGAATTTGACGCCCTGCCAGCAACTATTATCTTTATTGGTTCAATGAACCTTCCCTTTCCAAAACTAACTTCGGTTTTTCCACCTATAACCATAACTTTATCAACTTGATGATGGAGTATTAAATCATCACAATGATTTAGCGTGTATTTTGAATATTCCAAACTTATTTTGGCCGCAAGAGCATCGGCTATAGTATCAGGATGACCAACACCCTTTCTTTCAATTGTTTCATAATCATCAACAAACGGTTTTTTATTGACAACCGTTATCTGGGTTTTTTTAATTGAATCTGGTCCGTATGATACTGACATAAGCATTAATAAATTTACTATTTGTTTATACTAAAAAATTGTGAGAAATATCCATTTATTTGCCTGTCCGTAAAATTGCAATCTGTGCATTTTACTTCACGGAGCATCTGCTGTCTTATTGAACTGCTGTTTTTCCAAGCGACATCAAACGCATTAATATCGTCATTATTAAGGTCGTCAGCTAAATTTCCCATATGATATCCATTAATTTCATTCGGCTGCGCACCCAAACAGCAACTATATAAATCTCCATACGGATTGATCGCTGATTTGAAATGTGGGATTACACAAGGTAAGCCTGTTTTGAATTTATCCAGCTGTGTCCTAATCTCAACAGCCTCACCCCAGTTAGACTTTACTATTGACAGTGATCTTTCCACACCATCTCTCTGAGAGTCAGGAATATATCTTCCATATATATCACGTTTGAAAATTACTTTATCAACTCCAATTTTCCCTAATAAAACGTCAGCAAATTGAATTATTTCTCCTTGGTTGTGAGGGTTAGTTATAAATGATGCACCAATTAAAATGTCGGCGCTCTGTCTTTTCTTTTCTTCAACTACACTCCTAATATTAACTAGTGTGGAGCTAAGTAATAAAGGATCAACGTTCCGAATAATTGAGTAGGTCTCAGGGTTAACTGTATCTAAACTGAATCGAATTTCAACACAATTTACAATATCCGCAAGAAGATCATTTGGAATAAAATTACCATTTGTCACAATTCTTATGTTGAGATTCCTGAGTCGAGCTTCTGTAATAAATGTACTTATGTTTCTTGACAGAAATGGTTCACCGCCTCCAGAAATCGAGTACTCTCTAATTCTTAATTCTGCTAAATTAGCAATTAGATTTTTTATTTGGCTTTCAGAAAGATACCTTGAGGTGTCTCTATCCTTCCCAAAACCAATTCCACCATGAAAACAATAATTACATCTTTGATTACATATATCGGTTGGTTGCACTTCAATGCTAACCGGGTATGGATCATACCCTTTTATTACCTCTCCAAATACTAATTCCGCCTGATTCAGTAAAATAGCTTCTTGTTTCACGGTTTGAGGAATTGTATCACTCAAGCCTTGTTTTTGCCTCATGTTTCCCGCGGCTAGGATAACTTTCACTTCAAGAACAACTCTACTTTGCCCATTTGGCATGTATGTCAAATGTTATGCATATCAAATGCCCATTACATCTTCGACCTCGATTAAACGACTTTTTGTGGTGTCCTATTTACCTTATTTTTTATAGATTGAGAGTATTTTTACAAAGATAAAAAGGTTCTAGACAAACTCGCTAAGCACGTGAAATCCGATTGATAACCGTATGCCTCTTGATATAATCAGGCCAATGAAAATAGAAAACGGGTTAGAAAATTTCATTTTTCAAGTTTATAAACTCAAAACTGTTAACCGGCAAGGATGGGTAAAAAGAGGAATAACAAATGCTGAAAGCGTAGCTGACCACTCTTTCGGAGTCAGTGTTTTGGCACTTTTGCTTGCAGAAAAATCAGGTGTCGATCAAAATAAGATAATTAAACTTGGTCTTGTTCACGATTTAGCTGAATCAGTGGTGGGTGACATAATTCCCAGTGATGGGGTTACTTGTGAGGAGAAGCATGAATTGGAAAACGAAGCAATGAAGACAATGTGTGCGGATGGAGGAAACACAGCAGAAATATTGGCTTTATGGCATGAATATGAATCGGGAGAAACCAATGAGGCAATATTTGTGAAAAGACTGGATAAGTTAGAAATGATGTTTCAAGCCTTTATTTACAATAAAGAGCAACCTACAGTGGATTTAGAAGAATTCTGGGATGGTATGAAGGATTATGATTTTGGAAATCTTCAGATAATTTATAATGCTCTGACACAATCACGTTCATAAAAAGTTCTACACCGTCCCAAACCCGCAGCATTTTGAGTACTCAATGCCTATAGTTTTTATTTATTCGTAAAAAATGAAAGAGGAAAGTATTTGGTTAAGTTCTTTGAGTTCTTTCTCTACTTCGCTTCTAATCGGTACCGGTAAAGGGTCGTCACGTTTTCCAACCCCGAGTGAAAACATTACAAGTCTTTTACTGTTACCGGAAACATAGGTCAACTCGAGCATTCTGTCTATTTGAATTGGTCCTGTTGCGTAAAAATGACTACGTCCTATTGTTTCTGACTTTTTTCCGCTGCAACAAACGTTGAAGTAGTATTCTGCTACATCAGACCTTAATATTTGGACAGTAAGCACAACAGAGCGCTCTATGGAAGGGTTTGATGGTTTTAAATAAAAGCTATAATCATTTTCACTAAAAGGTGTATTTATTGTTTCAAAAGTCCAACTTTGAGGGTATTGGAAATATATATTATTATTTTTATATGTTTTTAATGAATTAATTTTTGGGGTGGGTGTGGAAAAATCACTTTTAGTACTAGAAAAAGACTTATTCAATGAATTAACAACTTGTTTATTTGCGTAAATTGAGGTCAGACATAAAATGATAAATGGTGTAATAAGAAGAAAGAGACTTACGGGTAATCCATACGGAACTCTTATCTGCTTTTTTTCTTTATTCTTTAAGAACACGAAAGATAGAAAACTCAGAGAGGCAAATGTTATAAAAAGAATGAACGGTCGATTCTGTAAAATTGGATTGGGTTTATCAACATTAAAATCTTTATAGAGGGAGAGAAGTTTAATACCAATAACTAAATAATTTAGGGAAATTATTGAATGCGTAATTCCAGAAACTAAAGACAATTTAGAGGCAATCACCAATTAAATATTAACACAAATTTGATTTTGAATATTATGTCAAGTCGAGAAGTATATATATGAAATCTTAAGTTCGTCTTATGGCTAAGTTAGGTATATGTAACAGCTGTTGAAATGTTTTAAAATATGTTCGAATAGTGTCTACGGTTCGCAGCATACTGTCTAACGGGACGCGAAACTAAAGTTTCGCTTACCGCTCATAAATCGCTAAGGACAACGGATTCTGAATCCGTTTATTGGGCAGGTAGCTGAAGCTAACCGCTGCGCGACCGAATCCCTCTCCCCAGCAAGACTATATCGTTTCAAAACTACAACTTCATATTCAACATTCAGGTTATATCCTTGGACCAAGAGATAAAATATAAGTATAATAATTAGCAATTAAGATGAAAACATACCATCGAGATAAAGAAACTAGGATTGTTGGAGAAAGACACGCGGGGATAGTGTTACATAATAACAAACTGTTACTTATGCATAGAATCAAACATAGCTTTGAATATTGGGTGTTTCCCGGAGGACACAGAGACAAAGGAGAAACTGGAGAACAAACGGTAATAAGAGAGATATTTGAAGAAACAGGAATCACTGTAGAATTACCAAAACTAGTGATCACTTTTTCTGACAAAGTGGAACCGAATACGAATTATTACTATTTATGCGAGTGGAAGGAGGGAGATAAGCCATACCTTAATGGAGAAGAAAAAGAAGCTAATCCGAACGTGGATTTGTATGATCCAATGTGGGTTGGCATTAATAAAGTTGAAAGCATGAACGTACTTCCCCAATTTGCCAAAGAATGGTTAATTAAATACCTGAGCAAAATATGACAGAAGTAGAATCTTGGGGGCTATTAACCAAGGATCAATTTGATAGTTTCTTGGATAAATTTAAAAAAAGATTTGGATGGCCAGTCTACTCTAGACGACTTTCTTTCTCGTTTTGGGATCATAATCGGAATAATATCGATACAAGAATAAGGATAACTGATGGAAAAGCCGAGATAATGCAAAAAGTGGGCGACTGGGAAATGACCCGCAAATGGATTCGGAATGAACAAAGGGTTACCCTGCCGCTAGACCCAAAAGAAATATTTAATACTTACCAGATATTACGGGTATTAGTCCCTGGAAACGATTCCTGTTATATCGCCCAATTTGAAAACTACATATTCAAGCAGGCGGATTTTGAAATTAAACTTACCCATCAAACCGGAAAAACTGATAAATACAATTTTGAAGTAGAAATGGACACCAGCAAGGTAGACATGAACCAACTTCTTGAAGATTTGGGTCTAGCAGGCTTAGTAAAGATGACCGATACCAAATTTTGGCATAATTGGAATGAGGAATTAAATTTAAAAGATACAGATCTAGAAGAAAACAAAATCCAAGAGATAATTACTCGATACCTATAAAATCTGTTTAAGGAGCGTAAGCCCTGAGATATTCCGTAGACTTTTGATATACTAGCTCTGGACAGCTGATGGTTTCGTACCAGTTTTGTGTTCGGAAATCATTAACTGGCCCCAGCAAGTATTTAAATATGACAGAAAAATTTTCTCCAACAACAGAAACCGTAATATTGCCATTTCCAAATGCAATGTATATTCCAGACAAAGGGAATGTAATTATTAAGAGAAATGGTACCAATTTGACAATATGTCATTCCTATAACCCTCCAGACTGTTTTAATTGTGAAAAGATGGATTGCAAACATGCAGGAGAAGAAGGAAATCAATTAAGGAAATTCTGGGATCTATTGGAGGGGGCATAGAAATAGAATAGATCTAAACTGAGATCCTCAGCCAACCCAAACACTTGATTTATTCTGCCAGCAAACGAACTTTGTGAGGCATATTCGACTTTTTTCCCATTCAAGGCCGGGTTCTGAAGTACAAGCTTTAAAAGTTCCCGTCTTTTTCGATTTCGAAATCAATAAATAATTCCTTAGCCCGATTGGTTTGGTTTAAGATATATTCCGAAGTTAAATAGAAGATTCGTCGGCCAATTGCAAATTAACCATTTTCCAGTTTAACTGTTCCTGTTTAACCCGTACTCAGCACACTTTTTGTCATGCTGATAAGCTGTAATCCACCACAGAAGGTGTTGATGATTAATTTTTTGGCTGGAGTTTGCCGAGGCTGATGTGGCGGTTGTGTTTGCGGTGTTTGCCGTTTTTGGCAATTAACATCAGGCGTTTTACTTCCAAGCGTTTTGCCGTCTTGTGATTGGTAATTTTTCCGCGTTTGCCGACTCCTGTGGATCTTTTGGCCATGGGCTACAGTATACTCCGATTAAACCTAAGTGACTGTACCAATTTGGTTAGTAATAGACAATTTGTCCTACAGATGCTTAAAAATATCTTGGAGTAGTTGAGGAGTAGCGGGAATATCCGGCGGAGAAATATTTTTTTAATAAACGCTCTTCCCTGAGAATTTTTTGATGAATAACGAGACAAATCGGAACAGCCATCAGGCACAACCAGGAATTCAGTAATATTTCACAGCCCACAAAAAAAGCAATCAGACCCAGATAAATCGGGTTCCGGGTATATTTGTATATCCCGGCAGTAACCAAACGGGGTTGGGATTTAAGATTATGCTGACCGGGCATTCCCCAATTGCCGCCTAATCGGATTTTCCCGAAAAAGAATACCAAGAAACCAATGATGGCCAAAATGATTCCGATAGGCTGGTTGAATACGAGAGCATCACTTAAGGGAAAAACATCAGGAGTAAAGGACTGGAAAACCAGAAGAAACAAAATACTCAAGGTCAAAAGGCCGATTCCGCCGCCGGTCAGATAATTACCGATCAGGGCGGTAAAACTGACCTGGGAAGTTAACAAATAGGTGAGAACGATAGACAACAGCAAGATAACAATGAAAATATGCGGCATTGGTTAATTATAGTGGGTAAAGTCAGCTTCCGCCTGTACCGAACAAAATTTTGATGAGTACCCATATATACACCTCATTTTCAGGTGTAATACGAATGATGGTCAGGTTTTATTTCAAGGAAATTAATAATTAGAGATCGACGGAATTATTTGCAGGAAGGGGATTTGGAAAAACCAGCTTTAAGAGCCTGGTTTTCACTACAAAACCAAGTCTCAACCATATTTTTTTCGATTACCACCTGGTTGTAAACCGGATAACCAACAGGAATATAAAGTTGTTTTCCGAAGATGGCAGAAAGATCCCGTTTGTCTTCATCGCTTCCGTTTTCAATCACATATTTGGCATAGTCTTTAAGCGGCTCCCTGAATTTGCAAAAAAAATGGTTGGTTAAGTATTTAAAAAAATAGCTGATTCAGACTGCTACCTAGAGGAAGGCTATATTAAATGACGAGGCCACATTTTTAGTTAAAACCAAATTGGGTGTTGTTCGTTTAAAATCAGATTTAAGCTATAATTTGTAATCGCAATGATAAAACCGGCAAAACTTCATAAAGGCGACACGATCGGAATCATTTCCCCTTCTTGGGGAGGCCCGAGTGTTTTTCCGCATGTTTATGAAAATGGTTTAAAACATTTAAAAGCGCTAGGGTTTGAAACAAAAGAATTCCCCACGGCCAGAGGAGATGCGAAGTACCAATACCAAAATCCCAAAGTCAGAGCTGAAGACGTAAATGCCGCATTTGCCGATAAAGAAGTTCGGGGAATAATTACAACTATCGGAGGTGATGATTCCGTCAGAATTCTTCCCTTTCTAGACAAGGATATTATTCGAAATAATCCAAAATTTTTCATGGGTTATTCGGACGCTACTATTCTGACAACCTTCCTCAACAGTTTGGGTTTGGTGGCTTTCAACGGCCCAAGCATTATGGCTGGTTTTTCGCAAATGGAAGCTGAAGGTGAGGAGTTCAAAAAACATATAGAAGATTTTTTGTTGGGGGACCAGACCGGGTATGAATATAAACCCTATCCTAATTATTTCAATAACTATCCAGACTGGAATAATAAATCCAGCACAGGCAGAGTATCCGAAGCTGTTAAAAATTCTGGTTGGCGATGGCTACAAGGCTATTCGATCGTGACAGGAGAACTTTTTGGCGGATGTATTGAAGTATTGGAATTTATTAAAAGTACGGATTATTGGTTTGATAAGAATTTTTGGAACGGAAAAATATTGTTTTTTGAGACATCTGAAGATAAACCAACTATCGATCAGGTAAAATTTATGTTAAGGAATTACGGGATTCAAGGAGTTTTTGATAAGGCAAAGGCAGTCTTGTTTGGGAGAGCCAGAGATTACAGTGAATCGGAAAAAGAAGAATTAGATAATATGATTTTAAATGTGATTAAGAATGAATTTTCAAATAAAGTAATGCCGATTGTAACAAACATGGATTTCGGACATACGGATCCGCAAATAATACTGCCGCTTGGCGTCAAAGCCTCTCTGGACCCAATTTCAAGACAATTTAAGTTGGTCGAACTCCATTTTGATTCCTAGAGCAGTCAGGCCTATAATTCGGACATGTTTAAAGAGGGGCAAAAAATTGGGATGATTTGGACATTGGACCGCATGTGCGGCTGGAATTGTGATCACTGTTGTGTTGACGCTCATTCAGTGCGGCCAAACAGAGCTGGTTTCACAATTAACTCGAATGACTTCTCGAAAAGTGTTGCAGGAGGACAAAAGGGTTGGGAAGTGTATGATGCGGCTCATTCTGTTCTTATTGAAAACGGTAAGGCGTTAACACTGGGTGAAAAACTTAAAATATTAGAGAATTTAGGGGAATGTGATGTAGAAATTGGATTTTCAGGAGGTGATGTACCATTAGTTTCTGAAAATTTGAAAGTAATTATTAAGGCTGCAGAAAAAATCGGGAAAGAAAATATCGGATTGACTGTAACAGGTTTGGGTATGCGATCTCCTAATTTTGAATTGTATCTTCCGCATATTGCGCAATTGGAATTCACCTTTGATAGTACAGAAGTTTTAGATGTTAATCATAATCAGCCAGGATACAATTCTTCAAACCTAAGTGGGTTTGAAAAAATGATTGACGCATGTAAAAAATTTGACGTTACAACCCAGGCTCTTATTCCTCTATCTCCGTCAAATTGTGATATTGAAACCATAGATAAAATGTACAAAAAATTAACTGATTCCGGGGTTAATCAAGTATATTTGATGCGCACACTGCCAGTTGGACGTGCAATGAGATCCAGCATACCTTTTTTATCTGCAAGTCAGTATAGATCGGCTGTTGAGAGATTTTGGTTATTACAAACAGAAACAAACGGACCAAGTGTGGGAATAATGTGTGCCCTGAAAAATTTATTTCCGGATAAATATAGCAGTCAAAATCCGTGTACACTTCTACAAACAACATTAGATATTACGAACATGGGAGACGTTATTCTTGATGCCTTTGGATACGGACCCACCGGGCAGGCGCTTGATAAAGGATTTATTCTTGGAAATTTAACCAAAACTAAATTAAGGGACATCCTGGATCAGGAGATTGTTCAACAATTAGGAGCTAGGGTGGATGAAAATATGGGACATTGTAAAATTGCTGCCTATTTACAAAATCCGGAAATGGGAATTAACGGACTTTTTATAAAATCTGATCCGCTTTATCTTAAAAAAACCTAATAAAATGGAGAGGTTAATATTAAAACCAGGCAGCGAAATAGATTCTTTTTGTGAAAAAAGACAGAGTTTAGAATCGAAATTTGAATATTTTTATCAAGATTTGGGTTACAGAATAGCCCCACCAGTAGCCATATACCCCAGTAGTGATAGAACAACAATGTTTGTGGGGTCTACGATTAGTGCTCTTAGAAATGAATTGGGAAATGAGACCTCTTTAAACCGTGGGGTTTGCATCGTTCAACCTTGCTTAAGAACACAAACAAAAAAATATCTTTATGATGATGGTCAACTTTCTGAATATAATTCTTTTTTTCATCAAGCAGGCGTGCTTATTTCTGCCGGGAATTATGAAAGGGTATGTGAAGAATCTGTTCTATTTTTAACAAGGGAAATGAATATTGATCCAGGTTCTCTTCAGATTCAGGTTCCCTCTCAATTTCCTGAAGTTGGTGAGTTTTGGTCAAAGAAATATCCACACAATACGGTTGTAGATGCTCATTCGGAACAATATTATCAATGGACATACGGCGAAAAAGGAATTACCGGACTTGGGGTTACTTTTTCAGTGCGAAGCCGGGAAATTTCCGAGTTCAGAGATATTGGAAACGTAATTGCGATTTACAATGATGGCAAAGAAATTGCAATTGAGTGGGGATTTGGAATTGAAACCCTTCTTTCAAGGATTCACGGTCTTTCTAAACCACAAGCGACATCAAGAATTTGTGATTTCGTTCAATTTGTACCAGGAATGCAGGAAAAATTACTAGATACTTTGGTTACGTCCATTGAAATGATTAAATCGGGTGTAACTCCAGATAGGAGTGGAGGGGCTAAACAAATTCTTAAGACATATCTCAAGGCTATTCATTATCTTAGCAGAAGGGCAGGAATTGATTATGAGACAATTAGAGAACTAGCAAATAAGTATCTGTTTGACTATCGCATTGGAGGTGATATTCCTGATAAAATACTTCTTTTCTTACAGGAACGCGATGACTTGTTTAAACTGTACCAAAGAGACGTGCCAAAAGTTGAAGGTTCCAGCAAAGCTAGGGGGGTTGATGTGGAACAAGAATTAGCAAAATTAAGACAGCGATTAGGCTTAGAGGAAACAGAATCTCTATGACAGAAAAACAAATAACGGAAATGACATATACAGATTTCATTGGTCTGGTGAATCAGTGGAATGTGTTACCCGGGGCTTTTACTACTTTAAGTAAATGGATAACGTTCTCAAACATCACTGCTAAATCTCACATCCTGGAGGTTGCCTGTACTACAGGTTTTTCTTCCAGAGGAATCACCGAACTTACCGGATGTAGCGGTGTTGGAATAGATATTTCCAAACCATCCGTTGACCAAGCAATTTATAATCAAAAACACTATTTGGGCACGGAGAGAATTAAGTATTTGTGTGCAAACGGATATGAATTTCAAACTAGCGACAAATTCACACATATAATATTTGGTGCGGCTTTGCGCTTCTTTCCAGATTCAAAAAACATGCTTTTAAAAAGTTTGTCGTTATTAACTGATAATGGATACATTTTATCTTCGGAATTTTTTGTTATAAAAAAGATTCCATCGCATTTAGTAAAAAGAGCTAAAGATATTTTTAATATCGATATTACCCAAGTTGGATATAAGGATGTAATGAAAATATATGAAGGATTGGAAATTATTTATGAAGATAGAAATAATCTAATTCCGGAAACTGACGAGGAACTTAAGCATTATTGTAAATCAACAATTGATAGGGCTGTGAAACGGCTTAGAATAAACGATGAAAAAATTTATAAAATAATGTTTGATAGGCTATACGCAATCAAAGATATGTCTAACAAGCTTCGCCCATATCAAAATTACAACGTGTTAATTTTAAGATATAAGAAAAATATTTACCCGAACCGTTATATTGAACTCTTCTAGGATGATACTTACCGGTTCAGAGATAATTAAGCAGGTAAAACTCGGCAAAATTACGATAGACCCTTTTGTGGAAAAAAACATAAACCCAAACAGTTACAATTATCGATTGGGCGACAAATTGTTAATTGTTAAAAATAGGTTAATAGATCCAAAAAAAGAAACTGAAACAGAGGAAATACCGTTAACAAAACACGGATGGCTTCTAAAACCCGGTAAATTATATTTAGGTCATACAATGGAAAGTTTCGGGAGTAAGGATTTTGTAGTTAATTTAATAGGCAGATCGTCAATCGGTAGGCTTGGTTTGTTTTTGCAAATTACTGCAGATTTGGGTAATTTGGGCAGTAGCCATTGTTGGACTTTAGAATTAAAAGTTGTTCAACCATTGTGGGTTTATCCCGGAATGAAAATTGGCCAAATATGTTTTTGGAAGCCGCATGGTGACAAGAAATATAACTATTGCAGTAAATACTGGATGTATTCTTTGCCGCATTCAAGCGAGATGGTAAAAGAATTTTTTCAAATAAATTAATATGATAATCACAGGAAATAAGATAGAAAGCGAGGTTAAAAAAGGCAGAATTGTAATTTCTCCTTTTAACAAAAATCAGCTTAATCCAAACTCATACAACTTTACTTTGGGAAAAACCATTAAAATATATAAAAACTATGTTTTAGACCCGAAGGTCGATAATCCGACCGAAACTTTAATTATTCCCGAAGATGGACTTGTTCTTGATCCAAAAAGATTATATTTGGGACATACAGAGGAAATAATGGGGAGTAACTTTTATGTTCCAATTATAAGGGGAAGATCATCAACTGGGCGATTGGGACTTTTTATTCATATTACTTCTGATTTAATAGATATCGGATCAATTAACCAGTGGACGCTGATGTTGCATGCTGTTCAAAAAGTTAGAATTTATCCACGAATGCTTATTGGGCAGGTTACGTTTTGGAAAGTTTTAGGAAAAATAGAATTATATTCAGGAAAATATCAAGGTAGCAGAGGTCCGACTCCATCACAGATTTATAAAGATTTTCGGTAGCAAAATTTCTAAAAAAACAACAGATTTAACAATAAAATCTTACGATTCCCCCGGAATAATAAAGATTTAGTCGGAAATACAGCTATTTATGTTTTGCATATTAAGTCTTTTAAATTCTTGTAAACCCGCATCCCTTCCTCAAGATGTGAAGCTGTTACCATTGCGGTTTTGCCTTGACCAGGCAGTAAATCTTTTTAAAAAGAATTAAGATACCGAAAAATACGTAATTGGATATAATTAGTCATAGAATATATTGTATGAAAAGCAAGACGAATAAGTACATATTTACCGAAGACCTGGATTATTTACAAACACAAAATACTTCGATATGGGGAAACGGAGATCCGGAGACATTACAACTGTTGAAGGAGCTTGCATCCGAAAAAAGGTTGTTTGTCAACTGGCTAAATTTTGCAGCCGGAGACGGCCGATATAACAATCTGATTCTGCAAGAAGTGAACAAAGTAATTGCAACTGACATAGACAAAGGCGCTTTGGAAAAACTACAGAGGACAACGCCTGAGGATCTTTCAGCAAAACTTTCCATAACCGTGCAGGACATTACAAAACCATTTCCGTTTGAGAACAACGTCTTTGACGGGGTTTTTAATACCGGGACGCTGCATCTTTTTCCAAAGCAAATTCTGGAAACAATTATCCCTGAAACACACCGGGTATTAAAACCTGAGGGAATTTTTATTCTTGATTTTGCGACAGATATAACAAGGATAAGAGATGACGGAACTTTTATTGACCGATCGGAAGCCACTTATTCAAAAAATGCGGCAAAAGAAATGTTGTCAGAGTTGTTAAGTAAACAAAAGTTTGAATCTCAATTTATTGAATGCGAGGTCCCCCCTGAGAAAGTAACGTCCGGGGATGGAACATACACCTTTAGTTGCAAATACTGGCTAATTATTGCAAAAAAATAGTATGGTTATGAGACAAATGGTTTCCGCAGCAATTATCAAAGATAATAAACTGCTTCTTTTAAAGGGTAAGGAAGTTTTTTATTCCACTCCGGGAGGAAAAATTGAAGAGGAGGAAACTGAAAATGGGGCTCTGGTATGAGAGCAGTCTGAAGAATTACATATAGTACCCAGGGAGTTTTCTCCTCTAATCTCATACGAAGCTGCAAGTAAAGATGTTAATCAAAATCAGTCGGTTAAATGTTTTTGGGTAAAAAAAATACGACGAAATTATCAAACCTGATGAGGAAATAAGAGAGATCTTTTGGTACAGCAAAAAAAATTATTTACAAAAATTACCAGAGGTTCCTGAAAGCATTTATGCTTATTTGTTACCTGCGTTGATAGAAAAAAATTAATTTAAGAAATTCTGGATTGTTTATTAGTGCCGTTTAAAAATTAGAATCTTGACATTATATTAGTGAATGCTAATATGTGTACATGATTTGCGATGTATACGCTGCTTTCGGAAACCGAATAAGGACTAAGCTGATATTGTGTCTGGCTGCCAAGCCAAAAAACGTAACCGAGTTAATCGGTAATTGCGGGCTGTCTCAATCTGCCGTTTCGCAACATTTAGTTAAGTTGAAGCTGTCAGGACTGGTAGAAACAAGGAAAGAAGGAAAGGAAGTTTACTACTCATTAAAAAGTAAGAAAGCGGCAGAAATCGGAAAAAAATTACTTATTTTGGAAAAGGAGACAAGATGAATTTAGCTTATTTCAGAAAAAGCAGTTTTGATTTGGAAAAAACCAGTCAAAACATTCAAAACGAAGTTAAGGATTTGGGTTTGCAGGTTCTGGGGCAAACTAAGTTACCGGCCGGAAACGGGATATTGCTGCATATCTGCAATCCCAACTGGATGGGCAATCTGGTTGCGTCGGATATGAATTTAATCGGATTATTACCCTGCTTTGTTGGGATAATTAAAAAGAACGGGGAAGTACAGGTGGGTACGGGCAGTCCGGCAATATTGGGAAACGTTACCCAAAACCCGGCCATTAATCAAATTGCCGCAGAGGCAGAAAAAACTTTAAAAGAGTTAATCCACAAAGCCGCGGGGGTAGAACCGCTTAAGGCCGTGGCTGTAAAGCTTTATTCGACTACTACCTGTCCTTTCTGCAAGATGGAGGCGGCCTGGCTGACAGATAAGAAAGTTAAGTTTGAGGAAGTTAAAGTGGATTTAGACCAAAGAGAGGCGGAGGAAATGGTTAAAAAAACCGGGCAGATGGGCGTACCGGTAACCGCAATTAAATATGAAAACGGAGAAGAACAATTCGTAGTCGGCTTTGATAAGCCTCAACTATCACAAATACTGGAGGTGAATTAAACCATGACTTGTCCGCTTATAAAACAAAATGAAAGCACAATTGACCGAATAATCAGGGTGCTGGCAGGTGTGGCGGCATTTACAGCCGGCCGCTTTGTGTTTTCGGGTATGGTTTCAAGCATACTTTACCTAATCGGGGCGATAGCCCTGGTTACCGGGATAATTGGTTTTTGCGGCTTATACGCAATCCTTGGTTTATCAACCAAAAAGTCCAACCATAAATAAGATGTTTGATGACGCCGAACCAAATGTACCTCAAGTTTCCGCAGATGAGGTAAAGGCAGCAATTGAGGAGAGAAAAAAGGTTATTCTGCTTGATGTCAGAACAGCAAATGAATATTCCAGAGGGAAAATAATGAACGGAATCAATCTTCCAGTTGATGAAGTATCATGCAAAATTGAGTCTGTAATTCCGGACAAAGAAGCGACTGTCTATGTTTATTGCTTAAGCGGTTCCAGAAGTGTGCATATCGTAGATGCGATGATTAAACTCGGTTATAAATATGTTTTTAATTTGACTAACGGATTGCTGGCCTGGAAAGCTAAGGGATACCCGATGGGGTAACAAATAGTTTCAACAGCAGAAATATCAATCTAATTTACTACCGCACCGGAGACAGATCGGAATAAACACCCAAACTGCGCGATGCAGAAACTTTAAACGCGTAATAAGACCTGCCAGGGTATTATCCCCGGAACACTTCAGGACAATTTAACCCAGTAAACCAATTCGATCTTATTGGGCCAGCAGCTTAACCAGCCAACCGAACAGACTAAAGGTATTATTTTCGGTGTCCAGTTTATTCTGCAGTGAAGTGTTTTGCTGCTCTAAAGCCTGGATCGCAGATTGAATCAAGGTTTGGTCGCCAGTGATTTTCAGCTGAGTCCGCAGCTCTTGTAACTGTTGGATTCGCAAACGATTTTGCTCTAACAGTTTCTGAACTGCACCAATTTCTTTGTATTCAGGACCAAAAAAGAATTTTGCTATACCGGTTTTAGATTCAATTTTGGTTAAATGCTCCTGGATTTGGGTTTGCGTCTGATTTTGATCCCTGGCTATTTGCCTGACTTGATCACCGATACCACCAGTGGTTTTCAACTGGAGCATTTCCTGTACTTTTTGAGCTACAGTACTCATGTTTTGGAGAGCATTTTGGTTTCTGGTCTGCAAATTTTCTCCCCGGCCGGATTCCGTACCCTGCTGCTCCTGGGTTGCAACCTGAAGTTGTTGATCATTACCCTGGTTTTGGGTTTCAACCTGGTTTTGTATAACTTTACCGGTCGGAGAAACGGCGGGCTTATTTTGACCACCCACTGCCTGGCTATTTGCGACTGACATCAAAACAAATAGGAGAATCAATCCCGCGGATACAAATAGTTTATTTATATTTATCACCGCCTTTCATCTGTCACAGATTCAGTTTACATCAGTTTTCAAAATTATTTATGATTCTGCCTCTCCCCTGGCCCCAATGCTGGTAATTTCTGCTGTATTGTTGATACAAACCCCGCATTATCCTGCCTTCGGACCAAAGATGATCAACACCGAGACGATCTATGGTCAAACCGGCAATGATAATTGATCCCACAAAAACAATAATTATTATGAAAAAATTCTGTTTGTAGAAAAAGTCCAGCTTTTTAAGCAGTAAAAGACCCCCAAAAATGCCGATTAAAGCAATCAGCGGCGCCCACCAAGGAAAACTTGCCAGCAATTGCTGATATCTGATTTCGCCCATGGGACCATGGGTCCGCAGGGAAAACGAGACTAAACTGATTAAGAATACGGAAACTATCATCAGGCCGATTAAGCCGATGGTCATCCCCAATGTCCCCAAGATAAAATACCATCTGGGTTTCATCTGTATTTCCCCGATTTCTATCCGGGACATAACTTTGTCTGAAATATTTATGGATGTTTTTGACATATGGTTTTCATTATGGCTTTTGCCCGGTTAATCCGGGTGCCAACAGTTCCGATCGGTAACCTTAAGATGTCACTTATTTCATCGTAAGATTTGTCTTCCAAATAAAACAGGGCTAACGGTTCAGAATATATTATCGGCATTTGACTTAGGCAACCTCGGGCCCTAGCGATCATCTCTTTTTGAGAAAACTCCTCTTCGATATTTTCGAGTGAGGCCAGATCAAATTTGGAATCCAGTGGTGATTCACGATAATATTTCTTGGTCAGGTTCATGGCTTCATTGTGGGCTATTCGATAAATCCAGCTGGAAAACTTTTTTTTAGTATCAAAACCGTTGAGGTTGACATAAGCTTTAATAAAAGTATCCTGAACCACATCGGCGGCTTTGAGTTCATCTGATATCAGGTATTTGATATATCTCATAAGTTTGGCTTGATAACGGTCGACGATGAATTTATAGATTTCCCGGTTTCGGGATCTAACTTCTTCCACCAGTTGTTCGTCGCTAAGCAAGTTGTAATTTTCCATATCACAATATTATTACAACCGGCTCCGGGATTTTCTTTCACCAGAATTAAACCCCGCATTGCCCCGACTGCGCATCGGGGCAATTTAGGTGGAAAGAGCAAATTTACCGGTTCCAATTTCTCCCCATCCCCATGCCTGAACCGTTCTGCAGGCCTAAGCCTAATTCCTGACGAATTTTGTTAGCCTCAGCAATCTTTCCTTGTTCCGCCAACTCATGAGCCTGGGCAAACTTAGCAAAGTTGCTTTGATTAATTACCTGGGATACCCGACCGCGGTTTTGCATCAGATTTTTCCAGGCAGTGTAATCGTTATTTTCAAAAGCTTTCTCTATAGCTGCATGTCGCTCTGCGGTATAGTTCGGACCTTTTACAGAAGGATCACCCCTGTAGGCCTCGACTGTTTTAGGAGCAATGACCAACCCGGCTAAAGCCAGAGTCGCTAGTCCAAACACGATTGTTTTTTTATTCATTTATATACACCTCCTTTCCGGGTGTAATACAAATGCCGGTCAATTTTTATTTCAAAGAAATTAATACTCGAAAGAAGCCAAATTATCTGCAGGAGGGGGATTTGGAAAAACCAGCTTTAAGAGCCTGGTTTTCACTACAAAACCAAGTCTCACCCATATTTTTTTCGATTACCACCTGGTTGTAAACCGGACAACCAACAGGAATATAAAGTTTTTCCCGGGTTCGGTCGTCAATATTCCCTTTAACAGGACACTTCGGATCCGGAGGAGAAAACTGATAACAATCGGGGGCAAAAATACCCAGATGATTTTCCCGGGCATAAGCATTGGCGGCTTTCATGACCTGAGTCTCACTCCCCGCCTGACGGCGGTAAACGGCTAATCCATTTTTAACCAGATACTCATTTACCAATTTACCATCGACATAAACTAAGGCCATAACCCGACCCCGGCCGTCGGAAAGGGGTTCGCGTAAAATTACCCGTTTGCCCAAAACAAGTTTAGTTAGGGCGGTTTTTGCCTGCTGACCGTAAGCATAGGTCAATTCCGGTGCATCGACACCATAAAGACGGATAGGCTGGCGATTGGAAATGAAAAATGTATCCCCGTCCACCACTTCCACCACCTTTTCTCCAATATAATACGGAAGAACCAGAGCAGCAGAACCGGTAACTAAAGCGGCAGACACGGCTGCCGCCAGAGTCTTTGCAGAGGACATTGATTTGATTATAAACGAGATATCAGAGAGACGGCATGGTGATCGGAAAGAAAAACCAAAGGGTCAAGCCAACGGGAATTCAGGAAGATAAAATCTCCTTCATATTCTTTAAAGTATTTCTCTGATTCGCGATAGATACCCATATGTCACGGGCAATTTGTGTAATAGCCACGAGGTAAGATCCAGCTTTCCAAAGACGATAGAGCACGGAATAGAAAGTTATAATTCACTGACAAATTACAAAGAGAGAATCGAGAAGTATGGAATTTACGCAATCGGAGTAAAGTTGTTATAGAAATAACCGAAATTGTGAACTTACAGATAAGTTTCTAAAAAGGTTATAATGAGGGTCCGGAATGAGTACTGAAGAAAAGTCATTGTCAGAACAAATGGGTAAGTTTCCACCAGAAATGTACGGGTCTGCAGAAATTTCCTTAGCGGAAAGAAAAGCTCTCAGAAATCTATATCTTTCACTTAGAGAGAAAATTTTCGGCAATAAGAAAGGCCTCTCGAGTGATGAAAGGACCCAGTTAAAAGAAGCCGTCAAGGAGAGTGTCGTTGGTGACGGCTGGCCAGAGTTGAAAGATCTTTCAACTGCCGATCTGGCTGAAACCGCAGTGAGTCATGCATGTGTGGTGGCGGAGCATCTATATAAGGAAAGAGGAGAAGCGGCTACTCCAGATACCGTCTGGTCTTATACAACCAAAAATCAGTTTGATCGTTTCGTAAAAATTACTTTAATCAGGTCAGGAAAAATGAATGACGGTTCCGCTTTTAAAGCGGATTGGGATTCACCGAAAGAAAGAGCTATCCCAAACCGACCAGAAACAATTAAATACCCGGAAAATGTCGACAATACAAAAATACACGGGATAGCAAAAGTAGAAAGATACTGGCCGGCTCAATTAATGAGATATTTGGAAGCAGTCAGGTTAGGAAAAGCTTCCCAATCAGATTTAGAAAAACTTAAAGTCCAGGCTGCTGACCCGGAAATTTATAAAATTCCCTGGGACAACTTCAAAGACGTAATTAAAGAGGCAGATTCAGTTGAAGATGTGGCAGTTGGAATAGGAGTTAAAACATTGGAAATATTAAAAGAGCGGGGATTAAGAAATGACCAATTAATTGCAACGTTGCTGACCGGTTACAGCCCCGGCGGACCGACAAACGAACACGGTAACATCCCGGAAATAGGAAGTGTTTGGAAAAAAATTGTGAAGAAGGTTGAATCGGATGACATTCTCTCCGACTTATCCGAAGAATTAAAAGAGGCCATAACAAAAAGATTTCAGGAAATCGGTTACCCGTCTGATAGCCTTATATAAAACATGAATAAAGAGTAAGAAACGATGTTATTACTAATTCCTTCCGATCTGCTAGAATAGCCGTATGGATGACGCAAGAAACGAGTGCTGCCCTAAATTCAATCCGGGAAAATGGGACAAAAAAACATTCAATTGGAATAATAAACGATTTATCAAAGAAACTATTCCCCAACTTTTTCATATCCCCTTTCCGCCAATGATCGGAAACAAAATAACCAAAATGATGAGTCTGGCAACAGCTGCAAATAAAATAGACTCAAAAAAAGATGAAGTCTTGGTCCTGTTTCAGGATCCCAGTGCTTTCAAGTCAAACATATATATATCCGTAACCGGTGATGTTCCCGGAGCAAATAATACAAAAATCTCGGGTACGTTCGCGGCTAAAGTTTATGATGGTCCATATAATGCAATCCCCAAATTCGTAAAGGACATGAATATGTATTTGGGAAAAGACGGGCGAAAAATTCCCGGAGACGATGAGTACTATATCCATTATGCGTATTGCCCGAAGTGCGAGAAAAAATACGGTCATAACTATATGATTCTTTTTGCTAAGATCTAAAAATCTCAATATATGGATGAGGCACAAACTGATGAACTCGTACCGGGAGGAGATGGAATGTTTCCAACCCAAGAAGAACTCAAGTTTGAGTCGCCGGCTCATGAACGAGCGTTTAAGGCGGTGGTCGGGGCAGTAAAGCGGGCAATGCAACTGGATAAACACCCCAAAACCGCTTTGGCCGGTGTAAGTCCTCTGTTTACTTACTTTGAAGGATTGGGAGCGATTTTTTTCCATCCTAAAGCCGGACTGGTGACCGGAGATGAATTATTCCATTCTAATTCTGACGGTTGGTCCAGATCGATGGACCTGCCAGCAGTATCAGGTGTAGTGGACAGAACGGACCAGAAAAATCCAAAAAGATGTATTCGTTTAAGGGGAGATTACGGTTCATCCACGTATCCCAAACACGTACTGGAACCTGACCCAAATAATCCAGATTCAAAATATTATTCACCGTCAATAGAAGAGGACGGAACGGTACGTCTGGCGCGACACCTCCACACCGGAGAAACGTTATATTTGCCCGTAACAGCGGAACAGGCTGAAGCAATCGCCAGAATATTTGCTTATGTAGATGAAAAATTGAAGAGAAGAGCCTCATGGATAGAAGCCAGGATAAAAAACAATGAGGGTGAGAAGTGAGTTGAGGTGAAACCGGATTAAATTTGTATTTTAGAGAAGAGATAGCTGCCGATTCCGAGAAAGGCTAATGTAACTACGGACAGTACCAGCATATCCGTTACCATTCCGAAACTTGATGCACCTATTAATACTCCCCTTAGCCCGTCAACTCCGTACGCAAGCGGGTTAATTTTTATAATAAACTCGATTGCTTTAGGAAGATTTGACAGAGGAAAAAACGTGCCGGAAAGGAAAATAAACGGCATAATAAGAAAATTCATAATTAACTGAAAGCCCTGCATGTCATCAAGTGTGGAAGCAATTGCCGTTCCTAAAGAAGCAAAAAAAACTGCGACCAAAAAAGTGATTATAAAGGCCGGAAAAATTGAGGCTAGGGATTGAGGCCTAAAACCCACAATTAGGGTTAAGAGAAAAACAATAATTCCCTGGAACATGGCTACAGTTGCTCCACCTAAGGTTTTCCCTAAAATAATTTCCAATCTTGATACTGGTGCAACCAATGTTTCCTTTAAAAAGCCGAATTGTCTATCCCAAATAATATCAATTCCTGAAAACATAGCCGTCATAAGCACGCTCATTAAGATTATTCCCGGAGCGAGGAATTGAATATAGTTCCCCTCTCCTGCTTTCTGATAAATTGATCCGAAACCAAAACCGAAAGCGACTAAAAAGAGCAGAGGCTGACCCAAAGAACCAATCATCCTGCTTTTGGATCTGAAATATTTTTTAATCTGTCTTAACCAGAGAATGTAAATTGTATTCATATTAATTTAATGATGATGTATCATGCGCCTTTGCCGCATTAAATCAAGTTTACTTATTTCTTCATCCCTTATTTCATTCCCGGTCAGAGAAAGGAATGCTTCTTCCAATGAGTTTGTGTTTGTTGACTTCTGCAGTTCTCCGTTCGTCCCCTGGGCAACAATTTTGCCATGATCAATAACGGCAACCCGTTGGGCAATTTTTTCTGCCTCCTCCATATAATGAGTGGTGAAAAATACAGTCATATTTTCTTTACGATTTATGTTCAGTATGTAGTCCCAGGTGTGTTTTCTTGTTTGCGGATCAAGCCCCAAAGTCGGTTCATCCAGGAATAAGATTTTAGGATGATGAAGAAGCCCTCTGGCAATCTCCAGCCTCCTTTTCATCCCGCCTGAAAAAGTTTTTACCAGGTCATTTTTCCGCTCCCAAAGTTCAACGAATTTCATAAGTTCCTCAATCCGACTTTCCCTGATTTTCTTCGGAATATTGTATAAAACCGCATGAAACTGCATGTTTTCCAACGCGGTCAAATCATCATCAAGCGACGGATCCTGGAAAACTATACCAAATGAATGTCTGACTGAATCTTTATCGTTTTTCGAATTGAATCCGTTAATGATAATTTCGCCCTTTGTGGGTTCGAGCAGGGTTGTCAGCATCTTAATAGTGGTGCTTTTTCCTGCTCCGTTGGGACCCAAAAATGCAAATATCTCGCCTCTTTTAACATCAAAGGAAATATCATCAACTGCGTTGATTTCCTTAAATTTTTTAGTCAGATTTCTGACAGTAATAGTGTTGTCGTTTTTTTTCATAACCGTGAATTTAATTGCCTGAGATTAGTTAAATCCTGTCCGTAAAAAATCAGACAGCCGTCTCAGCGTGGGGTAAAGTGTAGCCAAAGAGACAGAAAATAGCAATTAGCTGAAACATAAATGTCTCAAGCCGGTTTGTTTGAGACTGTTATAATCAACCGATGAATGACAAAGATTTAAAACCATTGACCAAATCGGAAATAAATTCAGGTCTGAAGTCGCTTCCGGGTTGGAAATATGAATCCGACAAAATTTTTAAAATGTTTGAATTTGCATCGTTTACCGAAGCGATGCAATTTATTAACGGAATTGTCGGTTTCTGTAACTTTATCGACCATCACCCGGATATAAATATCAGCTATAAGAAGGTACGGTTTGAATTAACCCGCTTCAGTATAGGCGGTAAAGTGACTGCCCGCGATTTTACAGTTGCTAAAAAAATTGAGGACGATTTCAAAAAATACACAGACAGGAAGGTCAAATAGAAAGAATTTAAAAAAATTGTCATATGACTTACGATAAATTAGCACCAGAAAATACCGTAAAAACAACGGTAACGGCCCTGAATTCCAAGGGTTATGAAACCTATGTTTTGAAAGATCGTCAAGCGGCGTTAAATAAAATAATCGAACTTATTCCTCACGGGGCATCCGTGATGAACGGTTCGTCGATAACACTTGAACAGATCGGTTTTGTTGAATATCTGAAATCGGGCAAGCATGGATGGAAAAATCTTCATGAATTGATTCTGGCAGAAAAAGATGAAGATAAACAAGCAAATCTCCGAAAACAATCGGTGCTTTCAGATTTTTATTTGGGAAGCGTCCATGCACTTACCGAAAACGGAGAATTTATAATTGCCTCAAACACAGGCAGCCAGCTTCCTCACATTGTTTTTACTTCACCAAATCTGATTTTTGTCGTCAGCACAAAAAAAATTGTAGCAAACCTAACTGAAGCAATGGAACGACTGGAAAAATATATCATTCCTTTGGAAAATAAGCGAATGTTAACGAAATACGGTATGGGAACTTCGCTGAATAAAATTGTTATTTTCAAAAATGAAAATCAGATGTTGAAAAGAAAAGTATTTTTTGTGCTTGTTCAAGAAGATTTAGGCTTCTAAATTTTTCCGTAAGAATGCTTATGAGATGAGATAGGCCCAAACCCAAAATTTGAAAAAATATTTAGTCTTAATGAATGGGAGTGAAGATCGAATTCTTAAAACTGCTGATCTTATTTATTATTTTTGATCTCTTTTTCAGACATTAATAAACGAAGACCAATTACGCCCAAATATATTACCGTCAAAACATATCCACCAATAAAGGAAAGAACTGTCAGCCAAGGAAGCCCAGTAGGTTCTGTTTTTCCGGATGCCAATCCGGTCAAGACAGCCACCACCTGACCTAAAACCAGAGTTGTCAGCATCAACACGAGTGTCCATGTGACCTGGCGCTTATATCTTCCTGATTTGTAAGCCGCTATAAAAAGTAAAATTCCCCCGGTAAAAACCAATGGAAACAGTTCTGCAGGAATAAGATAGTCAAACAGCCATCTTTTTGAGATCAAAAATCTGTCAATGCTGGTGAATATCGGAAATAATACAGGAAACCACACCAGCACTACTCCGATCAAGTTCAGTATCCAAACCCATCGTCTGTTACTCACTAATATTCATTATAAACCTGTACTGTAAGTAAATTCTTAAACAGGTTTTTTCTTTAAAGAAATAAACGGGTAGAAAGCGTTCGTGTCCTGAATGCAGCATCTAAAAGAAAAGCTTAATGCAAATCCGTTACATCGGAAAAATCATACATAGCATCATAATTAGTGTAGTAAGTCCGATCCGGAAGTAATTCCATGTTTTCACCAAAATACTTATTAAAAACAAGACGAAAAGTGTTTACAGGAGTGATGGTGTCATAAAGTGTCTGATAATCATGATCAGGAAAGTAAACTGCATAAAGAATGCCGTTTCTTTCAGAGACTCCTTCCGGACTATAATTTTTGACCCAATCATCACGTCGGCCAAATATGGAAGCCGGACCGTGGTCTGACTGGAGAATAATGACAGGCGGAGTCTGGGAATTAGAAATTAACTTCTGCAGTATCGGAATAATCCGATCAGAGATAAAAATTAACTGATCGATATAATTACCTCTTTTTTCCACTCCTTCATCACCGGATTGTGAATCAGCACCGACAGCAGGATTACCCTCTTTTGTAAAAATATACGGAGGGTGAGGAGAAGTAATGTGAGCAAGAACAAATTTTTTATTATTCCGGTATGAAACATCCGGTAATTTTTCAAAAACCGTAAGAATTTTTCCTCTGCGGTCATCATTCCAGACCTCTTTAATTAGGGGATTAAGCAGTGTGGTTTGCAGAAAAACCATGTTTGTTTCACCGGTATTAATGTTAAGTCCGGCAATCTGAAAATTTTTCTGGTAACTGAACTTAACATCGGCAGGGAAGTTTTCATTGGTTCCCGACCACCAAGTCACAAAATTGACAATTTCGTAGCCGGATTTCTTCAATTTGGAAGTAACCAAGTTATCAAATACCAGGTTTATGGCTGCAGAATCATCGACCGGTTTTTTTCCGTATTTTTCAGCAAGAGTATCGAGATATGTCATGTTTAATGTTGAAGGCAGGGACAGATATGTTTGAATATAATTACTTCTGGCCCTATCAGCGACGTAGAAACCCATTTCCCTAAGTTCATTAATAAATTTACTCTCGTCGTATCCATACACATTGGACAAAATGTCCTGCCGGGCAAATCCATCCAGGATAATGTAATAAATATCCGGTGTGTCTGTCCCGCTGTTTAAGGTCTGAGATTGATCGGATAAAAACGAGGCTGATTTAAAACGCGGTTTCTGTAATTCGCTTTTGACAATAAAAATAGATGAATATCCTGTCAAAATTAATAAAACAATATTGATATATGAGATTGCCCGGGTAAAATCAGTTTTGGATTTTAAAATCTTATAAATCAGAAAAAGACTTCCTAAAAAAACTAACGGAATAAATATTTTGTCCGGTCCCAGAACAAAACCATCGGGTAATTGGATAAACAGTTTCTTCTCTAAAAATTTACTAAAATGTCCGTAAGACAAAAAAATAAATAGGATAAACGCGGTAATCAACGCAGACTTATTTTTATCCTGAATAATAACTTTCAACGTTAAGACTCCGATCAGAGCGGTGGTTGTCAAATATAACAATGGCAATTCCAAAAATTTAGGATTTAATTCGGAAATATTTGTCTGATAAAAAAACAGAACCGGAAATACGGACATCAGAAGCGGTGGTAAGAGGAAGGAAAAGGCTGCGATCATTTTCGTTTCATCAGGTAAATTATTCTTTTGGATTCCTTCACCTGATGGCGGTCGATAATTTTATAGAATCGACTGAAAGCAGATTCGAATGATTTTTGAGAATAATCGGAAAAGATATCCTGACGATTTTGAAGAAGAATTTTGACTTTGGAGTCAGCCTTAGGAACAAATTCGATCAGCAGATATTTACCTAATTTAGAAAAATACCCTGCAATCATCTCGAAGGGAAGATTGTTAGAGATTGCCAAATGATGGATGAGAGCCAGAGCTAAAACTAAATCGACTTGAAACCGATCGGAAAAAGCACTCCGTTCCAAATTAGCCCATCCAAGCGCCGGACTGGGATTAGTAAGATCAATAATCAGCGGCAGCAGTCTTGAATTGGATTGATTGTCTAAATAGCATGCGTTTACAGCTAGGGGGTCGATATCACAGGCGATGGTGTAAGCCCCATTTTGAGCACAAATTTTGGAAAATTCTCCGTTATTGGCACCCAGATCAAGAACAGATTTGGCCTGAGAAATTTTGAGAAACCGCTCTATCAAACAGTGTTTATCTTCTGATGCCTTGTCCGTATAGTTAGTAAAAGTGTAATATTTTTCCCATTCGGTCCGGACCTTACCGATGTGCAGAGACTTAACCGTATTTTCCAAATGACTAATCAGTGAAAGCATCTGAAATCGAGACATCTGATATTTCCGGACGTCTACTCGTCTATCCGCCATGCGACGTTGGTTGATTGAGTGGAGATGGATATGAGTAAGAAGGGAAAGATTAAACCTGGAAGACTGAGGTAAAAGTTGAGAAACTAATTCCAGAGGAATCCCGTCAATAAAATCGCGCAGAAGAAGATTTAAGCGGAGATTTTTTAGACTCATTAAAGTCAGCGGAGCTAAAAAGTGCTGACAAAACTGTTTGTATGCGTCCCAAGTCTGCCCTTCCCGATATATATCAAATGAAAGAGTGTCAATAAATATCGGGTTGGTCCCGATAAATTGGACATTGTAGGCACTGGCGTCTTTCAGAATCATTCCATGTTCGATGGCGACCTTTTGGATTTGCAGGGTTAAAAGTGCAGCGGTCTTAAGCATGTCAAATGACCATTCGTACGGATAGGTGATGAAAGGAATTTTTTCCGGCCGGATGATAATTTTGTCAGGAGATTTGGAGATTATTCGGTGCCGAATTAAAAGTTGGTCATTGACCAATTCGGAATAAAGACCGCTTTTAATCAGCCGGTCAAACTGAGGAAAATAAACGGTATTTACTTGCCGGAATAATTTTCCGTTTTTGTCAAAAATAAATCCACTGGGGTCACGGAATGAGCTGCCTTCACTTGTCATTCCTGTCTTTTTCTTGTGCAGACTTGGATTTGAAGAGAACATTTTTAATCTTAGTCCATTGAGACTTAAGTAAAAAACCGCCTCCGGCAACAGTGGCAATCAGTATCTGAATCAGATAACTGCCGGATCCGGGATCTAAATAAGCCTTAACCTGCCCTGCAAATACCAACTGAAAGAAGAGTAATGACAAAAATATGGCAAAAACTTGGTACATATACAAACGTACTTGTCGAATTATAAACCAGCGGCAGGGGTAATTATACGGGTAAAATCCGTTAAAAAGTTCAAAAACTAATACGGACTTTTTTTATTCAAATTTTTCAGAGAAGAAAGATTGCAGATCCTCAACTTTAATTCTCTCCTGAGTCATCGAATCCCGATCTCTTACAGTCACCATGTTATCGGTTAAAGTGTCAAAATCGACAGTTATACAGTAGGGGGTACCGATTTCATCCTGTCTTCTATACCTCTTGCCGATGTTACCGCTTCCGTCGAATTCGCAGAAGAATTTTAGTTTAAGTGAATCATAGATACTTTTCGATTTACTTACTAAATCGGGTTTATTACTTAACAGAGGAAAAATTGCAATCTTTATCGGGGCAAGATTTCTATCAATCTTAAGAACTATTCTTTGGTCTTTTCCCTCCCCTTCTTCAGTATAAGCATCAAGCATCAGGGCAAATATCAATCTCCCAACACCCACCGAAGACTCAATGATGTGAGGCATATACTTTTCATTCGTCTCCGGATCAACATATGACAGATCGACTCCGGAATATTTTGAATGTTGGGTTAAGTCATAATCACCACGGGCGTGAACTCCTTCCAACTCATCAAAACCCCAGGGAAAATTGAACTCTAAGTCATATGCTTCTTTGGCATAAAAGACCAAATTGTCATGTTTCTTCCATCTTAGATTGCCGTCTTTAAAACCAAGGCTATTAAAAAAACTCCAACGGTCTTCCCTAAGTTTTTCGTACAGATTCATCTCATCCTTCGGATGCGTAAAGTACTGCATCTCCATTTGTTCAAACTCCCTGGTTCTAAAAACAAATTTTCTGGCCGTAATTTCGTTTCTGAAGGCTTTTCCGATCTGAGCGATACCAAAAGGAATCCTGACGCGCATGGAATCTAACACGGACTTGAAGTTTACATATATCCCCTGGCAGGTTTCTCCACGGAGATATGAAGGTTCTACATCCAAATCTTCCGTATAACTTCCAAGGTTGGATTTGACCAGAAGATTGAATTTCTTGATTTTGGTGAAGTTGCTTTTACCGCATTCCGGACATTTTATTTTATCCGAGTATTTGCTAAAAATCTGATTAATTTCATCTATTCCAATTTTTTCATCCGCCTGAATACCAATTTCTTCAAGCAATTTGTCTGCCCGGCTACGGGCATGACAATTCCTACATTCAACAAGGGGATCAGAAAAGCCCTTAACATGACCGCTCGCGTGCCAGATTTTAGGATTCATAAAAATACTGGAGTCGAGTCCTACGATATCATCCCGCAGCTGCACGTAATGTTTCCACCAGGCTCTTTTGATGTTGTTTTCCAACAACACTCCATACGGACCATAATCATAAATTGCAGCAAAGCCTCCATATATTTCCGATGAGGGATAAATAAAGCCCCGGCGTTTACACAGGGACACGACCTTGTCCATCAGATTGTCTGTTTGTTTTAATACCATATTACCTATTTAATTAAGAGTAATATACCATTTTAAGCTCAAAACATAAAATAAATAATATAGTTAAGACATAAACCCAGAAGCGACAAAAAGCGACGGTGGAAAAATTTATTCGTAGCGAAGAGCGTCAATGGGAGCTAAATTAGCTGCTTTTCTGGCCGGGTATAAGCCGAAGATTATTCCGACCAAAGTCGAAATGCTGACAGCTAAAAGAATCCAGGGGAAACTGATGACAAAAGGGATACCTACAACCATGGCGATCAGTGCAGTACCACCAATACCGAGTAAGATACCGATTAATCCGCCGATGGTGGTCATTACAGCCGATTCGATCAGAAATTGAGAGAGAATATCCCGGCGTTTTGCACCAATAGCCTTAAGAAGTCCAACTTCCTTAGTACGTTCAGTAACGGAAACCAACATGATATTCATCACCCCGACGCCGCCGACAACCAGGGAAATTGCAGATATGCCGGTAACAAAAATAGTCAGCAGGGTGGTGACCGTTTCAAAAGTATCTAAGGCAGCCGTAAAACTAGCCAGAATAAAATCATTTTCTTCATCCAAACCAATATTCCGATGATCCCGCAAAATAGCTTCGACCTCATCCATGGTTTCATTGAGCAAGTCAGTATTCCGGACACCGATATCAATTTCGGCGATATCGTCACTACCAACTATCTGATTCTGCAAAATACCGAGAGGAATCGTAACAGCAGTATTAAAAAAACTGCCGAATAAAGAACCCCCGCTTTTAGAGACACCTATAACCACAAAACGCAGGTCATCAATCTTGACTGATTCACCAACCGGATTGGTATCGGCACCAAACAGATCATCCACAACATCAGTACCAAGGACCACTACCCGACTGTCGCTGTCCGCATCGGAAATAAATTCACCGTAAACCATATCCGGTTTAAGAATTTCCTGAGCTGCAGAATTTGCGCCATAGACACTTACCCGGGAGGATTCTTCCGAAGTAGAAATAACTTTACTTGTGTAAGAAAAAGCAGCTAAGGTCTCAATGTTGGGAATATTGGCATCTTCGATGGCCTCGATATCTGCCATAGTCAGCGGCTCATCCCCACCGGTCACGGCGCTCATCATGTTACTGCCGGGATTAATGGAAAAGAAGTTGGTTCCAAATGACGTCAACTCATTGGAGATAAAAACAACAGTCCCCTGTCCGATGGAAGAAATCAGAATCACCGCAGTGATACCGATAATAATTCCCAGCATGGTCAGGGCCGACCTGAGTGCGTTCATCCGCAAGGCCTGAACTGCTGATTTAAGAGTTTCTCCGAGTTCCATAATTTATTTTCGGGAATTTTTAATATCCGACACAATCTGACCGTCAACAATCCTGATTTTCCGGGCGGCATAATCCGCAATATCCTCTTCGTGGGTAATGATAATAATCGTACGGCCCTGACGATTTAATTTTGTCAAAATATCCATAATTTCATGAGCGGTCTTGGTATCCAGATTACCGGTCGGTTCATCGGCAAGAATAATTGACGGATCCATGACTAAGGCCCGAGCGGTGGCTACCCGCTGGATCTGACCACCGGAAATGTGATTTGAGAGATTTTCGGCTTTACCGGCGATGCCGACGGTTTCCAGGGCAGCCATTACCCGATCACGACGCTTTTCGACGGGAACGCCGCCGTAGAGCAAGGGACGTTCCACATTTTTATAAACAGTCATCCGGGGCAACAGGTTAAAAAACTGAAACACAAATCCGATTTCTTTATTTCTGATTTCCGCCAAATCATCCTCGCCATAACTGGAAATATCCTTACCGGCAAAAAACTGCTTACCTTCAGTAACCGTGTCTAAGGCTCCCATAATATGCATTAAAGTGGACTTGCCGCTACCTGACGGACCCATAATGGCTACGAATTCGCCGGCATAGATATCCAGATCAACTCCATTTAAGGCCTGATAGTAATCCTGCAAACCAACGGGGTAGCGTTTGATAACACCTTTAAGGCTAATCAGGGGAGTAGTTTTGCCGGCCATGGTTTAGAAGCCCATCAGGCTTTTCCGCTGCGTCTTTTCGTTGGTAAGAGAAACAACAATTTCCTGGCCGACAGTCAACCCGTCAGTAATTTGACTAAACTCCTTACCTTTAATGCCCACTTTAACCGGGATGAATTCAAGCTGATTATCATTACCTATCCGCCTGACTGCCCGGCCTTTCTGGTAGGGTTTAATTGCAGTATTGGGGACGGACAAAACATTGGTTAATTCACGGGTAACAATATCCACATCAGCAGTCATGCCGGGCTTGATCAGATCGTCGGGATCAGTGATCTCAAAATAGACATTAAACTTGACTACTCCCTGAACCGAAGTGCCTCTAACATCGTATCTGATAACCTTGGCGGAATAAGTCCGGTCAGCAACCGCATCCAATTTAACCGCAGCCGACTGACCGATCTCAATTTTATTAATGTCGCTTTCTCCGACAGAAACAACGGTTTCAGTTTTTCCTGAGTTGCCGATTAACAACACCGGAGATGCCGGAGCCAACAGACTGTAAACGGAAACATTCGTACCGGCAGCGACGGAAAGATTTGAGACTACACCGGGAATCGGAGCGTAAACGGTTGCATTTTGAGTAGACTGATAAGCAATCCGGGCTGAAGAAAGCTGAGCCTGGGCAGCTAACAAAGCATCATATGCATTGTCATTGGCTATTTCGGCAATGGTACGGGTTTCCTTTTCCGAAAAAGTTTCCGTGGCAGATTTATTTTTCAAATCATCATGCACCCGGTCGACGGTGGCAACAGTACCGCGCCGGGTATTTTCCGCCTGCTGAACAGCAGTTTTAGCTGCCTGATAAGCAGCTAAGGCGGCGGCTTTTTCCTGAGGAGTAGCCGTACTCTTAACCGTGAACAGCTTTTGTCCTTCGGTTACTATTTCTCCGTTGGCAATGAAGACTTCACCAATCACTCCGGTTGTCGGGGAGTAAACGTCGACTTTACCATTGGCGGTAATCGTTCCAGATTCCGTGACTACCTCAGTAATAGTCCGCAACTGGGCCGTATCCATAACATATCCGTCAGCTTTTTTAAAGAAAATTGTCTTCCCGATCAGACCACCGATTAACACAACCGCCACTAAAATGGCGGTTCGTTTTTTCCATGTACTCCGGAAAAACCAGCCAAATATTGCCGAAAAGAAATTTGTTACTTTGGAGCGCATATCCCTTATTCAGATTAATTGTGAGGCCTGAAATCAACTTTTACAAGATTCTGTCGGAAAAAACACTCAATGATGTTAATGATATATAAACGGGAGGATTAACTATCTGCTGACGAATATAAATTTACCCAATTCAGCACTAAGGGCAGGAATGGTGATTTTCCTGTATCCGCTCCGGAACTGTTAATGGGTTTTGCAACTGAAAAAATTCCGGACGGATATGAACAATTATTATCAACGGTAATGGCAGAGCGTAAAACCAGGTTAAGAATTAAGGTTGCGTCCGCACAGCGTTGGATGTGGGAGTTTCTGTCAAAAAGGCAGCCGGATTAGATGAGGAGGTCATATCTGAAAACCGATTAACTAATTCTTCAACCGGAATTGACCGCTCAGGGATATCGATCTGTTTACTCTGTCCGAATCCGGACAGGGAAAGAACCAGAGAAACATCTACCGGCGACTTGGGAGCTGAAAGCGGATTAGGAGTCACAGAAACCAGTAAGTCGGATGGCGAATATAAAGAATTAATCATGGTATAAGAAACGTCCATCTTGACCGGATGGTGATTAATTTTGTCGATCCATACCTGGATAACCACATTTTTGTATGAGTCTGATAATTTAACATCGAGATCATTTGCAGGATTCGAAACGGGATAAATCTTTTTGAACACTTCATCCAGTGTCTGATCATCCGGGGCAAATCTTAACTTGTAGACAGAGTTTCCATCTAAATTTTCACCGGTAACAACGATATGGGTGAGAACTCCGGAGGTTTTTAAGGTGGTCAAAAACTGATCAATCAATTTTTCAGGCGGAGAAGCCGGTGTCTGATTGTTTAAATTTTCCCGGGCAGCGGTAGTCATCGGAGAAACGTCATAAGAAATCCAATCGGCAAACAGTGAATTCAACTTGGCCGAATCGGTGCTGATAAAAGAACTAAGGAAGACGGGAAATTTGTCTATTTTGAAATAGAGAAACTGATCCTTTTTCCTGATCTGGGCCGAAAAATCTTTAGTAATGTCAGCGGTAAGGGAGAATTTGGGGTTAGCGGAATCGGAAAAATCAACAAACCCCTTCAGATTGGCATCGAAGTTGTTAAGGCCAAAACCGGAAATGAGAGTATCCGACCTGAATGCTAAAGATAAATCAAATGAGCTGACCAATAAATCAGATTTTGTTCCCAGAGCCTGCTGCAAAATAAACTTCGGAGTTTTGGGAACAAACGGCAGACTAAAAACTGCTGAGGAAATTGCCGTGGTAAGACCCTGATTAGGAATACTGACCTTTTCGACCGCAACTAAGTAGGAAAATACGCTTCCGCCTGCCAACAGGAATAAGAACAAAACTACTGCCAAAACGATAAATAATTTTGTCCGGGGTTTTTTATTTGTTACGGGTTCCGCAGCTGACGGTAAAACAGTTACCGGCGGATTGGACGGAAGCGAAGAGGCGGAGATATCAGGCTGAGCAACCTGTTCCGGCTGATTTGGGACAGGTGTTTCAGTCTGCGGAAGCATTGTATCTATATTAATCTATCCGAAATAAATTTCCAATCAACAATTAAGCAAAAGTTCAGAATAATACAGTAATCTGCAAATAATGTTAAAGGGGAGGATAAAAAATCTACACCGGATAAGAGATCAGCCTGACTATGACCGCCGTAAAGAAATTCATACGTTATTCGAAAAAGGAACTTCAACAGAATTTAAGAATATTTCCGTAACATGGAGAAATTAAAGGATCGGGGGTGATTGATAAATGAAAAATAAATTGCCTGTATTAATCATTGCAATAATTGTGGCCGGAGGAGCAGGGTTCTACGGAGGAGTTCAGTATCAAAAAATTCAGACGGGGAAGATAACTGAGTTAATCATGCCAAACGGCACCGGTGCAACTAATAAACAAAACAGTGACGGTAAACAGGCCGGAGGAGGGGGAAGACCAATAAATGGCGAGATCACCAGCGCAGACACTAACACATTAACGGTTAAAAGCCAGGATGGCAGCAGCAAAATAGTTACTTTATCAGCATCCACCAAAATAAATAAAACCAGTGAAGGAAGCAAATCTGATTTGGAAGTTGGTGACAGCGTAATAATAACCGGATCCGAAAATTCTGACGGTTCAGTAACAGCACAGACAATATCCTTAGGAGCAGCTTTGAGCGGAGGGATGCCGGGAAACGGCAATTTACCGACACAAGGAGCAGTGGATTAGCCCGGAAAAGAAAGATTATGTCATTGTTTGTACACAAATCGCGTTGACTGAAGCAATTTGGCCGACGCGATTTCCATTCAATGACTTTATAATATACTGATGGATAAAACCGTTAAACCACTGGTAACAATCTATACCAGCCCCAAATCCGGAAAAACCGCCAGGTTTGAATATTTAAATGCAGACAGTTTTGACGAAGTTGATACGGAAAAGGTGAAACAGGTTTATGCGGTGTGTATATTGGAAAACAAAATGGTTGTGGTTAAGTCAGAATTTACCTGGACGCTTCCAGGAGGATCCAGGGAAAAAGGCGAAAATATAGAACAAACTCTGAGAAGAGAAGTTAAGGAGGAAACTAATATGGAAGTACTGCAATGGAAACCGGTCGGGATACAAACAGTATTTGAGGACGGAATTGAACCGTACTTACAATTGAGAACAGCGTGTTTAGTCCGCCCATACGGGCCATTTGTAAGTGATCCGGACGGGGACGTAACTGAGGTTAAATTGGTCGATCCTGATAACTATAGAGAGTACTTAGACTGGGGAGAGATCGGAGAGACAATTGTACGAAGAGCCATAGACATTTTCAAATAAATATTTAACAAAAGAAAGGGTTTAAAACCGAGTGGCTGATAAAAATGATTAATCCAATAATGGGGATAACTGTAAAAAAGGCAAAACAATTATTCCAAATTTTCACTTACCTATTTGAATTGTTATATATCAATTCAAATCAGAATTTTTACAATCCGGCGGGAACCAACTTTCAAAACTCCTGTTTCTGTTAATTGTTCTTCGGTTGAAGTAATTTTACGACCGGAATAACTAACCCCGCCCTGCTGAATAAGTCTCCTGGCTTCCGATTTACTAACTGCAAATTTAGACTGAACCAGGATATCAACAATATCTTTCGAAGCAGCGGTCATTTCCGAGATGTTTTCGGGAATTTCATGTTGTTGAAAAATCCGACGGAAGTTTTCGGCAGCTTTTTCAGCCGCCGTTTTGGAATGTAATTCGCTAACAATAGCCAGGGCGAGTTCCTGTTTTAAATGTAAAGGATTTTCACCTGATTGAAGCCGAGATGAAACAGCCGAGATTTCTGACAACGGAATTCTGGTTCCCAGAGTAAAATATTGAATAATCAATTCATCTTTGAGACTCATAACCTTGCCGTACATTTCATCAGGTTCATCAGCGATCCAGATCGCATTTCCCCAGCTCTTGCTCATTTTTCGACCATCGGTTCCCTCCAAAAACTGAAGGGATAAAATTGATGAATCTTTATTACGCAAATCCTTCTGGAGAGTCCGACCGGCCTGCATGTTGAAAGTCTGATCAGTTCCACCAACCTGAATATCAGTATCTAAGTGATATGAATCGTAACCCTGCATAATCGGATAGAGAACTTCCGGAAGAGAAACGGAACGGTTTTCAGTCAGACGTTTTTTAATTAGCTCGCGGGAAATAAAATCATTAAGAGTAAAGTGGCGTGTAAGCTTAATAATATCCGCAAAATTCAGTTTTCCTAACCATTCGGAGTTAAACACTACCTTAATTTTGGAAAAATCCAGAATTTTGGACGCCTGAGCTTCATAGGTACGAAAGTTGTCACTAATCTGCTCCTGGGTAAGAATCGGGCGTTCGGAATCTTTATCCGAGGTGTCACCTATAAGAGCAGTAAAATCACCGATCAAAAATGTCACGTTATGACCCAGTTCCACTAAAGTCTGGATTTTCCGTAGCGGGACAGCATGACCCAGATGAATACGGGTTGCAGTAGCGTCAATGCCTAAATAGATATTAAGTTTTTTACCTGAGGTGAGGACCTTTTCCAACTCTGAACGGCCGGGGATGATGTTAGCCACACCCCGAGTTAATACTTCCTCTATCCGAGGATCTAATCCTGCCGGTTTAGAATCTATGGTTTTGATTTCCATTTCAGAATGAGCCGAGTTTAACACCCCCTCTTCCAAAAGTTTACCACCGAAACGACTAATAATGTCCTGGGCTAATTTTTTCGTCAGATTTACAACTTGTTCCGAAGTTGCCGGATTTAAAACATCCACAAAAACAATTATGTTATGAGTGTCGAAGTTGACCTTAGTGGTTTCGGATAAACGCCAGGTCCAGTTCCTGGTCATTATCACATTACCTGTGGCATAAACGAGCGGATCGACTACCTTTTCCGACAAAGTTTGATTTAACTGGGTATAAGTGTCACCTATTTCACCAGGACGGACTGAAATATCCGAATTGATTTTGGCTAAGTCATGAACTCCGATTGGAAAACCGGTTTCAAGTGAGTAAAAATTAGCTAAATCAATAATGGGATTAACTGAAGAAAGTTTTTTTGTGGCCAAAAATCTTTTGATCAGATTTTTGTTTGCCTGAGGAAACTTCTGAGAGTTGATACCTATTTTACGAGCGGCCATTTCCCAGGCGGAGATCTGGTCGGCAACTGACGAACCAATCTGCGGAGAAAGGTTAATTTCTCCATGATTTTCAATGCCGGTTATCACAACTATACCAATTTGATAATCTGGAAGTTTATTTGATACCTCCCGGGAAAGGGTTATTTTCATAATTGAACCTATATTATCAATTTTTTATGATGGTTTCACTTGCATTTGTCCTGATTTGGAATAATATTTGGCAACCATGAGAGAAAAATTAAAAAATAATGAAACAATCAACCTTTCCGAAAGAATAATTATATTTATCGGTCCAGAAGGTTCAGGAAAATCGACAAACGCCCAACAGTTGGCAAACGAATCGGGTATTCCTCATCTGTCTACCGGCAATATTCTCAGAGAAGTGGCGGCAAATGACACCGGACGATATGGTGAAGCGGTGAGAAAAATGTTTTTTGAACATACATACTTAGATGGGGAATTATTTTCAGAAATATTGAGAGATAGGCTGGCAAAAGAGGATACGAAAAAAGGTTTCATTCTGGACGGAGGGCTGAGAACTGTAGCGGAAACACAAAATTTTCTGGAAATTCTAAAAACTGCAGGAAGAAATTTGCCAACGACTGTCGTATATTTACAAATTTCCAGGGAGACGTGTTTTGAAAGACTGGTAACCGGTACGAATGCCAGAAAACGGGACGATGATACTATTGAAGCAATAAATTCACGGTTAGAAAAGTTTTATGATCAACTGGAAGAACGGCTGAAAATAATTAAAAATTACCCGGGATGGGAACTGATCGAGGTGGATGCATCAGGACCGGCTGAAGAAGTCTACAGGACCATCAGGGATCAGTTGATATAAACACTTCGGTGATAAAATCCCGGAAAGAGATTATGAACAAATTAATATGGATAGTAATCGGGGTGTTGGCAGGAGCAGCGGCAATTGCCGCTGCAGTGATTTGGAGTACCCTGGGCCCGGTTAGCAACTCCAGCGAAGTACAAACATTAATAGTTCCGCAAGATGCCACTAAATTTGATCCGATAAAGGAGTTGGCGAGTCAAAAGTTGATTAAAAATGAAAAGTTTTTCCGGATTTTAAAGGAAATTACGGCAAAAGATAAAGAAATTAAGTCCGGAGGATACAGACTCAGCCAGAACATGACTGCCTGGCAGGTGCTGACCAAGTTAACCGGCAAACAGGATTTGTTCTGGGTGACCATCCCCTCCTGTCAGCGAAAAGAACAAATCGGAGAAAAATTGGCCGCAATTTTAGGATGGAGCGATAGTGAATTAAAAAAATGGGACACCGAATACACAAATACAAAACCGGAATACTTTGAGGGCGTGTATTACCCTGACACGTACTTACTGCCGGCGGATGAATCCGGGGCACAAATTGCGCAACGTTTTATTGACAGGTTCAATGAAAAATTTGCACCGTTGGCTGACAAGTATTTTGAAAACAACATAAAGTGGACGACCGGTGTAAAAATAGCTTCGCTCATCTCCAGAGAAGCGGCAGGAACAGAAGACATGAAACTTATTTCCGGGATTATCTGGAACAGGCTGAATAAAGACATGCCGCTGCAAATCGATGCGACCATGCAATACACATTGGGAAAAAATTCCGAGGGAAGCTGGTGGGGAACGATTGATATAGCACAAAAACAAAGTGATTCCCCGTACAATACATATTTGTATAAGGGTCTGCCGCCCACTCCGATATGCAGTCCGACTATCGAAGCGATTGAAGCAGCTCTTTATCCTGAAGAAACAGAGTGTTTTTATTATCTGCACGACAGTAATAAACAGATTCATTGTGCAAAGACGTACGAAGAGCATCTGGAAAATATCCAGGTGTATTTAAGGAAATAAGCCGCAAATTTGTACAACTGACCGAATGAAACGTTTAAGAAGATAAAGCTGAAATTACCCGGGCATCAGTAACCTGAGGAAAAGAAGCGTAGTAACTGCCAACACTTCCGGAAAAAACAACCGCTTTTTCCAGACAAATCACCTTATCGACCAGTTTCGAAAGCCGGTCAATAAAATCAGCAGGAGCTACCGGCACAGCAACAAAAATTTTCTCAGGTGAAAATGAGCGGATATATCTGACAGCTGCAAGTAAGGTCAAACCAGTAGCTACCCCGTCATCGACGATGACTATCAGAGATGCGTTCAAAAGAACCGATTTGTCAGTTTGATAAAGCTTTTCCCGACGGGAAATTTCAGCCAAAGCTAACTTACGCTGATTATGCAGCCATTCCCGACTGATTTGACTGGTTTCAACCTGATTTTCAAACATGAAACCATCCGGAGTAACTGCAGCCACGGCATATTCAGGATTTCCGGGGTGACCGATTTTTTTCACTGATACGGGAAATAGCGGGGCGTGAAGAGACTTCGCCAGCGGCGAGGCAACAATAACCCCGCCCCTGGCTAACCCGCAAACTACAATCCGGCCTACAGGCGGTTTCCGCCAGGCATGAGCCAGAAGATAGCCCGCATTATTTCGGTCGGAAAAATACACTCTGAACACATTTTAAACCGGAATAACAATATGAATGTATAATCTTAAACGTGAGCAGGGAAATGCCGTCACTTACGGAGCTGAAGAAATTTTTGTTGTCAGCGAATAAAGCCGGATATGCCGGGGGCGAGTCCAAGAAATGGATAAAAGAAGCTGACGGTTCGACTACCATCCCCTATCAGGAAGGAGATTTCCGGATGCAGGATAATTATTTCGGAGGCGAACCGTACGGAGGAAGAATAATTGTTTTTTACAAAGACGAACCGATATGGATAATGGTGTACTACGGATATGTAGCCGAAGGAATTGACAATAAAAACATCTATCCGATATTGCGGAATGCATTAAAACTAATGCCTGAAGATTCACCGTTGCGGGGACCGCAAAAATACAACGAAGGAGAATATACATATATAAACACATGGACAGGAAATGCAGACAGGTACTCGGGTGAGGAACAAATATTAAAAACCGGAGAAATTCAGTACAAGGCGAATTATTTCGGCGGATGGGTAGATATTAAAAAATGAAATTATTACTGACTTCGGCAGGAATCACTAATAAATCAATCGCGAAAGCCTTGTTAGATCTAGCCGGATTACCTGCAGAAAAGATTCGGGTGGCCTTTATACCAACTGCAGCAAATGTCGAGGAGGGTGATAAAAGTTGGATAATCAACGATTATGTTAATCTGACTAAACAAACATATGGATGCGTGGATATAGTAGATATTTCAGCCATACCGCAGAAGGTATGGCTACCCAGGCTGACTGCTGCAAACGCATTGATTCTGGGAGGCGGAAATACTTTTTGGTTAATGCATTGGATAAGAAAATCAGGATTGGATAAAATACTGCCCGGACTTCTTGAAGAACGGATATATGTAGGAATAAGCGCCGGAAGTATGGTGGCATCAAAAAATATTTTTTTAACATCCGATAAACCGGTGTTTGACGAGAATCGCTTCGGTCAAACCGATATAGCAGGTCTGGGGTTGATAAATTTTTATGTAAGACCGCACTTTAACTCGCAGTTTTTCCCAAAAGCTAAAGCCGAATACATTAAACAAGCAGCGGAACAAATTCCCGAAACAATTTATGCGATAGACGATCAGACTGCCATAAAAATTGACGGGGATAAAAACGAGATTGTTTCGGAGGGAGAATATCTAATATTTAACAAGAAATGAATATCAAGGAACTTGAGCAGAATCTCAATAAACCATTAAGACAGGCGACGATAATTTTTTTAATGAGGGATGATGAGGTGCTTTTAGCAATGAAAAAGCGGGGGTTCGGAAAAGGAAGATGGAACGGGGTCGGAGGGAAACAGCTGCCCGGAGAAGAAATTGAACAAACGGCCATAAGAGAAGCGGCTGAAGAAATTGAAGTGATACCAACTAATTTAAAATTGATGGCAGTAATCGATTTCTATTTTCCACTGGCACCTAATGACAAAGATATGAACCAGCAGGTGTGGGTATATACGACCACCGAATGGAAGGGAGAACCGAGAGAGACAGAAGAAATGGCTCCAAAATGGTTTAAAATTTCCGAAATTCCCTACAAAGACATGTGGTCCGATGATGAAATCTGGCTGCCACAGGTAATGGCCGGAGACAGAATCCGAGCAAAAATAAGTTTTAAGGAAAATGATGCAGTCGATGAATTCAGTCTGGAAAAGACAGATTGAAAACCAAAAAACCTATTCTGATAATTGAATGAAATCCAAAAGAGTTCCGGCCAGAAAACGAACTTGAGTTTCGGAAACATGAAAGCCAAGAGGTAAGAACAATACTCCCCGTTTCTGACTCCAGGGGGAATCGGTAAATTTAAACCAAACCGGAATATTTTTTGAATGCAGGTAAGTGATGAGATTCTGTGAAGGCGGATGATTAAAACCCAGCGGATAGACATGCAAGAATCCATAATCGGACGGGGGAATTGAAACCGGGTAAAACTGATCGGATTTAAAAACCCGCTGAAAATATTTTCTATACCACCCGGTCTGAGTTCGTTTCAGACCTTCTATCCGGGAATGATTAAAATATTTAGATAAAAATTTATTTATTAAAAAGCCCCCATGCGGAAGCGGGCTGTCGCCGACTAAGTCATCATGAACACGGAGTAAATGTTCATGCGCAAATCCGAGCAAAACAGACGAGTTAAAAATAAAACCGAAGGTTTGAAGTAAACGAAAAACAAAATACAAGAAAGCGGCTTTCATGGAATAAGCTGATAAAAACGGATTGACCTGATTTGGACAGAATACTTCCGGAGATTTAACAAACATCCGACTGCCCGGCAGCGGAGAAACCTTACGCAGACTATCGATAATAAAATGATTATCGGTTAAAAATTTAATCCCGGCTGGATTAACCAGACGATGAACGGAATCCTCTATAAGCAATGAAGCTGACGGTAAATCGGGCAGCCAGGTTCGGTCAATTACTAAATCAGAAGTTATCCCGCAGGCATGAAAGATAATTACCACATCCGGCCTATACAGCCAGAGGTAACGCCGAAAAAGAGATGCCGAAATCTGAAAATTGTTATCCAGGGGGTAATAAGTATATTTATGACCGCGGGCTTTGATATTGTCCAAAACGTCGGAACAGTAAAAATCCGGGACAAGAAAGTGAAGTTTCCGGCCGGGGAATTTCTGTCTAAGAATATCCCACAGGCCGTCTTCAAAAGAAAGATAGTAATAACAGGTAACGGATCCGGGTAGCCGATCCGGTTTAGTTTTCAGAAACGGAAGCAACCAGGGTTGATAGTAATAAAGCATAGCGGGTAGAAATTATACCCGGACAACAACTAAGTTAAGAGACCGACTTTTTTTGATTAAAGTCATTGACTATAATCCGCATTCAGACAGAAAATGAAAACAATATTGAGAAATCCGGCAATGATAGTTTTGGAAATAGTTCTGGTAATTTTTGCAGTAATAATTTTTATAGCTGCGGTAAGCGGCGCGTCTCAAACAGCAACAAATACGGACGGTGATTCCGGCAAGGTACAATCCGGTCAACGGGTGAGAAATATGGCGGCAGCCGGAATTTTTTATCCGGACAAAAAAGAGGGTTTAGAAACTGCCCTGGATAAATATCTGGCCGAAGTCAAAAAGGATCAGGGTTTGAAAAAATCCCGATTACTGATAGTTCCTCATGCCGGATTGGAATATTCCGGAAACGTAGCTGCAAACGCCTATAAACAAATTGAAGGAGAACAGATTAAGTCAGTAGTGATAATCGGATCCAGTCATGTAAAAGGATTCACTCATGCCGGGATAATTTCCGAAGGTGTCTGGGAAACACCCGAAGGACCGGTAGAAGTAGATACAGCACTGGCTGAAAAAATTATTGATCCAAAAGAAAACATCCTTAATGACCCAACGGTTCACGAGAAGGAACATAGTTTAGAAATGCAGATAATCTGGATTAAAAAACTTCTGCCTGAAGCAAAAATCGTACCGATAATGATATCGACACCCACAGATGAATTAATCTATGCATTAGCATTCAGAATTGCACAGAATTTTGACGAAAACACATTACTGGTGATCAGTTCCGATTTGTCCCATTACCCGGACTATGACACGGCAAAAAATATTGATGAGCAAACCATAAAAGCGATGCTAACCGGAAACAAAACCGAATTTGAAAAAAGGTTTGCGGAAATCAGAACAGAATTTGCCGGAGTTCAGACCCCAGCCTGCGGATTTGAAGCAATAAGGGTCGGGTTAAAAGCGGCAGAGCTTCTGAACTTTGACAAACCGGAATTACTGAAGTATCAAAACAGCGGGGATGTAACCAACGATAAGAACCGGGTGGTAGGATATGCGGCTATCAGAGCAAAAAGCGAAAAAATTAAATTAACAGTCCCCCATTTGGACGATCAGGCTCAGGCAGAAGCGGCAGAAATTGCCAGAAAATCATTAGAGGCGACCGTTAACGGTCAGGAAATTCTAACCGAACAAATAAAAAATCGGGTACTGCTGGAACCGCTCGGAGCGTTCGTAACCCTGCGGAAAAATGGTGAATTACGCGGGTGTATCGGCGAATTTGATCCCAGTAAGCCGCTGTATAAAGTGATTGAAGAAAAGACCCGGGATGCAGCCAAAAATGACCCGAGATTTAATCCTGTAACTAACGACGAACTGAAAGACATAAAGATAGAAATATCCGTAATGACTCCCAGAATACGGTTAACCGACTGGAAAAACATTGATTTAGGCCAAGACGGAGTGGTGATTACGGCCGGGAACAGGTCCGGAACTTTTCTGCCGCAGGTGGCCAAAGAAACCGGTTGGAAACTGGAAGAATATTTAGAGCAATTATGCAGTCAAAAAGCCGGATTGGATAAAAACTGCTATTTGGATCCGAAGACACAGTTTTTTACATTCCGGGCTCAGGTGTTTGAATAGGATTATTTGACCACCAACAAGCCGGCCGACTGCCAGGCGGAAATACCGCCGGAAAGTTCAGTCACGTCAGTGAAACCTTTCTGCCGCATTTGCTGAATAGCTAAAGCAGAACGTTTACCGGTACGGCAATAAACATAATACGGTTGTTGCTTATTCAGGGAATCAAGATAGGCCATGAATTTATCGGTTTGGTAATAATCAATGTTCTGCGAATCAGTCAAATGACCGGTCGCATATTCCTCTGCGGTGCGGATATCGAGTAAGGTCCCGGGATGGGAAACAAGTGAATACTGAAATTCAGCAGCGGCGAGACTGGTAAATTTTGGGCGGCAATCGGTACCACAATCCGGCGGACGGAACAACCAAACCCCGAGAAAAAAAGCCAGTCCAACAAGCAAAGCATAGCCGAAATATTTCATAGACGGAGTACTAAAGGCTATTATAAATCACCCGGAGTTGAAATTTTGTCCGGTGTGGACTAGGATCTGAGGCAGGATATGGGAAAATGCAGAAGCCGATGGTGGTGGATTGCGCTACTGATTCTGATAATTATCGGCGGGGGGTGGTATCTAAGACAAAGTAAGACAGGAAATAAAACCGCAGCCGCGGGTTCGCAAACCGGTGAAAATCAACAGGCGACCGAAACAAAACAGACTGCAGCTGAAGAAAATAAAACTTCGATAACTGAATTATTTCAAAAAGGAAACGATCTAAAATGCAGTTATTCGAGTAAATCCGATGAGTCGGGGACAGCCGAAGTAACCGTATATATCAGCGGGAAGAAAATGCGAGCAGATTCTTCAGGGACAAGTTCTGACGGAGTGGTATTTAAAAGTTCAATGATTCTTAATGACGACTATCTATATGTATGGACTCCGGACGAAAAAACCGGCGTAAAGATGCCGGTGGCCAAATCCGAAGCAGATAAAGAGGCATGGAAAGGTAATGCCACATATCTGGATCCGGAACAAAAAGTGGATTACAAATGCGGTGACTGGGTAACGGATCAGACGGTATTTGTGTTACCCAAGGAAATTAAGTTTGAAGATATGACACAAGTTTTAAAGGACCAATGCGCAGTCTGCGACAATCTGAGCGGAGAACAAAAAGATACGTGCAAAAAATCACTGGGGTGTAATTAATCCGGGTAAGATAAGATCGGTATCAATCAAGTATGACTTACAGAACTCCGTTAATATTGGTAATGACCGGATTAACATTTGTTTTGTTTAAACAATTAAACAAAACTGACACGCCGC
>Ga0172379_10001229_pt1 | contig 53268 bp, 46 predicted proteins | sample GrowelOW334metaG_FD_119756 | JGI IMG/M metagenome (GOLD analysis project Ga0172379, IMG submission 119756) | Groundwater microbial communities from an aquifer near a municipal landfill in Southern Ontario, Canada - Groundwater well OW334 metaG | ecosystem: Environmental > Aquatic > Deep... | reverse complement strand
CACGGGAATAAGCTCCGCCGTAGAAGATCTCTCCGGGCGCTTCGCCTCCTGGTATCTGAAGCATGAAAAGGAATTCCAGCCCCCCATTCCTGCCGGTGTGAAAGAAAACATCAAGCATCCGATCGTAGCGTTGAAAAAAATGTTCCGGCCCGGACAGGACAAGAATCGCCGATAGCTGATGAGGACAGGAGACTTAGAGCTTATCCGTAATTAACAATTTCGGCTGCAATTGCCGCTTTTGGCCTGCGCCTTAGCGCCGCTTAACTTACACCCTCCGTAGAGGGTGCTCGTTTCACGGCGCGTTGGCTCGTCATCAAAATCGTCAATTTCAACTCGCGCACTGCTTCAGCGGCGCCGGATAACGCGAGGTAGGTCTCTGGAGCGGTTTCAATATCCGAAACCGTCAAGCTCGGATCGATGGTCAGCATTTGCCCCGCGGCCAGCAGGGTGGAACTTTTTTTAATATCGCGCTGGATGTTCCTGAACCCCTGGAGCACATACGCGCACCGCTGAGAGGAAGTATACTCGTCTTCCATCTTATAATCTTTCGCCAGGAATTTTACGATGCCGGCCATTTCACTGGCCTGGCATTCTATATCCGGAGCGTTGTCTATCAAGTACTTCTTCTGGATATTATGGACTTCTTCGTGCAAAACGAACCTTGGCAGATCACCCTCGTTGACCTTATCAAAAGCGAAATCGCAGAAAACGGTCACAGCTCCGTTCTGCAAAGCGAGCGCGTCGGGTTTTCTTATGCAATCGGCCTTATCCCGCTCGGTCGATTCGGATTGCAATAAAAACTTCCAGTCCGGGGCCGAGACGCTTCTGCGGAGCGTTTCGTAGGCATCAGGCGAGACCGTGCCCGCGTGTTGCAGCTCCGTCCTGCGCAAGATCCCGGCCGCCTCACGGGCGTATTCAGCTGCCCGACTATGCGCGGCGCGGATGACCTCTTTTTTCTCCGCATCCGTCATAGCACAGGCCGAAGCGCCTTGCTGCAAGATCAAAACCAGGAGCAGAAAACCGCGCACAAGATTCTCCCTGCTCGACCGCCGCACGACGCCAGGGATCCGGAAGTTACTTCAGCAGGCGATTAATCGCCCTGATCGGATGCTTGATGTTTTCTTTTACATTCTCCGGAATGGGCGGCTGGAACTTCTTTTCGTGCGTCAGGTACCAGGAGGCGAAACGACCGGATAAATTGTCCACTGTTGAGCTTATTCCCGTGGTTCCAAGTATCACGCAGCCGAGATAGGTCCAGCCGCCCGCCACGCTCGGGGCGCAGGTGGTCGCGACAGGGCCCGCCGACATGACCGCGGCGGTAAAACTCGTTCCCAGGCCTACCGCCTTGTCCGGCCGGCCGGCGTTGGAATACTCGATCATTTGTTTCTGGGTAAGATAAGCGCCGACCGCCAGCGTCCCCATTGCCGCGGCGTCGGGCGCGGCTTCCTTCAGTTTGTCCACCGCGGAACGCAGCCGCGGAGCGTCGATAATGCCGGGGGCGACAAAACCACCCTGGTGAAAATCAGGCTGCCTGGTTCGTAAAGCGGTGTTGCCGATCTTAACCGCGGCGGGTTTCGATACATCGCGGGGCTTATTTGCAAAACCGGCGTCCTTTATCAACGCCGTCACGGCGGGTTTGGAGGCGTCGGCCTGTAGTCCGGACTCTACGACCACGGGCGAAACATCGGAATATACGGGCGCCGCCGCTTGCGCCGCGGCCGACGGAAGTTCCGGTTTTTTTACAACCTCCGCCACGCGCGCGCTGAAACGCGCCCAGCTCTTGAAGTTCCTATTGAATGCGCGCACGGATGCCTGGTAAACTTTAACTTCGGCATCTTCCACTATTACGCTCTCGATAACACCGTTCGGCGGCATTTTAACGCTGTAAACCCCCATATTTTGGCCCGGGGGAGTGACAACGGTATACAGGTTATCCAGATGGGACAATGTGGTCATAGGACTCTCAACATCCGGGACTGCCGGAAAATTATTAGCTGACTCGATAATCATCGACTCTATGTTCGGTTTGGTCCAGACCGCTTTAAGGGTGACCCTGCTCATCCCGTTTTTCAAAGGAGTCACATAAGCCCGTAAGCGGAATAAGCCGGTCTCCAGGCTTGTTCCGCTGTTTCCGGTCAATGCCGTAACTACGGGCTCGGAAACAGCGGCCTGTAAATTGGACTCTGCGACCGCGGGCGCAAGATCAGAGTATGCCGGAACCGCCGCCTCGGATGCGGCCTGCGGGATCTCAGATTTTTTTACGATCTCCGCCACGCGCGCGCTGGAACGCGCCCAGATCTTTAGGTTTCTATTGAACGCGCGCACGGATTCCTGGTAAGCCTGAACTTCGGTGTTTTCCACTATCACATTCTCAATAGTACCGTTGTGCGGTATCTTAATGCTATAAACGCCTATATTATGGCCGGGGTTCGGGGGAGTGACAACGGTATGCAGCTTATCCAGCTCGGATACCACACCGAAGAACGGATTCTCAACATTCTGAACTACGGGAAAATTCTCGTACGATTCAATAACCATCGAATCGATGCCCCGTTCGGCCCATATCGCTTTAAGGGTTATCCTGCTCATTCCGTTCCTCAAAGGCGTCACATAAGACTGTAAGCGGAATAAGCCGGTTTCCAGACATCCCCCGCTCGCATTCAACATGAACAACAGCGCCAGTACGGATAAGACCGTTTTCATAACTGTACCCCTCCTCAATTGCCGTTCCCGCTTGGATCCGGAAGCGTAATTCCCCGCTCTTCCGGCGCCGCTTGCTGCCTTTGTGCATAAACCCATAACATCCCCGCGGTTGTTATAGTTTAAGTCGCAAAACTTGCATGAACAAGTGCCGACAGGCCCGTGTTTTTCCGGTATTTGGACCTATGGCCCCCTGGGTCCAAAGATCGGAAAAACCCGCCTTTTAGGCCCTGAGTTGATATGCGCGAGCAACCCATAAAATGCCGCAAGACGACATTTTATCGCACCCGGCACGGGTTTTATCCATCCCCGTGCCGGAGTTGAGGAAGAAATTTTTTTCTCCCTCAAATTCCCTTGGGTAAAAACAGGAACATGGAATAGCGTGGGATTTGTGGATCGTCAGCAAGGCGACCCGCCGGGAAACCGGCGGGCCTACTTCCAGACGCCCGCTATGGCGGTATTACAGTAGCTGCACGATCCGTCGCCTTTTTTTGCGACCTTTATCGTGTTGCTTAAGATCTCAAAACCACGGCGCGCCACCAGGGTCTTACCGCAGGACGGACAGAGCGTGTTCTCATACCCAAGCCCCGGGATATTGCCGGTATAGACGTACTTCAACCCCTTCCTAAGCCCCGTCTCCCTGGCCTTTAACAAAATCTCCGGAGGCGTACGCCCCCGGTCCGTCATCAGGTAAGTCGGATAAAAAGCAGTGACATGCCAGGGAATGTCCCTGGATACGCCCGCGATAAAACCGGCGAGCGATCCCAGCTCTTTTGCGCCGTCGTTAAACCCCGGAATAAGCAGAGTAACGATCTCAAGCCAGAAGCCTTTGGCGTGGATCATTTCTATGGCTTTAAGAACCTTAGACAGAGTCCCACCCGCCACCTTCCGGTAATTTTCGTCATCAAAGGTTTTAAGGTCCACTTTATAAAGATCCACATGGGGCTTGATGTAATCCAGAACTTCCGGCGAGGCATAGCCGTTGGAAACATAAGCGCCTCTTATCCCGTATTTACGGGCCATTTTAAAGATCTCCACGCTCCATTCAGCCGTTATCAGCGGCTCGTTATAAGTGGAGACGCAGAACGCCGCGCCGGCGGCCCGCGCGTCGGCCGCCAGTTTTTCCGGGGTGAACGCTTCTATTTCGCCGGCCGAACAGGCGGCGTCCCTTAAGGCCTGCGAGGTAAGGTAGTTCTGACAGAAGGAGCATTTAAAATTGCAGCCGAGCATTCCGAAGGAGAAGGTCGCGCAGCCGGGCAAAACATGGAAAAAGGGTTTTTTCTCGATCGGGTCCAGTCCGTAGGCTGAGATATAGCCCCACGGGGCTTTCAGAAGCCCTCCGTCGTTGAACCGCACCTTGCAAATGCCCGAACCGCCGGGAGCGGCCACGCATTTATGCGCGCAGGCGAGACACCGCGTTCTCCCCCCGGCCAGCCGCTCGACAAGTTCCGCCGGTCTTGAATATTTCCGTATCTGTTCTTCAAGAGCCATAAAAATTTTTGTTTTGCCCCGGTGCGAGAAAATGTCGTCTTACGACATTTTATTCCCCCCACCGGGGGGCTCTGACGCTGAGGGCCTTGTGCAGGACGGAGATCCTCAGCGTCCCGTCGCCGGTAAAATCCTCTCCGTCCAGATGATAAACCGCGCCGGGCGCAAAGCTGAGTTCGATAACGCCGGACACGTCCGTGGTGATAAGGCCTTTGTGCCGGAGAAGTTTTCCGTTAAAAAGATCGGGCACGGCGAGCAGCGTCCTAAGGACGCCCCTTTTTTCAACCACGACCAGGTTCAACAGACCGTCGTCGATATAAGCGTCAGGCGCTATCCTGGCTCCTCCGCCGTACTGCCGGCCGTTAAGCACCGCGGTCAGCATCGGAGAAAAGGTGAGGCGGCGGCCGTTCATGTTTACCGCGATCTCCGCCGGAAGATACCTGAAAAAAGTCACAGCCGCGTGATAGACATACGGAAAGATGCCCCGGCGGCCGGCCAGGCGGGTATTGAATACCCGGGCCACCTCCGCGTCAAGGCCGACGCCGGCCGCGCAGAAAAAAGGCCTCCCGTTGGCCAACCCTACATCGATCTTCCGTGGAGTCCATTCCAGCAGGCCCCTGAGCGCTTCCTCATGCTTCAGAGGGATATCCAGGTTGCGGGCAAGGCCGTTCCCGGAACCGAACGGCAGGATGCAAAGCGTTACCGGTTTGCCTATAAGCGGCTCTGCCGCTTCGCGGATCGTGCCGTCGCCGCCCGCAGCCACTATGTTGGAAAAACCCGCCAGGACCGCCCTGCGGGACAGTTCCAGGCCGTGCCCTTTGTTCTTAGTTAAAGCGAGCTCGTAACGGATGCCGCGGCTGCGGAAAAAAGCGTCTATCTTTCCCGGCAGCTCAACGCCCGAACCGTTGCCGGAGGCGGGATTAATAATAAAAAAGTAAGACATAGCTTAAAAATTTTTGCCGCAAAATATTTTATTCCACCGCGCTGACTCCGGTAGCCCAGGAGGCCTTTTCACCGGTGGGGGTCAGACGCAGCAGCTTGTTGCCGGAGACCGTGTCGCCCTTCCGGCAGCGGAACCGTGTCCTGTAAGAATATCCTATCTTGAGCTCCGGCGTGTCGCCCACTACCGATTCATCATCGACATAAAGATAATCCACATCCTTGCCGCCCTTGCTGCGCACCAGGTTCAGGGACCAGCTCTTCCCGCTCCTGCGGGCCATTATCATCTGAAGGTCCATTTCCAGGTCCCGGCCTGAAAAACGCGCTGGGTCCTTGAAAAAAACGTCTTCGGCCCCTCTGACCACACCGTCCTCCTTCTCTTCCGGCGGCTCTCCGTACTCTTTTGCCGCAGTGGAGGGATCCGTCTCTTCCTGTACGGGTCGCTCTTTGAGGCGGCGTTTTGCGGGGAGCTTTACGGGCATCTCAAATTCCTCCACTCCGTCTTCCTCCGCCGGTTTTATGCGGTCGGCCGCTTCGGGCGGTATCGTTGTTTCCACCGGCCTAGGTTCCTCCACGGCGGAAGGCGTCTCATCGGCGTCGGATCCGGCGGCATAAGTGGAGACGTATTTTGCGACATAAGGCGCTCCGGCCTTCCTGACGGTCCGCTCCTTCATCAGATAACCAAGTACGATACCGATAAACAGGACCAACACGGTGTTTATAAGCCGCAATCTGAAGAAATTCATAAAACACATCCTTAAATGACGCCGGAACCCGTATTATGCCTTTATTTCAGGGTGGTTGCAAATCCCTCATATATTGTATATTTTACTTGTTAAGAAAAGATTACTATCCGAATGGGAGTATTATGAAGATCATCCTGACCGTTTTTCTCCTGGCCTGCCCGGCCGCGTTCGCGGACGCTGCCGGCGGGCCGTCCGCGGCCGCCTGCGTTTATAAATACACCGGGGCCGTTCAACTTATGGAGCCGGGAACGGCTTCCTGGCGCGCACTTGACGGCGCGGTCCCCCTCAGGGAAGGCGCCCGCCTCAGGACCGGCCCGGGAGCCTCATGCGAGATCCTGGCCGGGGACGGGACATTTATAAATCTGTACGAAAATTCCGAGACCACGGTTGAAACGCTCAGGCTTGAACCCGAAACGCGCGACTACGGTTTTAATTTCATAAAAGGCAGGATCCTGTGGCTTGCCGCCAAGGTCAAACGCAAGGTCTCAAAATTCGAGATCCGGACCCCCTCCGCCGTTTGCGCGGTGCGCGGCACGGATTTCGCCGTCGATGTCTCATCCGCCGCCACCGACATCGGCCTTTTTGAAGGGCAGCTGGACATTAAAAACAACGGCAAGGAAACGCCGCTTGCCGCCGGCAGCGAAGCCGTGGCCGGACCGGGGACGGATACGCTGGTCAGCGGCAGGTTTTCAGCTTTAATGGAGGCGGAAAAACGCCGTTATCTGAAGCTCAGGTCCCACGCCGAAGATCTTAGAAAAAAATTGGCGGAGCGGGAAGGATTTATAGACGGTTATCTTCAAGGCCGCCAAAAAAAACTTCAGGCGCTGGACTCACGCCGCCGGGAAAAGCTGGATAAACGCAACAAACCGTGAAGCGGTAAGCGCCGACCGCCCGGCCCTGAGGCGGCGTACAGCTCTTCAGCCGTGTACCAATTGGCCCACAACATTTGTGGGTCTTTTTTCATGGAAAAATTCCCCTTTGTGCCCATGCGCAAAACGCGCCCGTATGCGAAAATATACGCGGAACTTGATAAAAGACCACGGATCAAATTCACAGAGGACAAAACAAATGAAAAAACTGATAATGATGTTGTTTTTATCGCCCCAATTTTCGACAGCGGCCCCGTTCATACTAAATCAAGATTTCAGCACCAAAGAAAAATCTGTTTTTTCGTTAAGCACTGATGCCGGAGAGATTGTTTATAACGAGGATTCCATAGATTCACTAACCGATTTAAATTCCAAACTTAACTCTCAGGGCCGGCATAAAGATTTCCTTTTTATGCTGGACTCTTATGGCGCGATAATCGACATAAACGATTCAGATAAACTTAGGCCTGTGCGCTCATTTTTTTATAGATTGTCGCGCAATTTGGGCAGAATTGGAGAGACGCATCATGCGATGTTCAATTCACCGATGAATGTGTACATAACCAATACTTGTGGATCCTTTTGCACTCTATTTATTCCGTATCTAAGGTCATATTTGAGCGAAAATGATAGAGATGGATTTATCAACATTAAGATTGAACGTGGCGGCAGATTCTATTTTCATGGAGCTTCTACCCGTATAGATGGAACCGAGGAATTTAGTATAGAAGCAACTGAAAAGCTTAAACTGCTTTATGCTGAATTCGGAATCGATCCGGATTGGTTGGCTCAACACCATTCTTTATTTGCCTCGGATGAAGGCGATTCAATCAAAACTTCAGACTTAGCAAGCCAGAAATCCGGGTTTGTGCTTGAGAAAGAACTTTTTTATAATACACAGCGATGCAGACACACTGTCACAAGTACGGGGGTTATAAATCACTGTGACTCGGTAGACATCTATTAATCCGAAAGTTTCAGCTTGGGAATTCCGGGGACACAATACATCCTGACCGTTTTTCTCCTTGGCCTGCGCGGACGCTGCCGGCGGGCCGTCCGCGGCCGCCTGCGTTTATAAATACACCGTGGCCGTTCAACTTATGGAGCCGGGAACGGCTTCCTGGCGCGCACCTGACGGCGCGGTCCCCCTCAGGGAAGGCGCCCGCCGTATGCCGCTTCACGGCTCAGGCAGTTCCGGGGGAGCGCAGGCCTCTCTTGAAGGGTACAGTTTGCTCTTTATTTCTTTTCTCCAGCCGTTTATCTTCTTCTCGAAAGCTGCCGAATCGGCGCGGACCATCGCGTACCATTTGAATCTGCTGTCTATAGCGCTTCGCAGCGCCCGCATCCGCGCCAGCTTAGCCTTGCTCAGCGTCCGGGGAGCCGTCCTGTATCCGGACTCCAGGCGCATCAGTTCCTTGGCCAGAGGCGCGGCCTCGAAGAATTCTTTAGCCGCGCTGCCTTCCAGCGAATCATACTTGTAATAATTCCTGTGATTTGCCAGCCTTATGCCTTCAACGCCCTTTTCAAGAAAGAGTTGAGCGTTCTTCCTGTCGAAGGGGTCCAGCTCATCAGCGTAAGAAGCGCCTCTTCCCCGCAGATGCCCTGCGGTAAAGCTTGCGTCCATTGAGAACGCCTCCGTCTCTATCTCCATCTGATCGGGCGCCATTTTGTCGCCGCTGAATATAAAGATCTGGTAATTGATGCCCGCCGCGGCGGCCCTGGCGTTCTGGCGCTGGTGGGTGGCTTCGTGCACGAAGGTAGGCGCCAGATACCGCGACAGCTTCTGCAAGTGCGGATTTGTGGAAGCCGGGCGCTCAAAAAGCTGCCCGGGGCTCACATGATTCGTTTTCATCCAGTTGTTGATCCGCAGGATATTAAGGCGCAGCTTTTTTGAGGATAAGCTCCAACCGCCGAGGTCGTTCTCGTCCAGTTCGGCCAAAACCAGCTTAAAGCGGTTGTCGCCGGCTTTCTTGTATGCGGGATCCCTGTAAAAAGCCAGTATTTCGTCGCCCGCCCTCGTACCGCGCAGTTCCTCCGCTAAAGGGCCGTTCAGGTTTCCTGCGGCATCCACGGCCGCCAGGAGTCCCGGCAAACCGGCCGCCTGTTCCTGAGAAAGTCCCCTGAAAACGGAATCCCGCGGTTTGGCGGCGGCGATCCCGGCCGCCGGGCTAAGAGTCGCGCAAGGATGGCTGCCTGCCTGGTCAAAAGTTTCGTTCAAATATGCGGCCTGGACCGGGACCGGCAGGTCCTCCAATTTCATAACGCTCTTTGAGGCGGCGTACAGTTCATCCGTCTTATTGCGCGCAGGCGCCGCGGGCCTTTTCCCGTCCCCGGTTTTGCAGCTGGTCAATGCCGCCAGTTTTCTGAGGCCGTCGTCGTCATCGACAGCGTCAAGGTCTTCGCGCAGGACCGAAAGCAGCCGGGGATCAGCCGGAAATTTGGGACAAAGGGGACTGCTGCCGTATGCCGAGGTCAGGCTCTCGGTTACACCGGCCGCCCATTTCGAAAGGGAAAAATATCTTTCCTTTATAGTCTGGGCGTTCCACCGCTTTTTGTCGTAATTATGTCCCGCCGAAGAAAGCGCCCTGGTCCGGATCTCTCCGAGGCTTTCCCAGGAGCGCACGGACTTTTTTACATCCGAAAGGCGCGTACCGGCCTCCCTGGCCGTCCAGTTAAAGATCTTTTCCGGCCTGGGGCCCAGCCCCATGGAACAAAGGGGGCAGAGGTCGTCTTCAAGCACGCGCATCAGATGCGGAACCATTTCGAATCCCGTATTCTTAGAGACGATGTCCTCAAGGTCCATGAGGGCGCTGTTACGGGAGAGAATGTCCGCGGCAGCCTCTCCCGTCCCGGGGTTTTGATCGCTGATCCTGGTCAGAAGCTCTCCGTTATTTGCGGTCAGTTTTTTCACGCATTCAAGGGCGGTTGCGACGGATAATCTCTTTTGTTCGCTATCGACATTCTCGCGGCATTCCCGCACAAATGCCTGTTCTCCGGCGGTAAGCCCGGGGGACGCAAAGACCGGCGCCGGAAACGACCCCGCCAGCAGCAATAACATAACCATTCTTTTCATAAACGACATCCAAAAGCGGTTTTCAATCACAGACTCATAATATAGTTTAGCCGGCATTCAGCCGCCGGTCATGGGCCCAAAGGCCTTTTTTGCCGGGTCTTTTGCAACAGGTATTCCGGAATCCGGCGGGCTTATTCTGTGTACCAATTGGCCCAAAGAAAGCAGGGACCTTTGACATGCGGGGGTGGGACTTTAGACCTTTGCGGATATTGGCGTGACCCCCTACACTATGGGCGTAGAAATCTCACTGTTCAGGAGTCAAAGTTATGAAAAAGTTATTAGCGTCTATAGCTGTAATATGTATGGCCGGCGGCGCGGCTTATGCTGAAACGGCTGCGAGCCAGCTTGGCCTGGATCAAATCTCGTCCGGGAAACTCGATATAAGCGTGCCGGCTGTTTCCAAAGCCAATGTGGAATCTGCCACAACTAAAGAATCAGAGCCGGGCATGGTCAAAGAGGTGTCGGGCATAAAAGTGGAGGTTGTGGAGAATCATAGCGAAATCTACGGCAAACCGGATGCGATGTCCGGTTCGTGCGAGATTGGTTCTGGTTCCGACATATGCTACAAGGAGATACTAGAAAATGTGACGAGGGCTAAGGACGCGAAAATTAATGTGCGACGGATCGTGGTTCTTAGATCGTTCAATGATAGCGGAGTCCGGAGGTCCAACTACAGTTACTATTACTATGTCCATTGCGGTGGGTTTATAAACAAACCCATATCCGTTTCGCAAACATATCTTGTTAATCCCTTAACGCAAAACGGGTCTGATTTCATCGGCCTTCATGAAGAAGCGGAACAAAAGTGCGCGAATGCCGGGGGCTTTTATCCGGCTAACTTTAGAATAGGCCAGCGCGGTGGGGTTATTCTTACTAACAAGTTAACGGTTGATTGCTGGATCCCTAAGTAAATCTTTTGCATCCGCCGTTCCTTGGAAGTTGGGAGAGCATTAACATCGGTGTTTTTGTTATCAGGTTGCAGAAACCATCGGGCGGGCTAATTACGCTTTACCATAATTCCAGGGTGGGACATGTTAAATATTAAGTACGCGGCAGGCGAATAGATTGGAGCGCGGCCACGGTGTGGACGATAGCGTGCCCGGCAGACCCATGCCCCCGACACCCGCGAACTCACAGGCCTGCCGTCTCATTATAAAAAAGCGGGCCGCGCTCCTATTTGCCCGCCGCAGCGGTCAGCTCGGCTTCGAGATCGTAGGAGGAGGTACGGTTGATCTTGACGGGGAATTTGGGGTTCTTCATAAGCGATTGGGACAGGTCCGAAGCGTTGCCTTTCCTTAACCCCACATCTATCGCGGCGGTGTCGCCTGACAGGCTTCGCAGCCAGCAGTCGCGGACCAACGGTATATTCCTGACCGACTTCAGGAACTCGCTAACCTGGTTCATGCCCGACACCTTGGCAAGAGAGATCCGGACCACGGACCTTTCGCGCAGAGCCTTTAGAACCCGGTCTTTAAGCTCGTCACCCGCCTTTTTAGCGGAATTAATGATGGCCGCCCGCGCCGCTGAGGGCTCGTTAAGGTCTATGCCGCCGGCTGTTTCCTGGAGAGAGGCCAGGGTCTCCCCGGAGCCGTTCTTCACCGCACTGACCGAAAGCCCTGCCCGGTAGGAGATGAACCCCCCCAGCCCTTCGCGCGTATTAAAGTCCGACTTGGCCGACCCTTTGATCAGGATATCGGCCTTGTCTTTCTCGCCCGTCATAAATCCGGCTTCCGAGAATCTGTCCTTAAATTCAAGGGCGGCATATTCCGTTTCTTGGGCCTTGCCGTCCACGGCCTCGGAAATATCGAAGCCTATGACCGGATTGCCGAGCTTCTGCGGCTCGTTCTCCAGTTTCCTGAGTTTGGCGGTAAGGTCTTCCTTCCGGACATGCGCCCGTATTTTGGTCTTGTAGAAGTCCCCTTCACGGGTTTCCCTAAGGACCTCGTATTTCTCTATGTAGCCTTCGGTCTGGGAGGTGATGGTGTCGTCAATCAGCACCGCCTTTGAAACCATGGCTTCCTGGGAGACATAAACGCCGACCACAAGACCCAGGGCGCTCTTCATCGCCTCATGGAGGGAAGTTTTTTTCGCTCCTTCCACATCGCCGTTCACCACGGGGCCGATGCCTTCGGCCTCAACCACCTCGGTTTCATACGCGCTGTTGAGAGCCGACTTGCGCGTTCCTGAACACCCTGCAAGCAGCAGGGCGGCCAGGAGCGACGGCAGGATGCGTATAGATTGTCTCATTAGACTACCTCTTTAACGGCGGCGGCCGCCGGTCAGTCGACGATCTTGAGCCCGGCGTCTTTCAGAGCTTTTTTGGAAAGCCTGAGGATGATCACGCAGCCGTCGTCGGAAGTCCACTCGGTCCTGACGACCTGGGCGCCCTTGATGACGGCGTCGATCTTGGTGGCGAGCACGGAATCGGTTTCTATCGCTTTCTCTACGGTAATGCCGCCCTCAAGATTGACGCCCTTTATGAAGGAAAGCATGTTGTACTGGCCGTTGACTATGGAGGCGTTCCTGGAAGTCGCCATACGCTGGGTCTTGTTATCCAGGTTTTGGTCGGCGGCGCCGATGCCGCGGGCGAAGATATAATTTTTGGTAACGCCTTCTTCCACCCATTCCCGCTCTATCTCACCGTTACCGGAAACGGTCCCTTTCTGGCCGGTGGAAGAACATCCCACCGCGAACAGCGACAGCACCGCCAGCGCTAAAGTTTTTTTCATATTAAGGTCCTCCATATAGACGGAGCATTCAGCCGCTCCGCCGTCCTAGTATTCTATAACAAGGGGTCCCAACTGTCAATCGCGGCGCATGTTCCGTATTAAAAATTTTCGCGCGAAAATTTTTAATAGATCATAAAAAAATCGGAATCTTTTTTGCCCGGGGTCGTTCCGGGCTTCCGGGGTTTTACAGGTTCCTTCCCGGCGGGCCTCGCCGTTTTTTTGGACCGGGGGCGATCCTCTTCCTGATCGCGGTACTGGACCTTCTTCTTGTATTCCCCTACGCGCCAATTCGCGAATTTGTAGGTAAGGGAGATCTGGGAGGTGTTGAAGATCTCACTGGCCATCGACATGGCGAAATCCAGCGAAAGGCCCTCGTAGTGCACGCCGAAACCAATGGCCGGACCGCTGTTCTCTTCCAGAGCCTTGTAGCCCAGACGCAGATCGAAGAGCTTTTCAAAATGATATTCAAGCCCGCCCCGCAGACTTTTAAGACTTTCGTTCATATAGATATCGCTTTCCAGCGCCAGCAGCACGGACTGGTCCATTACCGTAGGCCGCTGGTAGGAAAACCCCAGCCGCAGAATGGAAGGAAGAGGCTCGGTTTCCTTGAGGTATTTTATGCCCGTGCCGTAATTTGAAAGCGCCGCGCCGAAGGTGAGGCCAAGGCCGGGCTCCCTCATCAGCCAGCCGGCGTCGAAAACGAAAGCCGAGGCGGAATATTTGCCGAGAAGCTCGGAACCGACATATTTGGCCGAAAGGCCCAAGTATTGTTCCAGTTTGGCGTTATATCCATCCAGTTTCGCCTCGCCCGAATAGACCTTCTCGCCGTAAGTAAGGGCGAACACCTTGTTGGTTTCGGCGTCCATGCCTGCGGTCTCCACGGTCCCGTCGGAATTGATAAAACGGGAAGTGAACCTGCCGCTCTGGGAAAAAACCGAGGAGACGGCCAGCCCGGGTTTATTAACGCCGGCCAGGCCTGTTACGGGAAGCGGCATGCCGAAGGCCAGGGACTGGAGTTTGGAATCCTCAAATCCGGAAAGGCTCATTGCGGAAGCTTCCGGAAAATAAAGCAGTCCAATGCCGGCTGGATTGTAATTCACCGCGTATATATCGTCGGCGACCGCGACGAAACTGCCGCCCATGCCCAGGGCCCTGGGGCTCATGTCGGTTTTAAGTATCTGCACGCTGGCTGAGCCGGGCCCGCCGGCAAAGGCGGGTTGGAGGATCCAGGTCGCCGTGGACAGGACAAAAGCCGACAGGAACGCCGTAACAAAGGCGCGGTCCCTGCTGCTCTTTAAGGTATTCATAAAGTTCATCCCGCCTTCTCTCCCGCCCTGCGCACTATCTGACCACGGCTATCTTATCCACCTTGTCCAGCCCAGGACCTTTGGCTTTTACATAATAAATACCGCTGGCCGCCTTGGACCCGCTGAGGTTGGTCCCGTCCCATTCCAGGATGCCTTTACCGGCCGACGCGGCGCCGGAAAAGAGGGTTTTGACCAGGGCGCCCGTTACTGTATATATTTTGATGGTGAGATCCCCTCCGGACTGGAGGTCGTATTTCACTATAGCGCGGTCGCCCGCCTTGGTCAGGATATTGTTGTATGCGACGAGGTCGGATTTGTTCGTGGTCAGGTTGATGGCGTTGGAAACGCCAAGCGAGTTTATCTTTCCCATATGATCGCGCCCGAAAACTTCCAGATACACGGTGCCGACCCCCGGATAGCGGGCCGCGAACCCGGGGTTAAGGCCGACGCTGCCGGCCAGGATGGGCCTGCCGAGACCGTCGTAGGAAGCCGAGGGATGGAGCGTAACGGAAAGAAGCCTGTCGGAGACAGGCGTATAGTTGGTGCGGGCCTGATCTATAGGTTTAAAATCATGATCGCGCAGCTGGGCATATTCAAAAGACGATTCCCCCCCCGTAAGCGTCGCGGACGAGGGCGCGGAGATCATCGGAAAACTGGTGTTCGGGACGGTGAAGCTTATCGTATCCTGATCGTATAAAGCGGTATCCAGCTCCGCCCAAGCCGAGCCCTTCGGAGCGTAGGACAGGTTGAGGGAGTAGGGCCGGGTGGAGGCGACCCGCGAATTGTTGTAATACTGGTTCGGGGCGCCGGACACCAGCAGGTAATATCTGCCTGGTTTGGACACGGGGTAAGTGAGCGTCAGGCCCGGGGTGGCGGTGAGACAGTCGCCGGAAAGCGGGCAGGTGCCGTTGGTGTAGGGGCTGTTGGAGATGACCGGCACGGTTTCGGCCAGATAATTACGGTTCGCGTCGAAGAGGAACAGGGCGTAGGCGTAGTAAAAATCGGAGTCGAACGGGGGCAGGTTCAACGAAGCGGTAAAATTACCGTCCTGGAGCGAGATGACATAATAATCCACATCGCCCTCCGGGAAGACGGTGGCGGACAGGCCGGTCATGGTGCTTACATCAGTGGAGCATTCCGGACCGTTGTTGTTCTCGCACAGGGCGCCGGGCACGGGCTGGTCATAGGCGTCCCCGGCCGCGCCGTACGAAGGTATCCCGTGCGTATTAAAAGCCGTGTTGATCCGCGCCAGGGTGCTGCCCGCCGGGCAGCCCGCCGGATCCAGCAGCCTGCAGGCCTCGACAAAAGCGTCGTAAAAATTGGCGAAATTATCCGGGAAATAAAAGAGCGCAGCGTAGGCGAACACATCGGCCTTGGGCATGTTCGGGAACGCATCGGCCCCGCCGAAATTGCCGAGGTTGGTGGCAGGCGCGTTGTTCTTCAGCTGCCACAGCGCCTGGGACAGGATCAGGCTGTCGTCATGCACCTCTCCGTTCCAGTCGGCGGGCATGGATTTGGAGCCCGAAGCGAGTGAGAGATCCCTGGAATAACCTTCGCTGCCGGCGCTCACGAAGTTAGCCAACACGGAAACGGTATTGCCTTCCGAGGTTAAGGACGCCAGCGAAAAATAGTCGGCCACAGCTTCGGAGATGGCGCCGAATTCGCCGAAATTTATTATGGGATAGATCTGGTTTACCACCCGGTGCGAATATTCGTGGCGGATAATGGTCCCATCCAGGGCGAATGATCTGTATGTCGCGCAGGTCTGATCGTCGCAGGGTCCGTCGCCTATGAAGATATTGTCTTTTTCCAGGTCGTAAAAGGCGTTCTGCATCCCCCCCGCGGTATCGGTGGTGTCCGCAGCGCCGTGGGCGTGGACCATGACAGGCACCTGTTTATCCAGATCCGCGTACGGGCCCCCGGGTCCCAGGTTTACCCGCTTAAAATAATCGTAAGCCGAGTTCAGGTGGTAGAAGACGTTGACTTCGGCCAGGTCATTCTCCACATTGCCGGGAGAACGGTCCAGGAACACGCGGGCCGCGCCGGTAGACCAGACTACGGAACCGGTAGCGTTATTGCTGACAAGGGGAGTGTTCGTAAGCACAAGATAGCTTGAAAGATCGACCGAAAATCCGGCGGAGACGCCGCTCGCATCGGTATTGAGGGTCAGGCCGTAAGTTGAATTTTCAACGGCGGCGCCGAAGAACGGCTGGGCGCGGACGCCGATGTAGCTGGCGACGGTGTTCGTGCCGTTCTTCACATCCAGCTCGTCGGAATCGCCGATGGAGCCGTCCAGGCCCATTTCACCCACGCTGAAGGACGTGAAATGCGGCATCACCTTAGCGAAGGCCTGGTGCAGGTCCGTCCAGTCATTTTCCAGTACGACCTGGTACTGGTAGGTTTTAGAGCTCTCGTAAGGATGCGGACTATCCAACCCGTTCGGCGCCGTGCGCCATACACCGCCGCCATTGTCGAAATGGGCGCTTGGGCCGCGGAAATTGACGACCGAAAAGTAAGGGCCCTTCAGCGAGGCGAACACCTTGCCGGATTCCGCGGCGCAGTATTCTCCGGGCGCGGTCGCGCCGGTGACCTTCGGGGCCGTCCGCGTGGAAGGATCAAGGGAATCGGTGACCCACATGTACTGGTTATTGATGGGCGTGTTGGGCACAGGCTGGGTCCATAATTCGCGCGGGATATCGCTGTTTCCGCTGGGCATCGGAGAAACACGGTAGACCGATCCTCTGACGGTGCCTGAAGTATTGGTGCCGCCCGGACAGGCGTAACGCAGATCGTTATAACGGAAAAGGATCCTGCCGTCGGCCGCGCCGACATAGTATACCCAGACGCCGCTTGCCGTGTCGGAAGCCCTGAGGCGGACCTTCCAGGCCAGTTTCAAAGCGCCTTCGGAGGCCGGGTCCGGAAAAAGGACAAGAACGCCGTCCGCGGCCCTCGCCGAAAACACCAGGTCGGCAAGCGCGGCGTTTTGCGCATAAACGGCCGGGAACGCGGGGGAAAGCGGGACATTGATCTCGGGCTCGAATTTGGCCTGATAGCCGGTTATTCTCCCCGAGGGGTCGACATGAACCCTGACATAGGAGAATTCCACGGGTATGGAATTATAAATCTGGTCGTACTGGAGATGCGTCACGCCCATAAAAACCTTGGAGTAGGCCGGGCGCAGCTGGCCGGACCGGACTTTAAGAAGGGCCTCGTTCTCGTTTAAAAATGCGATGGCGGCTTCGTGCGGAGTTCCGGGATAGGCGGCGGTTTTCGCGCCGACAAGGGCTTCCGGCAGGGCGGTTTTCGGGCTATACCTGACGCGCCAGGCGTCCGTACCGGTCTTTTTTATGAAATTGCGGAACGCATCCCTGGCGGCGGCATCCGGGGCCTTCGCCGTTCTTCTCAAGGAATCGGACAACGGGGAGATCCTGGCCGGGGCTTTGCGCGGAGCGGCCGACGCCGAAACGACCGGGAGCGGAAACCCCGCCAGAAGTCCTATAAGGATGCGAGTATATAATATCCTGTTTTTCATAATGAAGGACGGAAAATCTCCGTTCACTTTTTTGAAAATCTTTTCAGGACCTGCAGCGCCGCGCTGAGCCGCACCTCGACGCTATTGTCGCCCAAAGCGGCAAGAAGATGCGGTTTGGCCTGCGCGTCCGGCACGCCCTGAAGCGCCTGAAGGGCGTCAAGCTTCGCCTCCTGGTTGTTGGAATCAAAGGCGCGCGAAAAAACTTCGGCGTCGGGTTTTTCCCCTCCCGCCATAAGCCCCTTGAGCGCCGCGACCTTCAGGCTGATATCGCCGGCCGCGCCGTAGAGCTCTTTCAGTTTTTCAAAAGCGCGCTTATCATTGACGGCGCTGAGCGCTTCCACGGCTTTGAATTTGAGGGTCGGGTTGAGATCGTCCGCGAGCTTAAGGAGTTCGTCCAGAGCGCCTTTTCTCCCGTCCATGCATTTAAGGGCGTCGAGCGCGGCGATACGGACCCGGATGGATTTATCGTTCAGAAGCAGCCCTTTTAGCGGCGGTACCGCCGCTGAATTGCAGATCTTCGCGAGTATGCGTACGCCTTCAAAACGCAGGGCTTCATCAGGGCTTTCCACCGCGTCAAGGAACTGCGCCAGTTCATCGGAATAACCGAGCCTGGCAAGCTCCCTGGCCGCCACATCCCTGATGGAGCCGTAGGCATCGTTCTTGAGGTTGAAAAGCATCTCGGGCGCTTTTTCACCATCCATGCGCGCAAGCGCCTCGATGGCGTGTTCGCGGATCTTGTTCTGAGAAATGATCTTCAACTCTACAAGCGGAGAATTGACCACCGGCCCCTGTGCGGGAACATCGTTTATTATACCGTGGAGCACCTTGAAACCTGACCTGTAGCCAAGGCGCCAGAGGGCCTGCGCCGCATTTATCCGCACATGTTTGTCGGGGTCCGACAGCAATTTCGCAAGGACCCCTTTGGCCGCGGAGTTGCCGGCCTGGCCCAGTACATCCGCCGCCAGGCCGCGGATATCGGAATCGGGGCTCTTGACATAGGCGAGGGTGGTTTCAAGAGCCTTACGCCCCAGGTCCCGATTAGAGATCTCCTGGCCCCGGGCAAAACCGGTCGTCAGCAGAAGTAAAAGCAGGGCTTTTCCCATTACCATATATATATTATCTGTTATCCGATTTTACGGGAACATTAAGGATAGGTTACAAATATGTGACAGCTCCCGAAAGATCCTGTTGGATCTTTCGGGAACGCCTGCGACTAAGAGCCTGCCGGAGTATTGCCCGGACACGCTCTTGGCCGTAAAAATCCGCGCTCTCCCGGCTAGATGCTGCTATGAAGAAAATGTCTGATATCGAGATGCCTAAAATAATAAAACCACACTAGCTTGCCAATGAAATTTTTGCCCCCTAGAGGGTTCGAACCTCTAACCTACTGCTCCGAAGGCAGCCGCTCTATCCAGTTGAGCTAAGGGGGCCTCTGTCGCACCCGCACCTGTCGCACCCCGCGCATTACGCGCGGGGCGGATTACCGCCGGACCTCTAGTGGAAATCGGTCCGGTGCTCCACAAGGGGGGCTCTGCCCCCCATTTCATCGTCGCTTGCTCCCGGCGCTTCGCTTGGTCGCTGCGCTGAACCCCTCGAAGCGGAAACTTCTTCAATGAAAAGGAGTCAAGCCTCTCCACCTGTCGCACCCCGCGCATTACGCGCGGGGCTTGTGAAAGGTCGTTTATTATTATAGAATTTATTTTAGCGGCGGCATAATTAAAGTTTCCGGAACCGCCCGGCGCGCGGCCACGACCTGCGCCGGACCGGATAGAATTTAAGACGACGGATACAAGGAGCGGACTATGGGCGGACACTCTCACTGGGCGGGCATAAAACATAAAAAAGCCATCACGGACGCGAAAAAAGGCAAGGTCTTTACAAAAATCATAAAAGAGATCACCATGGCCGCCAAGATCGGAGGCGGAAAACCCGACGAGAACCCGAGGCTCCGCAAAGCCATGGAGGACGCCAAAGAAGCCAATATGCCGGTCGATAATGTGAAACGTGCCATCATGCGCGGCACGGGCCAGCTCCCCGGCGTGACTTACGAGGAAATAATGTACGAGGGTTACGGCCCCGGCGGCATCGCCGTCCTGGTGGAAGTTACCACCGACAACAGGAACCGCGTTTTCAGCGAAATACGCAAGATCTTCGAGGTTTCCGGCGGCAATATAGGCAGCACCGGCTGCGTGGCATGGATGTTCGAACCTAAGGGTTTTATTTCGGTTAAAAAGAACGACGCCAAGGAAGACGAACTTATGACGCTGGCCCTTGACGCCGGCGCCGAGGACTTTAAGTCCTCCCCCGACTCCGACGAATACGAAATCATAACTTCCACGGCGGATTTAGAGGCAGTAAAGAAAAAACTTGAAGACCAGAAGGTTCCCATCGTCCTGACCGAACTGACCATGCTTGCCAAAAACGAAGTTAAAGTCGGCGAAGACAAAGCCCAGCAGGTAGTGAACCTGATGAACAATCTGGAAGACCATGATGATGTCCAGAAAGTCCACTCCAACTTCGACATTCCGGATACGATCCTGTCAAAACTGGAATAACGGGCGGGGCATAGGGTAGAGGTGCGGCGCGGATCTCCTCGCCTTAAACTCCAGGTCCCCGCTTTGATACCCCGGCAATAGAACCTTGCTCAATGAAAATATTAGGCATAGACCCAGGACTTGACCGGACCGGCTGGGCGGTGCTTGAAAGCTTTCCGCCGGCCTCCCCCCGGCTCCTGGCGTCGGGGCTTATCCATACTGAAAAAGGGCTCCCCCTGGAAAAGCGCCTTGCCGGGATCTACGACGCTTTAACGGCCGTAATACTTGAAAACGGACCCGACGAGATCGCGATCGAGGAAGTATTTTTTTCCAAAAGAGCCGACACCCAGGCAAATACCACCCATGCCCGGGGAGTCATACTCCTGGCGTGCGAAAAACTTTCGCGCAGGATAAGTTCTTATAATCCGAAAGCCATAAAAAAGACAGTCAGCGGCAGCGGCCTGGCGCAAAAAAACCAGGTCCAGAGGATGGTACGGATGACGCTTAACCTTAAAGAGTTGCCCAGCCCCGACGATATAGCGGACGCCATGGCGGCCGCCATCTGCCACATCCGCGTGGCGCCCTTCAGGGCGGCGCTGGCGAAAGCGAGGGCGGTCGTATGATAGCCTCCCTGCGCGGGCCTGTGACGGCCAAAACCGAAGAGAGCGCCGTAATAGAGGCGGGCGGGATCGGTTATGAGGTGTTCCTCTGCGAGACTTCCCTGCGGAACCTCGGTCCCGAGGGAAGTTCGGTGTTCGTGCTCGTGGCGGAATCCATCAGTATGTACGGCGGCACCGCGCTCTACGGTTTCCTTACCAGGGAAGAAAAGGGCCTCTTCGATCTTTTTCGCGATGCCGTACCCAATACCGGCGCCAAGAAAGCCCTGGACTATCTTAACAAGGCCCTTAAATCACTTCCGGATTTCAAGCAGGCGGTCGTAAAGAACGATCCGAAACTCCTGACCTCCATTTTCGGCTTCACCGCGAAGACCGCCGATAAGCTTATAGCCGCGCTTAAGGACAAGCTGCCGGATTTCCAGACCACAGGCTCGGCCCGGCTCGGCGCTTTCGCCGCGCAGGGAGTTTACGCCCAGGTGCTCAATGCCCTGGCCAGCCTCGGTTTCCGGGCAGCGGAGGCAAAGGCCGCCCTGGAAGCCGCCGCCGAAGAGAGCCAGGGAGCGGAAACCGCCGAGCAGCTTTTAAAACGCGCCCTCAACAGGCTGTCTCCCAAGTGATCGCGCGGCTATCCGTCAGCCGCGCGACCGATTTCCTTTTGAGGTGCGGATAATCCGCCCAAATCGCCATGCAGTGCGATTTGGGTGCGACAGGTGGAGAGGATCGATTCCTTTCTATTGAAGAGATTTCCGCTTCGAGGGGTTCAGCGCGGCGACCAAGCGAAGCGCAGGGAGCAAGCGACGATGAAACGGGGGGCAGAGCCCCCCTTGTGGAGCACCGGACCGACTTCCTCTTGAGGTCCGGCGGTAATCCGCCCAAATCGCTTTGCAGTGCGATTTGGGTGCGACAGGTAAGCCCGCGCGCTTCCTTCGTAGCAAGCGCGGGTACCGCTTAGAGGGGATCAGCTCGCTTCATCGCGCCTTAATGGCGCGATGAAGCGAGCGACGAAGGGGAACCTAGTTCCCCTCGTGGAGCACCGGACCGATTTCCTTTTGAGGTCCGGCGGTAATCCGCCCAAATCGCTTTGCAGTGCGATTTGGGTGCGACAGAGAAGATTATGCCCGATAAAGAAAATTTACTTTCAGCCAAGGCCACCGGTGAAGAGAGCAAATACATGGACAGCGCCCTGCGCCCTTCCAGCCTGGACGAATTTGTCGGCCAGGAAAAGCTGAAGGAGAATCTGCGCATATTCATAGAGGCCGCCAAAGGCCGCAAAGAGGCGCTTGATCACTGCCTGTTCTACTCCCCGCCGGGCCTCGGCAAGACCACTCTGAGCTATATTCTGGCCAAAGAAATGGGCGTGAACATAAAGGTCACTTCCGGACCGGTCCTGGGTAAGCCCGGCGACCTGGCGGCCATGCTCACCACCGAATTGCAGGAAGGCGACATCCTCTTCATAGACGAGATCCACCGTCTTAACGCCGCGGTGGAAGAAGCCCTTTACCCCGTCATGGAGGATTTTCTTTTTTTTATCAGCACCGGCGCGGGCCCCGGGGCCACCACGCTCAGGCTGGCGGTGCCAAAATTCACGCTGGTGGGAGCGACTACCCGGAGCGGTCTGCTGACCGGCCCGCTGCGGGACCGTTTCGGCATCGTTTTTAACCTGGGCTTTTACGGCGCCTCCGAGATAGAGCGGATCCTGGAAAGGTCCGCGCGCATTCTTAAGACCGAAACCACGCGGGAAGGGCTGGCGCACATCGCGGCGCGGTCCCGCGGCACGCCCAGGATCGCCAACCGCCTGCTTAAACGGGTGCGAGACTTCGCCCAGGTCCGGGCCAAAGGCGTGATCACCCCCGCCGTAACCCTGGAAGCGATGGATTCGCTGGAGATCGACAGCGAAGGGCTGGACAGCCTGGACCGGCGGCTGCTACTGACCATAGCGGAAAAATTCGGCGGCGGGCCGGTCGGCGTCGAAACCCTTGCCGTCGCGGTATCGGAGGAGACGGATACGCTTACCGATGTGATAGAACCGTTCCTGATGCAGTCCGGCTTTATCCAGCGCACCACACGGGGCAGGGTCCTGACCGGAAAGGCATACCGGCATCTGGGGCTCAAAGCTCCGCCCCAGGAAAAGCTTTTTTAACAGGCATGGCCGTCACAGAGCGCCGCTCCGCGGCCCCGGCGTTTCTGCGGCATCCCCTATAGAATTACGAAACGACACCGATGAAACGAATTGTTCTTTACCTCTTAACGGCTTTAACCCTCCCCTCATTCGCCGCGGACTCCGGAGAAGGGAATTCCGCCGTTATCAGGGTCGCCGTCTCCCGCAACACCTCGCAATTCAAACTCAGCACTTCCGGCAAAGTATACGCGCTGGAGGTCGGGACCGGCCAGAAGTATATGCTGCTGGAAAAGTCGGTTTACGAGGTCAAATATGTCGGTCCCTCCCGTCTTGCCCTGGCGGGCGCGACGCTGGAGTCCCCCGTCAGGCTGCTGGCCGCGGACGGCGGCGACCGCATAAAGCTCAACGGACGATTTTACAAAGGCGAACTTTACCTGAAGACGGCCGCCGAAGAGAAGCTGGAGGTCATAGAACATCTCTCGGTGGAAGATTATCTCTATGGCGTGCTGCCGGTCGAAATGAGCCCGGACTGGCCCCTGGAGGCCCTGAAAGCCCAGGCCGTCGCCTCGCGCACCTACGCGCTCAAGAACGCCAACCCGAAGAAGGACTATGACATGACGGACGGAGTGGACACGCAGGTCTATAACGGCGCTTCCGCAATGAGCCCCCGCATCATCGACGCCGTCAACTCCACCCGCGGCGAAGTGCTGAAATATAAGGGGAAACTGCTCACCGCTTTTTTCCACGCCTGCTGCGGAGGCCACACGGCCAGCGCTAACTCCGCCTGGGGCGAGGAGGTGATAAAGCCGCTCTACGGCGTCAAGGACCCGTTCTGTTCCGGCTCCCGCCATTACAACTGGGAATATTACGCCACCGCCCGCGACATTCTTTCCTTTATCCAGAAAAGAGGCTCCTCCGCGCTGAAGGTAAAGAGCGTGCGCGTTTACAAACGAGACCGTTCCGGACGCGCGCTCAAACTGAGGTTCCTGACGGATTCCGGCGCCTTCGCCGCGGACGCCGCCGACCTGCGCAAAGCCTTCGGCAACTACGATATCAAAAGTACTTATATCACCCGCATCGCGCCCGCAAAGAACGGCTATGAGTTCTTCGGCAAGGGCTGGGGGCACGGCGTGGGCATGTGCCAGGAAGGCGCCAAACGGATGGCGCTGAACGGCAGGAACTATAAAAAAATACTCCGCCAGTACTATCCCGGCGCGTCTATAACGGATGTCGATTAAGAATGAGCTCATTCCCGCTTACAGGTAATTTATGGATGGATCTGCGCTGACGGAATTCGAAAGTTTAGAGATCGAGCCGCTGATAGCGGCCAAACCCGCGGAACCGAGGGATTCCTCGCGGCTAATTTCCGTCGACCGCGCTGCGGGGAGCGTGGAACACGGGGTCTTCCGCGGCCTTGCGGACCTGCTGGTTCCGGGCGATGTGCTGGTCCTTAACAGCAGCAAAGTCTGGAAAGCTAAGCTGCCCGCCCGCAAGCCCACAGGCGGCAGGTCCGAACTACTGCTGCTGAAGCCGGAAAAAGAGGACCTTAAAACCTGGTCCGCGCTCGCCCGCAAGATCCAGCCGGGCCAGACCCTGATCTGCGACGGCGGGGCGCGGGCGGTCTGCGCGCGCCGTAATCCCGACGGCAGTTTTATTTTCGACCTTTCCTCCCCCCTGGATCCGGCCTATCTGGAACGGAACGCCGAGGTTCCGCTCCCCCAGTATATCCTCAAGGCCAGAAAAAGGGCCGGGATGCCGGAAGACGAAACCCGGGACGACTTCCGTTACCAGACCGTTTTTGCCGGCGCGCCGGGCTCCATCGCGGCGCCGACCGCCGGTTTTCACTTTACGCCTGAGCTCCTGGACGAGCTCAGGAAGAAAGGCGTGGAGGTGCGGTTCGTAACGCTTCATATAGGCTGGGGCACATTCAAACCTGTCAGGAGTTCGGAGCCTTCGGCCCATGTAATGCTTGAAGAGGAGTGCGCGCTGTCCGCCGAAACGGCGGACTCTCTTAACGCCGCCAAAGCCGGAGGCGCACGGATAATAGCGGTCGGGACCTCGTCCATGCGCACGCTGGAAACTTTCTCCTCCGCCGACGGACGGTTCTTCCCCGGAGAAGGCAAAGCCGGATGTTTCATCTATCCCGGCTACCGGTTCAAAGCCGCCGGCGCTTTTCTAACGAACCTGCACGTGCCGTCCTCCGCGCCGCTGTATATGACCGCCGCGTTCGCCGGCAGGGAGCTTCTTTTCAAAGCATATAAGGAAGCCGTGGAGAAGAAATACAGATTCTACTCCTACGGAGACTCGATGTTCATAAGCTGAACGGCCCTGCGATCGCCGCCGGACCGTAAGGAATCCAGGATGAAACACTTTGAAGTTATCAAAACAGATCCGGCGAGCCGCGCGCGCATTTGCCGCCTGAAAACCGCCGGCGGCGTGATCCACACGCCGGTCTTCATGCCGGTGGCAACGCAGGGCACGGTCAAGTCGCTGTCCCAGAACGACCTGAAAGCCATCGGGACCGAATGCATCCTCTCCAACACCTATCATCTCTACCTGCGTCCCGGCCTGGAGGTGCTGGAAAAATTCGGAGGGTTGCGCGGTTTCATGAACCACGACGGGGCGATCCTCACCGATTCCGGCGGTTTTCAGGTTTACAGCCTGAGCAACCTGAGGAAGATAACGGAAAGCGGCGTGCATTTCACCTCCCACATCGACGGGAGCTCCCATTTCTTCACCCCCGAACGAGTGATAGACTACCAGGCCAGGATCGGCTCCGACATACGGACCTGCCTGGATGTCTGCGTCAAGAACCCCGCGGAACACGCCGAGGCGGTCGACGCCCTCAGGAAAACCAAGCTCTGGGCGCAGCGGTCCAAAGAACATTTCGTCAGGACCACCGCCCATATCGAAGGGCCCGGAAGGCCTCTTCTGTTCGGCATTATCCAGGGCGCGACCTTTCCCGACCTTCGCAGGGAAGCCGCCCTGCACATGGCGGAAACGGTGGACCCGGACGGCTTCGCCGTGGGCGGCCTGGCCGTAGGGGAGACAAAGAACCAGATGCACCAGTCCCTGGCGGTGGTGACGGAAAACCTGCCCAAGGACCGCCCCGTTTATTTCATGGGCCTCGGCAGCCCCGAGGATATCTGGGAGGCCGTGGAACTAGGCGCCGACATGTTCGATTGCGTACTTCCGACCAGGAACGCCCGCAACGGCCAGGCCCTGACCTCGCGCGGCAAGCTGTATATCAAGAACGCGCCTTTCAAGCGGGACGAATCCCCGCTGGACCCGGACTGCGATTGCGAAACCTGCAAAAATTATTCCAAGGCCTATCTCTCGCACCTCTTCAAAGCGAAGGAGCTCCTGGTAAGCCGGCTGCTCTCCATCCACAACCTGCGCTTCCTTATAAGGCAGACCCGCATAATGAGGGAAGCGATAAAGAACGGGGATTTTGCCGCGAAAAAGAAAGAATTCCACGATTCGTATTTCCAGGCGAAAATTTGTTAGAATAGTCAGCAGATACGCACGGAATTATCCGGAGGAACCAATGAATCAGAACGCGCAGTTCATGCAATTTATTCCCTTGATCATCATAATGGTGATCTTTTACTTTCTCCTCATACGCCCCCAGCAGAAGCAGCTGAAAGAAAAAAAGCTTATGATCGACGCCCTCAAACCCGGAGACAGGATCCTGACCTTAGGCGGGATCGTGGGATCGGTGACCGGCCTGAACGGCGATGAACTGGAAGTGGAAATAGCCAAGAATGTGAAGGTCACGGTCGTGAGGTCCACGGTCACCGGCCTTATGAACCCGGCCAAATAACCAGGAGCCCTTAAAATGAACAAATCACACTGGAAACTCGGCCTTACGCTGGGCCTCACCCTTCTGTCGGTGTGGCTGCTGTACCCTACGGTGGAATGGTATACCAAATCCTCCGACGAGCGAGCCAAGCTCGAAGCCGTGCGCGAACGGCCCAAGCGAATGCTGAACCTGGGCCTCGACCTGCGCGGCGGCACGCATATGCTCCTTGAGCTGGAAGTCGAAAAGCTGGACAAGAAGGAGAAGCTCGGCGACGCCATAACCCGCGCCATAGAGATCCTCCGCAACAGGATAGACCAGTACGGCGTGGGCGAAACGCCCATCTCCCGCCAGGGCGAACGCTGGATCTCGGTCGATCTGCCCGGCATCTCCAACACCGAAGAGGCTGAAAATCTTATAGGCAAAACCGCCCTGCTGGAATTCCGTCTCGTGGATACCAGCGCGGAAGCCGAAAAGGCGCTGACCAAGGTCTCCGATCTTCCCGAATCCCCCTTCGACAAGGACGGAAAAACGCTTCCGGAGGTCGCCAAGCTCCTGCCCAAGGGAACGGATCTCTTCAAAGCCGCTTCCGGCGAGGAATCCTCCAGGTCCAAGTACTATGTTCTTTCCTCCACCGTGGGGCTCACCGGCGCTTATCTGGAGAACGCCAAAGTGGCCACCGACGAGCAGTTCGGCTATCCCAATATCTCCTTCACCTTCAATAAGGAAGGCGGAAAGATCTTCGAGCGCTACACCGGCGAGAACGTCGGGAAATACCTGGCCATCGTGCTGGACGGCGTGGTGCATTCCGCCCCGGTCATCAAATCCCGCATAGGCGGCGGCTCGGGCGTCATTGAAGGCTCCTTCACGATGGAAGAAGCCCGCAACCTTTCTATCATCCTGCGCGCCGGAGCGCTTCCCGCCCCGGTCAGGATCATTGAAAAGCGCGTGGTCGGCCCGGGCCTGGGAGAGGACTCCATCAAGAAAGGCGTAAGGGCCATGATCATCGCGTTCCTGCTCGTGGTTCTCTTCATGATGGTCTATTACAAAGGCGGCGGTTTTATAGCCGATATCGCCCTGTTCCTGAACTTCGTGCTGCTGCTGGCCGCGATGAGCTATTTTTCGGCCACGCTCACCCTGCCGGGTATCGCAGGCATGATCCTGTCCCTGGCCATGGCCATAGACGCCAATGTGCTGATCCTTGAGCGCATGCGCGAGGAACTGGCCCTCTCAAAACCCGTGGCGATGATAATCCCCACGGGCTACGACAAGGCCTGGAGCGCCATCCTGGACTCCAACGTGACCACCTGGATAGCCGCCGTCTTCCTGTTCCAGTTCGGCTCCGGCCCCGTCAAAGGCTTCGCCGTCACGCTGACCATCGGCCTTCTGATAGGTATGTTCACCTCGGTGTTCGTGACCAGGGCCATATACGAATTCTGGCTCACTTCCAATCCCAAGGAGCTCAGCATATGATCAGGATCCTTCATAAGACCAACATCGACTTCGTAAAACTCCGCCATCTGTTCTTCGCGATCTCCGGGGTAATCGTGGTGACGGGCTCCGCCTCTCTTTTAGTGAAAGGCATCAACCTGGGCCTTGACTTCACGGGCGGCACGCTTATGCAGGTTAAGTTCGACAAACCCGTGGAGATAGGGGCGCTCAGGGCGGCCCTGGACGCGGCGAAGGTGGACGCCAGCATACAAAGCTTCTCCGCCGAAAACTCCTACGCCCTTAAAGTGAAAGGCACGCAGGAGAATGTGAACGAAAAAGCCGACCAGATAATAGCCGCCCTCAGGACCCTGCAAGGCACGGCCTTTACGGAAGAGAAGCGCGACTATGTCGGCCCCGTGGTGGGCCGCGACCTGGCGAAAAAAGCGCTGTTCGCGATAATGCTGTCGATGTTCGGGATCATTATCTATGTGGCCTTCCGGTTCTCGAACCCGATCTGGGGCGCCGCCGGGGTCATAGGCCTGCTGCACGATGTGTTCGTCGCGCTGGCCGCCATGTCGTTCACCAACCGCGAGATCGACCTGGTCATAGTCGCCGCCTTCCTGACCATAGCCGGCTACTCCATCAACGACACCATCGTCATTTTCGACCGGATGCGCGAGAATATGAGGATCTTTCCCAAGATGCAGCTCGGAGAACTGATCAACTTCAGCGTGAACGAATGCCTATCCCGCACGATAATAACGACCTTTACAGTCTTTATCACCGTACTGGTGCTTTACCTGTTCGGGGGTATCGCCATCAACAACTTCGCCTTTTGCATGCTGATAGGCACAGTGGCGGGCGTATACTCCACCGTCGCCCTCTGCACACCGATGGTATACCAGTGGGAGGGCCGGAACAAATAAAATGTCGCAAGACGACATTTTATCAGCAGGATTTTACCATGCGCAAGATTAAGAAGTTCAAGATCCCGATCTACACCTATGACATACTGCGCAAGGCCAAAAAGCGCAAAATAGACCTCTTCGCCCTGGGCCTGGCGGAACAGGAAAGCGCCAAGGAATACATTTCCTCCATAGCGGCGGCGCTGGAACCGTCCACGATGTTCGATCTCCTGACTCCCGAGGAAGAGCTGACCCGCTCTTTCGGTTCGCCCAACGGCGCAGCCGGGACGCTAGGCGTCATAACGCTCGGCGCGGCCTTCGAAGAAAAAACCAAAGCCATAACCGACCCCGAACTTTTCCGCCTCGCCGAGACGGCCGCGCTGGTTTTCGCGGAAACCGGCCTGAAGGTCGTAGCCGAACTTATAGGCCAGGAAGTAGCAGCCGAAGGGTTCGACCCCGGAGAGCCCCGTTACCTGTACTCCTGCCCCGCTCTTTTGACGGCAGATCAGGGCCCGGCGGACCGTTCCGACGACGGGCCGGTCTGCCAGTCCGAGCCCGCCGTGCTAGAGGCGATCTTAAACCGCCTCAGCGCCGACAAGATCGGCGTCAGGCTGGCGGAAGGTTCTCTCAGCCCCAAATATTCCCTCATCTTCGACATCCCCTGGCTGGCCGGCAAAAAGAAAAAACCGGCGCCCGGTTCCGCGGCCGCCGGCAAATAAGATGAATGAGTCCACTTACTCGGGCCCCCTGCATTCGATCCTGCCGTTCCTGGCGCACCTCTATTTAATGTTTACCGGTTTCACCACCCGCGTCAAATCCGAGGGCCGGCCCGAACGGACCCGCTTTATCTACGCTTTGTGGCACTCTCACCTTGCCTTCATGCTCTACTCCCACCGCGGCATGGGCATTTCGGTGCTGGTCAGCCAAAGCGCCGACGGCGAGTATGTGTCCAGGATGCTGCGCAAATTCGGGCAGAATACGGTCAGGGGCTCCACCAGCCGCGGGGGTTCCCAGTCCCTTCTGGAGCTTATAGAGCGCGCCGAACAAGGCTTCCCCGTGGGGATCACCCCCGACGGGCCGAGAGGCCCCAAAGGAAAGGTCCAGCAGGGCGTTATTTTCGTGGCCCAAAAGACCGGCATGGAGATCCTGCCCGTCAGCGTGGCGCTTTCCAACAAGATCTCGTTCAATTCCTGGGACAAATTCGAACTTCCGCTGCCTTTCGGCAAAGCCGCGATAACCTATGGCTCTCCGATCGGCGTCGCAAAAACCGACTCCATACAGGACAAAGCGGAAGAATTGGAAAAAGTCCTTAATTCTCTCGCGGCCCGGGCGCAGGAATTGCTGAAGCGATAAAATGCCGTAAAACGGCATTTTATCATGCCCGGCGCGGGGGTCCGTTCATCCCGGCGTCCAAACAGCTATGGGTATATTTTTTCTGGTGCTTTACAATCTCCTGGCGCCGTTCATCGCGGCGGTCTACCTGCTTTTTTTCTTTCTTTCGCCCAGACGCGGCCTTTTAAGGAACCTTTTACCCGAACTGCGGCAGCGCCTCGCTCTTACGACGCCGTCTTTTACGGAACGGCCGCTCTGGTTCCACGCGGCGTCGGTAGGCGAAGTGAAAGCGCTGCGCGGACTCCTGCCCGTGATGAACGGGCTTTATCCTTCAAGACCGGTAATGATCACCGCCTCCACCTCTTCCGGACTTGCCCAAGCCCGCAGGCTTACGCCTTACGCTTTTCTGCTCCCGCTGGATTCCTACCCCCTGATGCGCCGCTTCATGGCCGGAACGCGCCCGGAACTGCTTATGATAGCGGAAACCGAACTTTGGCCCAACCTGCTTTACGCGGCGGGACGATCGGGGATAAAGGTGATAATGATAAACGCGCGCCTGTCGCCGCGCACTCTCGCTTTCTACCGCGCCGTCTCCCCGGTCGCGGACCTCATGTTCGCGAATATCGCAAAGATAGCCGTTCAGAGCGGAGAAGATTTTGAAAGGTACAGAGCCCTCCTGCGCGGAACGGAAAAACTGATCCTTACAGGCAACATTAAATACGACCTGGTCGCCCCGCAGCCGCAGGACGGCGCCGAAATCATGGCGTTCATAGGCTCTGCCGGCTGGAAGGACAAACAGATCTTTTGCGCCGGCAGCACGCATCCGGAGGAAGAAGACCTTATACTGGAAGCGTTCCTCAAAGTAAAAGCGGCGCTGCCTGACACCCGCATGATAATAGCCCCCCGGCACCCGGAAACGGCGTCCGCAACCGCGGCCAGGCTCAGGAATAAGGGACTGACGGCGCCCCTTTGGTCCCGGCGGGCGCACACGCGCAGCCCCCTTTCCGCCGCCGAACCGGCGGACCGGCAGCGGGGCTACCCCGGCCCCGACTGCCTGTTGGTGGACGAACTGGGCCGGCTGGCGGACATGTATTTTTATTCGACCGTGGTGTTCGTAGGAGGCACGCTGGACGAGACCGGCGGACACAATGTGCTTGAACCTTCAGCATTCTCCAAGCCGGTATTTTTCGGCCCCAATGTGAAACATACCCGCGAAGGCGCCCTGGCGCTTATAAATAAGAACGGCGGCTTCATGGTTGAAACCGCCGGAGAACTCGCCGATAAAATTATTTCACTTCTGCAAAATCCCGCCGCTTTGGAGGCGGCGGGGGCCGCCTCCAAAGCGGCGCTCGAATCCCTCCAGGGCGCCACCCGGAAAACGCTGGAATTGATCTCGCAACAACTCGGATAATTTATCCGCCCCGTTAATTGCAGGTGCAAACGCCGTTCACATCCGGGGCGGTAGAGCAGACGCCTAAAGTCGCCGTTGCCGTCCAACAGACAACTTTCCCGGTGGCTCCTGCGGAGGTGATGCCGGTGCCGCCGTTACCCACCGGCAAAGCGCCTGTAACCTCGGAAGTCAAATTAACATTCGCGGCGGTGAGAGCGCCGGCCCCATTGCCTTTAAGCACTCCGGTCAAGCCACTCAGGGTAAGTCCCGCAAAAGTGGGCGTGGCGGCGGCATGAACATTCTGGGGCAGCGAAAGCGTTATCGTCCCGGCACCGTTGCCCACGGCGACCTGATTGGCGGTTCCGGTCAATGTGGCTATAGCCGGCGCGCCAGTCCCATCACCTATTAAAAGCTGGCCGTTAGTCATAACCGCCAGAGCACCGATACCGCCTGTGCCATTGCCGTAAAGAATGCCGCCCGATGTTAAAGTCGTTTGCCCCGTGCCGCCGTTAACAACGGGTATCGTGCCCGTAACATTAGCCGCATTGCCGCTTATATTTCCTGAAACCTTGCTCCCGGCGATAGAGGTTATCCACGCCGGATCGGAGTATGTGCCGGTGGTATAAACGCCATTGGTAACAGTGGCGGCGTTGCCGGTGATACTGCCGGTCAAAGTGCCGCTGAGCCCGCCGTTGAAAGTCTGCGCAGCCGTCCAAGTATTTGTATTTCCAAGATTTACGGCCAGCTTATAGGGCGAGACAGCCGTCCCCAATCCGCTCCTGGTAAGGGTTGCGTCGGCGGCATCTGTGACCTCGTTGCCCACCCAGCCATCTCCCAGTCCTCCGCTGGCGGGATTAGCCCACGAGGCGTTTCCATTCGCGTCGGATGTCAGGACATAATTATTGACTCCAACCCCGGTCAGTTGAAATGTGGTCGTCCTTAACTTTCCATTTACATCCAACTTGATTCCCGCCGTCGGGGCCACGCCTACTCCGGCATTGGAACCGTCGTCGTAGAGCACGGCACTCGCGTCCAAATCACCGGCGGTAGCCCACCTGGCGGTCCGACCCGCGACGCCGGTAATGGCCGTCAGAGCGCCCGCTCCGTTGCCGTTCAGCATACCGGTGAGGGAGCTAAGGGTCAGATTATTGAAGGTCGGATTTGCCGCAGTGTGGATATCCTGCGGCAGGGAGAGCGTTATCGTGCCCGCGCCGTTGGTCACCACGACCTGGTTCCCCGTTCCGGTCAATGCACCGACAGAGGGCGCGCCCGCGCCGTCGCCTATTAAAAGCTGACCGTTGGTCATAACCCCCAGCGCCCCTATTCCGCCGGCGCCGTTCCCGTAAAGAATGCCGCCCGAGGTCAAGGTCGTCTGTCCGGTGCCGCCGTAGGGCACGGTGATCGCGGCGCCGTTCCAGTCGCCCGCGGCGGTTATCCGCGTAGCACCGCCGGTCCTTATCGCTCCGGAGGCGTTGATATCCCCGCCCTGCACATCCAGCTTATAACCCGGCGCGTCGGTGCCTACGCCGGCGCGTCCGGCGGCCGAAGTGGAAAGATAAACATTGCCCGCGACCGTCAGGCCGGTAAAAACGACCGGCGTGGCGGACCGCTGGACGAACCCCCCGTCCACCACGATGCTTCCCGCAATTATCAGGTCCTCCACGCCGTTGGAGGCGTAAGAGCCTATGGACGGAGAGCCCAGCACCAGGTCGCCGCCTCTCAGATTCAGCTTGGAGATGGGGCTTATGGTCCCGATCCCGACATTGCCGCCGGAATTAAGGACAAGCCCGTCCACGGTCCCGGCGCGCAGGATGACGCTGCCCGTGCCGTTGCTGTCCTGGTCGGACTGGACCACCGCGTCGTTATTGTTGGAAACGGAACCTACCGAAAGGCCTCCTGGATTCGCGCTGTTCAGGGTGGTCCCGTCGGCGAAAATAAGGCCGTAACTTCTGCCGGGCGAGGACGAAGTGGAGATCCTGATATTGCCCTCCACGGTAAGACGGTGGTTCGGGTCCAGCACGGCGGCCCCCATTCCCACATTGCCCAGCGAAGAGCTCACATAGATCGCCGGAGTGGTCGCGTAGCCGGTGGAGATCCAGACCACGCTGTTCTGTACGCGGTAATAGCTGCCGTCGACCAGCGATTTTGTGTTGCCGACCACCAGGGCCAGGTTGTTGCCGGCCTGGGTCTCGAACCGCGCAGCCTCGGACGCTCCGCGGTAAAAATAGATCTTCGAATCTGCGCTGTTGCCGGAAACCAGGTAAGCGGCGGCCTCATCACCGTCGAACTCGGGCTTGTTATCCCCGATCTGAAGATATTTGGGAGCCGTGAAATCGAAATCCCTGACCCCGACTCCGACACGGTTGCCGGCGGCTATATCGCTTGAAACCGTCACCCGGCCGAGGAACGAGTTCTGTCCGGTAAAAATATTGTCCAGGGCAAGATACGCCGGGTCGCCCGCCATGGAGCCGATGCCGCCTGTCACGGTCAGGCTGCCGTAGATGACCGTTGAGGAGAGATAGACCTTATTGCCGTGCCCGGAATTGGCGGTAAAGTCCCCGTTAAGATCCACCCGGACCGAATCTGAAAAAGCGGCGGTGGCGGCGATTATGCCCTGGTCCGTCCTTATGCTGCCGCTGACATGGAGCTTTTCCCTGGGGGTATTGGTGCCGATGCCGACATTGTACGAGCTGCTCTGCTGGAGCAGCAGGTCGGTCTGCCCCCTTATTTCGTTGGCCAGGCCCGTCCAGTCGCCGTTGTAGGAACCGATGGAGACCGTTCCGCCGCGCACGCCCGCGTTGCTGCGGATATCGCCGGCCGCGTGCAGACCGGCCGCCGGAGCGGCGACGCCGATGCCGACATTTCCGTTGGAGTGGACGCGCAGCCGTTCGCTCCCGCCGGAAACGAGGCTGATCGTATTATCGGTCTCCCCGAGCGAAATATACTCGCCGCCGGCGCCGGTCACGCGGCCGCTTTCCACCAGCAGACCGCCCTTAATATTAACTTCTCCGTCATTGCGGTCATGAATGCCGCCCGCATTGCTTACATAAAGGGCGCCGTCTATATCCACCGCGCCGTTGGGCGAGGCGATGGCCCCGGGGCCGACCGCTATCGTGCCGCCAAGGGTCGAATCATTTATCCGGAGGCGTTCGACGCCCGAGGTGGTAAAGCTCATCTTGCCCGCGCCGCCGGTGCCTGAAGCCATAAGGCTGTCGCCGGCGGCGGTGACGCCGCCGATGGCGGTGGCCACTCCGAAGGAGGAAGTACAGGTGTTGTCGTTATAACAGATCGCGCTTCCGACGCCGTTCAGCTTTATAACGCCGTCGACGGTAAGCTTATGGGTGGGAGAAACGGTGCCTATGCCCACTTTGCTGTCGGGAGCGGTGGCCAGGAGCACCTGGTAGGCCGCGGTCAGCGTGCTGACGGAAACCGAAGCGCCGTCCTCCAGTTTTTTCGCCGCGAAAGAGTAGGCGACGCTGTTCAGCGGTTCCCGCGGGGAGAGAATATCGCTTTCAACCTGCACCTCAAGATAAAGCGGTTCGCCGGCGGAGAAAACCGACAAGGGAGGGGTTATGGACGCGCTGAAGATGCCCTGCGCGGCGTTAACCACGGCTTCCGGGCCGGCCCACCGGCAGGCGGCGCCGGGATTGCCGCAGGCGGCGGGGTCCCCCCCGGTCACGGCATTATAAATCCTGAAGGTCAGGAAAACGGGGCCGGTGATCGGCGCGTTGTCCCTTTCGAGACGGCCCTGGTAATTCAGAGAGCCGGGCACCGAACCGGGTTTGATCTCCCCGGCGGCGGCGTAAAAATTCAAGACGCCCAGCAGACCGAGCGTTATACAGGCACTCCCGGACATTCTCATGCGTTCTCCCGTTACCGGATGATGATCAATTTCCCCTTTTTGGTGCTCCCGCCGCCCTGGTTGAAATATATGTACAGGCCCCCGGCCACCTGTCGGCCGGCGCTGTTTTTAAGGTCCCAGCCCTCGCTGTCGATATTGCTGCTCTTCTCAATAGTCCGCACCAGTTCTCCGGAAAGGGTATAAATACGCACCGTCGCTTTGGCGGTAAGACGGGTGAAGGTAACGCCTGTACAACCCTTGCTGAGATCGCAGGGGTTGGGATAAACATGGGATGTCGCCATGGTGTCCTGGGGCGGCCGCCACGAATTGACCACGCTCCAGTTGAGGGTATAACGGGAACTCCCGATGGTCCCGTAGCCCAATTGTCCGCTGCTGCCGAGAAGGGAATAGGCCCCCCCGGTTTTAGCCGAGGTGTTCCCCACCATGGTCTGCTCGCTTATAAGTATGCGGTAGGTCGGGGAGGCGAGAATGGCTCCGGCGGCCTTGTAAAAAAATAAAGCGATAAAACAAACCAGCCCGGCCCGTCCGGTCCAGGTACTGATGCGAATTAACGGAACTCGTCCGGCGGAGGTTCTCTTCCACATGGCCATACTATATTATATAGACGGGCCGTTAACTGTCAATAGACATTATGTTGCCGTTTTGTTACCGCTCCGGGACCCGCTCCAGCGGGGCGTTCAGCCACCGCCGCGCCAGAATAAGGGTCAACGGCGTGATGCAGGCGATAAGGGCATAAATAAGCCACATCATGGAACTGTCCTGCGGGCCGGACGCCGGCACAAAAACGGACAGCATTTTTCCGGAATAAAGTCCGGTGGTGAATTTAGCCAGGAACCACGGAATGCCCGCCAGTCCCATGTAAGCCCCCACCCTGCCGGCGGGGGCGATGTCGGCCACATACTCCAGGAACCTGGACGACCAGACGGCTTCGCCGAACGAGAAAAGTATCACATACGCGAGCAGCGCGTTCAGGTTCGGACCAGGCACCAGGGCGAAAGTTGTGACGGCGGAGATGGAAGTGCCGACGATCATCATGGTAACGACATTGACCTTGCGGGTAAGCGCGGCGATGAGCGGCACGAAGACCACGATGATAAGGGGGTTAAGGGCCGTTATCCATTCGTACTTGGCCCCTACTTCCGGCGGGTAACAGCGCATGATATAGTCGGGGATGGTCAGCCATTGGTGGGCGAAAAGGGTGCGCACGGGCAGAAGCGCGGAAATAAAGAACATGAAGCGGGCGTCAAGGAACGGAAGCTGCTTCATTTTTTCCACGAACGACCCGGGGTTCCCGCCGGTTTCCGCGGGCTTATCCGCCGCCACGCGGTCGCGCGCCTCGACTCCGGCGGTGAAAAATCCCAGATGGACCAGGAGCATCAGCAGGGTGACCGCTATGCACAGCCAGAAAACCCCGGGGATCCCGAGCCCGAGGGCCATGATCTGCCGTCCCCCGGCCTTCACAAAGGGGCCGCTGGTCCTGATATACGGAGAAACGAAGCTTTCCATGACGATGCCGAGGTTCATTATCGCGTAAAGGATGCTGTAACTTATGGTGGCGGTCCTGGCGTCGGTATATTCCTTGACCCCGGCGTACAGCGCCGGCTGGATCACGCCCTCTCCGAAAGCCATGACCAGCAGGCCCGCCCAGCACAGAAGGAAAGAAGGAGAGAGCAGGACTTCGGCGCCCAGCAGCGTGAAAGAAGCCAGCGGAACGCGGGAGAACCCGGCGGAAAGGACCAGCATAAGCCGTCCCAGCAGCAGCATCGCCAGAACAAGCGTGAGGGCTTTTCTGACGCCTATCCGGTCCGAGACGAATCCTCCGCCGAACATGAACAGGGTGACCAGGCCTGTGAACAGCGACACGCTCCAGCCGGCGAGGGCGTCGGGCATCCCGAGCCCCTTTATCCCCAGGAACAGCGTCATCAGGTTCAGCATCCCGAAGTATGCTATGCCGTCCCCGAAGTTGACGACATTGACCAGCCAGAAACCCTTTGAAGCTTTAAAAAGCATCCGCAGGATCTCCTTCAGGGGCAGTTTTTCCTCATTTTTAGCGTCGGTCATGGTTCCTCTTCGGCCTTAATAGTTTCAAAACAGCGGCGCTGTTTTGATAAATGATATAATTTTTCCCGTGAACAAGGAAACCGCGCCGCGCATACTCGTGATCAGGATGTCGTCCCTGGGCGATATCATCCTGACGGCTCCGGTCCTGCGGAACCTCCGCCGCCGCTGGCCCGGCGCGCGCATCACCATGCTGGTGAAGCCCCAGTTCGCAGGAGCCGCGGCGAAGAACCCTTTTATTTCCGACATCCTGCCGTTCAAGGACCTCCCGTCCGCGCTCAAGGCCATAAAAAAGAACCGGTATGATCTGCTCATCGATCTGCATTCCAACCTGCGCAGCCGGCTGCTTTCGGCCTTTTCGGGCGTAAAGCTCAAAGCGCGCTACCGCAAGGATTCCCTTGCCCGCCGGCTTTTCGTTAATTTCCGCATACCCAGCCCCGCTTTGGAGAAGCACACGCTGGAGAGGTACCTGGAGGTTCTGGACGCCATAGGCGTGCCGGCCGTAGACAGGGCGCCGGTGATCGGAGACTGGGTCCTGGAGACCGGCGCCCAGGCGCTGAACAAAACGCCCCGGCGCGTGGTCCTGCTGCAGACCGCCTTTCTGGGCGACGCGGTCCTTACGCTGCCGCTGCTGCAAAAGATCAAAAAAGTCCTGCCCGGATCGGAGGTCGCGGTCCTGACCCGTCCGGAAACGGCGCAGGTGTTCGCCTCGTCGGGACTGGCCGCCGGGGTCATTACCGACAACAAAAAAACTTCCGGTTCCTTCTTCGGGGAATTTTTCCGCCTTCTCAGCGAGCTTAAAAAAGGCCGTTTCGACGTCGCCATAGTCCCCCACAGGTCCCTGCGCAGCGCCTTGCTCGCGCGCCTGGCCGGCATCCCCGTGCGCATCGGCTTCGACTCCAGCCCCGGCAGTCCGCTGTTCACGCATAAAGTCCCGTTCTCCTGGCTCATCCACGATCTGGAACGCAACCTGACGCTCATTCTCCCGCTTGCGGACGACACCTCCCCCTCGTTCCCCGCCCTCAGCGGTAGGACCTCCGCGCTGAAAGAACTGGGCGTGGACGGAACCGTCTTTATCGGGGCCAATCCCGGCTCGGTCTGGCCCACAAAACGCTGGCCCAGGGATTACTGGGCCCGCCTTGTAACGGAACTGGCGCGGGACTACGGCACGAAGGTGCTGCTGGTGGGCGGCAAGAACGAAATGGAATGGAACGCGGGGATCGAAAAGGCCGCCGCGCCCGGTTCGGTACTGAACCTCACTGGCAGGACCGGAATGGACGACCTGATGGCGCTGATAGGCAGCCTCAGGCTGTTCATAACCAACGACTCCGGCCCCATGCACATCGCCGTCGCTTTCGGCGTGCCGGTGGCGGCGGTCTTCGGCCCGACCACGCGCGAACTCGGCTTCTTCCCCTACGGCGGGAAGAACGTGGTGCTGGAGGAAGAACTGGCCTGCCGCCCCTGCGCCCTGCACGGCTCCAGGAAATGCCCGCGCGGGCACTTCCTCTGCATGAGGATGATAACCCCGGACAGGGTCCTGGCCGCCGCGAAGCATATCCTGGACAAAACGAAGGAAACCACATGATAAAAGAACTTCTAAGCATAGCCGCGTTCTCAGGCGCGGCGCTCGCCAGCGCCCGTTGGACCTGGTGGCGCGGCGCGGTCTCCGGCCTGCCGGTGCTGGTCTACCATAAAATAGGGATCCCCCCCGCGGGCTCGAAACTCAAGGACCTGTGGGTTACGCCGGAAAAATTCCGTTCGCAGGTGGCCTGGCTGGGCGCCCACGGTTATGTCACGGTGCTGTTCTCGGATGTGGTGAAGGCTTATAAAAACAAAAAACCGCTGCCCGAAAAAGCGGTGCTTATAACCTTCGACGACGGCTATGAGAACAACTACACCCACGCCTACGGGATCCTGCGCGAGCTCGGCGCCAAAGGGAATATTTTCGTGGTTTACAACACCATCGGCAAGGCCAATCTCTGGCATAACCCGGAAACGGAGCCCTGGATCGACATGGCGGGCCTGGCCATGCTCCGGGAGATGCAGGAAAGCGGCGTCATCGAGTTCGGCTCCCACACCATGAGCCACCCGAACCTTGAAAAACTTCCGCTTGAGGACGCGGCCTGGGAACTGACGGAATCCAAGAAGCAGCTTGAAGCCGCGCTGGGCAGGGAAATGTCCGTTTTCGCCTATCCGTACGGGGCCGGAGCCTACTCCCCGGCGGTGCGGGCCCTGGCGCTCAAAGCCGGCTATGTCCTGGATTTCAGTTTCAGGCAGGGCAAAACGCCCTGGCCGTGGAACAGGGAAGCGGGCCCTATCGACCGTCTTTTCATAAAACGCGGAGACACGAACCTGGACCTTAAGTTCCATCTGGAGCGCGGAGCGTCAAGACTGTTTTAAAGCGTGACCCGCGGCTCAGCCTGCGGCGCACAGGGATGGCCGGGACCGCATAATGGATTTTACACCTGAAAAAATTCTGCTTATACAATTCCGTCAGATCGGGGATGTGCTGCTGAGCGCCCCCGCCGCGGAAGTGCTGAAGGCCAATTTCCCCTGCGCGAAACTGGATTTTCTCACCCAGGCTCCGGCCGACCAGGCCCTGGCGCGCAACCCTGCCATCGATGAGATCCTGGTCTATGACGCGGCGAAACCTTTGAAATGGCTTTTAGAAGCGCGGCGGCGCGGCTATGATCTTGTGATAGACCTCATGTCCAATCCCCGCTCCGCGCTCGTAACGGCCCTGAGCGGAGCCGCGATAAAAGCCGGACCGGCCTACACTTACTCCTCCTGGGCCTATAATTTCAAACTGCGCCTGCGGGCGGGCCAGCGCGAATATAATCCTTTTTTTAAAATAGACCTTCTGAGCCAGCTAGGCCTGAAGAACCTTTTCTACCCGTATCCGAAAGTATATCCCGCCGCCGCCGATCTGGACTGGGCCGCCGCGGCGGCCGCGGAACTTCTCCGCGCCGGCCGGACCGGCCCTGCGGAAACCGCGGGAAAAAGGCCGGTCATAGCTTTTTCCCCGGCCTCGCGGCGGAAGACCCGCCTGTGGCCCGCCGAGCATTACGCGCGCCTGGCCTCGCTGATCGCCCAAAACACAAAGGCCGCCGTCCTGGTCCTCTGGGGACCCGGCGAAAGGCCGCTGGCGGAAGGGATCGTGCGCGCGGCCGGCCGCCCGGCCGTTATCCTCGCGCCTGAAACCCCCACTCTTTCCAGGCTGTCGGCGCTGCTGCGGCAGACCGCGCTCCTGGTCTCCAACTGCAACGGCGCCAAGCACATCGCCCAGGCCTCCGGAGTCCCGACCCTCGGGATCTACGGCTCAAGCCGGCCGGAAAGCTGGACCCCGCCGGGCGACCCGAAGCACCAGGTCATAAGGAACGAACAACTGCCCTGCCTCGCCTGCCAGAAGAACGAATGTCCGGATGACCGCGCCCTCGGATGCCTGAGAGAGCTTTCACCCGGATCAGTATTTGCTAAACTTATCCTTATGGCCGGGGAGCTCGGCCTCGGGATCTGAACTTATGAACGCAAAAAAAATCCGCGACGGATTGAAAAAAAAGGCGGCGGGCCGCCTGCTGCTGCGCGCGCTTTCGCTCCTTTATATCTGTGTGATAGCCCTGCGCCGCGCGCTTTACGCCGGCGGTTTTATCAAAACCTATAAACTTCCCGTGCCGGTCATCTGCTTCGGCAATCTCTCGGCCGGCGGAACAGGCAAAACCTCCACGGTGGTCATGGCCGCCATGGAGCTTAAAAAAGCCGGCTATAACCCCGCCGTTCTTATCCGCGGCTACAAACGGCGCGCCCCGGGCGGAAAGCTGACCATCCTGGCCGAAGGCGAAGCCTTTTCGCCGGAGGAGGCCGGCGACGAAGCCCTGATGATCTATAAAATGCTCAGAGACTACGCCATCCCGGTACTGGTCTCCTCCGACCGCTACCAGTCCGGTCTCGCGGCGCTGGAAAAATTCAAAAGCGACTGTCTGCTGATGGACGACGGCTACCAGTTCTTCAGGCTGCACCGCGACAGGAATATCGTCCTGATAAACACGACCATGCCTTTCTCCAGCGACAACCTGCTCCCGCTGGGCAACCTGCGCGAAACCCCGGCGGGCCTGGCCAGGGCGGACGCGATCGTCCTGTCGCATTGCGAACACGCCACCGAAACCGGGCTGGAAACCCTCAAGGGTGAAATAAAAAAAATAAGCCCTTCCGCGGCCGTGATAGAAAGCATGCATTCCCCCGAGGCCTTCGTGGACGGGCTTAAGAAGGAAAAGCTCCCTCTTTCGGAATTTCGCGGCAAAAAAGTGGTGGCGCTTTCCGGCATAGGGGATCCGCAGTCCTTTGAAGATTCCCTTGTCGGCCTTAAAGCCGTCCCGGCCCAGATCTGGCGCTACCCGGACCATCACCATTTCACCCGCGACGAACTGGCCGCCGTCCAGGCCACGCGCGAAGGGAGGCCGGTCATCACCACTTACAAGGATTTCGCGCGCTTTCCTTCAGATTGGGCGCAGATCCTGAAAGGGGACGTGTTCATCCTCTCGGTGAAGATCGTATTCCTGTGCGACGGGCACAAGCGCCTGATGGATGTCATAACCTCCGTAAAAAAGGGAACATGATCGCTTATATACGGAAAACCGGAAAGGACCTGCGACGCCCGGCCGTATTCCTTGACAGGGATGGGACGCTCATCCATGACCGTCCCGGCTTCTACCTCACCGACCCGCGCGGGCTTAAATTCTATGTCTTCGCTTTTAAAGCCCTGCGCCTCCTGGCCGCCCTCGGTTACCGGCTCATCGTGGTCACCAACCAGGCCGGGGTGGGCAGGGGCTACATGACGCTGGCCAGGTCGAAAGCCATAAACATGAAGCTTGTTAAAGAGCTGCGCGCCGAGGGCATAGAACCGGACGGAGTGTATTTCTGCCCCCATGCGCCGGACGCGGGCTGCGCCTGCCGCAAGCCGTCCGGCGGACTTGTAAAGGAAGCGCTGCGGCATCACCTCGTGGACCTGCCCCGATCCATAGTTATCGGCGACAAAGGATCGGACATGAAACTCGCGGACGGGCTTGGGCTCGCGTCCGTACTGGTCAGGACCGGCCACGGCATGAGCGAACTGCGGGAAAATCCCGGGCTTGCCGCAGGCCGCGCGGTGAAGGCCGACCTCCTGGCGGCGGCAAAATGGATCCGAAGCCGCCGGCAAAACGGGACATAAGGAAGGAACTATGAAAAAAAGGATACTTGTTTCGCAGATCACCGCCATAGCGGTCATAATGCTGGCCCGGCCGGCCGGCTGGGCGTTCTTCTCGGCCGGCATCTGCGTAATGTTCCTGGGGCAGCTCATCCGCGTCCTGGCCTCGGCGGCGATAGTAAAATCCAGGACGCTTACCGTTACCGGACCCTACGCCGCGGTCCGCAACCCCCTTTATCTGGGCACCGGGGTCATGGTGCTGGGCCTTCTCATCGCCCTTTCAAATCCCGAGGCGCCGCTGCGCACGGGGCTGGCCTGGCTGGTCACAGCCGTCTCCTTCACGCTCATCTACAGGGTCCAGATAAAAGCCGAGGAGGAGTTCCTGCTCGGCGAATACGGCGCCCAGTTTTTGGAATACATGTCCCGCGTCAACTCCATACTGCCCCGGCCGCGCGCCCTCGCAGGATTCCTGGACCGCAAAGCCTATTCTCTGGAAGTTTTCCTGAAGAACAAGGAGTGGAGGGGCATGGCTGGCATGGCCGCCGCCGCGGCCGTCATCTGGGCGCGCATAAACTACGGTTTTTAAATCCGGACCGTTCAAGGATCCGAATGAAAATTATCCCGAACTATACGATCAGGATCGACCGCCTGCTTCGCGCCGCGGCCCTCGCGGCGGCCTGCGCGGCTCCGCTTCAAGCCCAGGAAAAACCGGCCGGACTCGTCCATCCATATGCCGCCCTCGAACCGGCGGTGTCCGCGGACACCGCCGCCGTACGCAGGGACTGGAACAGGGAATATCTGGAATACTCGATCTACTGGGGGCTGGTTAATGTGGGTTCGGCCTACCTGCGGATAGATAAGATAGTCATGATAGACGGCCGGCCGGCCTACCACATCGTTTCGGGAGCGAAGTCTTCCGCTTTTATACAGAAATTTTACGCCGTAAACGATCTCAACGAATCATGGATGGACCTCCGCGACCTGTACTCCTTCGGCTATTACAAGAACCTCCGCGAGGGGAATTACGCTTCCAACGAATGGATCGTCTTCGACAATAAGGCCGGGACGTTCCACGGCGAGAAAATGGGCAAGTCTAAAACCGCCGCGCCCGTGGAAGGGCCTCTGGAAGGGCCGGTCAGCGATGTGCTTTCCTCCCTCTATCTGGTCCGGACCATGGAGATGAAGCCCGGCACCCGCCGGGAAATAACCGTCAACACCAAGCGGAACTGGCGCATGAACATAAAATTCCACAAGCGCGAAAAAGAATCCACCGCTTACGGCAGGTTCCAATGCGTACTGGTGGAGCCGCAGCTGGGTGATGACGGCCTCTTCGTGGCCAAAAAAGGGAAAAAGATGCTGGTCTGGATAACCGACGACGAGCTGCGCCTGCCGCTCATCCTGAAAGCCGAGATCTTCCTCGGCTCCGTAACCGCCAAGCTTGTCAAACGCCGCCTGGAATGATCCTTGGGGCTCAATAGACGCCGTCCGCGAGTTCTATCACCAGCGGAGTAAGGATGCGGCTGAAGTCGCGCGCGCGGCGCTCGATCCGCCCCGGCAACACCCGCTCCAGGTTCCAGGGATTGTCGACGCCGGGGAGATGCCAGCTAATGCCGTCCTTGAGCGCCGGATCGTCCGTCTGCTTCCTGCCGCTCCGGTCGCCGATATCCCAGTTGCTCGCTTCGACCTCCAGCACAGGGACGCCGGCCATATCGAACGGCACGGCGTCGGAGCAGCAGCCGGTGCCCTTAGGGTATTTCACATTCAAACCCGGATTGGTCTCGGCGGCGATACCGAGCTTTTCGGCGATGGCAAGCGCCCTGTCGCGCGCGAAGCCGGCTTTCGGCTCTCTGGCCGTAGTATTCCGGCCCGCATGAAAGTATATTTTGTCGCCGGTGATCAGACCGTCTATATTGATCATAACGACCGCCTTCCAGCAATCGACCATCGTCATTCTCTCGATGTAGCTTTTCGCGCCGAGGGAACCCGTTTCCTCCGCGCCGAAGGCTATAAAAACGACCGTGTCTGCGGTCTGAACATCTTTAAGCCGGTCGGCCAGTTCCAGAAGCATGCCGACGCCGGAAGCGTTGTCGTCCAGCCCTTCAAGGTCGGGCCCCCCCGGCCCTCCGATCTCGCCTTCTGACAGCGGCGCGTATGTGTCGAAATGCGCGCCGACGATCACGGTCTTATCCCACGCTCCGGGCTTGACCGCTACGACATTACGCGAGAAAAGATCTCGGGTCCCCGTACTTCCATCCGACTTCTTAAATTCATAGGCGTGCTTGAACGGTAAGACCGAGGTCTTGTAGCCCATCTCCCGGAAGCGGCCGGCCAGGTATCCGGCCGCGGCGTCTTCCTGCGCCGTACCGGCCATGCGGCCCTTGAACTGCGCCGCCATAATGCGCATTTCCTTCGCCGCTAGAACGCCGTAATCGGCGGCGGAGGCGCTGACGGAAAATACCAGGGCGATGACGAGAATGAACGATGCGAGCACACCACGGGCCACGGCACCTCCTTAAAACGCGCCGAAGTTTAAGTTCCTTCCGCTATAGTATCGAAGATCGACGAGTCCTCGGCATGAGCACAAGAGGCAGGTTGTACGGGGTAAAGGGCCTACCGCACCTGTGGGCCCATCGTTCTAAATTCACATAAGGAAACGGCAGGCCTGCAAGTTCGCGGGCGTGCCGGAGGCATGGTGCTGCCGGGCACGCTATCGTCCACGGTGACCGTTTATGCGAAATATTCACATGGATGGACAGGATATACAGGATAACAACACCAGATTAACCTCCGCAATCTGCGAAAATCCTTGAAATCTGCGGATACCTCCGGTAGTTTTGTGATTCTTATTCTCGAATCCTGTCTGCCGTGGACGCGCTCCCGCTCGGGTTCGGCGAGGAATAGGTAGCAGCTACCTTTTCCTTTTAGTATAATTTAGTCATGGATAACGCCGCTTTCAGCAGGCTTCGCGGAATAATCAACGATTTCAGTTCGAAACGCGTGGCGGTACTGGGCGATGTGATGCTGGACCGCTATATACGGGGCACTGTACGCCGCATGTCCCCCGAAGCCCCCGTGCCTATAGTTAAAGTGCGGGAAGAACGCATAGTGGCCGGCGGCTCGGGCAATGTAGCCGCAAACCTAGCCGCGCTGGGCGCAATACCGGCCCTTATTTCCATTACGGGCAACGACGGCGCCGCGCGGGAACTTTCCGGCATCCTCGAGGCGGAAGGCGTGGAAACAGGTTCCCTGATAAGCGACCCCTCCATTTTTACCATCGAAAAGACCCGTGTCGTAGCCGAACACCAGCAGGTGGTCCGCTTTGACCGGGAACCCGAGCTTAAACTTACCCCTTCCATGCAAAGATCCGTGCTGAACGCGCTGGACCTCCAGCTTAAAGCCGGCGCCGGGGCGCTGATACTCTCGGATTACGGCAAAGGACTCCTTACCCCGGCCGTCATCGGGGCCGCCGTAAAACTGGCCGGCGGGCGCGGCGTGCCCGTGTTCGTGGACCCGAAAACCGAGCACTTCGCCCGTTACAAAAAAGTGACCTGCCTTACCCCCAACACCATGGAAGCCTGGCAGGGTATGCGCCTGATCCAGAAAGACGGACAGGACGCGGTCGAAGACCTCGGCCGGAAAATAGTCCGCACGCTCGGCTGCAGATCGCTTCTGATAACGCAGGGCGAACACGGCATGACCCTTTTTAACAATGCCGGCGGCAGGATGAAGGTGCTGCACATCCCCACCAAGGCCCGCGAAGTATACGATGTCACCGGAGCGGGAGATACTGTCATCTCCACCCTGGCCCTGGCTACGGCTGCGGGCGCCGCCCTGGAAGACGCCGCCCTTATCTCGAACTTCGCGGCGGGCATCGTGGTCGGAAAGCTCGGCACCGCCTCCGTAGGGAAAGAAGAACTTCTGGACAATATCAGATCATGGACAAAAACTGCCTGATAGTTATCCCCGCCCGCTATAACTCCCAGCGCTTTCCCGGCAAGGTGCTGGCCAGGCTGCGCGGCAAAGCCGTGCTCCAGTGGTGCCATGAAGCGGCCGTCAGGTCCGGCCTGGGTCCCGTGCTAATAGCCACCGAAGACGCCCGCGTGCTTGAATTCGCCAAAGGGATCGGCGCGGACGCGGTACTGACAAGCCCGAAGTGCGCTTCCGGCACGGACCGGGTTTATGAGGCCGCGAAAGGCTCCCGAAAGAAATTCATCATTAATTTTCAGGGCGATGAACCGTTCATGCGCGCCGGGACCCTGCTGGCGGCTTTTAAGCGAATGAGCGCGGGCTTCGACATCGCCACCGCCTGCGCGCCGATCACGGACCAGGCGGAGATCTCAAACCCCAACTGCGTCAAAATAGCGATGAACAGCGAGGGACGCGCGCTTTACTTCTCCCGTTCCCCCATACCCTTCCGCCACCCGCTCTCGGACCTGAAAGGTCCGCCGCTGTATAAACACTGCGGCTTCTATATCTACCGGCGGGCGGCGCTGGACCGTTTTGTAAAGCTTAAACCGAGCGCGCTTGAGCGGCTGGAACGCCTGGAGCAGCTGCGCGCCCTGGAAAACGGGATGAGCATAGGCGTTGCGGTCGTAAAGGTCCTGGGGCCGGCCATAGACACGCCGGCGGACCTGGAAGCGGCGGAAAGGTTCGTGAAGCGCGGCAACCGCCGCCCGTAGGTCCTTATTTGAACGCGGCCGCCCGCAAGACGGCCCGTAACGGGGAAAACCACAGAATGACAAAATACATCTTCGTAACCGGCGGCGTGGTCAGTTCACTGGGCAAAGGGATAACGGCCGCTTCCGTGGGCCGCCTGTTGAAGGCGCACGGGTTGTCGGTCAATATCCTGAAATGCGACCCGTACATTAATGTGGACGCCGGGACCATGGCGCCCTTCCAGCACGGAGAGGTGTTCGTGACCGACGACGGCGCCGAGACGGACCTGGACCTGGGCTATTACGAACGGTTCCTTGAGATAGACACCCGCCGCGCCAACAATATGACCGCCGGGCAGATCTATCAGACCGTGATAGGAAAAGAGCGCGAGGGCCTCTATCTCGGGCAGACCGTCCAGGTCATCCCCCATATCACCGACGAGATCAAAAAAAGGTTCTACAAAGCCGGAGAAGGCTTCGACATCACCATCATAGAGATCGGCGGGACCGTGGGCGACATCGAAAGCCTTCCGTTCCTGGAAGCGGCCAGGCAGATGCGTCCGGACAGGACGCGCACGGATGTGATGTACATCCATGTGACCCTGGTCCCCTATCTTTCCGCCAGCGACGAGCTTAAGACCAAGCCTACACAACATTCGGTCAACAAGCTGCGCGAGATCGGCATAGACCCGGACATTATCGTCTGCCGCACCGAAAAGCCTCTCGGCAAGGAGATCCGCAATAAGATAGCCCTTTTCACCAGCGTGCCCGACGAAGCTGTGATAGAGGCCCCCAACAGCTTCTCCATCTACGCCGTCCCGAATGTGCTCAAGCAGCAGGGGATAGACGAGCAGATCATGATGCTGCTGCGGCTCAGAAGCAAGAAATGGGATTTTGAGGAATGGACCGCTTTCCTTGAAAAACTGAAAGCCGCCGAAAAGGCCCAGGGCGTGCGCATCGCCATAGCCGGCAAATACACCAAGCTGAAAGATTCGTACAAATCCCTCGTGGAAGCCATCCACCACGGCGCCATTGCCAACTGCGCGCGGATGGAGCTTGATTTCGTGGATGTAGAGGAAAAGGACTGCATGGAGCGGCTGTCCAAGGCCGCGGGCATCATAGTCCCCGGCGGTTTCGGCGACCGTGGCATAGAAGGCAAAATAAGCGTGGTGCGCTACGCGTGGGAGAACGGCGTTCCGTTCCTGGGCATCTGCCTGGGAATGCAGTGCGCGGTCATAGAGTTCGCGCGCGCCGTGCTCGGCTACAAGAAAGCGCATTCCGCCGAATTCTCCCCCAGGACCCCCTACCCGGTAGTGGACCTCATGGCGGAACAGAAAGGCGTGAAGGAAAAAGGCGGCACCATGCGCCTCGGAGCGTATCCCTGCCGCCTGAAAGCGGGTTCGCTGGCCGCCGGGATCTACGGCTCCCAGCTCATCTCCGAACGCCACCGCCACCGCTACGAATTCAACAACCGGTATATCAAAGCCTACGAAAAACGGGGAATGCTGGTCAGCGGCCTCTACAAAGAAAAAGGCCTTCCCGAGATCGTGGAGTTGAAAGGGCACCCGTGGTTCGTCGGCGTCCAGTTCCACCCGGAGCTTAAATCACGCCCGCTCAATCCCCACCCGCTTTTCAGGGAATTCATAGCCGCGGCAGTAAGGCATGGCGCTCCGTCCGCGCGGGAGGCGGTCATACTATGACCCAGGCGAGCGTAAAAGTAAAGACCGCGGTGTTCTGCAATGACGCCCCTCTCGTTTATATAGCCGGCCCCTGCGTCATGGAATCGCTGAAAACTTACGCCGCCGAAGCCGCGCGCCTTAAAAAGATCTTCGGGAACCTCGGCACTTCCTTCGTGCTGAAAGCCTCTTTCGACAAAGCCAACCGCACCTCGCACGCCTCTTTCCGAGGCATCCCGATGGAAACGGCGCTTGATTTCCTGAAAGACCTAAAGCGCCGCCTCTCCGTGCCGGTGCTGATAGATGTGCACGAGCCCTCCCAGGCGGCCCGCGTGGCGGAAGCGGCCGACATACTCCAGGTCCCGGCTTTCCTCTGCCGCCAGACGGACCTGCTGTTCGCCTGCGCCGACACGGGACGGGCCGTTAATGTTAAAAAAGGCCAGTTCCTGGCCCCCTGGGATATGGGGAATATCATCTCAAAGATCGAATCGCGCGGAAACAGGAACATCCTCCTGACGGAACGCGGAACCTTCTTCGGCTACGGGAACCTGGTGGTGGATATGCGCGCCATGGAGATCATGAAAGGCTTCGGCTATCCCGTGATCTTCGACTGCACCCATTCGGTGCAGAGGCCCGGCGCCTTGGGGAAATCCACCGGCGGGGACGCGAAACTGGCCCTGCCGCTGGCCAGGGCGGCGGCGGCGCTCAAGATCGCGGGCATCTTTTTCGAAGCCCATCCCGATCCGGCCAAAGCCCTCTCCGACGGGCCCAATTCCCTGAAACTGAAGCTCGTTCCGGCGGCCGTGGACATGCTCAACCAGATAGACAGGCTGGCCATAAAACTGTCGAAGCGCGAACCGCTGAAAGGATAAACCATTATGAAATGCTTGAACTGCGGACAGGACAACAAAGCTACGCTCAGATTCTGCAAAAAATGCGGCCGGGACCTTACCCTGTCCCCGGTCTGGTTCCCGGACTGGAGATGGCATTTAAAGACCCTTTCCTGGATCTATATCTCGGTTACCGTCTTTTTTTTCACGGTGAGCTGGCTGCTTCACAAACTGCCGCCGCCCTACAGCCAGCGGAAGATCCCCGCCGAAATGACCCCCTGGCTCAATCCGCACAGGGTCCCGGCGCCGTAAGAACGGGTTTAAAATGAAAAAAATTTCCGACGCGTTCATACTCAGGTCCGCCAGATCCGTGGTAACCCAGGAGGCCGTAGCGTTAAAATCGGCCGCCCGGGGTATCGGCGGGGACTTTGTACGGGCCGTGCGGCTCCTGCTGGCCGCGAGCGGCAAGGTGGTGGTGCTGGGCGTGGGCAAATCCGGCCTCATCGCCAGAAAAATAGCGTCCACGCTCTCCTCCACCGGGACCCCCAGCGTGTATATCCACCCCGTGGAGTCGCTGCACGGGGATATGGGACTGATAGCCGGCGACGACATTATCCTGGCGCTGTCCTACTCCGGCGAAACCGAAGAAACGGCCAGGCTCCTCCCCCTGCTCAGGAAGGAAGGCCTGAAAATAATTTCCCTCACCAACAATCCGGGCTCCAGGCTCGCGCGAAGCTCCGATATCGTCCTCAGTCTCAATATCCGCAAGGAAGCATGTCCGTACAATACCGTGCCCACCTCCTCCACGGCGGCCATGCTGGCCGTGGGCGACGCCATAGCCATAACACTGATGCGCGCGAAAGGTTTTAAACTTTCCAATTTCGCCCGTCTCCATCCAGGCGGGAATCTGGGCAAGCTTTTAAACCTGCGCGTATCCGACCTGATGCATAAGGGCCGGGAGAACCCGGTGGTGCGCTCCGGAGCCACCCTGAAAGCCGCGCTGGCCGCGATGACCGCGACCAGGGCCGGAGCGGTCTCCATCGCCGACAAGCGCGGCCGTCTTGTCGGTTTTTTTACCGACGGAGACCTGCGCCGGAGCCTGGAACGCGGCAAAGCCGCCCTTTCCTCCCCTATCGAAACGCTCATGACCGCCAGGCCGGTCTGCGTCCATCCCGACACGATGGCGATAGAAGCCGCCAAACTTATCTCCGCAAAAAAAATAGACAATCTGCCGGTCATAGACCGCAGGACCTCCCGGCCGGTCGGGATCATAGATGAAAAAGATCTTTTAAAAGAAGGCCTGATCTGAAACTCACCGCATTAGCGCTCCTCCTCCCCCTTGCCCTCTCGGCCTGTTCCGGCGGCGCCGCCGGACCGGCGGGGGCGGTGCGGGAAGGAGCAAGCCTGATGACCGGAGTCCGGTTTTCCCAGGTGGACGATAATCAGCTGAAATGGACGCTGGCCTCCAAAACGGCGCGGTTCGAAGACGGCGAGACCAGGATCTACTTCGATCATCCGAAGATGGACATGTTCGAAAACAACCGCCTGACCTCCAGGCTCAATGCGGAAACGGGCTTCCTGAACATGACCAAAAAGGACGCCCAGCTTGAAAAGGCGGTCCGCGTGGACTCCGAAACCGACGGGATGACCCTGTTGACCGCCAGGCTTTTTTTCAGTTCGGAAAAGAACAAGATCTGGACCGACGACCCCGTAACGATCCTCAAAGGAAAGACCGTTACCCACGGGCTCGGCTTCACGGCGAATCCGGACCTGTCCGAAATAGTGATAACCCGGCAGGAAACCACGACTTTGGGAAAAAATGAATAGAACAGGGCGCATGGACATAGGAGAGAGAGCGGCGGGCGGGCCGCCGTCGCGGGGCTTTGCGCCCTTGAAGCTTCGCCGTTTTACGCCCGTTCTGGCCTTCTGTCTTTGCGCCCTTGCCCCGGCGGCGCCGCGCGCCGGGGCCGCCGCCGATCCTTTGAGAGGTTCGGTGGTGAAAAGCGAAAAATGGACGATGGACCGCGTAAAAAACCGGGAAATTTTCGACGGAGACGTTTCTTTCCGCAACGCGGACTACAATCTTAAGGCCGATCACGCCGTCTATGACCGTAAACCGAGGCTCTGGACGCTGCGCGGTTCCGTCTATTGCCTGCGTAAATTTCCTGACGGCTCCAATATAGAGCTTTATTGCGATAACGGCACCTACGATGAAAACCGGGAATATGCCGAACTTTTCCGGGGCCGGGACCTTATCAGGATGAAACACCTGGCCGCCGACGGCAAGGCGCTCAACGGCCGCTGCGACCGCATCAACGCCGACAACGCGAAAGGTTCCATGGATTTCCTGGGCGACTTCTATATGCGGACGGAAACGATGGAGCTTTTCTCGGCCAACGCTTTCTACAGCGACCGGGAGCGGTCTTTTCTGATCTACGGTTCGACCCCCGTGGCGGCGGGCAACAGGGACGGCCACGACTTCGCGATGACCGGAGAAAAGATAAAATATTTCAAGGATACCGGGGATGTAAAGCTGCAGGATCATGTCGCCGGCTGGGTAAAAGCCGTTGAGACGCCGGCGCGGAGATGAAATAATTATGAAACTTAACTCCGAGCTGCTGGAAAAAAGTTTTAACCGCAGGCAAGTCGTGAACGGCATAAGCCTGGACATCAGGTCGGGCGAGGTTTGCGGCCTCCTGGGCCCGAACGGCGCAGGAAAGACCACCACATTCCACATGCTGGTAGGCTTTCTTGAGCCCGATTCGGGGAAGGTTTTTATAGACGGGAAGGATGTTTCCGGCATGCCCATGTACCTGCGGGCCAGGGGCGGCATCGGTTATCTGGCGCAGGAGCCTACCGTCTTCCGCGGCCTGACCGTGGAAGACAACCTGGTGGCGATCCTGGAACGGACCACACGAGACAAAACCGCGCTCAACAACCGCGTGGAGTCCCTCTTAACGGAATTCGGCCTGATAAAGCTGAAGAAACAGAAAGCCTGGACGCTTTCCGGCGGCGAAAAACGGCGCCTGGAAGTGGCCAGGGTGATGATCAACGAACCGAAGATAATCCTGCTTGACGAGCCCTTCGTGGGCATAGACCCGATAACGGTGAGCGAACTTAAGAACATTATCAGGCATCTGAAGGACAAAGGCATCGGCGTATTGATAACCGACCACAATGTACGGGAGACGCTTTCCATCACCGACAGGGCCTATCTCATTTACAACGGTCAGATCCTGATAGAAGGCACGGCGGAGGTCCTGTTAAACGACCCCAAAGCGCGCGAATTCTACCTAGGCTGGGACTTCAAGATGTAAACCCCGCCCGGCCGGCGGGGTTTACCGCTACCTTACCACCGACAGCTTGAGAACTTTCTCATCCTTGCCGGACTTCACATACGCCAGGTACAGGCCGCTGGCGGCTTGGCCGCCCGAGTTATTCTTGCCCGGCCACACGACCGAACCGCCCGCGCCTGCCGTCGCCTCCCAGACCAGT